>CAJHXM010000722.1_pt1 | contig 11951 bp, 10 predicted proteins | sample 9198461 | NCBI WGS metagenome assembly CAJHXM01 (sample SAMEA7708299, study PRJEB35096) | sediment metagenome | biome: marine neritic benthic zone biome [ENVO:01000025]; feature: sediment [ENVO:00002007]; material: shallow marine sediment [ENVO:03000034] sea grass bed [ENVO_01000059] ...
CCCGCTTTGCGACGGGGCTGCGCTTGAGGCGTTGCGGCTGGTCGGCGCCTCGTTGCGCAAGGCGGTGGCGGAGCCGACAAACGTCGAAGCGCGTGGTGCGATGCTGGTGGGGTCCTGCCTCGCTGGTGTCGCGTTCCAGAAGGGCTTGGGGGCCATCCACTCGCTGAGCCATCCGCTGGGTGCCATCTACGACACCCACCACGGCCTGACCAACGCCGTCGTCATGCCCTACGTGCTGGCCTTCAACCGCCCGGCGATCGAGGACAGGATGCTCCGCCTGGCGGCCTGGCTCGATCTGCCCGACCCCTCCTTCGAGGCGGTGCAGGATTGGGTGCTGGCACTGCGGGCCGAAATCGGCATCCCGCACAGCTTGAAAGAGATGGGGGTCGACGACGCGCGGGCCTCGGAAATTTGCGAAATGGCCGCAGCCGACCCCACGGCACCGACCAACCCGATCCCCCTCGACCCGGCGAATCTCCGCACGGTTTTCGACGCGGCAATGGCAGGGCACGTCGCGGCTGCGTGATAGCCCGCTAAAATTATTGCCCAATATAGGCCAAGCCTGGACTTTCATAACCGAGCTTGGCCTAATTTTTGTCTGATATGACTATTTCATAAACACTTAACCTCTCTGCTTGAATACTTGTGCTGCCCGGCCGAAATTTTGAGTTGCAGGGGCGCCATTGACGCCGCCTGCAACAGAACAGGGGATGTCATGTCAGTATTCGAGCACCCGGAATTCGACGCGCACGAAGAGGTGGCCTTTTGCCACGACGCCGACAGCGGCCTGCGCGCCATCATCGCCATTCACAACAGCAATCTGGGCCCGGCCCTGGGCGGCTGCCGCATGTGGCCCTACGCCTCCGAAGCCGATGCCCTGACCGATGCGCTGCGATTGTCCCGCGGAATGACCTACAAGTCTGCGCTGGCCGGGCTCGCCTATGGCGGCGGCAAGACCGTGATCATCGGCGACGCCAAGACCATGAAATCGGAAGGACTGTTCCGCGCCCTGGGCCGCTTCGTCGATAGCCTGGGCGGGCGCTACAGCATCGCCGAGGATGTTGGCATCACCGTGGCCGATGTCGAAACCATGGCCCTGGAAACCCGCCATGTGGCCGGGGTTACCGCCGGCGGCGCCGGCGACCCCTCCCCCGCCACCGCCTATGGAGTCTTCATGGGCATTCGCGCCGCAGTCCAGCACAAGCTGGGGCGGAATGACCTCCAAGGTATCCGCGTCGCCGTGCAGGGCCTGGGTGCGGTGGGCTATCACCTCTGCGAGTTCCTCTCCGGCGACGGCGCTGAACTGGTCGTCACGGATTTGAATCAGGCCGCGGTCGAACGTGCGGTCCAGGAACTGGGCGCCCATGCCGTGGCCCCCGACGATATCTACGGCACCGGGGTCGATGTCTTTGCCCCTTGCGCGCTGGGCGCGGTCGTCAACGACGACACGCTAAAAGTACTAAAGGCGCAGATCGTCGCCGGCTCTGCCAACAATCAACTGGCCAAGGACCGCCACGGCGAGCTTTTGGCCCGACGCGGAATTCTCTACGCCCCCGATTACGTGATCAACGCCGGCGGCATCATCAATATCAGCTGCGAGGGCCCCAGCTATGACCAGGCCCGCGCCTTCTCGAAGGTGGCCCGCATCGGCCCCACCCTGCTCGCCATCTTCGAACGGGCTGAGGCGCAAGGCATCTCCACCGCCGAAGCCGCCGACCGCCTGGCCGAGCAGCGTTTCCTCAATCCCCAGCCCGGCCCGCGCGCGGTGGCGTAGAGCCTACGCGCTGTCATCCCGGAAAACGCAGAATGCGTTTATCCAGGTCCTCTAACAAACAATGGCGCCCCACGCGGCAAAAGATCCCGGATAAACGCTGTTGCGTTTTCCGGGATGACAAATGAAGTTTGTGTCATCCCGGCCGCGGGTTTTCTTCAAGCCGAAGGCTTGACCAGAAAACCCAGTGAGCCGGGATCTTTATCCCGGTTAAACGCGGGACGGCAATAGCTCTCCTACCCCACCCGCTCCGCAATAAATTTCGCAGTCATAAGATCCAGGTGGCCGCCGCCGGCGTTTTTGAAGAAGGTGATTTCCTCGGCGCTTTGCCGCCCGGGCACACCGCGGCAGAGGTCGAAGAGGTCGGCGCGAATGTCGGCCTCGGTGATCACGCCGGCCGCCAGGGGAATGGCAATTTCGCCGGTGTCCTTGACCGCGGTGGCCCGCGCATCGACGAAGACCGACGCGCGGCGCAGGGCTTCGTCGTCCGCTTCGCGCATGGTGAGGGTAAAGGCCCCCACCAGATCCAGGTGGGTGCCCGGTTGGAGCCAGTCGCCCTTTACCAGGGGCTCCGGCGCCATGGTCGCGCAGGAAACGACATCGGCCTTGCGCACCGCCGCCGCCAGATCTTCCGCCAGGGTAGCCGCCACACCTTCGGCCTCCAGGTCCTCGACCAGACGCAGCGCATTGGCGCGGGTCCGGTTCCACACCATCACGCTTTCAAGCGACGGGCGCACGGCCCGATGAGCCCGGACCAGGGGTTTGGCCATGGCGCCGGCCCCCACCATCAAAAGGCTTCTGGCGTCCTCGCGGGCCAGGAACTTGGCACCCAGCGCAGAATCCGCCGCGGTCTTCCAATAGGTCAGAGAGGTGCCGTCGATGGCCCCCAGCACTTCGCCGTGTTGTCCGCCGAACAATACATAGAGCGCCTGAATGTTCGGGAAGCCGGAGCCGCTGCGCTCGTTCTCCGGAAAGAGCGTCACCAGCTTCATGCCCAGGGATTTACCGGCTTGCCAGGCCGCCCGGTTGAAGAAGATCTGCGGCGCGCCCTCTGCCTGCGGCATCTGAATCAGCATGTCTTCCAAGGCATCGACATCCTGCCGGTGCGCCGCCTCCAGCGCACCGACAAGATCAGGAAAGGTCAAGGCGGCATCAACTGCCGCTGCATCGATGAATTTCATGAACCGGCCCCATAGATATTTTCTGCCCTATAGTGCCGCCCGAAGCCACAGGCTTCGTCAAGGAAAAAGGCCGGCGGCGCAGGGGCCGCGAGTCCCTCTGCCCATAGACAACGCGTTCGATATCAATGCGCTCGATCCCGATATCCCGCAACAGGTGGTCATTCAGCATCGACAGGGCCTTGCAATCCTGGCGCCGCAGATGCCAGCGGCGAACGCTTCCGATCACTTTGGAAATGAGGGCGATCGACATTCTTCGTCTCCTTTTCTTTGATAATCTGGGTCTTTGTTCATCTGGAGGCAGAATATAACGCCAGCCTCCTGACAGCCTGTTGTCAGGAGGCATTTGTTATAGTGCGGTCTCATGACGGATAGTGTCAGGAGGCCACTTGCGCCTCTGGACCGCGGGAGGGAGAGTAATGCGCCGGGCTGATCGTTTGTTCGAAATCATCCAGGTTCTGCGCCGCCGCAAGCTGGCGCGCGCCCGGGACCTGGCGGAGAAACTGGAAGTCTCGGAACGGACCATCTATCGCGACATCGGCGATCTGATGGCCTCCGGGGTGCCTATCGAAGGTGAGGCCGGCGTCGGCTATATACTGCGCGAGGGGTATGATCTACCGCCCATCATGTTCAACGAACAGGAAATCGAAGCCCTGGTCCTGGGAGTCCGCATCGTCGAGTCCTGGGCCGACCCGGAACTGGCCGCCGCCGCCGGCAACGTGATCGCCAAGGTGGAGACGGTCATTCCCGAACGCCTGCGGCGCCATATGGAAGAAACCGCGCTGCTGGCGCCGGCGGATCACTTCACCCACGCCATCACGATCGACCCCAGCCGGCTGCGCGAAGCCGTGCGGAATTCCATCAAGGTGCACTTCAGCTACGCCGATGGTGAAGCGCAGGAGAGCGAACGCACCGTGCGTCCGCTCGGCCTGGCTTTCTACGGCCCCGCCTGGCTGCTGGCGTCCTGGTGCGAACTGCGCCAGGACTTCCGCTCCTTCCGTCTGGACCGCATGAGAAAGCTGACGGTTCTGGACGAGGCTTTCCAGCCGGAGCCCGGCAAAACGATTCTCGATTTCATGAAGCGTGACGCGGCGTAGCACGGTCTCCCAATGTGTCATCCCGGATTAACGCACCAGAGTTTATCCGGGATCTTTGACAAGCTGAGGCGCCACTCCCTGCAAAAGATCCCGGCTCACTGGCTTTTCTGATCAAGCCTTCAACTTGAAGAAAACCCGCGGCCGGGATGACACATTCCTTTCATTGTCATCCCGGAAAACGCTGGAGGCGTTTATCCGGGATCTTACGCAGAGAAAGGCACCATTGCTTGAGAAAGATCCCGGCTCTCCGCTAGCGCTGCGGCCGGGATGACACACAAACTACCGCGACAGGCCCTCACCCAGGGACATCAGCGAGGCGTTTCCGCCGGCCGCGGTGGTGTCGGTGGAGACCGTGCGTTCGGTCGCATAGCGGTGCAGATAACGCGGGCCGCCGGCTTTGGGGCCGGTGCCGGACAGGCCTTCCCCGCCGAAGGGCTGGACCCCCACCACCGCGCCGATGGTGTTGCGGTTGACGTAGGCATTGCCGACCGTCAGACGCTCCAGCACATAGCGCACGGTAGAATCGATCCGGCTGTGAATGCCGAAGGTCAGGCCGTAACCGGTCTCGTTGATCCCTTTCAGAACGTCGTCCAGATGGCTTTCCGCATAGCGCACGACGTGCAGCATGGGCCCGAAGACTTCGCGCTGCAGGCGGTTCAGGGAATCGATTTCAAAGGCAGCGGGCGCCACGAAGCAGCCGGCCTCGCAGCCGGCGCTCAAAGCCACTTCTTTGATCAAGCGGCCTTCGCCGGTCATGCGTTTGGCGTGTCCCTGCAGCATGGCCTGGGCCTCGGCATCGATCACCGGCCCCACATCGGTGGACAGCAGCGCCGGGTCGCCGACCTTCAGTTCCTCCATCGCGCCCGACAGCATGGTCAGCATCTTGTCGGCAACGTCGTCCTGCAGGAACAGCACCCGCAGGGCTGAGCAGCGCTGGCCGGCGCTTTGAAAGGCCGAGGCGATAACGTCCTGCACCACCTGTTCCGGCAAGGCGGTGGAGTCGACGATCATGGCATTCTGCCCGCCGGTCTCGGCAATCAGGGGCACGATAGGGCCTTCGCGCGCGGCGAGGCTCTGGTTGATCAGGCGTGCGGTCTCGGTCGAGCCGGTAAAGGCCACCCCGGCAATGCGGCGATCCGCCACCAGCGGTCCGCCCACTGTGGGGCCGTCGCCGGGCAGGAGGTGAACCACGTCGCCGGGAATCCCGGCCTGCAGCATCAGGCGCACCGCCGCCGCCGCGATCAGGCCGGTCTGTTCGGCCGGTTTCGCAATGACCGCGTTGCCCGCCGCCAAGGCCGCCGTCACCTGTCCGCTGAAGATCGCCAGGGGAAAGTTCCAGGGCGAGATGCACAAAAAGACCCCCCGGCCATGCAGGGAGATCTCGTTGCGTTCTCCCGTCGGGCCCGGCAGGACCTGCGGCCCGGCAAAGTCGCTGCGCGCCCGCGCCGCGTAGTAACGGCAAAAGTCGACGGCCTCGCGCAGTTCCGCCACCGCATCCATGAAGGTCTTGCCGGCCTCGCGGATGCAGAGCGCCATCAGCTCCGGCCCGTTTTGCTCCATCAGGTCGGCCAGCCGGAAAAGACAGGCCGCCCTTTCGGCAGCCGGCGTGGCGTCCCAGCCGGGCGCCGCCCGGGCCGCCCGCGCCAGGGCCTCCTCGATCAAGGCCGGCGGCGTCCAGGCGATCTCGCCCACCTCTTTGCTGCGGTCGGCAGGGTTGGTCACGGCGCGGCTGTCGCCCGCCTTTTCCACCCCGCCGACAATCGGGCCGGCGGTCCAGCCGCGCGCGGCGATCTTCTCCATCTCCGTGCCCAGCGGACCCAGAACCTTCGGATCGGCCAGATCGAAACCGGCCGAATTGTTGCGCTCCGCACCATAGAGACCGACCGGCAGGGGGATCGCCGGATGGGGGATCGTCTCGGTCTGGCGCAGCTTGGCCACCGGGTCGGCGATGATCGCCTCGATCGGCAGCTTCTCGTCGACGATCCGGTTGACGAAGGAGGAGTTGGCGCCGTTTTCCAGCAGGCGCCGCACCAAATAGGCCAGCAGGTCCTCATGGCTGCCCACCGGGGCATAGATCCGGCAGGGCAAATTGAGTTTTTCTGGACCGACGATCTGACGATAGAGCGCCTCGCCCATACCGTGCAGGCGTTGAAACTCGAAGGACCGGGCCTCGTCCGGGATGCGCACCTTGGCCATCTCCAGGATCGCCGCGACGGAGTGGGCATTGTGGGTGGCAAACTGCGGATAAAAAGCCTCCGGATCGTTCAACAGCCGGCGCGCGCAGGCCAGGTAACAGAGGTCTGTGGCGACCTTGCGGCTGTAAACCGGATAGCCTTCCAGCCCGGCCTCCTGCGCCCACTTGACCTCGCTGTCCCAATAGGCGCCCTTCACCAGCCGCACCATCAGGCGCCGGCGGTGCCGCCGCGCCATGTCGGACAGCCAGTCGATCAGGGCCGGGCAGCGCTTCTGATAGGCCTGCACGGCAAGGCCGAAACCCTGCCAGCCCCGCAGCTCCGGATCGCCGGAAATCGCCTCGATGATATCCAGCGACAGATCCAGGCGGTCGGCCTCTTCGGCATCCACGGTGAGGCCGATGTCGTACTGTTTGGCATCCAGGGCCAAGGCCTTCAGTCGCGGGACCAACTCCGCCAGAACCCGCTCACGCTGGGCGAACTCGTAGCGCGGATGAAGCGCCGATAGTTTCACCGAGATCCCGGGGCTGTCGAAAACCGACTTGCCCTGGCCTGCCGCGCCGATGGCGGCAATGGCGCTGCGGTAGGCATCGAAATAGCGCTCCGCATCCGCCAGGGTCCGCGCCGCTTCGCCCAGCATGTCATAGGAATAGCGGTAGCCGCCCTTCTCCAGCTCCCTGGCCCGCTCCAGGGCCTCGACGATGGTCCGCCCCATCACGAATTGCTTGCCCAGGATGCGCATGGCCTGGGTCACCGCCGAGCGGATCACCGGTTCGCCGGAGCGCTGCACCAAACGTTTCAGGCTGCCGCCGAGGTCGCGGGTATCCTCGTCCTCCAGCTTCACCACCCGGCCGGTCAGCATAAGGGCCCAGGTCGAGGCGTTCACGAACAGCGAATCGCTGCGCCCCAGGTGCGCTTTCCAGTCGGCATCGGCGATCTTGTCCTTGATCAGCTTGTCGGCCGTTTCCGCGTCCGGCACCCGCAGCAAGGCCTCGGCCAGGCACATCAGGACCACGCCTTCCTTGCTGGAGAGTTCGAATTCATGCAGGAACGCGTCGAGGCTGCCCTGGCCCATGCGTTCGCGGCGCACCGCCGCCACCAGGGCGCGGGCCTGCTCGGCGATACGGTCCTGCGCATCATGGGGCAGCTGGAATTCATCCAGGAGCTGCCGGACCACGGCGGTCTCGTCGGCGCGGGTGGCATCGCGCAGGGCCTGCCGCAACGGCCCCGCCTCGCCCAATTCAGGCGAAATCAGCATGTCGGTCTCCTGTAGGAATGCATAGCGAACCGTCCTGTTCCAGACTCCTAAGCATAGTATCCGGCCCTCACTTGGGGCGCCAGACGGTCGGTTGATTGCTCAGGAAATCGGGGCCAAGTCAATGGGGATAAGCGAAGGGATTTGCAGCCTCCAACGCCCGATTGCCGGCCTCTCAGTCTTTGCCTACACTGCCTCCGAAACCAAAGCAGGGAGGAACAGGCCATGAGCCTCAAGCGTCTACATGTCGGCCCGCGGATGAGCCAGGTGGTGGTCCACGGCGATACGGTCTATCTGGCGGGTCAGGTGTCCCAGAACGCCGCCGGCGGCAGCTATGCGGAACAGACCCAGGATATCCTCGATACCATCGACGGTCTGCTGGCCGAAGCCGGCACCGACAAGAGCAAGGTGCTGACCGCCACCATCTGGATCACCGACATGAGCCGCTTCGACGAAATGAACGCGGTCTGGGATGGCTGGGTCTCTGCCGGCGACGCCCCCTGCCGCGCCTGCGTCGAGGCAAAGCTCGCCTTTCCGCAGTTCGACGTGGAGATCATGGTGACCGCGGCGGCGTGATCCGCGGCCTCTTCTAGGAAAACCCAAGCCCGGTACGGACGATGAAAATCCTCGTGATGGGCGCCGGGGTGATCGGCGTGACGACGGCCTACCAACTGGCCAAAGAGGGCCACGAGGTCACGGTCGTAGATCAAGCCGAAGGCGCGGCGGAGGTCACCTCCTTCGCCAACGCCGGCCTGGTGGCACCGGGCCACGCCTACGCCTGGGCCTCGCCAAAGGCCCCGAAAATCCTTTTTAAGTCGCTGTTCCGCGACGATCAGGCTTTGCGGCTGAAATTTTCCGCCGATCCGCAGATGTGGGCCTATTTCGTGAAGTTCCTGGGCCAGTGCAACAGCCGGCGTGCGGAGATCAACACCAAACGCAAACTGCGCCTCTGCCGCTATTCGCAAAACCTCTTTGAAGAACTGGTGGCGGAGACCGGCGTGACCTACGACGGGCGCGACGGCGGCCTGCTCTATCTCTACCGCAGCCCGAAAAGCTTCGAGGCCGCTGCCGAGAAGTGCAAGATCTTGCGCGACAACGGCCAGGCGCTGGAGGTTGTCGACCGCGAACGCATCGCAGAAATCGACCCGGCGTTGGCGCCGGCCAAGGAAAAGCTCGCCGGCGGGCTCTTTGCCCCGACCGATGCCAGCGGCGATGCCCGGCTGTTTTCCAAAGCCCTGGCGAAAGCCGCCGAGGACCGGGGCGTGATCTTCGCCTTCAACACCACGATCCGGCGCATCGATACCAGCGGCGACCGCATCGACAAGGTGGTGACCGACCAGGGCGATTTCACCGCCGAGACCTATATCCTGGCGCTGGGCTGCGAGAGCCCGCTGGTCGGGCGCACCATCGGCCTGAAAATCCCGCTTTATCCGGTGAAGGGCTATTCGGTCACCCTGCCGATTGCCGGGCGCAACGGGGCACCGACGATCGGCGGGGTGGACGAGGACAATCTGGTGGCCTACTGCCCCATGGGGGACCGCCTGCGCCTGACCGCTACGGCGGAGTTTTCCGGCTATGACCGCAGCCACCAGCCGGCCGACTTCCGCGCCATGCTGAGTGCCGCCAAGGACCTGTTCCCCGATGGCGGCGACTATTCGCGGCTCAACTACTGGGCCGGCCTCCGGCCCATGACCCCGGAAGGCACCCCGATTTTCGGCGCCTGCCGCTACCGCAACCTGACCCTCAACACCGGCCACGGCCACATGGGCTGGACCATGGCCTGCGGTTCGGCCAAGATTACCGCCGATTTGATCGCCGGCCGCACACCGGAGATCCCCCTGGAGGGCATGACCCTGGACAGAGGATAGGAGAATGCCATGAGCCACCTTGCTGAAGCCGCCACCGTTTCGGAAACCGATAACGGCCCGCAGGTGCACCGCACCAAGATGCCCTTCGAGATGGACGCCGGCCTGGGCGAGAAGGCCCGGATCGGCCTGATCGTGCTCTCCTCGGACTACACCATCGAGCACGAATTCCGGCAGATCCTGAACATCCCCGGCGTCGCTTTCTACGAAAGCCGGATTCCCAATTCGCCGGACGTCAATCCGGCAACCCTGGCCGCGATGGCGGCGGATCTGACAGCCTGCACCGACGTCATCGCCCCCGGCGTGCCACTGGATGTCGTCGCTTACGGCTGCACCTCCGGCGCCATGGTGATCGGGCCGGACAAGGTGGCCGAGCGGATTCACGCCGCGCGCCCGGGCGTCGCCTGGGCCACCCCCATGACCGCCACCACCGCGGCGCTGCAGGCGCTGGGCGCGAAACGGGTCTGCTTCATCGCGCCCTATCTGGAAGAGCTCAATCGGTCCATGCGGTCCTATCTGCTGGACGCCGGCTTCGAGGTGCCGGTGCAAGGCTCCTGGAACGAACCCAACGACAACAATGTGGCGCGCATCTCGCCGGCGTCGATCCGCCGCGCCGTTGTGGACCTGGGGGGCGACGACAAGACCGATGCCGTCTTCCTGGCCTGCACCTCGCTGCGCCTGGCCGAACAGGCCGCGGCCCTGGAGGCCGAGATCGGCAAGCCGGTAATCTCCTCCAACACCGCGATCGCCTGGCACTGCCTGCGGCTGGCCGGCTATAACGATCCAGTGCCGGGATACGGCAGCCTGTTCGAGACCGCACTCGCGTAAGGGCTTCGCATCGAATCCCTCCTGACAGGATGCTGTCAGGAGGCTTCTGCTAGGCTGGGGACTTCGATCAAGGAGGCCCAGCCAAGGAGGCCCAGCCATGCCCGTCGTCGACGCCGCTGCGGTTCAACAATACCTGGACCAAAATTTCCTCACGCTGGCGGCTCTCGCCGAGCGCGCGGGCCTCACCCCGGAGAGGGTACTGGAGATGATCGAGGCGGAGTGCGCGCCCGGCCATTCCTACGAAGTGCGCGGCGAGCTGACCGTGACCAGCAGCTTCGGCGACTATCGCCTGCCGGTACCGCCGCAACGCTATTATCATCCCTCGATTGCCGAATGGCTCACCCGGGCGGAGACCCTGGCTGAGGACCGGAGCCTTGCCGCGGTTTCCAAACTGGTGCGAGCCGATTTCGAAGCCGGCATCGCAAAAGCCCTGCAGGGCAAGGTGACGCCCGGCTGCAAAAGCCCGGAACATGCCTGGCAGTACCTGCTGGACGGCACCTGGGGCCTCTGCCTGAAAGACATCTCGGTGGCTGCTATGGCGCGCAAGGAACTGGCCCGCGCCGCCATCGCCGAATTCTCCGATCCGGGTCCGGAAGAGTCGCTGAGCGAAACGGCGCGTTCGGATCTCAATGCGGCCATTAAGCAATACAACAGCGTTGCCGCCGATTTCGCCCCGCATGAGGTCGCCGAAAGCTCGCGCCGGCTTGAAGTCGAAGCAGCCGCAAGGAAGTATGGCTTGGGGGCGGAAGCCTAAAAAAACAGAATTCACCGCAGAGGCGCAGAGGCACGGAGAAGAGAAAAATTTTCTTTTCTTTCTGTTTCTCCGGGTCTCTGCGACCCTGCACTGACTTTTCTTTTCCCACTTCGAGGAGCGCCGCGATGACCGCCACCCAAACCGAAAAGGCGGAAGCCTTTCGCGCCCTGCACGCCCGCGATGGGGCCTTTGTCATGCCCAACCCCTGGGACATGGGCACGGCGCGCATTTTGACCGAGCTGGGCTTTGAAGCCCTGGCCACCACCAGCGCCGGTTTTGCCTTTTCGATCGGGCGTCGGGACTGGCCCGGCAGCGTGCAGCGCGACGAGGCCCTGGCACACGCGCGCAGCCTGGTGGCTGCTACCGCGCTGCCGGTATCGGCGGATTTCGAGAACGGATTTGGCGACACGCCGGAAACGGTCGCCGAAACGATCCGGCTGGCGGCGGAAACCGGCCTGGTGGGCTGCTCCATCGAAGACACCACCGGCAAGCCCGATGCGCCGATCTATGACTTCACCCTGACGGTGGAACGCATCGCGGCAGCGGTCGAGGCCGCACGCGCCCTGCCCTTTTCCTTCACCCTGACGGCGCGGGCGGAGAACTTCCTGCATGGCCGCCCGGACCTGGAAGATACCATCAAGCGGTTGCAGGCCTTTGAGGCCGCCGGCGCCGATGTGCTCTACGCGCCCGGCCTACGCGATGCGGAGATGATCCGGACGGTTTGCCAGTCGGTGGGCAAGCCGGTGAATGTGGTGATGGGCCTTTCCGGCACCAATTTTGCCGTGGCCGAACTTGCGGCCCTCGGGGTGCGCCGCATCAGCCTGGGCTCTGCCCTCGCCCGCGCCGCCTTCGGCGCCTTTTTGCGCGCCGCCAAGGAAATTCAGCAAGACGGCAGCTTCGCCTTCGCCGAACAGGCCGCAACCTTTGCCGAACTGGATGGCTATATGGTGGCACCGCAATAGCGCCTAAATGGCGAAAGGCCGCCTTTCGGCGGCCTTTCCTTTTGAGAGG
>CAJHXM010000725.1_pt1 | contig 11906 bp, 10 predicted proteins | sample 9198461 | NCBI WGS metagenome assembly CAJHXM01 (sample SAMEA7708299, study PRJEB35096) | sediment metagenome | biome: marine neritic benthic zone biome [ENVO:01000025]; feature: sediment [ENVO:00002007]; material: shallow marine sediment [ENVO:03000034] sea grass bed [ENVO_01000059] ...
AAAAACCGTATGGTCCTGGTAGAAAGTCAGCCGTTGCACGAGAGGCCCAAGGTCCTCCCCCCGACTTTTCTCTCCAAGCAGCCTCCTGATCCAGCCCACTTGTGTTCCCTCATTTTTTTCCGGAAGCTGCACCAGTCTCGGTCACTTGTCTCTGATTTGGATCAATTTCCTTTCAGCGCTCCCCAGCTTGGGTGCATGAACGGTAAATAACCGCAGCGCGCTAATTGCGATCTCCCTCATACGGCCCGCTCGGTAACCGGCATTCCGAGTTCCGCCATGCGACTCACTGCCTCAATGGCGATCTTGGCTTTGGTTCGCTGGGCGGGCAGACTCTGCCCACGAAGGCTGTCGCCCATGACACGCTTGTGGTGAAAAAAGGCCGCTTCCGAGACCCAAACCGTCACATCGCCCCGACGGGCAAGCGCGCGATCGTACTCCGGCCAATTCCGGACCAAATAGCGGGGCCTCCAGGCCTTCCTAGGTGAGGTATCGGGCTCTTCGGACATCGTGCAGTTCTTCCTCGTCAGTAGGCGGATCTGCGTTACATTAGACAGCCCGAGCTTGATGCACCAAAGCTGCTTTGCGGGAAGTTTATAGAGACATTACTTGCTTCTGGCGTACTTGCCACTTCCGAGAAAACCCTGCTTTTTCGGAAAAACGGCAGCGTTAACCAAATTCTTTCACCTATTAGCATGGTCTAAGCGGTTTTAATGGGGAGTCGGGCGCCGCTGGCGCTCTAGGCTCGGCGCTGCCGCGCGCGGTTGCTGAAGTTGTTAGGAGACGACCATGACTGTACCCATCGTTTCGGCCACCCTGGTATGGGCTTTGATTGCGTACTTTTTCTTTCCGGGAGGCGTTCTCCCGATTCTTTCTGTCGGCAGTCTGCTGGCCATCGCCTGCTTGCTCACGAGCGTTTCGGTGTCGCGCCCGCTGAAGGAATATGAGGAGATGCAGGCCAGATCCAGCTACAAGTTTCTGGAAGACGACGGGCCTTTGCCGGGCCGTGCAGAGTAGACCTTAACCACCGCCCAACTGCTTGGGCCAGTCCTCGGGGCCGGTGACTTCCTGCAGTTTGGCGATGCTCTGGGTCTTTTCCGCCGGCAGGCCGATCAGATTCCCCGAGACGATACGTCCGAAGACGTTCTCGCGGTTGCGGAAAAAATTGTCCCTATGAAACAGCGGCGGCAGGTGCCAGTAGAGCCGATAGCCGTGCTTCAGGAGCGCTGCGATCAGCGCCGGCGATTTGTCGCGGCGGTCGTTTTCGACGTAGAGCGCGGGACGGAATCGCTTCAGGGTTTTCGCCGCGCCGGAGAGGACGGCGCTTTCCATGCCCTCCACATCGATCTTGATGAAGTGGCAGGCCTTGAGATTGAGCAGGTCGAGGCCGATCTGCTGTATCCGCTCGCCGGCACCGGCATCGCGCATCGAGACCCCGCCGAAGTTGCCCTCGGCGGCGAAGTTCACCGGCGGCGCCACGATGTGGCCCCGGCCCGGCCCCAGGGCGGTCAGGTGCGTTTCGACGTTGGTCAGATGGTTGAGCGCGAGATTGGCGGAAAGCGTATTGAACAGGGCGCGCTGCGGTTCGAAGGCGTGGACCCGGCCCTGCGGCCCGACGGCCTGGGCGAAAAAGACCGTATGGGCCCCGACATTGGCGCCGACGTCCAAGACCGTCCAGCCGTGGCGCAGAACCTGGCGGAAAAAATGCACCTCGCCTTCGGAGAACTCGCCGTATAGATCGAGCGACCGGCCGATATAGCGGTCGGTTGCATAGTAGAGCATCATGCCATGGCGGCAGCGTTTGAGGCGCTGCAGGCCGTTGTCCATCAGCGCCTGCCCAAGGAGCTCCGCCGGCGCTTTCGGACGCGGTTTCTTGGCGGCTTGCTTCTTGGGAACCGGGTTTTTGGTTTTGGCGGGGACATGCTTGAGATGCTGGGTCAGGGCGGCGGTCAATTCATTGAGGGGCGTGACCCAATTGCCGGTCTCGGGCTGGCGGAAGATCCTGACGCCCGAATAGATGTGCGGCTGACCCTGTGGCGGCAGCCAGCGCGGGTCGGTGTGATAGCGCAGCAGCAGCCAGAAGTCCTTGCCCAGGGCGCCGGCCAGGTGAGCGACGGCCGTGTCCACCGTAATCACCAGATCCAAGGCCTCGATGGCGGCGGCGGTGTCGCCGAAACTCTTCAAGTGATCGGCCAGGGAGGTGAGCCGGTGGTCGTGCAGCAGGCGCCGCTTTGAGGCGGCGTCGACCTGCAGGCTGTAGAAGCGCGCACTCTTGAGCGACAGCAGGGGATCCAGCAGCGCATAGGGAATCGAGCGGTGCAGGTCGAAGGGATTTTTGGGATTGCCGGACCAGACCAGCCCGATGTTGTAGGTCGCGGGATCGAGCCGCTTGTCGCGCCAGGTCCTGACCTTCCGTTTGTCGGCGCTGAGATAAGGCCCCGCCGGCTCCGGCGGCGGCGCGTCGTCATAGAGCAAATAGGCCAGCGCGGAGAGCGGCGCCACGAGGTCGCAGGCGGGGGCCGGATCGGCCCGGATGGCGACCTCGTCGGCGAAGCTGCGTTTGTCGAGCAGCGGTTTGACCGACCTCTGGCACTGCAGCGCCACCCGGCCGCCGCGCGCCTTGACCGCCGGCAGATACCGCGCCCACTCCAGGCTGTCGCCCATGCCCTGATTGGCATAGACCAGGAGCGTCTTGCCTTCGAAGTCCTCGCCCCGCCATTGGGGTTTGCCTTCCGTGCCCTTGGGCCGGCGGGCCGACTCAAGGGCGAGGCTGTTGATCAGGGAACCGTCGTCCGACAGCTTCAGCAGGGTTTTGAGTGATGCCTCGGCCGCATCCAGGTCGCCCATCGCCAGCAAAGTAACCGCCAAGCTGAGGTGGCAGGAGACATAGCTGGGCCGCAGGGTCAGACAGTGCCGCAGGGCGGCTTCGGCCGCCCTGTAGCGGCGCAGATTGCGCAGACAATTGCCGAGCCCGAAATAGGGATAGTGCTGTTGGGGGTTCTGGTCGATCAGCGCTTGAAAGGCTTCCAGCGCTTCGGCATAGCGGCAGTCGGCAAAGAGCGCTTCCGCCGCTTTGACGCGCGCCTGGCTCACGCTGTCCTAGTCCGCATCCAGAATTTCGATCAGGGGCGCCAGGTGCTTTTTGTACGGCTTTGCGCGCTGTATGGAGGTTTTATAAAGCGGCTGCCGGACCTGCCAGCGGCTTGCGGTTTTGATCGGGCGCTCGGACTTGTGGAACTCGATACAGGCCGGATCCCATTCCAGCCCGCAGTGCCCGACCAGGGCGGGGGCGACCTTTTTCGGCTTGGCCACCAGTTCTTCGTAGCTTACCTCAAAGATCCGGCCCGGCAGCACCCGGTTCCAGTGCGCCATCAGGCGCCCGTACCAGCGATAGTAGAGCCCCAGATGCACCAGGTCGAAGGCGTAGTTCTGGCCGTTTGCGAAGTTCTGGAAGTAACAGGACAGGCAGGTATCCAAGGCATCGCGGCGGCAATGGATGATCTGCGCGTTGGGGAACATCGTGGCGATCAGGCCCAGGTGATTGAAGTTGACCGGCATTTTGTCGACGATGCGCTTGGCGTCGGGCGCGAGCTCCCGGACCCGCTTTAGGTACGACTCCCCGAAGCCTTTCAAAAGTCCCTCGGGGGCCTTGGAAATTCCCGCCGGATAGGACGCACCATCGGGAAGGTGCTTGGGAATGGTCGAGGCGATGGTGCCGATGTCCGGCAGTTCGCCGGCGCCGTGGACCTGCGGATGGCTTGCCAGTATCTGCTCCACCAGCGTGGTGCCCGATCGCGGCATGCCGACAACGAAGACCGGCAAGTCGCTCTCGGTTCCCAGGCCTTTGAGCTTTTTAATCAGCGTGGCCGGGAAGGCTTTGATCTGTGCCTTGACGAAGCCGTGCTGATATTGCGGAGAGAAATAGGCGCCCTTGGCCGCATTGCCCTGCAAATAATGCGCAAAGGCGCGGTCGTGGTCGCCGATGTCGTCGAACATCTTGCCGAGGGCAAAGTGGAGAAAGCAGAGGTCCTTATCCGACCAGCCGCCGGCTGAAAGCAACGCGGCGGCCTGTTCGAAAAGCGGATCGTCGCTGGTGAACTTGACGATTCCCGACAGATTGAAAAGCGCTTCGACGTATTTCGGAAGCAGGCGCACGGCTTCCCGATAATGGGTCTCGGCCAGTTCCATGTCGCCCAGCCGGGCCAGGGTCCCCGCCATGTTGTTGTGGATCACGCCGTTTTCTGGCCGCAGTTCAAGCGCCTTGGAAATCAGCTTTCTCGCGCGCGCCGAGTCCTGCCGGTCTGCGGCGATCAACCCGGAGAGGTGGAGCGCGTCGGGATGCAGGGGGTTCCGGGTCAGGATGTCCTGATAGATGCGCTCCGCGGCGTCGAGCTTGCCCGCCTTTTGCAGGGCCAGTCCTTTTTGCAGTTCTGCTTGCAGGTCCTTCCGTATGGACTCGCCCTGGGTCACTTCTCCGGCTGTCGCTTCTATATTCATTCCCGTCCCCGTTCCGAAGTTCGAAAATTCTTGAGGGTCGCCGCGACACTTAAGCCGGATTTTTCCGCCCGGCGATATTTGTCAGCACCTGGGTCTTTTCTTCAGACGTCATGATCGGCCATTCGCGGATTTCATCGACGTTCCGGAAACAACCCAGACAGAGTCCCGTTGCGTTATCGAGCTGGCAGACGCTGATGCAGGGCGACGCGATGCTGGTGTCGATGTTGCGCTGGCGCGCCGCTCGGCGGCGCTGGCGGCGGGCCTGCCGATCGATCGTCGCGTCGTTGGTCAAAGGATCACTCTTTGGATTCCATCTTCGAAATCTTCCTGCAAGCCCCTATCATTTGCCCCGTTAAATGTCCATTAAAGTCGCCGCGAGTCTCGACGAGATGCCGAGAGGGGTTCGGTCATCCGTCGCCCAGAGATTTGGGCCAGTCCTGGGGGCCGGCGACCTCCTTCAGGCCGGAAATCGTCTGGGCCTTTTCCCGGGGCAGGCACAGCAGGTTGCAGGACAGGGTGTTGCCGAAGACATTCTCCGAATTCCGGAAATAGTTGTCCTGCTTGAAGAGCGGCGTCAGGTGCCAGTAGAGGCGGTAGCCTTGTGCGGCAAGCTGTTCAATCAACCGGGGCGACTTCTCCCGGCGGTCGTTCTCGACATAAAGCGTGGGGCGGAAGCGTTTCAGGGTCTTCACCGCCCCACTCAACACCTCGCCTTCCATGCCCTCTACATCGAGCTTGATTAAATGGCAGGCCTTGAGCCTCAGGCTGTCGATCGACGTCTGCGGCACGGGTTCCCCCGGGGCGCCATCGGCTAAGGAAACCGCGCCGAAGTTGCCCTCGACGGCGACGTCGGCTTGCGGGACCGAGGCTGTCCCGGGCTGTGCCCCTAAAGCCGTTCGTCGGGCCTGGACATTCTCCAGGTGATTGAGCGCGAGGTTGGCGCAAAGAGTATTGAAAAGGACGCGCTGCGGCTCGAAGGCGACCACCTGGCCGCTGGGGCCCACCGCCTGGGAAAAGAAGACCGTATGCGCGCCGATATTGGCGCCGATGTCCAGCACGCTTCTACCGGGCCGCAGGATGTGGCGGAAGAGATCCGTCTCGCCTGCGGAGAACTCGCCGTAGAGATCCAGGGAACGGCCGACATAGCGGTCGGTCGCGTAATAGAGCATCAGGCCATGGCGGCAGCGCTTGAGGCGCAGCAGATCGTTGTCAAAAAAAGGCACACCGGCCGGGCCCAAGGATCTGCCTTTCTTTGCCGCTCGCGCCGTCTTCTTGCTGGCCGGCTGTTCGGCGAGGCGCTGCCGCAGGGCGGCGACAGTCTGGTTGACGGGCGTGGCCCAGTCACCGGGTTCGGGCTGGCGGAACAGCCTTGCCCGCGGGTAGATCGGCGGGCGGCCGGGCGGCGGGGTCCAGCGGGCGTCGGTATTTTGCCGCAGCAGGAGCCAGAATTCCCGGCCCAGTGCGCCGGCGACATGGGCCGTGGCGGTATCGACCGTGATCACCAGATCCAAGGCCTCGATGGCGGCCGCGGTGTCGCCGAAATCCTTGATATGGGGGCCCAGGGGCGTGATCCGGTGGTCGCGGAAAGACTGCCGGGCGGCGGTTTCGTCGACCTGAAGACTGTAAAAGCGGACGCCCGGCAGCGATAAAAGAGGATCCAGGTCGACCAGAGGGACCGACCGCGCGGCGTCGCGGGGATTTGCCGGATTGCCCGACCAGACAAAGCCCACGGTCAGCATCCCTTTGGCATCCAGGCGGTTCTGCCAGGGCTTGAGCTTTCTTTTGTCCGCCGTCAGATAGGGTTCGACGCTGTCGCCGGGCGGGGCATCGCCATAGAGCAGATGGCTCAAACCCGATAGCGGCGCGATCAGATCGCAGTCCGGCAGGTCCCCGTCTTCGGTGACCACCCGATCGGCGAACTTGGATTTGTTCAACAGGGGTTTCAGGACCGCAGGACAGCGCAGGATCAGGCGGCCGCCGCGCGCCTTGACCTGCGGCAGATGGCGCGCCAGTTCGATGGCATCTCCCAGGCCCTGATTGGCAAAGGCCAGGAGGGTCTTTCCGGTATAGTCCTCACCCCGCCACAGGGGAGTCTTTTCGCAGCCCTTCGGGCGCGCTGCCGATTGAGTGACGATTCTGTTGATGACGCTGTTCTGCCCGGATGCGGCCAAGGCGGTTTCATATTGCTGTTTCGCGGCATCGAGATCGCCCATAAAAAGATGCGTCAAGGCCAGGCTGTGATGGGCATCGAAATCATCGGGTGCCAGCGTCACCGCGCTGCGCAGGGATTCGGCGGAGGCCGCCAGAAGCTGGAGATTGCGCTGGCAAAAGCCAAGCGCGAGAAAGGCCAGCGGGTCTTTGGCGTTTTTTGCGATCAACTGCCGATAGATTTCCGCGGCTTCCTGGTATCTGCCGGCAGCCGTGAGGGTCTGCGCTTGCCTTAAAAGCTTTTGTCTCATCGGCACTGGCGATCCAGGCAGGAAGTCGGCGTGACGGTTGTGACGGCGAATCCCCCAAATTTGCTCTAACCTTCCGAGAGCCCCTATCATTCAGCGCACAAAATGTCCATAAGACCCCGTGGGATTTGAACCGCGCCGGGAGTATCCATGAGTCGCCGTCTGCGCCTGATAAGCGGTCTGATCCTCTTTACCTATGTCGCCACGCACCTGGCCAATCATGCGCTGGGCATCATCTCGCTGCCGGCGATGGACAGGGGGCGCGATCTCTTCGTGCTGATTTGGCGCAGCCTGCCGGGCAGCCTGCTGCTCTACGGCGCTCTGTTGATTCACCTGGGCTTGGCTTATTGGGCGATCTACAGCCGGCGCAGTCTCAAGTTGCCGCCGGCGGAGGCGCTGCAGCTGATATTGGGTCTGTTCGTGCCGCCTATTCTGGTGGTCCATATTTTGGGCACGCGCTTTGCCGCCGAGATCCTCGGCGCGCACGACGATTATATCTTCAGTCTCTACATCTATTTCGTCGGCAATCCGGCCATTGCCTGGCGCCAGGCCGCCCTGTTGCTGATCGCCTGGACCCACGGCTGCATCGGCTTGCATTTCTGGCTGCGCCTGAAGCCCTGGTACGGCCGCCTGCGGCAGGCGGCTTTCGGCCTCGCGCTGGTCTGGCCCCTGGTGTCGCTCTTCGGCTTCTGGATGGCGGGCCGCAGCGTGATGCGTCTGGCCGAGGATCCGGATTGGCTGGCCCGCGAGGCGGCCCGGGTCAATTTTCCCGACGCCGAGGGGGTCGCCCTGATCTATCAACTGGAGGGCTGGATTCTGCTGTCCCTCTCCGGGCTGTTGCTGCTCACTTTGCTGCTGCGCGGCCTGCGGCGGCTGCGGCGGCGCGACCGTCGCCAGATCACCTATCCGGGCGGCCGGAGGGTGACCACCGCCGCCGGGATCACGATCCTGGAGGCCAGCCGGGAGGCGGGCATCGCTCATGCTTCGGTTTGCGGCGGGCGCGGGCGCTGTTCCACCTGCCGGGTCCGGGTCGGGCAGGGCCTCGCGGCCCTGGCACCGCCCAGCGAGTCCGAGATCCGGGTGCTGGCCCGGATCGGCGCGGCGCCCGACGTGCGGCTGGCCTGTCAGACCGCGGTGACGGCCGATCTCGACGTTGTGCCCCTGTTGCCGCCCGATGCCTTGCCGCGGGAGTCCTTTGCCCGGCCCGGCTACCTGGTGGGGGAGGAGCGGGAGATCGCCATCCTTTTTGCCGATCTGCGGGGCTTTACCACCCTGTCGGAGGATAAGCTGCCCTATGACGTGGTTTTTATTCTGAACCGCTACTTCGCCGCCATGGGCGGGGCCATCGAGGCGGCCGGCGGCCGGGTCGACAAGTTCATCGGCGACGGCATCATGGCCTTGTTCGGCATCGACGGCGGCGTGGAACAGGGCAGCCGCGAGGCCCTGGCCGCGGCACGGCAGATGGCGCAGCAGCTCGATGAGCTGAACCGGACTCTGGTGCACGATCTGCCCAGCCCGTTACGCATGGGGATCGGAATCCATAGTGGCGCGGCGATTGTCGGGGAAATGGGCTACGGCCGAGCCACCTCGGTGACCGCCATCGGCGATTCGGTCAATACCGCCAGCCGGCTGGAAGCGCTGACCAAGGAATACGGTGCCCAGCTCGTGCTGTCGGAGCCGCTGGCGCTTCATGCGGGTGTGGAGCTGGACGCCTTTGAGCGCCACGAGATTGAGGTGCGGGGCCGCAGCGGCAAACTGGCCATTCGGGTTTTACCACAGGCGGCAGATTTGCCGGTTTCCTAGCTCCCGGTCTTGGCCTTGTAGTCCTTGATGCTGGCCTTCAGGTCCCGGTACTCGTCGCAGCCCCAGAAGCAGGCGCCGTCCAGGACATCCAGCCGTTCCTGGGCTTTGGCCAGGTCGCCCATTTCCAGATAAAGCTCGCCCAGGTATTCGTTGGCACCGCGGTGTTCCGGGTCGATCGCGAGGGCGCGTTGATAGTGGGCCAGGGCCTTGTCGCGCTGACCCAGTTTCCGGAAGCTGTAGCCCAGGTCGTTTTCGGCATCGGCGTTCTTGGCGTCTGTGGCGATGGCCTTTTCCAGATAGGGGACGGCGCCGGCGTAGTCGCCCTTCTTCACCAGTTTCCGGCCCTCGGCGTAGTTGGGGTCCTTGGGTGGACTGATGTCGCCGCTGTTCGCCAGCAGAGATCCCGAAATCAGCACCAGAACCACCAAGACGCCCAGGGCCAGCAAAACCTGCCCGGCGAACTTCCAATATCCCTTCATGGTGTCATCTCCCGGTCAAAAGGCGGCATCGCGACGGTCTCAGTATAATCTTTATTCGGTGTTTTGGGACAGGCCACCGCGGCAGGCTACCGCGGCGGGCCATTGCGGCGGAAAGATCATTCGCCATCGCCGAAGGCCTCAAGCTCCAGGGAGTCGCTGTCTTCGGCATCCAGAATCCGCCGGGCGAGGGCATAGCCGAAGCCTTGACGGGCGAAGGCCGCCAGGGCCCGGTCGCGGGTCTCGGCTTTATCCGGCTGCGCGCCATAGGGCCCATAGCGCCGCCGCCGGGCATAGGCCAGGGCGGCGGCAAGTTCCGGATGGGCCGCTTCCTCACGCAGAGCGTCCAGGGCGCCGTCGATCAGCGCGGCGGGCACCCCTTTTGCGGCCAGTTTGGCACGGATGCCTTGGACCGAGGCGCCGCGGCGCCAGAAGCTGCGGGCGCGGGCCTGCGCATAGCGGGCATCGTCCAGCAGCCCCTTGGCAATCAGGCGCGCGATCAGGGCGTCTATGGCGGCCGCGCCTTCCGCTGGGTCGCTGCCGTGAAAGCGGGCGGCGCGGTTGACCTTAGCCATCAACAGATGCCGCAGGTGGGCGCTTGAGGCGCTATAGCGGTCGAGGTAATGAAGCGCGGACTTTTCGAGGTAGGCCGGTGTCGCCTTTTTCGGGTCGCGGCGTTTGGTCTTGCGGCGGGTCGGTTCGGAAGCGTTCATGGTGCCATTGTCGCATTTCTGCGCCGAAGCCGGCCAGCGCCTTGCGCTGACCGGGCGGGCGGACTATGTGAACAGCCATGCCCCTGTCCCCGCTTTCCCTGGATACCCCCCGCGTACGCCAGATGGGCAGCGTCAACTGGCGCGGCCTCTGGACGCTTTACATGAAAGAGGTGCGGCGGTTTCTGAACGTCTATACCCAGACTCTGCTGGCACCCTTGGTGACCACGCTGCTGTTTCTGGCGATCTTTACCCTCGCCCTCGGCGGCGCCGGCCGGCAGGTGGGCGGGGTGGACTACGCGGTCTTTCTGGTGCCCGGTCTCATCATGATGTCGATGATGCAGAACGCCTTTGCCAACACCTCCTCTTCCCTGGTGATCGCCAAGGTACAGGGCAACATCGTCGACATCCTGATGCCGCCGCTCTCGGCCACGGAGCTGACTTTGGGCATATGCGGCGGCGGCGTCACCCGCGGCATGCTGGTCGGCCTGGTGGTGATGTCCGTTATGTGGCTTTTCGTGCCCTACACAATTCACAACCCGCTGTTCATTCTCTATCACGGCTTCATGGCATCCTTGATGCTGGCGCTGCTGGGCATGATCGGCGGGATCTGGTCGGAGAAGTTCGACCATATCGCGGCGGTGACGAACTTTGTCATCACGCCGCTGTCGTTTCTGTCCGGCACCTTCTATTCCATCGAACGCCTGCCGCCGGACTGGCAGTTCATTGCCCACTTCAATCCTTTCTTCTACATGATCGACGGTTTTCGCTACGGCTTTATCGGCTATGCGGACGGCGCGCTCTGGACCGGCATGGCCGTATTGGCTCTGGTCAATCTCAGCCTCTGGACTCTGGCGCACCGCATGCTGGCCACGGGCTATCGGTTGAAGCCGTGATCACGGCGCCGGCGCCACGGTCTTTCGGGGCGGTGAACTGGCGCGGTCTCTGGACCCTGCTGATGCGGGGCTTTTTGCGCTTCTTCAAGCTGTGGCTGGAAACCTTGGGGGGGCCGCTGGTCTCCAGCCTGCTGTTCCTGGCGATCTTCGTGGTGGCGGCGGGCGGCCAGGGGGAGATCGCGCCGGGCCTCAGCCTGCCGCAGTTCATCGTGCCGGGGATCGTGATCCTGGCGGTTTCCTCCTCGGCCTTTCAGATGGCCGCCTTTCCCCTGCTGGACGACAAGATGGAAGGCATGATCGGCGACCTGCTGGCGGCGCCGCTGTCGCCGGCGGAACTGGTTGTGGGCTATGCCCTGGCTTCGGCGGTGACGGCCTTGATGACCGGTGCCCTGGTGTTCCTGCTGACTCTCATCTTTGTCGATTTGGAGATCCCCGCGCCGGCCCTGGCGCTGGTCTTTGCGGTCGAGGCGGCGTTGCTCTTTGCGGTGGTCGGCGTGCTGGCTGGTATCTGGGCGGAACGCTGGGAGCACTACAGCATGGCGGAGAGCTTTCTGGTGCTGCCGCTGGGTTTCCTGTCCGGCACTTTCTTTTCATTGGGGTCGCTGCCGCCCTTCGCGCAGAACCTGATCGCCCTCAATCCCGTCTTCTATGCCATCGACGGCTTCCGCCTGGGCCTGACCGGCTATGGCGAGGCCGCAACGGCCACCGGCTTGATCGTGCTGACGGGCTTGAATCTGGCGCTCTGGGTCCTGGCCTGGCGTTTGTTTGCGGCGGGCTACAAGATAAAGCCGTGAGAGCGATTTCTTAAGATTTCGCGCGGAATACTGGGCGGATGTTCCGTCACGTCGATCTATTAGAGGATTTGCAGCCATGATTCCCGCAACTTTCAGCCTTTCCCTGCGCAAAGGCCGGACCGTCTTCCTGATGCTGCTCGCCCTTTTGGCCCCCCAAGCTGCGGCGGGTGAGGGCCTGCGGCACGGGGAGGGCCTTTTGTGGCAGGTGGAGCGCGCCGGCGCGGCGCCCAGTTACCTCTTCGGCACTTTCCACGTTTCCGACGATCGGATCCTGGAT
>CAJHXM010000529.1_pt1 | contig 11886 bp, 8 predicted proteins | sample 9198461 | NCBI WGS metagenome assembly CAJHXM01 (sample SAMEA7708299, study PRJEB35096) | sediment metagenome | biome: marine neritic benthic zone biome [ENVO:01000025]; feature: sediment [ENVO:00002007]; material: shallow marine sediment [ENVO:03000034] sea grass bed [ENVO_01000059] ...
CGCAAGGGCCGCGGCGGCCGCGGCAATGCCGGCCTGGCGGCCCTGTGCGACGTCGCCGGCCTCGACCAGCGGCCCGACGGCGGCAGCCTCGGCTTCCAGCTCGGGCCGCGGGTCAATGCCGGCGGCCGCGTCGGCGAGGCGCCGCTGGGCGCCGCCCTGCTGGCCGCCGACGACGGCGCCGAGGCCGACGCGGCGGCGGCCCGGCTCGACCGCTACAACGGCGAGCGCAAGGAGATCGAGGCCGCCGTGCTCGACCAGGCGATCCTGCAGGTCGAGGAGCGCGGCGGCCCCGGCGCCGGCCTGGTCTTCGCCGCGGCGGCGGGCTGGCACGCCGGCGTCACCGGCATCGTCGCCAGCCGCCTGAAGGAGCGCTACGGCAAGCCGGCCCTGGTGGTGGCGCTCGACGACCAGGGCATCGGCAAGGGCTCGGGCCGCTCGGTGCCCGGCGCCGACCTCGGCGCCGCCGTCATCGCGGCGCGCCAGGCCGAGCTGCTGATCAATGGCGGTGGCCACCCCATGGCGGCCGGCCTCACCGTCGCCGCCGACAACCTGGACGCCCTGCGCGACTTCCTCGACCTGCGCCTGGCCGAGATCCTGGCCGAGATCGGCTACCGTCCGGCCCTCGGCCTCGACGGTGTGCTCAGCCCGCGCGGCGCCTCGGCCGAGCTGATGCGCCGGCTCGAGGCCTGCGGCCCCTACGGCGCCGGCAATCCGCAGCCGCGCTTCGCCCTGGCCGCGGCCCGCGTCGACCGGGCCCAGGTGGTGGGCGCCAACCACGTGCGCTGCACGCTTTCCGGCGGCCCCGGCGGCGGCGGCCGCCTCAAGGGCATCGCCTTCCGCGCCTTCGACATCGACCTCGGCGAGACGCTGCTGCGCAGCGGCGGCCGGCCCCTGCATCTGGCCGGGCGGCTGCAGTGGGACACCTGGTCCGGCCCCGAGGCGGTACAGTTCCTCATCGAGGACGCGGCGAGGCTCGAATAGACCCCTGGCCCATCGGAAAGGGGCCATCGGCTGCGCGTTCAAGCGCCACGCAGGCTGACCGCCTCAATGGCGCTTGTCCTTGAACTGCCGGTCCTTTGGGCCCATCGGGTTCCGCGTCCGGCAAGCTGCCGTTGCGGCGGATCGCCGGCCTTGAAGAGTCAGGCCGACCGGATGTCCGGGACCAGTCCGAACCATCGATTGCCGCCGGCACCTCAGCCCCGCGTATGTGAAAAATCAGAAGTTTCAGGCCCTTGTAGGCCGGTCTTCGCGGGGCCTTCGGAGCAAAGCGGTCGACTTGGGAGGCAAAGCCGCTACACTGGCGCCATGAACCCTGTGTCTTGCCCCCCGATACGCGCCCTTTCCATCTTCGCCGGCGCTCTGGTCATGGCCACGGCGCTGTCGCTGGCGCCGCGCCCCGCCGCGGCGACGGAAGAAGAGGGGCGGGTCGACCTCGAGCTGGTGCTTGCCGTCGATGCCTCCTCGTCGGTCTCGGAGGCGGAATTCGAGCTGCAGAGCCGCGGCCTGGCGACGGCCTTCCGCGACCCGGCCATCGCCGCCGCCATCCGCGCGTCGGGCGACCTCGGGATCGCCGTGTCGCTGATGCAGTGGTCGGACAGCCGCAAGCAGTCGATGGCGGTCGGCTGGCACCGCCTGACCGATGCCGAATCGACCGCGGCCTTCGCCGACAAGATCGAGCAGATGCCGCGCTTTTTCGTCGGCGGCAGCACGGCGATCGGCGGCGCCATCCAGTACGCCCTGAAGCAGATGGACGGGAACGATTTCGAGGGCCGCCGCAAGGTCATCGACATCTCCGGCGACGGCCGCACCAACCAGGGCGCCCAGCCGGCGCGGCTGCGCGACGAGGCGGTGGCCAACGGCGTCACCATCAACGGCCTGGCCATCCTCAACGAGGACCCGCTGGTCGACGGCTATTACCTCTATCACGTGATCGGCGGCACCGGCGCCTTCGTCATGACCGCCACCGACTACCGCGACTTCTTCAAGGCCATGCTGGAAAAGCTGATCAAGGAGATCTCCGGCGTGCCGCTGGTCCTGGACCAGGACCCGGCCGGCAGCGGAATCACCGTTCAGGAGGCTCTGTTGGAGGAAAAGCTGCCATCAAGTATCGACTTGCAGTGAAGAATATTCAGGACATAATAAAGTCACGGGCAGCTTAGTTAACCACTAAAGACGCCAAATTATTGAGAATTCTATGTTGCATAGAGAAAGATGTTAACAAATCAAGCTGTAGTAATAAAGTGTTAATCTTGAATTCTGAAGGCATTTAGTCTCAAATAGCGGCGAATGATCAAATCAAAAGAGGTCGCCCTTATGTTGAAACGAAATCTTTTCCTGAGCGTAGCTGCCGGCAGCCTGGCGCTGGCTGTCATCAGTGCCCCTGTTTTCATTGACCTGAGCGATGGCTCGGTGAAGGCCAATGCCGCCGCTGCAGCGGCTGGTGGCAATGGGGGCGGTCAGGGCGGCGGAGGCGGCGGCCAAGGCGGCGGCAACGGCGGTGGGAACGGCGGCGGTCAGGGCGGCGGCAACGGCGGCGGCCAAGGAAATGGTCAAGGAAATGGTCAAGGAAATGGCCAAGGCGGCAGCAGCGCGAGCGCCAATGGTCCCGGGAATTCCGGCAATGCGAACGGGCATGGTAAGGACACCGCTGGCAATGCAAACGGCCATGGCAAGGACATGGCCGGCGAAAAGGGCAACAATGGCGTCAGCGGTGTCGACAAGTCCACCAACGCCAATGCACATGGCATGACGGCCTCGGCTCTGGGCAGTTTGAATGCCGCTCACGCGTCGCCGACGGCCATGGCACACGCCAACGAGAACTCAGTCGTCGGGCAAATCGGATCCTACTCGGCCGCCATAGGCTCCCTGTCCGAAACGGCAACGGCTGAAGACGAAGACACCGATGTCGAAGCGACCGCGGTGGAAATGGCCGCAGCTTCGCTTGCGGCCGCGGCCAACAAGGATGTGACGGCTGAGGTCGTCGGCGCGGTCAACGACCTGTTGGGCCTTGATGTCGACGATGAGACCACATCGGAGATCGCCGACCTCGCAGCAGAAGCGCAGGCTGCTGAAGCAGAGGCCGATACGGACGCCGAGTCCGATACGGATGCTGAGGCCGAGGCCGATACAGACGCAGAATCCGAAACGGAAACCGCCGAGGCCTCGGTAGAGGAGTAAGGCCTAAGCCCTTTCCTCGCGGCTATGGAGAACACAACGGCGGCGCCTTTTGGGTGCCGCCGTTGGCCTTTGATCAGGACGTCAGGTTGCGCAGGCGGCTCTCGGCGAGGACCTGGCTGAGCAAATCGGAACTGATGGTGCCGTCGCTTGCCATCCCATGTTTCCCCTGAAAGCTCGCGATGGCATTGCGGGTGCGGGGGCCCATGACCCCGTCGACCGGACCGGCCTGATAGCCCATGCCGTTCAAGCGGTATTGCAAATAGGCCACGGTCGGCTTGTCGGCCAGGCGCGGCGTGGGCCCGGCCCGGAAGGCGGCGGCCCGGTTATCGGCGACCGCGCGTTGGGCGGGCGTGAGCTGCCGGGCCATGGCCGACCTAACCCGTTCGGCCTCCGCGTGACCGCCGCGGGCGGCCAGGGTAATCCAGCTATAGCCCAAGATCTTGTTTTTCGGCAGGCCGCGGCCGGTGGCCTGAAATACGCCGTAGGCAAACTGTGCTTCGGGCAGGCCCTGGCGGGCTGATTTGCCGTACCAACGCGCCGCCCAGGCAAGATCTTGATTGACCCCCCGGCCGTTGGCGAAGGATTCGGCCAGTTCGAATTGGGCGCGGGGGTGGTCCTGCAACGCCGCCGCCGCGAAATAGGCGTTGGCCTGTTCCAGGTCCTGGCTGACCCCGGTTCCGGTCAGACGGTTGACGCCGGCAATGTATTGCGCCCGCGGTTCGCCGCGATCGACCGCGATGTTGAGCCACTGTGCCGCCTGGTCGAGGTCCTTCGCCGTCCCGCGTCCCAGGGTATAGGCGATACCGACCTCATAGGCCGCCGGGCCGTGGCCCAGATCGGCGGCTTCCCGGAAGCGCGCCAGGGCCGCGCGCTGGTCGCCGGCCCGCTGAGCGGCGAGGCCGGCTTGGTAGGCCCCGTCGGCTTGCTGATTCGTGACCGGCTGGGCCGCTGCGGCCTGGCTGCCGGAGCTGTCGCTGCCCAAAGCGCCCTTGATCGACTGGTTGGCTTTGTCCAAGCCCTCTTTCACCGTCGTGCAGGCACTGAGGGACAGGGTAAGGCCGGCGGCCAAGGCCAAAAAGGCCGGACCACACCGAGGCCGGCGCGGCGCTTGAGGTCTGTGCATGGCTGAAATTTCCCCTTCTTTGAGCTCCGGATAGGCCCATAATTTCAAAAATTTCTTCAGTTACCTTTAATGCGGCGCCAAGCCCGAAAGCAAGGGCCAAGGCCGCCAGGATGCTTGCATTCCCCTGACGAAGCCGGTAAACCCCATGCGCTCCGGGGACCCCATCGTCTAGAGGCCTAGGACACCGGCCTTTCACGCCGGCAACACGGGTTCGAATCCCGTTGGGGTCGCCAATCTTCACAATTTTTAAGATTCCACCCTTTTCGGGCCTTTGGGCGCCGCTGTGGGCTTTTCTTGGGCTTCCGGCGCTTGCCTTGGCCTGCCTTCGCGGCAAATCGCCATACAGCAGCGAAATCGCTCGAAGTTTTAAGATTTCTTGTCTATCAAAGACCCAAATGTTGAGTGATTCTCTATGACCATGCGCGAATTATCGGCGGTCGAGTCAAACCTGAGATCAGGCGTCGTTGAAGGATTCTGGCAAATCCGCGCCTTCGTCGGGTTGGTGATTCTTTATTATGTGCTGGTGACCGTTGTCACCCATGTTTACGGCGACGGCCCGGCCTATGCGGTGGACTTTTATTTCGGCATTTTTTCCACCTCCATGATCCTTTTTTGTATTGGGTTTCTGGTTTACCGCATGCTGGACGTCATGATCCGGCAGCGCCCGGACCGCCTGATCGCGGCGATTCTGATCGATCTCAAGCAATACCTGACCCTGCCCAGGGTGCTTCCGGCCGTCTGTATTCTATTGATCTTTCCTCTGTTTTTCTCCGCCTTCACCTCCCTCAAGACGACCATTCCCCACATTCAGGCCTATAGCTGGGATCCGGCCTTTGCCCAGCTTGACCGCTGGCTGCATGGCGGAGTGGACCCCTGGCGCCTGCTGCAGCCCCTGCTGGGGCATCCGCGGATCACGACCCTGGTCAATGGCGTCTATCACCTGTGGTATTTCGTCTTCTATTGCATCCTTTTCTGGCAGGCTTTCAGCCTGCGGAATCCGGAACGCCGCGCCCAATTCCTGGTTTCCTTCGTTTTGCTCTGGATCGTCGCGGGAAGTGTTTTTGCGGTTTTATTTGCGTCGGCGGGCCCGGTCTACTATGGCCGCATCACCGGGCTGGAAGATCCCTTCCGGGAACTGATGGATTATCTGGCGCTGGCCCATACGCAGTCACCGGTTTGGGCGCTCGAACTGCAGGACCGCTTGTGGTTCGGCTACGAGCAGGGCGTGGCCGGCTTCGGCAATGGCATCTCCGCCATGCCCAGCGTGCATGTGGCATTGGCTGTCCTGCTGGCGATCTTGGGCTGGCATTCGAACCGGGTGCTGGGCTGGCTGCTGACGGTCTTTGCCCTCCTGATCCAGATCGGATCGGTCCATCTTGGCTGGCACTATGCAATCGACGGATACCTGGGCGCCATCCTGGCCTTCCTCTTGTGGCCGCTCGCCGGCTGGATCTCCAGGGACAGGCGGCGCGGCCCCGCAGAGGGCAGCGGACCATAGGGGTTGAGTCTATGAACAAGTGCCAAAGGGCTGAAATATCACAAGAAAGTGAGGTGCTTTGAGCGCCGGACTGAGTGGATTTTCGGGGTTATTTGCAATCTGATAGGGGCAGTTTCGGGCAAACTGTGCTATCATATGAGGCGTTTATTACCGGGCGCCAGGCTCTGGTGCGCCCTTTACAGGAGGAGATTAGGTTAGTGCATTTTTCGCAGATTTTCCGCTTAGGCGCCGTTTTGACCGCGACAGCCATGGTGGCATTGGGGTCGTTTTCAGTGGACGCTCAAGAGGCGGCCCAAGGTCAAGGTGCCAGCCAGATCAGCCGATCCGATTCGGTTAAGGGTAAGGGCTCGGACCGGCGCAGTGATAAGATTGGGACCTTTGTGCGGGAGCGCCTGGACCAACTGCGGGCGCAAGGCATTACCCGGGCGAATGCGCGGGCGCGGGGCGCCAGCGGGCTCTCCACCGCGCTGGTGCATATCGACGATCAGGCCGCCATACAGACCTATGTCCATGTCGATTCGCTCAGCGACGGGCAGCGCAACCGCCTGGAAGATCTTGAGGTGCGCATCGAACACGCCAACATGGCGGCGGGAATGGTACAGGCTTGGATTCCCGCCGACCGTATAGAGGCGGTCGCCGACCTCGATTTCGTATCCAGGGTCGTGCGGCCGGACTACGCCCGTCCGCGGGCCGGCTCGGTCCTGACTGAAGGAGATTCAATCCTGCGCGCCAATGAACTGAGGGCGCGGGGATTTAATGGCGCCGGCGTGAAGGTCGGGGTCATTTCGGACGGGGCGAACAATGTTGGCGATGCGGTTGCCTCGGGCAACCTGCCCAGTGGTGTCACCATATTCGGGAGTTGCTTTTCCTCCGGCTTCCCGGGAGATTGCAACGAAGGCACGGCGATGCTGGAGATCATCCATGATCTGGCCCCCGGGGCGCAGCTCGCCATGAGCGAGACCAACACCAGCTTGGATTTCATCAACGGAATCACAACTCTCAAAGACACCTTTGGTGCGCACATTATCGTGGATGACCTGGGTTTCTTCGGCGAGGCCTTTTTCGCCGACGGCCCCATTGCGCAGGCCGTTGCGGCCGTGACCAGCGATGTTCTCTTCGTCACCGCGGGCGGCAATGACGCGCAGGGTCACTATGAAGCCAACTTCGTTTCGACCCCCGGATTATTCGGTTTTCCAGTCCACAATTGGAGCGGTGGCGATCGTTCCATGGATTTGGATATTCCGCCGGGCGTGACCGTGGATATCTTTTTACAGTGGAACGATCAGTTCGGTTCCTCGGGAAACGATTATGATCTCTACATGTACGAATCTTCGGAATCTCTTGTTCTCTGTGCCACCTGCCAAAGCTTTGCCGCGCAAGACGGAAATGACGATCCGATCGAATTTGTGAGCTACACCAACACCACCGGTGCTACGGTACGCGCGTTGTTGCAGGTGGAGAGGTTTTCCGGTGCCAACAGGCGGGTCGAGCTCTTTATCCTGTCGAATGCCGCCGGGTCGGTGATCGCCGATCCCTATAACAATCCGGCGGGCAGTATCTTTGGCCATCCGGCCGTGCAGGACGCCGTCACGGTGGCGGCGATCGATTGGCTGGACCCGGGCAACGACACGATTGAGCCCTTTAGCTCGCGCGGGCCGTCGCGGATCGACTTTCCTTCCGTCGTGTCACGGCCGAAGCCGGAAATCACCGGCATCGACGGGGTGTCGGTATCGGGGGCCGGCGGATTTTCCAGTACCTTCTTCGGCACCTCTGCCGCGGCGCCGCATATCGCCGCGATCGCCGCCCAGTTGAAACAGCAGGCCCCAACGGCGACGCCGTTGGACCTGCGGACGGCGCTGGCCGATGGGGCCGTCGACCTGGGCCCGGCCGGACGGGACAGTATCTATGGCTGGGGGCGGGCCGATGCGATCGGCTCGTCGGATACGCTTGTTGTCGCGGGGCCGGATACTGTCGCCCTGCCTTGGCTGCCGCTGTTGCTGGACTAACCTAATCTAGGCCCGGGGGCGCTTGGAGCGCGGGGTCAGCAGCCGGACCGAGGCGCCTTTCGGGGGCAGCCAGTCCAGGTCGATCCCCTTGCCCCGCAAAAAGTCCTCCGCGGCGGCACGGGCATCGGCATGGGTATCCTCAAAACCCTGGCTATACCAGCGTCCGTCGTTGTCGTAAGACACCGTCCAGCGAAAACAAGGCTCGTCCCGCAACTCCCTGGGACCCGGAATGCCGGCCCAGCGTTCGATGATAATATTGTGCTTTTTCATGGCTTTAGGAGCTAAGGCCTCATCAGAACCGGTAAAATAGCACAGCAGCCGCAGCGTTTTAAGAGATTATTTAGATCCAAAAAGACGCCAGATTGTGAGCTTTATCACTGAAGAAGCAGGGGAGCTGGGCCTCTATACAACTGTTTGGTTCGGGGCTGAGCTCTATTCACAGACTCGCTGCGCGGGGCTATGGTGGTAACCCAGTGGGTTCCTGCGGAATCTTGGGCGGCGGCCAGGGGCGTGGTTCAAAGATGTCCTGGGAGGGATAGTGGTAGACAGTTCAATCGAGAAGACGCTGCCGGAAGGGAAGTTTCTGGCCATTCTTTTTGTCGATATCGACGGCAGTACGAAGCTCTACGATGTCTATGGCAACGAGGATGCCAGGCGTTTTACCGCGGACTGCATCGGCGGCATGAATTCGGCCGTGGGCGAGGAAGGCGGCACCGTCGTTAAGTCGCTGGGCGACGGTATTATGTGCGTATTTCCGACGGCCGATGCCGCTTTGCGCGCGGCCACCCGGATTAGGGAAGATCGCAAAGATCAGGAACTGACGGTTCATGCCGGGGCCCATTTCGGACAGGTGATCGAAGAGGGCGGGGATGTCTTCGGCGATGCGGTCAATGTGGCGGCACGCGTCGCCGAGTTGGCCAAGGCCGGTGAGATTCTGGTGACGGAAGATACGGTCATGAACCTCTCGCCGCCGCTGCGCGGCAGCACGCGCTGGCTCGACAACACGGCGGTGAAGGGCAAACAGGACCCGGTGGGGATCTACGCCGTCGTCGCCGACGAAGACAATGCCACGGTCATCACCGGCGGAATCGATCTGGCGGAACTCGGTGTCTGCGGTCTCTATCTGACCTTTGAGGGCCAGGAGTATTCTCTGCAGGCGCCAAAGACCGAGTTCCTGATCGGCCGGGACCCGAGCTGCGATCTGGCCGTCGGCGGCAACTATGCGTCGCGTCAGCATGCGCGCATCGAACTGACGCGCGGCAAGTTCTTCCTCAAGGACCACAGCACCAATGGCACTTATGTCCGCCAGGGCAGCGACGAGCTTCTGTTCTTGAAACGCGATCTCGTGCAGCTTCAGGTGGTGGGCGAGATTTCTCTGGGGCGGGTGCCGGAAATGGCGCCGGATTCTCTGATTCGGTACCGTATTATCTGAGATTTCGATAGCGCTTCGGGCGATGATACGAAACTCTGGGGGATGGCGACGGGTGGACGGCAACTGATTATGGCAACCCTTGGCCATCGAAGCGATGTCGGCTGTGCGCGAAGCAATAACGAGGACAGCTATCTGATCCGGGAAGACCTCGGGCTGTGGGCGGTCGCCGACGGCATGGGCGGCGTAGACGGCGGCGAAATTGCCAGCGCCATCGTCCTGGACGTCTTGGCGAAAGCGATCGAAGCTGGCAAGAGCCTGCACACTGCAGCGGCGGCGGCCAACCAGGCTGTGCTCGATGCGGCTGCTGCGGGGCAAGGAAAAAAGGGCATGGGCGCGACCCTGGTCGCGGTGCAGCTTCGGGACCGGCACTATGAAGTCGCCTGGGTCGGCGATAGCCGGGCCTACCTCTGGAACGGGTCGCTCGGGCGCCTGTCTCACGATCATTCCCGGGTTCAGGAATTGATCGACGCCGGTGTGGTGAGCGAACAGGAAGGCCGGCGCCATCCGCATCGCAATGTGATCACCCGGGTTCTGGGTGGGAACGGTAAGACCGAAAGCCGGGCGGATAAAGTAGAGGGCCAGTTGCAGTCGCAGGAAATCCTGATGCTCTGCAGCGACGGCCTGACATCCGAATTGGAGGATGCCCAGATTTCGGAGATCTTTGCCGCCGCGACCCGCAAGGGAAGCGGTAACGGCCAGAAGCTGGTTGAAGATCTGGTGAGCGCCGCGCTGGCAAGCGGTGGACGCGACAATGTCTCGGTGGTGCTGGTCGGGCTGCCAGCGAGTGGCAGCTAGCATGGTCCCGAGAAATACAACCTCGAGTCCGGTTGGGCGGCTTAGACTCGCAGTTTGCTTGCACGGTCCCCGAGGCCGGGATTTAATCGCCTCCGACGGATTCGCGGGGCGTGCCAAGGGGTCTTTGGTTCGGCACTTTGCGACAGCAAAGATCGGTTAGCATGCAAGACGACAGTTCATCCAACAACGGCACCGGTGGCAGTGGCATCGGCGGCAGAGGCGCCGGGCCGGGTGGCGGCGCGGCCTTCGAAGAAGGCTCCCTGATCAGCTATACCTATCGGGTCGAATCCCTCCTGGCACGGGGCGGGATGGGAGAGGTCTACCGGACCCGCCATGCGGAGATAGGCACCCTGCATGCGATCAAAATCATCCGGGACGACCTGGCCGACGATCCAAAAATCATCGAGCTCTTTCGCCGCGAAGCCGCCGTGCTGCGCACCGTGCGCAACGATGCGGTGGTCGCCTATGACGGGGTGCTGCGGGACGAAGCGGGCCGGGTCTATCTGGTCATGGAATATGTCGATGGCCCGAAGCTTTCGGATTTTCTGAAGGAACGGCCACTGACACCCAGCGAAGTGCTCAGCTTGCGTGACCGCATGGCTTCCGGCCTGGCCGCCGCGCATGACAAGGGTGTGATCCACCGGGACATGTCGCCGGACAATATCATCCTGGGCGACGGTGATCTGGCCAAGGCCACCATCATCGATTTCGGTATCGCCAAGCTATCGGATTCCACCGCCACCACAATTATCGGCGAGGACTTCGCCGGCCGCTATGCCTATGCCTCTCCGGAACAATTCGGCCTCTTCGGCGGCGAAGTGGACGGGCGCTCCGATATCTATAGCCTGGGTCTGGTATTGGCCGCGAGTGCCCTTGGTGAATCCCTTTACATGGGCGAAGCCAGCACGTCTCTGGTGTCGGTCATCGAGGCCCGCCGCAAAGTTCCCGACCTCAGCGGAATCGATGCCAAGTTGCGCGATGAACTGACGGCGATGCTGCAGCCGGACCCTGCGGACCGGCCACAGTCCATGCACGCATTGCTCGACCCAACCCTGGATTCGGGGAAGCCAGCGGCGGTCTCCGCCAAGGGCGACACCGCGTCCGCACCGGCGCAACGCAAGCCCGGCGGCGGTTTGGGCTGGGCAGCCGGCATTGCCGCCGTCCTGGTCGCAACGGCAGCCGGCGGTTTCTTCCTGTACCAGAACGCGCCCCGCTCCAAGGTGCCTGAGGCGCAAGTCTCGGCGGAGGCGGAAGCTGCACGTCTGGCGGCGGAGGTAGAAGCGGCGCGCTTGGCGGTGGAGGCAGAGGCCAAGGCGCTTGCCGAAGCGGAGGCGAAGGCGGCAGCGGAGTCGGAAGCTGCACGTCTGGCGGCGGAGGCAGAGGCCAAGGCGCTTGCCGAAGCGGAGGCAAAGGCGGCAGCGGAGGCGGAAGCGGCGCGCCTGGCGGCGGAGGCAGAGGCCAAGGCGCTTGCCGAAGCAGAGGCGAAGGCGGCAGCGGAGGCGGAAGCCGCGCGTTTGGCGGCGGAGGCAGAGGCCAAGGCGCTTGCCGAAGCAGAGGCAAAGGCGGCGGCGGAGGCGGAATCAGCGCGTTTGGCGGCGGAGGCAGAAGCTGCACGTTTGGCGGCGGAGGCAGAAGCCAAGGCGCTTGCCGAAGCAGAGGCGAAGGCGGCAGCGGAGGCGGAAGCGGCGCGTCTGGCGGCGGAGGCAGAGGCAGAGGCCAAGGCGCTTGCCGAAGCGGAGGCGAAGGCGGCAGCGGAGGCGGAAGCGGCGCGCCTGGCGGCGGAGGCAGAAGCCAAGGCGCTTGCCGAAGCGGAGGCGAAGGCGGCAGCGGAGGCGGAAGCGGCACGTCTGGCGGC
>CAJHXM010000380.1_pt1 | contig 11813 bp, 9 predicted proteins | sample 9198461 | NCBI WGS metagenome assembly CAJHXM01 (sample SAMEA7708299, study PRJEB35096) | sediment metagenome | biome: marine neritic benthic zone biome [ENVO:01000025]; feature: sediment [ENVO:00002007]; material: shallow marine sediment [ENVO:03000034] sea grass bed [ENVO_01000059] ...
ACCATGGCACGCACAGCGGTGTCCGCATCGCCCGCAAGCATCTTGGCTGGTATGCCAAGGGGCTGCCTGGCGCCGCCGGCTACCGGGCTCAGGTCAACCGCGCGGAGGACCCCAGCGATGTGAAATCCATGGTCCGGGACTTCTACCGGCGCAGCCTCGACCGGATAGCGGCGTAATGACGTCGATGTCTTCGGGAAAACAAGCGGCGGGGGGGCTGGGGCCGGATGACGCCGGGGCCATTCTCAACGCGGTGGCGCGGCCCTTTTTCGTCATCGACGGCGACAACCGCATCGCCTACGTGAACATTGCCGCGGAACAGTTTTTCGACTCCTCGATGGCAGCTTTGGCCGGGCGGCCCCTTGAGGAAATTCTGCCGGCCGACAGCCCGGTCTTTGCTTTGATCCAACAGGTCCGGCAAGCCGGCCATTCCATGTCGGAACATGAGGTCGTATTGGAAACCCCCAAAATCGGCACCCATATTGTTTCTGTGGAAGCCTCCGGCTTGAGTGAGGCGGCGGGATCGATCGTCATCAGCCTGGGGGAGCGGTCGATCGCGCGCAAAATCGACGAGCAACTGACGCAGCGCAGCGCCGCACGCTCCGTTACGGCGATGGCAGCGATGCTGGCGCACGAGGTGAAAAATCCCCTGAGCGGCATCCGGGGGGCGGCGCAACTGCTGGAACAGTCGGCCCCTGCGGAAGACCGGGAATTGACCCGGCTGATTTGCGACGAGACCGATCGCATCGTCGGCCTGGTTGACCGGATGGATATGTTTACCGACCAGCGCCCGCTGTCGCGCAGTTCCATAAACATTCATGAGGTGCTGGGGCATGTGCACCAGCTCGCCAAATCAGGAGTGGCCCGGCATGTTCGTTTCATCGAGCGCTATGACCCCTCGCTGCCGCCGGTCTATGGAAACCGGGACCTGATGATCCAGGCCTTGTTCAACCTGGTCAAGAACGCCGCGGAGGCGGTTTCTCCCGACACCGGCGAGATCATTCTGGCCACCCGATTCCGCCAGGGAGTCCGTTTGGCGATCGCCGGCCACGGCAGCCGCATCGATCTGCCTCTAGAAGTCAGCGTGCAGGACAACGGACCGGGCATACCGCAGGATTTGCATGCTCACCTCTACGATCCCTTTGTCAGCACCAAAGCCGATGGCAAAGGTCTGGGCCTGGCCCTGGTGGCAAAGATCGTGGCCGACCACGGCGGGGTTATCGAGTTCGACAGCGAACCGCGGCACACTCAGTTTCGCCTGATGCTGCCGATCGCACCAGCCGGCGAGGAGACACAACGATGAGCGCAAGTACCATCCTGGTCGCCGACGATGACCGGGCCATCCGCACCGTCCTGTCACAGGCTTTGGCGCGTCAGGGTCATGACGTCCGCACGACCGGCAATGCGGCCACGCTCTGGCAATGGGTCGAGGAAGGCCAGGGCGATATTGTGATCACCGACGTGGTGATGCCGGATGAAAACGGTCTGGATCTGGTGCCCCGCATCCGCAAACAGCGCCCGGGCATGCGGGTCATTGTCATGTCGGCGCAAAACACCCTGCTGACCGCCCTGAAAGCGACGGAGCGCGGGGCTTTCGAGTACCTGCCCAAGCCCTTCGATTTGCGCGAGCTGCTGTCGGTCGTCGACCGTGCCCTGTCGGAGCCGTCCGCGCCCCTGCCGGCTGTGGCATCGGAAGAGGAGGAATCCTTGCCCCTGATCGGGCGCTCGCCGGCCATGCAGGATATTTACCGTACCCTGGCCCGTCTGATGACAGCCGATATCACGGTGATGCTCTACGGCGAGTCAGGCACGGGCAAAGAGCTGGTTGCGCGCGTTTTGCACGATTATGGGAAGCGCCGTTTTGGCCCTTTCGTGGCCTTGAACATGGCCGCCATACCCCGAGATCTGATTGAGAGCGAACTCTTCGGCCATGAGAAGGGAGCTTTCACCGGCGCCACCGCGCGTTCGGCGGGCCGTTTCGAGCAGGCGGCTGGGGGTACCCTGTTTCTCGATGAAATCGGGGATATGCCCTTGGAGGCACAGACCCGGCTGCTGCGGGTGCTGCAGGAAGGGGAGTACACCACGGTTGGCGGACGCCAGACCATTCGGGCCGACACCCGCATTATTGCCGCGACCCACCGTGACCTGCAGCAGATGGTGCGCCAGGGCCTGTTCCGCGAGGATCTGTTCTATCGCTTGAGCGTTGTGCCCATCCGCTTGCCGCCGCTGCGCGAACGGCGCGAGGATATCCCCGAACTGCTGAACCACTTCGCCCAGCGGGTCGCGGAAGAAGGTTTTCCGACCAAGCGTTTGGACCCGGACGCGCTGGCGGAGCTGAAGCGCTACCACTGGCCCGGCAATGTGCGGGAGCTGGAAAATCTGGTGCGGCGTCTGGCCGTTCTCTACGGCCAGGAAGTGATCGACCAGGCGGTGATCAGCAGCGAGCTTGCGGAGGCACCGGCAAAGTCCCCACAACCGCGCCAGGTCAACGAGTCGCTGGGTGAGGCGGTAGAGTGGCACCTGCGTCAGTATTTTCTCGGCCATGGCGACGGCCTGCCCGCATCGGGACTCTACGACCGGGTGCTGCGGGAGGTGGAGCGGCCCCTGATCGAGATGTCCCTGGCGGCCACCCGGGGCAATCAGCTCCGGGCGGCGGAGCTGCTTGGGGTTAACCGGAACACCCTGCGCAAGAAAATTCGCGAGCTCGATATTGAAGTAATTCGTGGCCTTCGGTGAATCTGTGGCATATATACAACAAGGTGCGCGCTAGTTCCGCGCGATTCCTGTCACAATCCTGAAGGTTTCATGACCGCCGAAACCACGAGTTCCCGACGCAGCAGCGTGTTCCAGGCAGTTTTGGATTGGGTGCGCCGGACCAATCTTGAGCGCTCGCTGGCGATCGTACTGCTGGTCCTTGGGGTCTTCGCCGGCACGGCCACCTTCTCGGTCATGACCGGAGACCTGCCCATCGAGGCGGACTCCGAGCTAATCTATCTGCTGCTGATCAGCGACTTGATCCTGTTGTTGGGAATCAGTGCGCTAATCGCACGGCGCCTGGCCCTGGTCTGGAACCAGCGCAAGCGGGGACAGGCGGGGGCGCGGCTGCATGGGCGCATGGTGGCGCTGTTCGGCGTGGTGGCGGTCATGCCGGTGATTGTCGTTACCATCTTTTCCGTGGCGCTGTTCGATTTCGGCCTGAAGAACTGGTTCAGCGAACGGGTTTCCACCGCCATCAAGAATTCCCTGAAGGTGGCCGACGCCTACCGGGAGGAGCATCAGCAGGCGATCTTCAATGATGCCCTGGCGATTGCCCAGCGCTTGAACCGCAGCGGACCGACCCTGGTCTACAGCCCCCGGCAATTCAATCAGGCCATTACCCAGCAGGCCGATCTGCGGTCTCTGACCGAGGCGGCGGTCTATGACAGCACCGGCCGGCTGCTGGCGCGGGCCAGCGGCTTCCTGCTGGCCTTCAATCCGGAAATTCCCGACTGGGCTTTCGAGAAGGCGCGAGAAGGCGAAGTGGTGATCATGACGGCGGAGACCGAGGAGCGGGTGCGGGCGCTCATCCGCCTGGATGTATCGAGCGATGCCTACCTATATGTCGGGCGCCTGGTGGACCCGCGTGTCCTGGGGCACCTGGACCGCACCCGGGGCGCCGTCGAACGCTACGAGACGGCGGAGAGCAAAAGCCGCTCCCTGCAGCTCACGGCGGGGTTGATTTTCGGCGTCGTGGCCATGTTCATGCTGCTGGCGGCCATGTGGCTGGGCATTGCCTTTGCCAATTACATCACCGTGCCTATCGGCAACCTTATTGCCGCGGCGGAAAGAATCCGGGCCGGCGACCTCACGGCGCGTGTGGTGGAGTCGGGCACGAGCGACGAGATCGAAAATCTGTCCTTAGCCTTTAATTCCATGACCCAGGAGATGGAAAGTCAGCGCAGCGAGCTGCTGGAAGCCAACCGGCAGCTTGACTATCGCAGCCGCTTCATCGAGGCGGTTTTGGGAGGTGTTTCGGCGGGGGTCATCGGACTCGACAAGAACGGCGAGATTACCCTGCCCAACCGAAGCGCCTGCGAGCTGTTGAAGGCGTCGGTTGCCGATCTGCGTGGCCGGCGTCTCGCACAGGTCTTACCGGAGATGGCGGACTTGATCGACCTCGCGCGGCGCCGGCCCAACCGTCTGGCCGAAAACCATATCTCTTTGGATCAGGAAGATGGGGCGAGCAGAATGCTGCGGGTGCGCGTCGCCGCCGAGGCCGACGGCGAAGGCATCATCGGCTTTGTCGTTACCTTCGACGACATCACGGAACTGCTGGCGGCACAGCGCAAGGCGGCCTGGTCCGACATCGCCCGGCGCATCGCCCATGAAATCAAAAATCCGCTGACCCCCATTCAACTTTCAGCCGAACGCCTGAAGCGCAAATACCTCAAGCAAATCCATGAGGAGCCGGAGACCTTCGAAATTTGCACCGATACGATTATCCGCCACGTCGGGGACATTGGACGGATGGTCGATGAATTCTCGTCGTTCGCCCGTATGCCGGCGCCGGTGATGTCCGATGAAAATCTCGGCAAACTGATTGCCGAGGCGGTTTTCCTCCAGGAAGGTGCCCATCCCGATATTGTTTTTGAAAAAGAATTGCCCGAACAGCAGATGATTTTTCCCTGCGACAGTCAGCAAATCGGCCGCGCGCTGACCAATCTTCTGCTCAATGCCGTAGAAGCGATCAAAGGGCAGGAAGATGCCGACCCGGCGACATCCGGCAAAGGCCGGATCGTTATTAAATTGGTCGACAAAGGCCCAGTTCCCGTCATAGAAATTACCGACAACGGCCCGGGCCTGCCACGCAACCAACGGCATCTCTTAACGGAGCCGTATGTAACAACGCGCGACAGGGGAACCGGATTGGGATTGGCGATTGTTAAGAAAATTATGGAAGATCATGGTGGCGAGTTGACCTTGGAGGATCACCCCGACGGCGGCGCGCGCGTGAGTTTGGTTTTTGCGGCAGGAGACGAAGCCGCGGTGGCCCTGCCGGCGACAGCCGGCGCAGAACGACGGGACTCCGAAAATCCTTCGCCGCCCTTAACAGCATTGGACGCTAGCTGATGGCCCGCGATATTTTGATCGTCGATGACGAAGCAGATATCCGAATGCTGATGACCGGGATACTGCACGACGAGGGCTTCGAAACCCGGGAGGCGGGCGACAGCGACAGCGCCTTAAACCAAATCCGACTCCGGCGTCCAAGTCTTGTGGTGCTGGATATCTGGCTTCAGAACTCGCGTCTGGACGGGCTGGATCTGCTCAGCGCCATCCGAGCCGAGCACCCGGCCTTGCCGGTCGTCATGATATCCGGGCATGGCACGATCGAAACCGCGGTGAAGGCGATCCGCGAAGGCGCTTATGATTTTATCGAGAAACCTTTCAAGGCGGATCGCTTGCTGTTGGTCATCGAACGTGCCTTCGAGGCCGCGCGGTTGCGCCGGGAGAACGAGGAACTGAGGCTGCGGGCAGCGCCGCAATCAGAGCTGATCGGCAGTTCGCCTTGGGTCCTGCAGGTTACGCAGGCCATCGCAAAGGTGGCGCCGACCGGCAGTCGTGTTCTGGTCACGGGACCGGCGGGCGCGGGCAAAGAGGTCGTCGCCCGGCAGCTTCATAATGCCTCGCGGCGGTCGGCCGGAAGCTTTCTCGCCTTGAATTGCGCGACCATGCGTCCCGACCGCCTGGAAGTGGAGCTCTTCGGTTCCGAGCCCGGTGTGGAGGCGCCCGATGCGCCTGGCAAGATCGGCACTTTCGAACGGGCCCACGGCGGCACCTTGCTGCTCGATGAAGTGGCGGACATGCCCCTGGAGACCCAAGGCAAGATCGTACGAGTCCTGCAGGAGCAGACCTTCGAGCGGGTTGGCGGTGGCCAACAGGTCGAGGTGGATGTTCGAGTCATCGCGGCAACCAACCGCAACCTGCCCAAACTGATCAGCGAAGGAAAATTCCGGGAGGACCTCTATTACCGTTTGAATGTCGTGCCGATTTCCGTGCCCCCCTTGCGCGACCGCCGCGAAGACATACCGGCCCTGATCGATCATTTCATGGCGGTCGGGGCAAAATCCGCCGGCTTGCCGCCGCGGCGCTTTAGCGAAGATTCACTGGCCGGGCTGCAGGCCTATGAATGGCCGGGCAATGTTCGTCAGCTCCGGAACGTCATCGATTGGATTCTGATAATGGCGCCGGGCGGATCGGACGATGTGGTGAAGGCTGAGATGCTGCCGCCGGAGATATCGTCCGCCGCGCCGATTGCTTTGCGGGCCGATTCGGAGCTGGAGCTCATGTCCCTGCCGCTGCGCGACGCGCGGGAGGTCTTTGAGCGGCAATATCTGGAGGCACAGGTCAATCGTTTCAGCGGCAATATTTCCCGCACCGCGAGTTTCATCGGCATGGAGCGGTCGGCGCTGCATCGCAAATTGCGCTCCCTAGGCCTCACAGCGGCGGAACGGGCCTGACGGCCCCCCGCAGCGCACAGTAACCGGAAACCCGACATGAAGGTCATCATCTGCGGGGCGGGCCAAGTTGGCTTCAACATCGCCCGTTATCTGTCCAGTGAGGCTGCCGACATCACGGTGGTCGACCAGTCGCCCGAGCTGGTGCAGAAAATCAGCGATTCGCTCGATGTCACCGGCATGGTCGGCTTTGCCTCCCATCCCGATGTGCTGGAGCGGGCCGGTGCGCAGGATGCGGATATGGTGATCGCGGTCACCTATGCGGACGAGGTCAACATGGTGGCCTGCCAGATTTGCCATTCCCTGTTCGACGTTCCGACCAAGATCGCCAGGGTTCGGCACCAAAGCTATCTGGATCCCCTCTGGGCCGACCTTTTCAGCCGCGACAACATGCCGATCGATGTGATCATTTCCCCTGAGCTTGAGGTGGCCAAAGCGATCGGCCGGCGCCTGGAACTGCCGGGTGCCTTCGATGTGCTGCCCTTGGCCGACGGCAAGGTCAGTATGGTCGGCATCCACTGCACCGAAGATACGCCGGTCATTAATACGCCCCTGCGCCAGCTCACCGCGCTGTTCCCGGAACTGCACATCGTGGTTGTGGGTGTCTATCGGGATGGCAAGGGTTTGATCCCCGACGCGGACGAGCAACTGCTGCCGGGAGACAATATTTACGTCGTGGCGGAGACCAGCCATCTGGACAGGGCCATGTCTGCCTTTGGCCATGAGGAAAAGGAAGCCCGCCGGGTCATTATTGTCGGCGGCGGCAACATCGGCTTGAATCTGGCGACCGCGGTGGAAAAAACCCATGGCCATGTGGCCGTCAGGGTTATCGAGCGGAACAAAAAGCGGGCTGAGTTCGTGGCCCAGCGGCTCGAGAAATCGGTGGTGATCCATGGCGATGCCCTCGACACGGATATTCTGGAGGAGGCCAATGCGCCGAATTCGGAGACCATCGTGGCGGTTTCCAATGATGACGAGGTCAATATCCTGGCCTCTTTGCTGGCCAAACGGTCCGGGTGCCAGCGGGCCGTCACGCTGATCAACAAAAGCTCCTATGGGCCGCTGATCGGTACCTTGGGGATCGATACCGTGGTGAGCCCAAGGGCGATCACGGTGTCGACCATCCTGCAGCACGTCCGGCGGGGCCGCATCCGGTCGGTGCATTCCGTCACCGAGGATTTCGGCGAGGTGATGGAGGTGGAGGCCATGGAGACCGCCCGGATGGTGGGTGTGCCGATCCGCGAGGCCAAGCTGCCCAGCGGAATTATCGTCGGCGCCCTGGTGCGCGGCGACGAGGTGATCATTGCGCGCGGCGAGACGGTGATCAACGCGGGCGACCTGGTGATCATTTTTGCCGCCACCCAGGCGGTCAAGAACGTCGAGAAGCTCTTTGCGGTAAAGCTGGAGTTTTTTTGAAGTCCGCCGAGACGAAATCCCGAAAGGAAAGACCCCATGCCGCGCCAATCCTATGTCAACGGCCGCTATGTCCCGCACGGCGCAGCGGCGGTGCATATCGAGGACCGCGGCTATCAGTTTGCCGACGGCATCTACGAGGTCATTCCGATCTTTAAGGGAACCCTGGTGGACGAGGACCTTCATCTGGACCGTCTGGAACGCTCGTTGGACGAACTGCGGATCTTGCCGCCGCTGAGCCGCCGCGCCCTTAAGATGATTGCGCGGGAACTGATGCGGCGGAACAAGCTGACCAATGGCTTCATCTATATGCAGATCACCCGGGGCGTGGCGCCGCGGGACCATAAGTTTCCGAAAAATGCCCGGCCGGCAATTGTGATGACGACCCGGCAGATGAAACCCCATGGCGCGGCGGTGCTCAACGATGGCCTGAAGGTCATCACCATTCCGGATCAACGCTGGGCGCGCTGCGATATCAAGTCGGTGTCGCTGCTGCCCAATATCCTGGGCAAACAGCAGGCCACGGAGGCGGGGGCCTATGAGGCCTGGCAGGTGGATTCCGAGGGCAAGGTGACCGAAGGGACGTCGTCCAATTCCTGGATCGTGACCGAGGACAACAAGGTCCTGACCCGGCGCGCCAATAATGAAATTCTAAACGGCATCACCCGCATCACCTTGCTGGAGCTGATCGAGGCCAATGGCTATAGCCTGGAAGAGCGCGCCTTCACGGTAGAGGAAGCCAAGGCAGCCAAAGAGGCCTTTCTGACCTCCAGTTCCTCCTTCGTCCTGCCGGTGACCCGCATCGACGACACGGTGATTGGCAACGGCCATGCCGGCATTTTGACGGCCAAGCTGCGTGAGCACTATATGAATCATATGGCGAGTTTGAAGGCTTCGGCGTGACGCTGAAGGAGCCGGCGCGGTGCAGCTGACCCGACCCAAGGCCCTCATCTTCGACTGGGACAACACGCTGGTCGATACCTGGGTGACGATCCATCATGCCTTGAAAGTGACCTTCGAGGCGATGGAAATGGAGCCTTGGACCCTCGATGAAGCCCGCAAGCGGGTGCGCGCTTCGGCGCGCGACTCTTTTCCGACGATATTCGGCGCGCGCGCGGCGGCGGCCATGGAAATCTTTTATCGGACCTTTGAGGCCGATCATCTGGCCAAGCTGCAGGAATTGCCCGGGGCAGGCGCGATGCTGGCCGACCTGCAGGCAGCCGGGGATCTCTATCTTGCGGTGGTGAGCAACAAACAGGGGCGCATTCTCAGGCGCGAGGCCGAACATCTGGGCTGGTCACGGCATTTCACGCGCCTGGTGGGGGCCAACGACGCGCCCCGGGACAAACCGGCCCGCGATGCGGTCGATCTGGTGCTCCAGGGCAGTGGCGTGGGCGCCGGCCCGGACGTCTGGTTCGTCGGCGATACGGATATCGACATGCTCTGTGCGGCGAACAGCGGCTGCGTCCCAATCCTGATCAGACCGGCGCCGCCGATACCCGATGAATTCGGTGCCTCCGCCCCGCGGGCACATTTTCGCGATTGCGCCGCTTTTGCCCAATCCCTGCGGGGACTTTGAGGGAAAAAAATCCTTCAAATTTGCGGATTCTTGGGCTCCAGCCCTGGTTCGGGGGTTGTCCCGCCGAGACGGGGTGCCATGTAACAAAGGTAAGTCCGCGCAACCCTAAAGATTCTGCCCTATCACAGGTCTTTGAGCGGCTGGAACTTTTCAAAAGCAAGTAATGCGTGCTAGAAGAAAGCCTTAGGTGGTGATGGAAAACCCTCTGAAAGGAACAGCGAAAACTAGCCGTATTACTTGAGTGTCTTCGCCCAAGAATGAAACGAAACAAGTAAAACCAACAAAAACATAATAACAAATGGGGGCAAGAATGGCCGCTGAAAAATCACAAAGCGTGCAAGACGTTTTCCTGAACAACATCCGCAAGAACAAAGTGCCGGTGACTATCTTTTTGGTCAACGGCGTGAAACTGCAAGGCATCGTTACCTGGTTTGACAATTTTTCTGTATTATTGCGCCGTGATGCGCATTCTCAACTGGTCTACAAGCACGCGATTTCGACGATTATGCCGGCATCGCCGGTGCAGCTGTTTGACCCCACCAAGGAGCAGGCGGAGGCCGGTTCTTAGCCCCTTAGTCTTTGCGAAGGCAGCCTATCTAGCCCATTTCTTCGGCGGCGAGAGGCTCCGGGCATGACGTCGCGCGCCTTCGTTCTGCATCCTCAGCTCCCGCATCACAAGGCAAGCGCCGGCGCGCCGGGCGTCCGGGCGCCGGAGGCGCGGTTGGAAGAGGCCGTCGGGCTGACCCAGGCGATCGACCTGGAGGTGGCCGAGGGTCAGGTGCTGGTGGTCAACCGGCCCAAACCGGCGACGCTGTTCGGCGGTGGGGCGGTCGAGCGTCTGGGGCTGGCCATCGCCGCGCAGGAAATCGACGTGGTTGTGGTCGATTCATCGCTGACGCCGGTGCAGCAGCGCAATCTGGAAAAAGCTTGGGACTGCAAGGTAATCGACCGGACCGGCCTGATCCTGGAGATCTTCGGCGCCCGGGCGCGGACCAAAGAAGGCAAATTGCAGGTCGAACTGGCGGCGCTGAGCTTCCAGCGGTCCCGCCTGGTGCGTTCCTGGACCCACTTGGAACGGCAGCGGGGCGGTTTGGGATTTGTCGGCGGTCCCGGCGAAAGCCAGCTTGAGCTGGACCGCCGCTTGATTACCGAACGGATTACCCGCTTGAAGCGGGAATTGGAACAGGTCAAGCGGACCCGGGAGCTGCACCGCGATGCGCGCCGCCGGGTGCCCTATCCCATCGTCGCGCTGGTGGGCTATACCAATGCCGGAAAATCCACTCTTTTCAACCGCTTGACGGAATCTTCTGTGTTTGCAGAAGATCTGCTGTTCGCCACCCTGGACCCGACCATGCGCCAGGTCACCCTGCCGTCGGGCCAGAACATCATTCTGTCGGACACGGTGGGCTTCATCTCGGAGCTGCCGACGGACCTGATCGCCGCGTTCCGGGCGACTTTGGAAGAGGTCATGGAGGCCGACTTGATCTTGCACGTGCGCGATGCCGCGCATGCGGACAGCGCCGCGCAGAGCGCCGATGTCGAGGCCGTGCTGGCCAGTCTAGGCCTGAACGGGCAGCGCGAGGGCGCGATGCTGGAGGTTCACAACAAGATCGACCTGCTGGATGCCGCCGCCGCGTCCCGGCTTCAGGAACAGCTCAGCCGGGATCCGGATGCCGTGGCCTGTTCCGCCGCGACGGGGACGGGTTGCGACGCCCTTTTGGCGCAGATCGAGCAGCGCCTGGCGGCCGGGCGCCGCCTGGTTCGTCTCTCAGTTCCCTTGGGAGATGGCGCGGCGCTCGCCTGGCTTTATGACCACGGCCAGGTCGTCACGCGCCAGGATGACGAGGCCTTCGGCCACCTGGAGGTCAGCCTGGAGCCGGTGGATCTGGCCCGGTTTGAGCGGCGCTACGGCGTGACGCCCGAGGCAAGCCCGGCGCAATCCTAAGTTATTCCAAATCTTGCAGAACTTTTGGCCGCATCCGGTTGACTCCGGCCGGTGCCGGCCTTATATCCCCCTGGCACTCACAAAGGGGGAGTGCTAACAGCCGGCCTCGGGAGAAGCCCCGCTGTTATATCTGGCAAACATCTACGCATACGGAGTGCTGTTACATGAAATTCAGGCCACTGCATGACCGTGTCGTGGTGGAGCCGCTCGAAATGGAGGAGAAATCCTCCGGCGGCATCATCATTCCCGACACGGCCAAAGAAAAGCCCATGCAGGGCAAAATCACCTCTGTCGGCCCGGGCGCGCGCGGCGACGACGGTAAAGTCAACAAGCTGGACGTGAAGGCCGGCGATACCGTGCTGTACGGAAAGTGGTCAGGTAC
>CAJHXM010000630.1_pt1 | contig 11777 bp, 12 predicted proteins | sample 9198461 | NCBI WGS metagenome assembly CAJHXM01 (sample SAMEA7708299, study PRJEB35096) | sediment metagenome | biome: marine neritic benthic zone biome [ENVO:01000025]; feature: sediment [ENVO:00002007]; material: shallow marine sediment [ENVO:03000034] sea grass bed [ENVO_01000059] ...
CGCTCTCACCAGCCTCTTCATGGCCGTCTTTACGCGACTCCAGATCGGGGGCTATACGGGGGACGTCCTGGGCACAATTGAACAACTGGGAGAGATCGCGGTTTTGCTGCTGGTCGTCGCCTTGCTATGACGGAAGTGACCTCCTGGTGGTGGGTGCGCCACGCGCCGGTGACGGTGAACAACGGCCGGATCTACGGCAACGACAATCCGCCCTGCGACACCTCCGACCGGGAGATTTTTCGCCGCCTGGCCTCGCGCCTGCCCCATGACGCGGTCTGGGTCAGCAGCCACCTGCAGCGCACGCACCAGACCGCCGCCGCCATCGCCGAGCATCTGCCGGCAGAGGCGGCCCATCCGCCTCATCAGGTCGAGGAACTGGGCGAACAGAGTTTCGGCGATTGGCAGGGCAAAACCCACGCCGAGTTGGCGGAGGCCCGCGACGGCGCCTGGCACCGCTTCTGGCTGGCGCCGGCCCATCAGGCCGCCCCCGGCGGCGAGGCTTTCACCGACCTGATGGCCCGGGTCGGCGGCGCCATCGAACAGCTTTCCGAAGAACATCGGGGCCGCAACATCATCGCCGTGACCCACGGCGGCACCATCATGGCGGCCCTGGCCCACGCCCTGGGTTTGGAGCCCGACCGGGCTCTGGCCTTTCAGATCGAGAACTGCGCGCTCACCCGGATGGACCACTATCCGGGCGCACACGGCTCCCACGCGCCGGAAAGTACCGGATTCTGGCGGGTCGGACTCGTAAATGCCACAGGCCGCGATTTCGATTGAAACTGGCGAATCGCCGGGGCCGTACCTAGGTTGTTCCTGTGAGGGGTCTACTTTTTTTGCGTTCCAACGATGGAGAGGCAGCTATGACCACGATCTCTAAAGGCTTCACTGGCTCTAAAAGCTTCACTGGCTCTAAAGGCTTCACTGGCCGTATCACCGGCTTCATTCTCGCGCTGGCCTTGATCGGCGCTCTGGGCAGCCAGGCCCGCGATGCCGCCGCCGCCACTAACGGCGAGGAACTGGTGGAGACCTCGCGTTTCGTGGCCGAGCGCCTGCTGGCGGACAAGGAGTTCTTCAATCTGGAGACCTACGTCAAGCGCGCCAAGGGCGTGCTGATCATCCCCGAGCTGGTCAAGGGCGGCTTCATCATCGGCGCCGAGGGCGGCTCGGGCGTCTTGATGGTGCGCGGCAGCGACGGCAGCTGGTCCAACCCGGCCTTCTACACCCTGGCCGCCGGCTCCATCGGGCTGCAGATCGGCGGCGAAGTTTCCGAGGTCGTCTTCACCTTGATGAACGAAGGCGCGGTCAATGCCATCCTCTCCAATGAATTCAAGCTGGGCGCCGACGCCTCGGTGGCGGTCGGCCCGATCGGGGCCGGGATCGAAGCCTCCGCCACGACCAACCTGGACGCGGATATCTATGCCTTTTCCAAGTCCGTCGGCCTGTTCGGCGGCGGCGCGCTGGAGGGGGCGAAGCTCTTCACCCGGGAGAGTTGGAACACCGCCTACTACGGCGCCGGCGCCAATCCACGCGACATTGTGGTGCACCGCAAGTTCCACAATGTACAGTCCGACAAGCTGCGCGCCGCCCTGCCCTAATAGCACCGCGCAAGGAAAATCGACCGCAGTTGATTCTGATCAACCACAAGACCGATTAGAGTCGCTAACATCTGCCTATTGATCTTTCGGGGGGAAGCTTCTGAAAGGAGTTGGCCTATGGCAGACGACAACCAGGACATCGTACGGGAAGCAGTCGCCGTGTTCGACGACGCCGAGAGCATGGAAAGCGCGGTTGACGAGATCCTGTCCGCCGGTTTCGACCGGGCGGAGGTTAGTCTGCTCTCCAGCGAGGCGGCGGTCGAAGAAAAACTCGGACACGCCTATGAGCGGGTCAAGGATGCGGAAGACGACCCGGCCATGCCGCGCACGATCTTCATTCCCCGCACCACCATTGCCGAAGCCCAGGGCGCGGTTACCGGCGGCCTCTTTTTCATCGGCGCCGTGGCATCGCTCGGTGGCATCGTCGCCTCCGGGGGCACCCTGGCGGGTGCCCTGATTGCCGGGGCCATGGGCGGCGGCGCCGGTGCGCTGATCGGCTCGGCCATCGCCAAGATGATCGGCAATCACCACGCCGACTATCTGCAGGAGCAGCTCGATCGGGGCGGGATCCTTCTTTGGGTGCACCTGCGCGACGAAGCCCATGAAGCCCGGGCCTTGGAAATTCTGCGCAAGCATTCGGCGCATGACCTGCATGTTCATGACCTGCCGGCCATACCCGTCCCCCACATGACGCACCCGGCTGCGGCAACGTGACACTGGCGCGTTACGCGCTCATCGCTTAGGTCTTGCAGGAACAACAATCCGAAAGGCGGATCGATGCCGCAAAGTACTATGGCGCGCGCCAGCCTGGCGCTGGTTTTGGGAACGCTTCTGGCCTTCGCCGGATACCTGGCCTGGTCTCAGCTCCGCTCGGCCCCGCCGGGCGTCGTCGTTACCCAAGTTGCGGGCAGCGGCCAGCCCCTGGTGGGCGGCTCCTTTGAGCTAACCGATCAATATGGCGCGACCCGGCGTGAAAGCGAATTCCGCGGCCAGTTCATGCTGGTCTACTTCGGCTATTCGAACTGTCCCGATGTCTGCCCCATCGCGCTTTCCGCCATGAGCGACGCGCTGGACGAACTGGCGGCGGGAAACCCAGCCCTGGAAGAGAAGGTGGTGCCGATCTTCATCACCGTGGATCCGAAGAACGACACGGTGGAATTCCTAAAAGACTACACCGCCAACTTTCATCCCCGACTGGTGGCCCTGACAGGCAGCCACGAACGCCTCGAAGAAGCCGCCAAGGCTTACCGCATCTATCACAAGAAGAGCCAGATGCCGGAAATGAGCGGGATGGAAGACCATGGGGTCGTGTTGATCGATCACACCTCCCTTATTTACGTCATGGATCCGGCGGGCGGCTACGTCACCAACTTCCCCCACGACAGCGACAGCACAAAGATCGCCGACAAACTGCGCGAGGTGATGCAGGGTTCGTAATCAGATAGCCCGTCCCCCGGCCTGCAAGAGTTCTGCCGCCTGCGCCACCGTCCGCTCGACAATCGCCGCGGCGGGTTCGATGGAATCGATCAGGTCCAGGGCTTCGCCGCCGATGACGACGCGGGTGTCGAAATCTTCGGACGCGGCATCGTCATAGGCTGCCTGCTGCGCCGCGAGGTCCGCCTTCATGCCGGGAATGTCGCCGTGCCAGCGCCGGCTGAAGGCGTTGTCGAGCACGCGTCCGGTGAAATGCCATGGCCAGTTGCGGCCGCGTGCCAGATCGAAAACCTTGGTGCGCAGGGTATCGTCGCCGCCGGCGCTGACCAGCTTGGCCTTTTCCGATTCCAGCCCTTCGGCTTCGCGGGAGGCCCAGAAGCGGGTGCCCATCAGCACCCCGTCCGCCCCCAGCATCAGCGCCGCCGCCAGGCCGCGGCCATCGGCAATGCCGCCTGCCGCCGCGATAACCTGCGACGGCCCCGCCAGATCGCGGACCGCGGGAAGCAGGGACATCAGGCCCCGGTCCATGCCATGGCCGCCGGCTTCCTGGCCCTGCACCACCAGGATATCGCTGCCGGCGGCGATCGCCTCGCGGGCCTGTTCCAACCGCTGGACCTGCCAGAGTGTGAGCGCGCCGGCGGCCTTTGCTTGGTCAACGAAATCGCCGGCGGCCCCAAAGGAAAACATCACCGCCCGAGGCCGGTGCGCCAGCACCCGGTCCAGCAGCTCCGGCTGTTCCGCCAGGCTCCAGGTGATGAAGCCCACGCCCACCGGCTGGTTGCCGGCCGCCGCGAACTGGGCATCGAGCCACGACCCCTCGCCGTAGCCCCCGCCGATAAGCCCCAGGCCGCCGGCCCGGGTCACCGCCGCCGCCAGCGCCCCGCCGGCGACTTTGTCCATCGGCGCCAGCAGGATCGGATGGTCGATGGTCAGCAGCTCGGTTAGTCTTGTCTTGATCATCAGGGTCGCGACCTCGCATTTTTTGTGGACGCAGCGCAATGCTGTCCTACCGGCCTAACAAACGGCGTTTCGCCCGGCCGGTCAAACCGATGAACGATTGGGGGATCACCAATGAACGACGACAAGGGCTTGATCTGCGCCTATCTGCTGGATGGTGCCGGCGGCGGCCAGCCGTTGGACTGGCAGGGGATCGCCGGCTGGACTCCGGACCAGGGGATTTTATGGATCCACCTGGACCGCACGGAACTCTCGGCCTGGGCGTGGCTCCGCGACTCCGGCTGGGTCGACCCGCTGCTGGTCGGCCCCCTGCTCGCCAAGGGCTCTCGCCCGCGCACGACCGTGGTCCTTGACGCATTGCTGGTGTTCCTGCGCGGCGTCAACCTTAACCCGGGCCAGGACCCGGAGAACATGGTCTCGATCCACATTTACGCGACACCACAAAGGATCATCTCCCTGCGGCGGCAGCCTTTGCTGGCGGTCGAGGATATAACCGCCGCCTTGAACGACGGCCGCGGCCCCTGCAATTCCGGCGAACTCCTGGTCCAGATGGCCGAGAATCTGACCGACCGCATGCAGCCCATGCTCACCGAGCTGCAGGACGAAATGGAGACCCTGGAGGACGAAATCCTGGAGGCGGAGAATTATGGCAACCGGGAGCGCCTGGGCAGCATCGAGCGGGAGACCAATGCCCTGTTGCGGCATCTGACGCCCCAGCGCGAGGCGCTGAAAGAGCTCCACGCGGCCGGGGTCGACTGGCTGGACTTTTCCCACCGCCTGCAGCTTTACGAAGTGATCGATCAGGCCACCCGCTATGTGGAGAACCTGGACGCCGGGCGCGAGCGGGCCCTGGTGCTGCACGAACGCATTTCGGAACAGCTTTCCGAGCAGATGAACCGCGCGGTCTACGTGCTGTCGCTGTTGGCGGCGATTTTCCTGCCGCTGGATTTCCTGACCGGCCTTTTCGGCGTCAATCTGGGCGGCGTACCGGGCCTGCGGGACTCCGATGCCTTTTTTATCCTGGTCGGCGTTCAGTTGGTTCTGGCGCTGTTGCTGGTCTGGGTTTTCCTGCGCCTGCGCTGGCTGCGTCCGCTGCGCTGGTAGTCGTATACCAAAGGACATTAATAATGACCCATACCATGGGAGCGCATCGGGTCGCCGGGCAGGCGCGGTGCGCAGCGCGATACCAGTATCGGGCAAGCGCCGCAACGCACCCGGCGCCCCGAGGCGCCCCACCGAAGGCCGGGCGCTTTGACCCGCCAGCCGCGTCGCGGACTGCTTGAAGTGCCGGCACTACCGCGCAGCCCGCTCCTAACTGGCGGGGCAAATCGTCCCGGTGGTATGGGTCATTATTAATGTCCTTTGGTATTACCCCAATCGCCGGCCGCTCTCCCTGTCGTAGAGATGCAGGTTTTGCGGCTGCACCCTCAGCGGCAAGGTCTCACCGGCGGTGAGGTGGTGCACCCCGCCCAGACGCACGGTCAAATCGCCGCGGTCATCGCCGAAGTGTCCGTGCACCAGCGTATCGGCGCCCAGCAGCTCGACCAGGTCGACCTGCAAATGCGCCACACCGGACCCTTCCTGGCCCGGTTCCAGGTGCTCCGGGCGAATGCCCAGCGTGACGGGACGTGCAGATTCCTGCGGCAGCCCGCCGTTCGGCAAAGGCAGGCTGTCCCCGCTCGGCAGAACGACGGACCCACCGCCTTCGGCCAGCGTCACCGCCAGGAAATTCATCGACGGGGAGCCGATGAAGCCGGCCACGAAAACCGTCGCCGGCCGTTCGTAAAGCTCGATCGGGGTGCCCAGCTGTTCGACTTCTCCGGCGTTCAGCACCATCAGCCGGTGGCCCAGGGTCATGGCCTCGACCTGATCATGGGTCACATAGACGCTGGTGATGCCCAGATCTTGCTGCAGTTTCTTAATTTCGACACGCATCTGAACGCGCAGCTTGGCGTCCAGATTGGACAGCGGCTCATCGAACAGGAAAACGCTGGGCTCGCGCACGATGGCGCGCCCCATGGCCACCCGCTGGCGCTGGCCGCCGCTGAGCTGCCGGGGGGTGCGCTTCAGGAACTCGCCCAGCTCCAGAATGTCGGCGGCCTTCTGCACCCGGGCATCGATCTCCGCCTTGGTCATGCCGCGGATCTTCAGGCCATAGGCCATGTTGCCGTAGACGGTCATGTGGGGATAGAGCGCATAATTCTGGAACACCATAGCGATGTCGCGCTCCGCCGGCTCCAGGTCGTTGACGACCCGCTCGCCGATCTTGAGCTCTCCGGCGGTGACGGTTTCCAACCCGGCGATCATGCGCAGCAACGTGGACTTGCCGCAGCCGCTAGGCCCGACGATGACCAGAAACTCACCCTCGGCAATCTCGCAGTCGACACCGTGGATGACCTGGGTCTTGCCAAATGATTTGCGGAGGGATTTCAGTGATATCTGCGACATGATTTTTCTTACTTCTCGGTCTCGACAAGGCCTTTGACGAAGAGGTTTTGCATCAACACGACCACCAGGACCGGCGGCACCATGGCAAGGATGGAGGTTGCCATGATGACCGGCCAGTCCGCCCAGTCGTCGCCGGAGGGAAACATCTGTTTGATACCCATCACGATGGTGTTCATCTCCGGGTCGGTCGTGACCAGCAGAGGCCAGAGATACTGATTCCATCCATAGATGAAGAGTATGACAAAAAGCGCTGCGATGTTGGTCCGCGACATCGGCATCAGAATATCGAAGAAAAATCGCATGGGGCTTGCCCCGTCTACGCGCGCGGCTTCAGCCAGTTCGTCGGGCACCGTGAGAAAGAACTGGCGAAAAAGGAAGGTGGCGGTCGCAGAGGCAATCAGCGGAAGAATCAGTCCTGAATAGGAGTTGAGCAATCCGAATCCCGCCACGACCTCGTAGGTGGGAACGATGCGCACCTCTACCGGCAGCATGAGGGTGAGGAAAATCAGCCAGAAAAAAGCCTGGCGGAAGGGAAAACGAAAATAGACAAGCGCAAAGGCCGACAGGAGCGAAATGGCGATTTTGCCGATGGTGATGCCGAGCGCCATGACGGTGGAGTTCACCAGCATTTTCCATACCGGGGCATTGATTCCGGAATAGAGCGCCTTTGAATAGTTTTCGATCATGTAGCCGCCCGGCAGCAACGGCATCGGCGGGCGCACGATATCCATCTGCTGAACGGTAGAGGCGACGAAGGCGAGGTAGATGGGAAAAAAGATCAGGGCAATACCCAAAATCATGCCCACATGGGGAAGCCATGACCAGGCACCGGTGTTTTCAACCATCCCTTCGCGGGGGTTGTCCGTCCCGGAGTTGGTTCTGCCGGGCGGCGTCATCAGTAGTGCACCTTTCTTTCGATGTATCGAAACTGGATGATCGTCAGCAGTCCGACAACGAAAAGCAGAATGACCGACTGGGCAGCCGAGGAGCCCAGGTCCTGCCCGACAAACCCATCCGAATAGACTTTGTAGACCAGAATGGTGGTAGCCTGCTGCGGACCGCCGGCGGTGATGGTGTGGATCACACCAAAGGTTTCGAAAAAGGCATAGACCACATTGACGACAAGCAGAAAAAAGGTGGTTGGCGAGAGCAGCGGGAAAACGATGGTCCAAAAACGCTTCCAGAAACGGGCGCCATCGATGGCCGCCGCCTCGATCACGCTTTTCGGTATCGCCTGAAGCCCGGCGAGGAAAAACAGAAAATTGTAGCTGATGCGTCCCCAGGCGGAAGCCGCGACCACCAGACCCATGGCTTCGGTTTCGTTCAGGACGTGGTTCCAGCGGTAACCGTATAGTTCGAGATACCAGCTGACCACGCCGACGTTGGGATTGAACATGAACAGCCACAGCACGCCCGCGACCGCCGGTGCCACCGCGTAGGGCCAAATAAGCAAGGTGCGGTAGGCCGTCGACCCCTTGATGATGCGGTCGGCCATTATGGCCAGCCACAGCGCAACTCCCATGGAAACCAGCGTTACGAGGGAGGAGAAGATGGCCGTGGTCGTGAAGGAGGCAAGGTAAAAGGGGTCGGTCAGTAGGAACTCAAAATTGCCGAGCCCGACGAATTTCGATTTCAGCCCAAAGGGATCGGGGATAAAGGCCGATTGGTAGAGCGCCTGCCCCGCCGGCCAGAAAAAGAATATGGCCGTTACCAGCACCTGCGGCAGCAACAGGAACAACGGCAGCAGCCATCCCTGAAAGACAACGCGCTTGTCCACCCGAAACCCCGCACAGTTATGATGGCTGCCGGGCGGACGCGCCGCCCGGCAGCCTCAGGGTTTTAGTTGTTGGCCTGCTCGAAACGGCGCAACAGCTTGTTGCCGCGTTCTACACCGCTGTCCAGAGCTTCCTGGGCGGACTTATTGCCCGACCATACCGCCTCCAATTCCTCGTCGATAATGCCTCTAATCTGGTCGAAGCTGCCAAGGCGCAGACCTTTCGAATCCGGGGTCGGTGCCTTGCCGGTCATTTGCTGAATGGCGATATCGGTACCCGGATTCTTCTCATAGAAGCCTTCCGACTTGGTCTGTTCGTAGGCCGCGTTGGTGATCGGCAGATAGCCCGTGTCCTGATGCCACTTTGCCTGGATAGCAGATGATGACAGGAAACTCAGAAACTGGCTGACGCCCTTGTATTCCTCGGCTTCATGACCGCTGAGCACCCACAGAGAGGATCCGCCGATAATGGTGTTGTTCGGCGCACCTGCGGCATCGGCCCAATAGGGCAGCGGCCGGATCGCGAAATCAAACTGGGCCTCTTTCTTGACCCCGGCATAACCGGCCGAAGATTCGGTGAAAAAGGCGCATTCGCCGGCCCGGAAATTCGCACCGCCTTCGTTGCGGCGGCCCGCATAGAAGAATTTGCCGTCCTTGGCCCAATCGCCCAGGGTCTGAATGTGTTTCACCTGCAGCGGACCGTTGAAAGCAAGCTCGGTATCCATTCCGGCAAAGCCGTTCTCCTTGGTGGCGAAGGCCGCATTATGCCAGGCCGACATGTTTTCCAGGTGAACCCAGCTTTGCCACGCCGTCGTCAGGGGGCATTTGTGGCCGGACGCTTTCAGTTTGTCGAGCGCACCGCCGACCTTGTCCCAGGTGGAAAGATCCATCTCCGGATCGAGGCCCGCACCCTTTAGAGCGTCTTTGTTCACGTAGAGAACCGGCGTCGAGGAGTTATAGGGCAGAGACAGCATTTCGCCTGACGTTGTCGTATAGTAGCCCTTGACCGGGCCCAAATAGCCCTCCGGATCGAAAGCCGCGCCCCCCTCGGCCATCACCTCATAGACCGGTTTGATCGCGCCTTTTGCGGCCATCATCGTGGCCGTGCCCACCTCGAACACCATAAGGATGTGCGGCTGCTCCCCGGCGCGAAAGGCCGCGATCCCCGCGTTCAGCGTTTCCGAGTAGTTGCCCTTGTGGGAGGCGACCACCTGGTAGTCCGACTGAGAGGCATTGAATTTTTCCACCTGCTCGGCCAAGAGATCGCCCAACCGTCCGGTAAAGGCGTGCCACCACTGTATTTCGGTCGCTGCCGACGCGCTGCCGGCCGTGAGCCCAAGCGCAAGCGCCGCCGCGGCGCCGATACGGAGTAGTCTCATGATGTCGTAACCTCCCGTTTCATACGAAATAATGCCCTTCAAGGCCTTTGACCGGAGGGCCGAAGCGAATCATTGTTTTTATTATTGCTGCGTTGCAGCATTATGACAGCTTCCAGACCTGCAGTGCTTAAGGTCGTTATGTGCCTTGCGGCTAACATTGCGTTGCCCCATCAGGGGAGTCAAACCCCTGCAACATTCGGATAGAGGCCCGGGCCCTTGCGTCCTACAACAGAGCCTTCACAGTGACGAAAAGAGGATCGCGGCCATGAGCCTGGAGATGACGATGACCCGAGACGATCAGCCGGTTGAGACCCCGTCAGCCCCGGCCGGACGGACGGTTGAGCTGGCACGGCGCGCTTGTGCCTACATGGATAGCCGCATGGCAGAGGGCGACGGCGCCCCGGTGACCCTGTCGGATCTGGCGGACCATCTGGAGGTCAGCCCCTGGCATCTGCAGCGCCAGTTCAAAAAGGTCATGGGTGTCAGCCCGCGGGAATACGCCGATGCCAAGCGGGGCAAACGCTTCCGCGAGCAGCTCAAGCAGGGCGATTCCATTGCCGGCGCGACCTACGAGGCCGGCTACGGCTCCTCCAGCCGGGTCTATGAGCGGGCCGAGCGCATGCTGGGCATGACCCCGGCCTCCTACGCCAAGGGAGGCAAGGGCGCGGCGATCATCTACACGGCGGTGGACAGCAGCCTGGGACGCCTGCTGGTGGCCGCGACGGCCCGCGGCGTTTGCTTTGTCTGTCTGGGCGATGACGACGACGCCCTGGTGGCGGAGCTGCGCGCCGAGTTTCCCGCCGCGGAGTCCATCATCCGCGACGACGACGCCATCGCCCCCTCGGTCAAGATCTTGCTGGATTACTTGGCCGGCGAGCAGCCTCACGCCGACCTGCCCCTGGACGTGCGGGCCACCGCCTTTCAGCGCCGGGTCTGGCAGGAATTGATCGCCATCCCCTGCGGCGAAACCCGGACCTATTCGGAAATCGCCGAAGCCCTGGGCATCCCCCAGGGGCAGCGCGCCGTGGGCCGGGCCTGCGCCACCAATCCGGTTTCCCTGGTGGTGCCCTGTCACCGCGCCCTGCGCGCCGACGGCGGTCTTGGGGGCTACCGATGGGGACTCTCCCGCAAGGAAACGCTATTGAGCCACGAAATCAAACTGGCGGAGACCTGACAGGTCTTGCCAGCTGCAGGGGTCGCCGATATACCAGATCTATGCGGCTAAGGGTAAACGACCCCCATATCTTGCAACTTGAGAGCGGCGATATTCCGGTCGAGCTGCGCCGGAGCCCGCGGGCGCGGCGCCTCATCCTACGCCTGAACGATGCCGGCGACGGGGTGCGGGTCGCCCTGCCCCGCGGTGCCACCATTGCCGAGGCTCTGGCCTTTGCGCGCAGCAACGCGCGCTGGATTGAAGCCAACCTGGCCGCCCTGCCGCCCCGGGTACCCTTTGCCGAGGGCGCCCTTTTGCCCTTGCTGGGCGAGGATCATGTGGTCCGCCATCTGCCGGGGGCCCGGCGCGGGGTCTGGCGGGAGGCCGGAACCATCTATGTGTCCGGTCAGCAGGATCACCTCGCCCGGCGCCTGACGGATTTCCTGAAGCGCGAAGCCCGCAGCGCCATCCTGCCCCGGGCCCGGCAAAAGGCCGCGGCAATCGAACGGCCCCTGGGCCGGGTCATTCTGCGCGACACCAAAACCCGCTGGGGGAGCTGTTCCCCCGCCGGCGATCTCAGCTTCTCCTGGCGCCTGATCCTGGCGCCGGAGGCGGTGCTGGACTATGTCGTCGCCCACGAAGTCGCTCACCTGGCCGAGCACAACCACAGCCGCCGCTTCTGGCGGGTCTGCGCCCAGCTCTGCGACGACGTGAAGGCAAACGAGAGCTGGCTGATACGCCACGGCAACGGCCTCTGGCGTTACGGGTAGGCACCTCTGTCCGCCATCCAGGGGGCAAAATAAGCCCAATCAATTGGCTCCATATGATGGAAATTTGGTCTAGATAATTGAAAAATCCGTTGCCGGCACAGCTTTATCCGTCCTGGCTGGCGACCGACACCACCCAGACATAGCCTTCCGGATCGACCAGGTAGGCCTCGCGCAAACCGTGCGGCTTGTCCTGCGCCGGCTGTAGCACGGTGTCGCCCCGGGCCCGGGCCCGCGCCTCGGCAGCATCGGGGTCTACCCCGTAGA
>CAJHXM010000213.1_pt1 | contig 11664 bp, 12 predicted proteins | sample 9198461 | NCBI WGS metagenome assembly CAJHXM01 (sample SAMEA7708299, study PRJEB35096) | sediment metagenome | biome: marine neritic benthic zone biome [ENVO:01000025]; feature: sediment [ENVO:00002007]; material: shallow marine sediment [ENVO:03000034] sea grass bed [ENVO_01000059] ...
CCGAGCCGCTGGTGAAGAGCACTTCCGACTGGAACACGAAGCGGTCGCCGACAATGCGGATGTCGCGCCGGTCGCCCAGGGTTTCACGCAAGCGCCCGAAGAACTCGGAGCGGTAGCGCGCCAGTTCCTGTACCTTGCTGGCCAGGGCGATGTTGAGACGTTTGCCCAAATTGGCGATCTGCACGTCCTGCTCTTCGGTCTTGGCTTCGGAAACTTCCAAGGCTTCCTCCAGCCGGGCCAACTGGCTGCGCAGCACGGCGAGCTGCTTGTTCAGCAGCAGGACCGAGGCCTCGGCTTCTGCGGTCAGCTCCATCTGCGCCGACAGTTCCGACTCCTTGCCGGCCAGTTCCTGTTTCATCTGGTCGCGCAGGGACTTGAGGATCGCCAGCTCGGCCAGTTGAGCTTCGATGGTCTCCCGGTCGGCATCGAGTGTTGTGTAGGCGGCTTCCAGCTCCACCTTGTTGGCGGCGACCACGGCCAGGGCCTCGGCAAGCTTCTCCTCGTTCACCCGCATCCGGGCCAGGGCAGCGTCCAGTTCCGCCCGCTGCAGGTCCAGCTCCTCGACTTTCTGTGCCGCCGCCGCCTTCGCCGCCGCCTGTTCTTCGGCCGTAACCCGGCTCGCGAGCTTCAGGGCCGCGAGCTCTTCTGCGGTCAGATCGGCAGTTCTTTTCGCGGCGGCCAGTTCTTCTTCGCGCAGTTTCGCCGCGGCCTTGGCGGCCTCGAGCTCCTGGGCCGTCAGGTCGGCTGCGGCAAGGGCGGCCGCGAGCTCCTGCGCTTTCAGCTCTGCGGCCTCTTCCGCGGCCGCCAGTTGCTCGGCCGAGAGTTCCCGCGCGCGCTGCGCCGCCGCAAGATCCTCGGCCAGGCTGCTGCGGTCGCTTTCGCTGGAGCGGAGCTAATCGCGGATGGAATCCCGGTCCGCCGTCAGGGCGGCGAGCTGGGACGCCAGCGTGTCCCGGTCGGCGCTTACCAGGCGCAGCCTTTCCTGCAAGGCGTCGCGTTCCTGAGACAGCGCCTGCATTTGCCCGGAGCTGTCCTCCTGGTTGGTCAGGGAATTTTGCAGTTGCGACGAAAGCTCCGCCACATTGATCCGCAGGTCGGCGTTGGCAGTGCGCTCCAGCGCCAATAGCTCAGCCAGTTCGTTAATTTCGGAGTTGAGGCGCGCCAGCGCCTGATCGCGCCCGGTCAGGGCCGTTGTCAGAAAGAACTGCGCCACCATGAAAACCATGAGGACGAAAATCACCACAAGCAGCAGGGTCGCCAGTCCATCGACGAAACCCGGCCAGATATTGACCGAGCGTTGCGACCCCTTGCGTTGCAACGAGTACATGGTGCCTAGCTGTCCTCGGCCATGGCCGCCAGCGTGCGCGTCAGCAGCCGGATTTCGCTGCGCAGCTCGTCGGTCATCTTCTCCCGCCCGCCCGCCAATTCAGCCGTCAGGCGCGACAGACGCTGATCGACGTTGCGGATATGGCCGCGGGTATCGGCATCGATGGCGCCGGCCGAGGAGAAGTCGCGCTCCGCCAGGCGGGTCAGCAGCGGGCGCAAGGCGGCCTGGGTATCCGCCAGGCTGATCATCACCTCATGTTCGGCGCGCATCTGGTCGTTCAGCATGCCCAACTGCTCGGTCAGCCCGGTCAGGCTCTGGTTCATGGTCACGCGGTCGTCTTCGCCGCGGTTCACCACGCGCTGCAGTTGGTCCAGGCTCTCGGCTGTCTGTTCCAGCAGCGCCTGTATATAGGCCGGCACCGAATGGTCGCCTTCAATCGACGGGCCGCCGCTGGAGAGGGTCGTGAGACCGGAGAGCCATTCCTCCAGGTCGTTGAGGAAGCGGTTGTGGGCCTGTCCGGCCTGTAGTTCGAGGAATCCCAGCACTAGCGAGCCCGCCAACCCGAAAAGCGAGGAACTGAAAGCCGTCCCCATGCCGGTCAAAGGCGTTTCCAGGCCGCGCTTCAGCTCTTCGAACAGGGCTGCCGGGTCGCCGGCGCCGCCGCTCAAGCCGCCGATGGTCTCGCCCACTGCGCTGACCGTGTTCAAAAGGCCCCAGAAGGTGCCCAGCAGGCCCAGGAAGATCAGCAGACCGATCAAATAGCGGGAGATGTCATGGGATTCCGAAATACGGCTGCTGATGCCGTCCAGCAGGGTGCGCAGGGAAAGCGTCGAAAGGCTGAGGCGGCCGGCCTTCTCCCCCAGCATGTTCGCCATCGGCGACAGCAAACGCGGCGGCCGTTCCTCGGAAATCTGCCCGGGGAACACCAGGCGGCCGCTGGCTTCCTGGCGGAATTTCTCGATCCAGGCGATTTCCGGATAGAGCATCTGGACCTGGCGGAAGATGTAGCCGATGCCGACGAGCAGCACGAAGACGATCAGTCCGTTGAGGGCGACGTTGGCGATAAAGGCGTCCTGAAGCTGCGGCGCCAGGACAACGCAACCGGCGCCCACAAGAACCAGAAAGATTATCATCCGATAAAGGTAACGTTGTGGCCGGGTCATGTCCGGTTCTCAGCCCCCTTGATGCTAAGTGGCAGCGCGCCCAAAAAGCGCCAGCCTGATCAATGTTCTGTTTTCTGGCCCCACCGCCTCAGCGCCGCAGGGCCTCCACGTCGACCCGGTCGGGCGGGCCATCCTTGTATTTATCGCCCAGCGGGCGCAGCAGCACGCGCGTTGCCGGGACTCCCTGGTCGATCAGGAAACCCCGGACCATTCGGGCCCGCGAGAGGGAAAGGTTCCTGGCGGCGCTCGCCGAGGCCGGGTCCTTCTCGGCAAAGGCCAGCAACTGAATGCGGGTTTCCGGGGTCTGCGCCAGTTTTCCCGCCAAAGCGCTCAGCAGCGTCCGGCTTTCCGGCGAAAGATCCGCAGAGCCGGCTTCGAACAGCAGCCGGGTCCTGAGGGAAGCCGGTTCGGGCGTATCGTCAGCCGGTGGCAGGGCGGCCATCTGGGTCTGACCGCTGTCGGGCGCCGTCTCCGGCGCCGCTTGCGGTTCTTCCGCCGCGGCGGCCTCCCCGCCCAGGTCGGGCGGCGGTGGCGGCGGGGCCAAGGGATCGGGTGGCGGCGCAGTGGCCGCGGCGGCGTCTTCGGCCGGTGGCGGCGCGGTTTCGGCGAGGGCAGCCGCCAGTTCCGCGTCCTCTGCCGCGGGCGGAGCCGCTGCCGGCGGCGCCGCCGGAACCGCGTCCGGCGCCGCCGGTTCGGAAGCGGCGGGCTCTTCGGCAGCCTGGGCAGGTTGCGCCGCGGGCTCGGGCTCTGCCGGCGCCTCTGCGATTGGCAGATCTGTGCGGGCGGCGGCGATATCATCTTCCAAAAGCCGCTCGGCGGATTGCGCCGGCAGCAGATCGGGTTCTTGTTGCGCCGCGGCTGCCGGCGCCGCTTCCACCGGGCCCAGGTCGGGCAGCACTGCCGCTGCCGGCGGCTGGAAGTAATTCTCGAGACCCGCGGTGTCGGGATTTTCGACGAACTGGGCGCGGGGCGATTCTTCCAGCTTGGGAATTTTGACCAGCAACCGGGAGGCGGGGATTTGATCGCCGGCCGGGGCCGCCGCGGCGGGTTTTTCGCCCAGGGGCGGCAGCAGGCCGTCAGGCGAGTCGCCGCGGTCGGGAAAGCGGCTGGACGGCAGGTTCAGGGGCGCGGCGGACAGCCGGCCTGCGTCTGCCGGCGTTGCGCCGCTGTCGGCCGTGGCCAAGGTGCTGAACGCCAGGCCGCTGAACGCGAGGCCGACGGCCAAAGCGGCCGCTAAGCTGCCGACCACCTTTCGGGCCGGGATGGGGCGCAAGCCTGTGACTGCAACGCGCCTGCTGTCGCCGTTGGTGCTCATGCACCCCCTGCAGGTAAGGATCGAATCGCAGGGCACAGGTTAAAGGGGCGGGCGGCGGGCCACAACTGCTTTGAAAATAGGCAAAAAGTGCAGTTTTCCCCGCTATGCGGCCGCGCTTTTGGCCTCGCGCAGCAGCTTCACCATGGCCGGATGGGCCTCGCCTGAGCCCACCAGCAGGCTCGGGCTGTCGAGCTTGTGCTGGGCGCCGTTCACCTGGCTGACCAGGCCGCCGGCCTCGCGGACCAAAATGACCCCGGCCGCCATGTCCCAGGGCGAGAGGCCCCATTCCCAGAAGGCGTCGAAGCGCCCGGCCGCCACATAGGCGAGATCGAGCGAGGCCGTCCCCCAGCGCCGCATGCCGGCGGTATGGGTCATGACCGAATCCAGTTCGGCCAGGAAGGGGCCCCGGTCGCCATGCCCCTTGAAGGGCGACCCGGTGGCGATCAGGCATTCGTCCAAGCGGCTGCGGCCGGAAACCCGGATACGCCGGTCGTGCCAATAGGCGCCCCGGCCTTTTTCCGCGTAGAAAAGGTCGTCCTTGATCGGATCGAAGACCATGCCGGCGATGATCTCGCCGCGTTCTTCCAGGCCGATGGAGATGGCGAAGTGGGGCAGGCCGTGCAGGAAATTCGTGGTACCGTCCAGCGGGTCCACGATCCAACGCCGGTCGCTGTCGGCGGCGCCCGCGGTCGCGCCGCTCTCTTCCATCAGCAGGCTATAGCCGGGCCGGGAGCGGACGAGCTCTTCGCGGATGGTTTCCTCCGCCTTCAGATCCGCCGCAGAGACGAAGTCGGCGGGCCCTTTTTTGGAGACTTGAAGATTTTCGACCTCGCCGAAATCCCGCTTCAGGCGCCGCGCTGCCTTTTCGGCGGCCCGTACCATGACATTAATATCGGCGGAGCGCTGGGCCATCAGTTTTTGGCGCGTTCGACGTAGCTGCCGTCGGCGGTCGACACCACGATCCGGGTCCCCGCTTCGATATGCGGCGGCACCATGACCCGCTCGCCGTTTTCCACTTTGGCGGGCTTATAAGAGGAAGAAGCGGTCTGGCCCTTGACCACCGGGTCGGCCTCGACAACTTCCATCACCACCGATTCCGGCAGCATCACCGAAATGGGTTCGCCCTCGAAGGACTCGATGGAGACCGTCATGCCGTCCTGCAGGAAGACCACCGGCTCGCCCACCATGTCCTTGTGCAGCGTGACCTGGTCGTAGGTCTCGTTGTCCATGAAGGTCAGCATATCGTCGTCGGCGAAGAGGAACTGGTATTCCTTTTGATCGAGGCGCACCCGCTCGACGTCTTCGCTGGCGCGGAAACGCTCGTTGAGCTTGGTGCCGTTGCGGATGTCCTTCAGTTCCACCTGCAAATAGGCGCCGCCCTTGCCGGGCTGGGTGTGCTGTATTTTGACGGCCCGCCAGAGCTGGTTCTTGTGCTCGATGACGTTGCCGGGGCGGATCGCGTTGCCGTTGATTTTCATGTGTCTTTTCCGGGATTTCTCGAAAGCGCGCGGAAGCTAACAGGATGCCCCCAGCGATGCAATCTCAGCCGCCGCCTTCAATCTGATTCCGGCGGGCTTTCCGCCGCGAAAAGACGGTTGAGCTCGGCCACCGCGCCGGCGGGGCCGGCCGGGGCCTGCCAAACCATCTGATCCAGGGCGAGGAAATCGGCCCCGGCCCGGACCAGGTCCCGGGCGCTGTCCCGGTTATCGGGGCAAAAGGCGACGCTGGGCAGGACCATGACCTCGCGCCACCAGGCCAGCAGGTCGGAATCGGCCGCCGCTGCCAGGCTGCCGAAGGCCACGTAGTCCGCGCCCGCCTCGCCGGCATTGATGGCGCCGTGACGCGTGTCGCCGCTCGCCGCCCCCAGGATCAGATCTTCGCCCAGGCTGCCCCGCGCCGCCTTCACCGCCTTGGCGTCGCCGGTCAGGTGCACCCCGTCGCAGGCCGCCGGCCGGACCAGGCCCGGCCGGTCCTCCAGCAAGAGGGCGATGTCATGGGCCGCGGTGACGGGCCGCAGGGCTTCTGCCGCCTGCCGCAGGGCGGCGTCGCCGAGAGCGCCGCTGCGCAGCAGCAGGGAGGCCACATCGCCCGCCGCCGCCGCGGCGGTCAGGCTCTCCGCGAAGGCCGCAAAGGGCAGATCCGCGCTGCCGAGGGCGGCCGGAGTGACGAGGTAAAGACGGCAGGTCATGCGATGACACCCCTTATTGCGCCAGCCACCGCCGGCAGGCTGTCCGCGGCTCGGCGGCCGCATTCAGATCCAAGGCTTTGGGAGTTTTCCTGAGCAGGTGGCAGCCTTCGGCCTTGGCGATTTCAGCCAGCTTTTCGGCCACCGCTTTGCGGCCGGTGAAACAGACCTGATCCAGGCCGTGCCGCAGCGCCGCCATCGCCAGTCCGGCGTGATCGCCGCAATCGAGCAGCCCGGTCACCGGAACCTCCGGGTGCGCCGCGCCGGCCTGCGCCACGATCTGCCCGAACCAGGGCGCGCCGGCATAGGCCGCGGCGCCCGGGGCGGAGGCCAGGGTGACGGGTTTGGCAAGCTCCGCCGCGACAGCGACGGCAAGCCGCGCCTGGTCCAGCGAATGAACGATGACGGCCTTGGCGGATTTCAATGGTCTGGGCTGAGACATCTGCAGGAGGGAACGACGCAGGAATGTTGCTCGGAATCGACCGATTTTACAAGATCCGCGATTGGCGGGAGTCGAGCCGAGGGGTGACATTCGCACAGGTAACGTCAATATTCTTGCGGCAATTGGATTTCAGGCGGTGGCTGAAGCCGCGCGGGAGCACTCACCGGATAAGGACTAGAACGCCGATGACCGAAGAGCTGAGTTTAGAGGGGCAATGTATCTGCGGGGCGGTCAAGTTCACCGCGACAGCCGAAAAGCCGAGTGTTGTTGCTTGCCATTGCGACATGTGCCGGCGCTGGTCCGCAGGGCCATTCATGGCGCTGAATTGCCAGACTGTTGCATTCGAGGATCAAGAAAACGTTGGCCGAATTCGTTCATCTGACTGGGCCGAACGCGGTTTTTGCACGCAGTGCGGCTCAAACCTTTTCTATCACATCGTCGACAGCAGCGATTACCAAATTGCTGCCGGCCTGTTCGACGACCAATCAATGCTTCGCATGTCCCTGCAGGTCTTCACAGACCGCAAGCCGGATTTCTACGAGTTTGCCAACAAGACGAAAATGATGACAGGTGCTGAAGTGATTGCCATGTTCGCTCCTCCATCGAAGTAAGCCAATAGTTCGCTATTGCATGTGAAATTAAATGGACAGCTGACGTATCTCTGCGCGACCCCTATATGTCGGCTGACGCGCTGCATCGCGAAATCGCCGAGTGCGTCGCCTTTTCGGGCGCCGATCTGGGCGGCGAGCTGCAGGGCGTCATGGGACGCCAGATCGAGACCTCGGTCGTGCTTGCCGATGCGAAGTGGCGGGCGAAGACGTGAGCTATTCCCGGGAGATGTTCAGGGGTTGCAAATTTAGGGCCGCCTGATTTATCTCCTGCGAGCCTCTGGGCTGCCGGAGGAGCGATCGGTTGGTGCCTCGGCAGCGCGCATTCAGGAGGGTGTAAGTTGACAACTCAGCACCACAGCGCTTTCTCCTTCGACGAGGAGATCAACCGGCGCGACGTCCCGGCCTTGAAAGTTCATCCCATCGTTCTGGGCCAAGGCGGCGAGAAGCTTTTCGCCGCCGGGGTCGCGGATATGGACTTCAAAGCCCCGCCGGCCGTGATCGACGCTATGCAGGCGCGGCTGGATCACGGCGTGTTCGGCTACGAGACCGTTCCCGACGGGCTCATGCCAGCGCTCACCGGCTGGCTCCAAGAGCGCCATGGCTGGCAGGTACAGAAAGAGCATATCTTGCGCGCACCCAATATCCTGAATGCGTTGGCCATTGCTGCCTCCATCTTCACTGAATCGGGGGACGGGGTAATCGTGCAGCCGCCGGTCTTCTTCGACTTTTTCGATATCCTCCGCGAGAACCATCGCGACGTCATCCCCAATCCATTGATCCTGAATGATGGCCGTTACGTCATGGACTTCGAGGATTTAGAGCGCAAGGCCTCGGACCCGCACGCCAAGATGATCTATCTCTGCAACCCACACAACCCGATCGGCCGGGTGTGGAGTGAACAGGACCTCAGAACCCTGGGTGAGATTTGCGCCCGACACGGCGTCCTCGTGGTCGCTGACGAAATGCACGCCGACCTGGTCTTCCCGGGCCACAAGTACCTGCCCTTTGCATCTCTTGGGCCGGACTATGCGGTCAACAGCATCACCTGTCTGTCACCGGCCAAGACCTTCAATATTGCCGCCTGCTGCTCGTCCTTCACGATCGTTCCTGACGACGACAAGCGCAAGGCCTTTCAGGCCGAGAACAGTCGCTTGACTGTCAACAAGAACAACGCCTTCGCCAACGTGGCCATGGAGGCCGCCTTCCGTCATGGGGAACCCTGGCTGAATGCGCTGCTCGACTACCTTTGGGGCAATGTCGATTTGGTCAGGTCCCGCCTCAAGGAGATCCCCGCCGTCGAACTGATCGAGCCGGAGGGCACCTTCCTGCTCTGGATCGATTTCAGAGGACTGGGACTCGAGCCCGATGAGTTGAGCGCCTTTCTTGTACAAAAAGCCGGTTGGGCCGTGACCCGAGGACAGGCCTTCGGCAAGGCGGGGGCCGGTTTCGCCAGGCTGAACATTGGCTGTCCTCGCGCCAGGCTTGACGCGGCATTGGACCAGCTGGAACGGGCAATGGTCTGATCGCCAAACCTAGCAGACTCTAGCCGGGACCACATCGACCTTCCGCTTTCGGCTGCTTCCAGCCAATTCCTCGCCATCAAAAAAAGCGGGCCCCTGGGGCTCCGCTTTTCGTCATGCTGTGGCGCGGGCGGCTACAGCAGTTCGCCCATGGCGACGGCGGTGTCGCTCATGCGGTTGGAGAAGCCCCACTCGTTGTCATACCAGGCCATGACGCGGACGAACTTGCCGTCGATCACCTGGGTCTCGGAGAGATCGAAAGTGGAAGAGGCCGGATTGTGGTTGAAGTCCGAGGACACCAGCGGCGCGGAATTGGTGGTGAGAATGCCCTTCAGCTTGCCCTTGGCGGCCGCCACGATGGCGCCGTTGATCTCCTCCACCGAGGTCTTGTTCTTGGCGTTGAAGGTCAGGTCGATCAAGCTGACGTTGGGGGTGGGCACGCGGATCGAGGTGCCGTCCAGCTTGCCCGCCAGCTCCGGCAGCACCAAGCCCACGGCCCGCGCCGCGCCGGTGGAGGTGGGGATCATGTTGGCCGCGGCGGTGCGGGCGCGGGCCAGGTCCTTGTGCAGCGTATCCACCGAGGGCTGATCGCCGGTATAGGAGTGGATGGTGGTCATGAAGCCCTGCTGGATGCCGACGGCCTTGTGCAGGACGAAGGCGACCGGCGCCAGGCAGTTGGTGGTGCAGGAGGCGTTGGAAACGACCTTGTGGCTCTTGCGCAGCTTGTCGCTGTTCACGCCCTGGACCACGGTGAGGTCGGCGCCGGTGGCGGGGGCGGAGACCAGTATCTTCTTGGCGCCGCCTTCAAGATGCAGCGCGGCCTTTTCCTTGGCGGTGAAAATGCCGGTGCACTCCAGCACGATGTCGACCCCCAGATCGCCCCAGGGCAGATTCGCCGGGTCGCGTTCGGAGAGTACGGAAACTTTCTTGCCGTCGACCTTGATGGCGTTTTTCATCGCCTGGATCTTGCCCGGATAGGTGCCGTGGACCGTGTCGTAGGTCAGCAGGTGGGCGTTGGCCGCCGGCGATCCCAGATCGTTGATCGCGACGAACTCGATGTCGCGCCGTTTGGCTTCCATCGCGGCGCGGAAAACCAAACGTCCAATGCGGCCGAAGCCGTTAATGCCAACGCGAACTGCCATGTCTTACTCCGTCAGAAGGGTGTTTTGAATGCGGCTCCAGGATTCAGCGATAGCTGCCGGTCGCGGCGGCGCCGTTGGCCTGGGCCCGTTCCAGGAAGGCCGCTTGTCCGGCGGCCAGGTTCTCGGACTTGCCGGACCAGGCCTTCAAGGGGGCGGCCTGGAGGGCGCGGCCGTAGGAAAAGCTGAGCTTCCAGGGCAGCGGTCCGTGGGACTTGTTCATCTCGTTCAGGTGCAGGGTGGCGACTTCGTCGGACTGGCCGCCGGACAGGAAAACGATGCCCGGCACCGCGGCGGGAACGCAGCGCTTCAGGGTCTGCGCCGTGCGCGCCGCGACCTCTGCGACATCGGCCTGCTCGGGGCAGTCGCTGCCGGAGATCACCATGTTGGGCTTCAGCAGCATGCCTTCCAGCGAAACGTCCTGGATCACCAGTTCGGCAAAGACCGTCCTGAGGGCTTCCTCGGTGACCGCTTCGCAGACGTCGATCGTGTGGTCGCCGTCCATCAGAACTTCGGGTTCGACGATGGGCACCAGGCCGGCTTCCTGGGCCAGGGCGGCATAGCGCGCCAGGGCATTGGCGTTGGTGCTGAGGCAGGCCGGGCTCGGGTTCTCGTCGCTGATGTGATAGACCGCGCGCCACTTAGTAAAGCGTGCGCCCAGTTGCACATACTCTTCAAGCCGCTCGCGCAGGCCGTCCAGGCCTTCCGTAATGGTCTCGCCGGGGTGCCCGGCCAAGGGTTTGGCGCCGGCATCCACCTTGATGCCGGGGATCATGCCGGCGTCCTGCAGGATCTTGACCAGGGGCGTGCCGTCGGCGGCGGATTGCCGGAGGGTTTCGTCAAACAGGATAACCCCGCCGATGTGCTTTTCCGCCCCGGCAGTGGTGAAGAGCATCTGGCGATAGTCGCGCCGGTTCTCCTCCGTCGACTCGACGTCTATGGAATCGAAGCGTTTCTTGATGGTGCCGCTGCTTTCGTCCGCGGCCAGGATGCCCTTGCCGTCAGCGACCATTGCCTGTGCGGTTTCGGCGAGTTGTGTGCCACTCATTGACCCTGCTTTCCTCTCATCGGTTTTTTCTTCTTTCCCATGCTTTGAGGCATCGGTTGTCAGAGACGGGATTTGACGACCTCGACAACCGCCTCGGCGGTGATCCCGAACTTTTCGTAGAGTTCCTTGTAAGGGGCGGAGGCGCCGAAATCGCGCATGCCGACAAACCCGCCGCCGCCGTCGATCCAGCGCTCCCAGCCGAAGGGCACGCCGGCTTCCACGCCGATATGGAGCGCGCCCGGGCCCAGCACCTCGTCGCGGTAGTGCTGCGGCTGCTGGCTGAACAGCTCCCAGCAGGGCATGGAGATCACGGCTGCGGAAATGCCGTCCTGCTGCAACAGGCTTTGCGCCGCCAGGGCGATCTCGACCTCGGAGCCGGAAGCGATCAGGGTGACCTGCCGCTCGGATTCCGCCGGCGACAGAATATAGGCGCCGTGGGCCGAGAGGTTTTCCTTGTGATCCTTGCGCAGGGTCGCCAGGCCTTGGCGGGTCAAGGCGATGACCGATGGTGTCTCCGAAGCCTGCAACGCCAGTTCCCAGCATTCCGCCGTCTCGATGGTATCGGCGGGCCGGAACACATAGAGGTTCGGAATGGCGCGCAGGGCCGCCAGATGCTCGACCGGCTGGTGGGTTGGGCCGTCTTCGCCCAGGCCGATGGAATCGTGGGTCATGACGTAGACCACACGCTGCTTCATCAGCGCCGAGAGCCGGATCGACGGGCGGCAGTAGTCGGTGAAGACCAGGAAGGTGCCGCTGTAGGGAATGAGCCCGCCATGCAGCGCCATGCCGTTCATCGCCGCCGCCATGCCGTGCTCGCGGATACCATAGTGGATGTAGGCGCCGGAATAGTCGCTGGCCGAGACGATAGCCTGGCTCGCGCCTTTGGTGTTGTTGGAGCCGGTCAGGTCGGCGGA
>CAJHXM010000615.1_pt1 | contig 11610 bp, 10 predicted proteins | sample 9198461 | NCBI WGS metagenome assembly CAJHXM01 (sample SAMEA7708299, study PRJEB35096) | sediment metagenome | biome: marine neritic benthic zone biome [ENVO:01000025]; feature: sediment [ENVO:00002007]; material: shallow marine sediment [ENVO:03000034] sea grass bed [ENVO_01000059] ...
AACGCAAAGCGGCCGTCCACAACGCTTTCGCCGGCGACAGTCTTGGGCGCCAGGAAGCGGGGCAGGGGGAGGCCGCGAAAGGTCAGCGCCCGCATCTGCAATTCGATGCCGGAAGTATCCGCCTTTACGCCGATGCGAAACGCCAGGGGGCCGAAGCGTTCGATCATGGCAGCCCCGCCCCCCGCCTCGTCCCCGGCCTCGACCCCGGCCTCGACCCCAGCCTCCTGGGTGGTGCGCATGAACCTGCCGCCGAAATTGCGCAGCCAGATTTCCCGGTCACCGCGGGCGGTAAAGGTCACGCTGATCGGAACGCCGCGACCGGACGGTGGCAGGCGAAAGAGTCCGGCAACCAGGCGGGCCAGAGGATGGCCGCCCCGGTCGATGTCGCAGCGTCCCTGGCTCCGCCAGGCCGTTGTCCCTGCGTGCATGGCCTGAATCTCCGGCGGCAGACGGTCGAAGGCCGGACCCAGCAGGCGCCGGTAGAGCGATGGCCTATCCCTCATGAGACACCGTCGTCTGCGTCGTGATGTCGAGGTCCGCGACCTCGGCCAGGAATTCTTCCAGGCTGAAGAGATCCAAACAGGCCATGGCGCCGCGCGCCTTGAGTTCGCCGCGCGCCAGCTTGCGCGCCACCAGGACCGCCGGGATCGCCGGGATGTTGGGGCCGTCGCCGCTGCCGGCGGTCAGGTTCCAGGTCACCCGGCAGGACCGGCCCACGGCGTCCTTGCCGGCCAGTTCCACAAACATGCCGCCGCGGTTGCCGCCAAAGGGCGCGGTCAGCTTGGCGATCGCCAGCACCGGGCCGGTAAAGCAGGCCAGGTTGGGCAGCAGCCCGGCCCGGGCCGGCCCACTGAGGACCCAGAGCCCCAGGTGCAGCAGGCTCAGCTCCAGCCCGGCCTGAAAGGTCACGCTGCGCACCAGCGGGTAGCGTTCGGGAAAGAGCGTCAGGTCGGGCACGTCGCAGTTGGCGAACCACCGCCACCCCAGGCCCGGCAGCTCGCGCCGCGTCAGATTCTGCCAGCCATGGACGCTTTGCCATTTACCGTCGCGCCAGATTTTCATCTTCTGGCCGGCAAAGCTCAGAATACCGGCGATCAGGGCGCGGCCGCGGGGCGCATGGTTGCCGGGACTGATGCCGCCGGCAATGCGCTCAAGCTTAATGCACTGCGGGCGCAAGGCCTCCACCACCGCGCCGCTCAGCGCCGGGACCGAACTGGCACCGCTGACCGCCAGCACGCCAGCGGCGCGGGCCGCGCTGTCGAGAGCGGCAAAACCGGTGACGAAGTCCCGCCCGTCCGCCAGGTCGATGTAGTGGCGCCCTTGGGCGATGCAGGCCTCGGCGACCCGCCGGTCCTGGCCTTGGAAGGGCCCGGCGGCGTGGATGACGATCCCGGCGCCGCTTTTTGCCAAGCCCGTTTCGAGGTCGAGGGTCAGATCGAGCGGGAAAGCGGCGGCCTTCGCGGCAGCCGGCGCCAACTCGGACACCAGGGCTTCTGCTTTTCCGGCATCGCGCCCGGCGACGAGCAGATTCAGGTCCGGGTCCCGCGCCAGCCGCCGGCAGACCCGGCTGCCGAAAACGCCATAGCCGCCCAGGACCAGGACCGTTGCGCTCGTTGTCACGCCTCTGCCAAGCCGACGCCTTCGCGGGTGAAGGTGACGCAGGCGTCGCTGGGTGGCGCATCGCAATCGCGGGCGTAGCGGTGGCCGCTGTGCACGGCGGCGGCGATGGTGCCGGGGGCCAGGCAGTCGCCGATGCGGGAGACCGCGGTGATGCCGACGTCCGCCAGCGCGGCGGCGTCGCCGGTCAGTTCGTGATAGAGCGCGTCCTGCGGTTTGCGGCTGGTCACCAGCACCACAGTCGCCACCGGCAGGCGCAGCCGGCGGTCTGTAAAGGTGCAGGCCAGCTCCGCCGCGCCGTCATGGACTTCGGCCAGGCTGCGGTGTGCGATGATCTCCACCTCCAGCTCCAGCAGGCGCTTTTGGATGCGCTGCTGCTCCAGCGTGTTGTGAGTCCAGCTCGAGACCTCGGCGGCGGGGGTCGCCAGGGTGACCGCCAGGCCCTGCTGGCGCAGCTTCTCGGCCAGCACGCCCCCCATGTAATAGTGATCGTCGTCATAGATCAGGACCGGTCCGGTGACCTCGGCGCCCGCCAAAATGTCGTCAGGGGTGAGGACTGTCGCCTGCGCCAGGCCGGGGATCGGCTTGTGGTGCTGCCGGCCCAGGCCGTCGCGGCGCCAGGTGGCGCCGGTGGCCATGACCACCTTGGGAAAGCCGAAACCGCGGATGTCCTCGGTGTGAGGTTGCTGGCGCGGTAGATTTCCACGTTGGTCATCTTGTCGAGCTGCTGCAGGCGATGGTCGCGCACCCGGGCCCAGGCGGAGAGTCCCGGCAGGCGGGATTCCCGGCTGACCCGCCCGCCCAGGTCTTCGGTCGCTTCCGCAAGGATGACCCCATAGCCGCGCTGGCCCAGCGCCCGCGCCGCCTCCAGCCCCGAGGGCCCGGCGCCGACCACCAGGACAGACTCGTTGGAGGCCTTGGGAGCGATCACCTCCGGGTGCCAGCCACGGCGGAACTCCTCGCCCATGGTGGGGTTCTGGGTGCAGCGCATGGGGGTTGCTTGGTGATCGCCGGCGACGCAGATGTTGCAGCCGATGCACTCGCGAATATCTTCCAGGCGGCCTTCCTCGATCTTCTTGGGCAGGAAGGGATCGGCGATGGAGGGGCGCGCCGCACCGATCATGTCCAGGACGCCGCGCTTGATCTGCGAGACCATAGCATCGGGGGAAGTGAAGCGCCCCACCCCCACCACCGGCTTGTCGGTCACCTTCTTGACGAAGTCAGTGTAGCGTTCCTGCGCGCCTTCCTCGCCGAAGCGGGAGGTGACGGAATCGTTTGCCCAGTCCGCGACGTTGACGTCCCAAAGGTCCGGCAGGTCGGCCAGCATCTCCACCACCTCGCGGCCCTCCTCCGCGCATTCGAGGCCCTCGCTGCCCAGCAGTTCCTCCACGGCAAAGCGGAACGGGACGGCGCAACTATCGCCCACGGCCTCCTTGGTGTCCTCCAGCACTTCTCGGATCAGGCGCACCCGGTTTTTCAGGCTGCCGCCGTATTCGTCGCTGCGCCGGTTGGCCCGCCGCGATAGGAAGTAGGACAAGAGAGTCAGATCGTGCCCGGCATAAACGTAGATCAGGTCATAGCCCGCTTTTTTGGCGCGTAGGGCGGCCGTCCGGTGCCAGCGCCGGAATTCCTTGATATCGCTCTTGTCCATCGCCCGCGCCTGAATTGGCGTGACGCCCGGGTTGGGCCGGGCGCTGGGCCCCAGGGGAATCTCGCGGGTGTAAAAGTTGCTGCCGTGGCTGCCGTTGTGCACCAGCTCGATGCCGGCCAGGCTGTTGTGGGCGTGGATCGCGTCCACCACCCGGACATGGTTCGGAATGTCCCGTTCATCCCACAGACGCCCCTCGTTCCAGGGCGAGGCCTCGGTGGTGGGATGGATCTCCACCTCCTCGGTACAGACCACCGCCCAGCCGCCCTCGGCCTTCACCCCGCGCATGGCCGCCAGGGTCTGCGGATAGCCGTGCCCCATGCCGTTGCAATGAGGCACCTGATAGAAGCGGTTGCGCGCGATCACGGGGCCGATTTTCACCGGCTCGAAGAGAATGTCGTAACGGGGGTCGCGGGTCATGGGGATCAGAACTTTCTCAGCAGTTTTCCATAGCCGTCGATTTTGTCGTCGATGCCGGCCAGGCGCAGACAGTCCCAGGCCAGGGCCTGGTTGCTGGCGATGACAGGCTTGCCCGCGCGCTGTTCCAGTTCGTCGATGACGTCCAGCGTGCGCAGCGCGCCGCAGGAGACGAAGATCGCCTCGGCCTCGGGGCGGTCGAGGGAGAGGGCGAATTCCAGAATATAGTCCGGCGCCACTTTCACCATGTCGGAGTCGGCGCGAATGTTGAGGCCCTGGATGTCCAGCACCTCGAAACCGTCCCGGATCAGGGCCTCGGCCTCCAGGCTGTTGATCTCGTCCAGATAGGGTGTGGCCACTACGAGACGCTTGGCGCCGACCGCCGCCAGACCGCGGCGCACGGAGGTGTAAAGGCAAGTGGCCTTGGCCTTGGGCGCGCCTTTGGTCAACTCCGCTGCGGTGTGCGCCTCGCCCACCACAATGGAGCCGGAGGTGCAGGCGTAGGCCACCACGTCCAGGCTGCCGTCGGGCAGGATCAGGGCGGCGGCTTCGGCCAGGCCCCCGGCAGTCGCATCCAGAGTGGCAACGGAGATGTCGTCGGGGATCGCCACACGGGTAAAGTGTACGCCCACGCCCTCAGGCGCCAGACGGATCATATCTTCCTGCACGGTCTGTTCCGTCGCCAGCAGCACAAAGCCCAGCTTGGCGCGTGGGTGGCGCCCGGCGTCGAAGCGGATTTCGCGCGGGTCGGACTGAACGCTGGGCGTGCTGCTGTCTATGGAAGCCTCCCTTGTGATGGCCCCAGGCTAGCAGGTCCGGCAGGGGGTGCGCACCCGGGAAAATCTTGTCTCGCAGGCATCGTCGGCCGCAGAATCCACTAGGCAGTCGCCCGCTTTACCCCTAAAGCTGAAGGCTTGGCCGTCGTGGACGGCTGTCTTTGGGGTTGCTTATCGATGACCTGCGAACCGGCCACGCCCTCTGGCGCTCTTTCCGCCGATCCAGCGGCCGGGCCGGCGCGGGATCCGGGCTATCTGCGGGGCATGCTGCTGGTCATGCTGGCGGGCGGGTTCTGGAGCCTGGGGGGCATCCTGATCCGCCATGTCGAGGCGGCCAGCGAATGGCAAATCCTGTTCCTGCGGTCCGCCTCCATGGTGGTGACGCTGACGCTTTTCCTGGCGCTGCGCTACCGCGGCAATCTGGTGACGCCCTTTCGCCGTATCGGCCTGCCCGGGGTCGGCGGCGGCATGTGCCTGGGGGTCGCCTTTGCCGCCTTCGTCTTCGCCATGGTTCACACCACCATCGCCAATGCGGTCTTTATCCTCAGCGCGGCGCCGCTGCTGACCGCGCTGCTGGCGCTGCTGCTGCTGCGCGAGCGGGTGCGCGGCGCCACCTGGATCGCCATGGCGGCGGCGTTGATCGGCATCGGCATCATGGTCTCCGGCGGCATTGCGGCGGGGGTGTTGTTCGGAAACCTGATGTCGCTCTGCGCCATGATCGGATTTTCCTTCTTCGCCGTGGCGTTGCGGTCCCGGCAGACCACCGACATGCTGCCGACGGTCATTGTGGCCGGCCTGACCGGTTCGGCCTTCGGCGCGGTCATGACGGTCGATTGGGCCATCTCGCTGCAGGACTTCCTGATCTGCTGCGCCATGGGCGTGGTGCAGATTTCCTTTGGCATGATGGTCTTCACCAAGGGCGCCCGCACGGTGCCGGCGGCCGAACTGGCGCTGCTGTCGCTGACCGAAGTGATCCTGGCGCCGATCTGGGTCTGGTTCGGGTTCGGTGAGGTGCCGCGGATGGAGACCTTGCTGGGCGGCGCCGTGGTGCTGGCGGCACTGGCCGGCCGCGCCCTCAGCGGCCTGCGCCGCCGCGTGGCGCCGCCTGTTCTATAGCCCCGCTTTCTTCTCTTTGGGCGTGACCAGGGCCAAGCCGGCGATCATCACCGCCAGGGCGGCCCAGATCCACCAGGAATGGCGCTCGTCGAAAATCAGGATGCCCCAGAAGACCCCGGCGATGGTGATGATGTAGGCGGTCTGGCTGGCAAAGACCGGGCCCGAGGTTTCGATGACGTAGAGAAACAGCGCATAGGCCAGGGCGCTGAAAACCATCATCCCCAGCACCGAGAATTCCGTCACACCCCAACGCGTGCCCAGCGGCACGAAGGAGTCGGTCAGCCAAACCACCGGCAGCATATAGATCGCCGACATGGCCAGCATGCCGCAGACCAGGGCGAGGGAGTCGCTGCCCGGCGGCCGGCGCAGGGTCACGAAGATGTTCTCCAGGGTGTAAAAGGCCGAGGCCGTCAGAGACAGAAAGACCCAGCCCACCATGGCACGGTCCGGCAGGCTGGATTCCGGCCCGACGATCAGGAGCACGCCCAGCAGGCCCAGCAGGATTCCCAGCAAGCGGGCCGGGGTCAGCCGGTCCAGGCGCAGCGCGAAGGAGGCCCCGTAGGTCATCAGCGGCACTGCGGCCAGGGTGATGGCGATGATGCCGGCGGGTAGGTGCGGGGCGGCGTAGAACAGCATGGCGCCGGGGATGACCGAGCCGATCAGGCCGCAGAAGAGATAGAAGACCACATGGGCGCGCTGCAGCGACGGCAGACGCCGCCGGATCAGGCAGAAGACGAAGGTGATCGCGGCCCCGCCGGCGCCTTGCCAGAAGGTGAGCCCCAAAGGGTGGGCGCCGCCCTGGGTGGCCAGCTTGGCCAGGGGCACCGTCGCGCCCCACAGCAGCCCCATCACCAGCAGCAGGAAAAAGGGCCAGAGCAGCGCCAGGGTCCCCCGCGCCGGAGAGAGCGGGGCGATGGCCGGCTCCGGCAGGGCCGGCGCACAGGGCGGGGCATAGACCGGGTCGTCTGCCGGTGCCTGCCGGGAAAGGTCGTCATCGTCGCGCATGGGGGCTCAAAGTTGTTTCTGCGGCGACAGTGCCACAGGCCCTGAAGCTCGGCCAGCGGCTTTCCAATGGCCTGCCGGGGCGATAGGTTGCTGGCCGAAGAACCAACTACAAGACCCTAACAACGGGGCCGGGGAAGCAGGGTGCGGCAAGTGAGAAAATTTGCGATGCACGCGCAGGGGCGTAGACTCCTGCAACGACTATGTCGCCGAGATGCGTTTTCCTCAGAACCCCTGCTGACCCCGCCGTCGCGCGGCACCGCGCGCCTGCCCGAAGAACCGCTGTTTTAACCGAAAGAGGAAAACATGACCGTCACCTTGACCCTGGCGGAGGTCGGCGACCTCACCCAACGCGCGCTGACCGCCTGCAACACCAGCGCGGAGAACGCCCGCTCGGTGACCGACTCCGTGGTGGCCTCTGAGGCCGATGGCATCCATTCCCACGGCCTGGCGCGCCTGCCGACCTATTGCGAGCATGCCAAGTGCGGCAAGATCGACGGCAACGCCCGACCCACCGCCGAACAGGTCGCCCCGGCGGCGATCAAGGCCGACGCCCGGGACGGCTTTGCCCACCCGGCCATCGATCTCGGGCTGGCAAAGCTTTTGCCCCTGGCAAAGGAGACGGGCATTGCGGCGCTGGCGGTCACCAACTCCTACAACTGCGGGGTCTGCGGCTATCACGTGGAGCGCATTGCCGATGCCGGGCTGGTGGCGCTGGGCTTTGCCCACGCGCCGGCCTCGATCGCACCCTGGGGCGGCAAGCAAGGAGTCTTTGGCACCAACCCGATCTCCTGTGCGGTGCCGCGTGAGGGCGCGCCGCCTCTGGTGATCGACCAGTCCTCCAGCGTGATCGCCAAGTCGGAGGTTATCGTTCATGCCCAATCCGGCGAGCCGATCCCCGAGGGCTGGGCGCTGGACAGCGACGGCAACCCGACCACGGATCCGAGGGTGGCGCTGGACGGCGGCACCATGGTGCCGGCCGGCGGCTACAAAGGGGCGGGCATCGCGCTGATCGTCGAAGTGATGGCGGCGGCGCTCACCGGTTCGACGCTCTCGATCAACGCCTCTTCGTTCGCCGACAACAGCGGCGGTCCGCCGCGCACCGGCCAGCTTTTCATCGCGATGAACCCGGCCCAGCTCGCCGGCGGCGCCTTCGCCGGCCAGATCGGCGAGCTCTTCGGCGCCATCACCAGCCAGGAGGGCGCCCGCCTCCCCGGCGACCGCCGCCTCGCCGCCCGCGCAACCACCGCCCGCGACGGCGTCACCTTTCGCAAGGCGCTGCACGACAAGCTGTTGGGCTACTGCGGGTAGAGCGCCATTGCTTGCCAAAGATCCCGGATAAAGACCTTTGGTCTTTTCCGGGATGACAATTCCATCAACGCCCGTGTCATCCCGGAAAACCCGCAGGGTTTATCCGGGATCTTTCGCACATCGCGCGCAGCCCAAGCACTTGCTCTCTTTGGTTAACGCTCCCATATAGAAATCAGATCCTACGCCCTTCCATTACAACGCGATTTATATGAACCCAGACGGCGATACGACCATAAAACCAGACCAACAGCCCACTAAGACTTGGGTTGAACTAACTTGGCTGGTCATCACAGGTCTCGCGGTCTGGATGATGTTCGGCACCATGCCACGATTTATAGAGGCGCCATTCGTTGTGGTTCTCTGGGCAATGGCACTAGTTGCCGGCGTGATGATCCCTTTATCACTTCTTGTAATGAAGCGGAGTAGCATATCATTCGATCTGCCGCCTCCCCCCAGGCACGTCAATAGATACGCACCGGTCTGGTTCTGGCGCATGATGCCGTGGATAATTATGGGTTCGGCCATTGTCACCGGCCGCTTTTGGTTGGCGTCTGCCACATTCCTCTGGTGGATGGAGTTGAGCGTGCTTCGTATCCACCAAGCCAAACTGCACAATCAGATCGACTATATTGCGAATTATCCCATTTCGTCCGGTGCCTATGCATTTGTTGCGTGGTGCGCGCCGCCCGTTTGGCGAGTTCTGTCTGTCATCCCGCGTTCTATTGGTTCCGCATGGAACCGGCACTTCGAACGCCGCGACGCGGCGGCACTGCGCGGGGCCTTCGGCAACCCGGCATGCCTGATCTACCTGCTCTACTCGGAGCGGCATCAGCGCGAATACTTTTTTGATGAGAACGGCCCGCTTCATTCGTTCCAACACCAGGTCGTGGCGCGCCACTGGGAAGGGCAAAAAGGGAAAATGAGAGCCCTCGATAACTGGCAGGAATTCTGCGCCACGCCGGAGGGCGCCTTGTTCAAGCGATTTGGCTTGAGCAACAAACGAGTGCACCTGCCATTCATCGTGTTTGCCGACGCGCAGGACAGGTTGACGCCTTTCTATTTTAACAACGCCTATCGCGCGCGTCGGCGCGATCAGGGCGTTGCCCTGGGCATTCTGGAAGCAAAGTTAAAGGAAGTGCTCGACCGGGTCGTGCCGAAACAGAGTGATAGCCGTTAATGGCGGTGCCCTTTAGCCCACCCTTCTGGCAACCGCGCCGTGGCCCTCTACATCTCGCAGGGAGGGCGCATTTCGCTCCCCGCCGTTGCCCGACTCCTGCCAGGCGAGAATAAGGGCCAGGTTGGTGTTGGTGCGCAGGGTGTCGATCAGGGTTTGCAGTGGGCTGCGTTCGCCGGTCTCCAGAATTTTGAGAAATTCATGCAAATCGGCATCGCCGGAGTCTGCGCGTTTTGGTTCTTCCGGCGTCATGCCGGCTTTCTTGGTCTTTTCGTAGGCCTTGATCAGGCCGCTGGCGGTGCGAATGCCGTGCGCGCGCAGCTTCTGCCGGCGGGTCACCTTGTCCCTTGCAGCGACATCCGGCCCCAGCGCGGTGTAAAGAATGGCCTGGTCCACCCAGTCGATGATGCGGTTGGAGGAAAACCGCGTGCTCAGCATCAGGTCGACGATGTTGGCGGTGGCCATATTGGGGGCACTGTCGATGTCTTCCTCTTCCAGTCGGGCTTCGTGCCAAATGCTGAGGCCGTCCAGTTCGCTCAGGGGCAGTTCCGGCTGGATGCGGCGCACATAGCGGTCGATGAAAGTGATCTTGGAGAGGGTCAAAATGATGAGTTCCCACAAGATGCGCGGGAAGATGCCGATCAGAAAGGCGATCAGAAGAAGGGCGTTTGGCGTGTGGGTCTGTCGGGCGGCCGCGGTCGCGCCCGCTGTATCGACTTCAGGCAGTGACCAGCTGCTAATCTCGGCATAGGCGACCACGGCGACCCAGGCGAAGACCACGGTAAGGACAATGCGCTGACAGACGGCGAGATAGGCAGCCGGTTTCAAATCGCGCAGCACGTAGCGGCGGAACAGCATCTGCAGAGAGAAGAAATAGGCGCCCAGAAAGGCGAAACTGACCGGGCCGAAGTTTTCCCGGAGCAGAAAGCTTCCCAATGTCGTCTCTGCCGGCAGTTCTTGAGCCGGCAGCGGCGGCAGGACGAGGAGCCAGCCCAGGCCGATCAGGATGGTCGAGAGGGCGAGCGGCAGCAGGATCCGTGGGCTCAGCAGATTGGTGGCCTCGAAGGACATCAGCCGCCGGCCGATGCTGCCGTCTCCCGTGCCGTATGCCTCACCTGCCGCTGTCCGCTTGAGATTGAGAATTTCGGCAATCGCTTCCTGGCGCCGGCTTGCGGGTATCTGCCCATAGTTGTCCTCGAACTTCAGCAGATAGCTGTCGAGTTCGCTCTTGGAAATCGCCTTGGCGGCGCCGAGGTCTTTTTCCTCCGCTCTGGGGATCAGCTTCAGACGCCGCAGGTTGGTCAGGAATTCGTCGAAAAGACTGGGTCGCCTGGTGGCGATGAAAAGATAGTACATCACCGCCGGCAGTGCGGCGGCGACCATGACGAAGAGCGTTCGGATGATGGCGTGCTGCCACTTCGGGTCTATGAAGGCGATGGCATAGAGCGCCAGAATGATCAACGGCACGGCGACACAGGTCAGCAGCAGCGCCCGCACCGTGTCGGAAACCCGGATGTATTTCCAGACAAAGATAATGGCCCCGACGATGCTAAAGACCGTGATCAGATAAAACCAGCGCCAGGCTTCAAAATGCGCGCGCAGCGGCGGCCCGGTCTGCTCGTCGTTGAGGGCAATGATGACGAAAAAGCCCCCCGCGATCATGAATCCGAAGACCCGCGGAAACCATTCTTCGACGACGGCCCCAAGCCCACTTTTTGGTGTGCTGTCGACGTTGTCGCTCATGATGCGATGTCCTTTCCCGATCAAAAGGACCAACCCCGGCGGCAAGTATGCTGCAGCTAACGGCGACGATCAGTGACATTCGTCACACTCTGGGTGACCAGGGGCTCACCGGGACCTGCCGAAAACTCGGCCGCTGGGCGACGCCGGCAACGATGGCCTCCAAATTCGGCCGGCCCCGCCAGGGCGCCTGGGTCCGGGCGTCGCTCCAGGCAAGCGCGCAGCAGAGCGCGATGTCCTGGATGGAAAAGACGCCGGGCAGAAAACCCTCCGGCGTGGCGCGGGCCTCCAGCCAGTCGAGGCAGGATCTGACTTTTGCCTTGTGCCGCTCGGCGAGGGTCAGGCCGAGGGCGTTCGGGCCCACCGGCTCCAGCCCGGTCCAGCGGATGTAGAAAGGCCGGATCAGGCTGTGGGTCAGGGCATCCAGTACGCTAAGCAGCTGCGCGTCGCGCCAGTGGTGCTCGGGCCGGGTCAGGCTCGCGACCAGCGGCGGGGCAGCCTCGGCCGCATTGCCGGGATAGGTCTGCAGCAGATAGTCGACAATCAGATTGGACTCGAAAAGCTCTAAATCGCCGTCGGTGAAGACGGGGACGGTCAGAACCGGATTGGGCGCCACTGCTTCCGCGGTCGGCGGGTATTGCTTGAGCGGCACGGCCTCGTAGTCGAGGCCTTTTTCCGCCAACACGATCCGCACCTTCCGGACATAAGGCGATCCATCCAGGGTGACGAGCTTGCGCATGGGGGGAGCTTCCTCGCTGCCGTTGCAAAGGGGTAGCATAGTGCACCATCGGCACAGGCCAAGGGAGGCG
>CAJHXM010000345.1_pt1 | contig 11582 bp, 9 predicted proteins | sample 9198461 | NCBI WGS metagenome assembly CAJHXM01 (sample SAMEA7708299, study PRJEB35096) | sediment metagenome | biome: marine neritic benthic zone biome [ENVO:01000025]; feature: sediment [ENVO:00002007]; material: shallow marine sediment [ENVO:03000034] sea grass bed [ENVO_01000059] ...
CCCGCGCCCGAAGAATATTGAGCAAGGTCTGTGCGTCGTCGGACTCGGCCACGGTTTTGTTATAGTCGACGGCGTGTTCTGCGATTGTTTGGCTAAAGGAGCATCCGGAAAGCGCGATCAGCGCGAGCAAAAGTAAATGGCGAACCATTTTCCCCTCCCTGTGCCGAGGTTTCCTTTAGCCTGCCATAGAAGTCGCCTTTTCCGCTGTGGGAAAAATCACACGTAGGGCATCAGTCGTCCGGGTCCAGGGCATTCATTGTGATCTTTGGTGTGATGCCGGCTTCCGGTCAATCCGAAGCCCGAAAATACATGTTAACTCAACCTTTCATCGAACGGATACTTCGACAGTCGCTCGTAGCCAGTCTCGGTCACCAGGACCTGTTCTTCAAGTTTGACCCCTTCGTGGCCGCCGTGGCGGCCGATGTAGGCTTCGATGCAAAGGGTCATGCCCGGCAGCAGCTCGCCCTCCAAGGCGCGGGGTTCCCAGAGGTCCCAATAGCCGACCGACGGGTATTCGTCGGCCAGGCCGATGCCGTGGAAGATCGAGGGATAGCGGTTGTGCAGGCAGTCGTCAGGCACCTTGTCGGCGCGCTGGGAGAACTCTTTGAAGGAGATGCCCGGTTTCACCAGCTCCATGTTGGCCTCGATGTGGTCGCGGGCGCGGGCATAGAGATCGTGCTGCTCGTTGGTCGGCGTACCGTCGCCGCAGAGCCAGGTGCGCGAAATGTCGGCGCAATAGCCGTAGGGCCCGATCAGATCGGTATCGAAGGCGACGATGTCGCCGGCTTCGATCGGCCGGCTGGAGCATTCCTGCAGCCAGGGATTGGTGCGCGGGCCGGAGGCGAGCAGGCGGGTCTCGATCCATTCGCCGCCGCGCGCGATATTCTCGGCGTGCAGGATGGACCAGAGGCGGTTTTCGCTCATACCCGGCACCAGGGCGTCTTCCATGATCTTCATAGAGGCCTCGCAGGCGGCCAGGGAACAGCGCATGGCGGCGATTTCCTCCCCTGACTTGATCTCGCGGGCCAGCTCCATGACCTCTTCGCCGTTGAAGATCTCGACCCCCAGGTTCTGCAGCGCGGCGATGCCTTCCGGATTGCAGCGGTCGATCGCCAGGCGCTTGTTGCCGCCGCCGTGGGCGGTCACCAGCTCGGCGATTTCCTCGGCCCACTGCTCGGCCAGTTCCAGCACCCGGGACCCGGCCTTGAAAAAGAACCAGGCCTTGGCCGGCCGGGATTCATCCACCAGTTCCAGGTGGCCGCTCAGGTGCTCGCAGCGGGGATAGTCGAAAAGGATCACCGGCCCCTCGGTGGGCACGAAGGCGTAGCGCACGGCGTCGTGGGTGCACCAGAGCTGCATGTTGGTGCTGTCGGTGGCGTAGCGCGTGTTGAGTGGATCGTAGAGCAGCACCCCCATATAGTCGTGGCGCCGCAGCTGTTCGCGGATCCGCTCGAGGCGGTAGCGCCGCAGCTTGCCGAGGTCCGGTTGGCGCAGCCCCAGCGCCTGCCATTCCGACTCTGCCAGCTCGCCCGGTCCCAGCACATGCAAGTTCAGGTTGGCCGCCTTTTCCTGACCGTGGTCCAGCAGCGTCTGCACATCGGCGCCGGCGCCCGGCATGGGCGGCACATGAAACGGCGCGATTTTGCGGCCCTGGCGCCCGAACAGTGGCACGCCGGACTCGTTGGTGGGGATATCGGAGGCGGACATGCGAAAGCTCCCTGGGCGGATTTTGATCCTCCAACTCTAGAAGCCCACCGGATCAAAGCAATAGCCTGTATCCGCCCGCTTCCGGCGGTCAGGCGACTCTGGCAGAATCATTCTCTAAACTGCAGAGTGAGCGCACGGTGGAGACTGTTGGGGCGGCTTGATTGGTGCTATTCCCTGGATCCACGCTTCTGGGGACCATGAAGCGGATGGAGCGGCCGAGCCGCCGTGAGGGATACGATGAGCTACGCTATGTCTCCATCCCGGATCGGGGTGGTTTTGTGACAGTGGATTGGTGCGATGAAGTTTGACGAATTGGACCGGAAGATGCGGGTCTTCGAAACGGCCCACGACTTTTCCGTTCTGCCGGGCATGTGGATGGTGGCGCGAATCGATGGGCGGAACTTCACGGCGCTGACAAAGGAGCGGCATCCTTTCGAGGCACCTTTCGACCTGCGCTTTCGGGACATGATGCTCGAGACAACCGAGCACCTGATGACCTCGGGATTTCAAGTCGGCTACGGATACACGCAAAGTGACGAGGTTTCGCTGCTGTTTCGCCTGGAAGAAAGCACCTTCGGACGAAAGCTGAGGAAGTTCAATTCAGTCCTCGCCGGTGAGGCCAGTGCCAAATTCTCGCTGCTGCTCGGCGATCTGGCGGCATTCGATTGCCGCATTGCGCAGTTGCCCGATCGCCCGCATGTTGTCGATTATTTCAGATGGCGCCATGAAGATGCCCATCGGAATGCGCTCAACGCGCACTGCTACTGGGCCTTGCGCAACGAGGGCCTGTCCGCCGACCGGGCGACGAAGTCGCTGCTTTCCCTATCGGTCAGCGCGAAAAACGAGCTCCTGTTTCAGCGCGGGATCAACTTCAACGATTTGCCGAGCTGGCAAAAGAGGGGCGTTGGCCTTTACTGGGAAAGCTACGTTAAGGAATCCGCGAATCCAAAATCCGGTGAGAAGACCAAGGCCGAGCGGCGGCGGATCCGGCGAGAGACGGAGCTGGCCAAGGGTGAAGAATACAGCCGGTTCATTCTGCAGATAATCGACTGACCTTGGGTAGGGTTCTAAGGTTCCCCCAGGCCGGATTGGCCGGGTATCGCGGGGAATCTATCGCGTTCTCCGCTGGACTTCGGGTATAGTTGCAACTGTTCAACTAAACCTCGTGAGAAGAGACCCACTGCCATGGCCCCTAGCGCCCCTGCCTTCACGCCGCTGGTTCAGCAACTGCCCGCCTCGGTTCCCTTTGTCGGGCCGGAGACCATGGAGCGCGCCCGCGGCCGGGTCTTCAAGGCCCGCATCGGGGCAAACGAGAGCGCCTTTGGTATTTCTCCCAGGGCTCAGGCGGCCATGGAGGCGGCGGTGCGGGAGATTTCGAACTACAGCGACCCCGAAGGCTATGATCTGCGGGCGGCGCTGGCACAGCACCACGGGGTCGCGATGGACGAGATCATGCTGGGCAGCGGCATCGACGAGCTGCTCGGGCTGCTGGTGCGTCTTTTGGCCCTGCCGGGCATGCCGGTGGTGACCTCGCTGGGCGCCTATCCCACCTTCAACTATCACGTGGCCGGCTTCGGCGCGCAGTTGGTGACCGTGCCTTACCGCGACGACCACGAGGACCCCGAGGCGCTGCTGAATAAGGTGCGGGAGACCAAGGCGCCGCTGGTCTATCTCGCCAATCCGGACAACCCCATGGGCACCTGGCACGACGCGGCGAGGATCCAGAGCTTCATCGACGCTCTGCCGGAGGGTACGCTGCTGGTCCTGGACGAGGCCTATGTCGAGTTTGCGCCGGAAGGGACCGCGCCGCCGATCGATACCTCAAATCCGCAGGTCATTCGCATGCGCACCTTCTCCAAGGCCCACGGCATGGCCGGCGCCCGCATCGGCTACGCCATCGGGGCGCGGGAGGTGATCGGCAGTTTCCACAAGGTGCGCAATCATTTCGGCATCAATCGGGTGGCCCAGGCCGGTGCGCTGGCCTCGCTGCAGGACCCGGAGTTCCTGCAAAGCGTGATCCGGGCGGTCGAAGAAGGCCGGCAGGAGACCTATGCCCTGGCCAGCTCGCTCGGTCTGTCGGCGATCCCCTCGGCCACCAATTTCGTGGCCCTGGATCTTGGCAGCGGGGAGCGGGCCCGGGCGGCCTTGGCGACCTTGACCGACGCCGACATTTTCATTCGCATGCCGGGTGTTGCGCCGCAGGACCGCTGCATCCGGGTGACGGTCGGCACCGCCGCGGACCGGGCGGTTTTCGCGCAGACTTTTACAGAGGTGTTACACGCATTAGGCGTATGACCCTCTATTGTATCGCGCATAGAAATGCTTAAGCTGCGGAACGGCCCCAGTGACCGGGACTCCGGCAGTGTGCCGGCCCGGCTTATTTGCGGAGATTGCCCGGGTTGAGCGACAACGAAAACCCCAAAAAAGAGATTCGATTGCCGATCGGCGCCGTGTTGATCGTGGCCTTGGTCGGTCTGCAATTGATCGCCGTCGGGGCGACCCAGGTGTCCTCCTATGTCACCACCGAAGAGGTCCTGCTGGGGCATGCCCGTGCCATCATGGAAAATGTGGCCGAGGAAACGGTCGACCATGCCCAGGACTTCCTCTCCCCGGCAGAGGCGGCGGCGAACCTGACCCAGCGGCTCGCCTACCACGACGTGGTGCGCAGCAGCAGCGCCGGGGACCTGGAACGCTATTTCTTCGAGCAGCTGAAATCGTCGGCGCAGTTTGCCGGCATTTACTACGGCACCATCGAGGGTGATTTTTTCTACGTCAAAACGGATTCCTCGCGGGTCGACAAGGGCTACCGGACGAAATTCATCAGCAGCATGACCGGGGAGCGTCAGGTCAGGCTGATCTGGCGTGACGAAAATTTCAAACAGGTCGAAAGCAGTTTCGATCCTGATGATCGCTACGACCCGCGGGTGCGCCCCTGGTTTATCAAGGCGCTGGAGGTGGACCAGACGATCTGGACGGACCCTTACATCTTTTTTACGGCGCAAAAGCCCGGCATCACGGTGGCCAGCCCGGTGCGTTCCGCGACGGGCCAGATCAAGGGCGTGGTGGGTGTCGATATCGAAATTGCCGATATCTCCACCTTTCTCGCCGGCCTGAAGATCGGCCAGCGGGGCATGGCGTTCATCATGAACCAGAACGGCGACGTGATCGCCTTTCCGGACCCTGAGAAAATCAAGCAGCCGAAGGCGGACCAGTCAGGCGGTCTGCGCTTCACCAGAATAGAGGAGCTCGATGCGCCCGCCAGCCGGGCAGCCTTTCAATCCCTGGGAGTCGTGCCGACGGCCCTGGATTTGAAAGAGCAGGCCTTCACGTCCTTTGATTTTGGCGGCGAGACCCATCATGCCATATTCACGCCCATGCCGGGGGACAAGTGGCCCTGGCTGATCGGTATTCATGTGCCGGAAGACGACTATCTGGGCGCCATCAAGGAAAATCGGCGCACCAATATTCAGATAGCGCTGGCCATCCTGCTGCTGGCTTGCATCATCGGCTATTTGATCGCCCGGGCCATTGGCCGTCCGGTGCGGGAGATGGGGGAGAAAGCCAAGGCGATCGCAGAAGGTGCCTATGAAGCCAGTTCGCAGACGCGCAGTGCTTTTTCCGAGATACAGGTCACCGCCAGCGCCTTTGACCGTATGATCGCCCGGATTGCGTCACGGGATGCGAAAAACCGCACCTTGACCAATGAACTGCAGGACGCCAACGACAAGCTCGAATCACGGGTCAAGGAACGCACCGAAGCGCTGCGCGATGAAATTGGCCAGCACCGCAGTACCGTTACCGCCTTGCGAAACGCCCGGGACCGGGCCGAAGCGGCCAATGTGGCCAAATCCCGGTTTTTGTCCAGCATGAGCCACGAACTGCGCACACCTTTGAACGTCATTATCGGGTTTGGCCAGGTCCTGAAGGCGCGCATGGCCAAGCGTCCGGATGAAACCGATATTGAGCAGATCGGTTATGTCCTGGACAGCAGCGAACACCTGCTGTCCCTGATCGACGAGGTTTTGGATCTGGCGAGGATCGAGGCCGGCAAGGTGGAGTTGTCGCTGGAGGCCGTCGATCCGCTGGCCATCTCGCAAGACTGTGCCCAGCAGTTTCAGCCCGTCGCCGGCAAGCGCAATATTACGGTATCGGTGGAACCGTCCCAGGATGCGGCCCTGCGGCTCTGGACCGACGAGAAGCGGATCCGTCAGGTGCTCCTGAACCTGCTGTCCAACGCCATCAAGTACAACACCACAGGCGGTGAGGTCCGGGTCCGTGTCGAAACGACCGAAGGCGATATGGCGCGCATCACCGTCCTGGATAACGGCCCGGGTATTCCCTGGGACCGCCAGGCAGACCTTTTCGAGCCTTTCAACCGCTTGGGCGCCGAGCAGACCGAAACGGCCGGCAGCGGTATCGGGCTCAACATATGCAAGCAACTGGTCGAGCTGATGGGGGGGCGGATCGGCTTCGAAAGCACCCCCGGCGAGGGCAGCGAGTTCTGGTTCGAACTGCCGGCGAAACAGGGCAGCATTCTGGCCGCGGAAGAGGGCCTGCTCAGCGGCCCGCAGGATTTGATCAGCGAAGGCTGGCTGAATTTGGATGTGGCCTGCAAGGTTCTCTACATCGAAGACAATTTGATGAACCTGCGTCTGATCGAGGCCCTGTTGGGCGACTGCACCAACGTCACGCTCCATTCTGCGACGACTCCCAGCGAAGGCTTGGAAATCGCCGAGAGCGAGCGCCCCGATATCATTCTGCTCGATATCAATTTGCCGGAGATGTCCGGTTATGAAGTCGTGCAAAAACTGCGGGCCAACCCTGCCACCGCCGCAATTCCGGTGGTCGCGGTAACCGCCAATGCCATGCCCGAAGATGTTGAAAAGGCGGTTCAGGCCGGCTTCGACCGCTATCTGACCAAGCCGATCCGGGTTTCGGAACTCTGCATGGTGATCGAGGCCTATGCCCGCGCCGCTTAGGGCGCCTTGCTGACTCCACTTTAGTGTTCTTCCAGACTTGATCCACATCAAGGTGAGGATCATCAGAAGCCGCAAGATTCTCGCAGCCTGGGGATGATTTTCCTCCCGGGGTCCGAAACCAAGGAGGATCGTGGTCAGCAATGAAACTTTTCAAAACTGTGATTCCGATCATGGGCCTCTGGCTGGCCACGGGGCCGGCTCTGGCGGCTGCCGGCAGTGAGGGCTATCCGCATCACATGCACTGGGCCGGCGGCGGCTGGGGTATGGGCATCTTTGGACCGATCCTGATGATCGCCTTTCTCGGCCTGACGGTTGTGCTGGTCGTGCTGGCGGTGCGCTGGGTCAGCGGCGGCGAAATTCTTGCAGGTGGTGCGCAAAAACCGCCGGCGGGAAGGGCGCCGCTGGACATCCTGAAGGAACGGCTGGCCAAGGGCGAAATCGATCCGCAGGAATTCGAGGACCGGCGAAGCGCCCTGGGCGACTGAACGGGCGCGGAGTCATCCCATGGCAAAGGTCGAAAGTCTCTATGGCACCACGCCCGCGGAGATATTTCAAAGCGGGCTGGAAAATCTCGATGAAATCGCCGCCGTCGCTGCCGCGGTCTTGTGGCACGACGGCAGCGTCACCGCGGGCTGGTCGAATATCGATACGGCACACCTCTCGCAGATGATATTGACCCTCGACGAGGAACTGCGCCGGCGTCAATTCAGGCCGGAAAACCTCTGATCCTCACCAGCCCTTGACATTCCAGTCACTGGAACCCTCATGTAAGGGACAGTGACTGTGATGGGAGCTTGAGGATGAATATCAGCGAGGCGGCGGCGCTTTCGTCTCTGCCGGCCAAGACCATCCGCTACTATGAGGAGGCCGGGCTGATCGTTCCGGCCGCGCGGGCAGCCAACGGCTATCGCCAGTACAGCGAGAAGGATCTCCACGCGCTGCGATTCGTTCAGCGTGCGCGGGGCCTCGGGTTTTCCATGGCGGACTGCCGCGAACTGCTTTCTCTCTATAACGACCACGGACGGGCCAGCGCCGATGTGAAGGCCGTGGCGGAACGGCGCTTGCAGGATATCGAGCGCAAGATCGAAGAGCTTCAGAGCTTGCGGGTCCTGTTCAAGGACCTGACCCGGCGTTGCCATGGCGACGACCGGCCCGACTGTCCCATCCTTGACGATCTGGCCGGGGCTAAGAATCCGGAATGAGAAAATCAGTGAAGCTTGGTGTGGCCCTTGCCATCCTGGTGGCAGTGACTTTGGCCGGCGGTTTTTGGATTCTTGATCGTCCTGAAGCCGTGGACACCGCCAACAGCGACGACACGAAGGTACTGGCTCTGGGACAAGAGCTCTATGGGCGCGAGTGCGCGGCCTGCCATGGGGCGCAATTGGAAGGTCAAGCCGATTGGCGTGAGCGCTTGCCAAGCGGACGCCTGCCGGCCCCGCCGCATGATGAAAGCGGCCACACCTGGCACCATCCCGATGCGCTGCTTTTCGGCATGACCAAGCAAGGCGTCGAGGCTTTCGCCCCGGAAGGCTACAAGAGCGACATGCCGGCCTTTGCGGAGACGCTGAGCGACGACGAAATCTGGGCGATCCTCGCCTATATCAAAAGCTCCTGGCCGGAGAAGATCCGGCAGATGCAGGCGCTGCGCAGCCAGCAGTACAAGGAATAACCGGTCATGGCGGTCCTCGAAGATCAAGAATCCGTTGTCGCGAAGGATCCGGTCTGCGGCATGAGCGTGGATCCGGCAACCGCGCAGCATTCCCGCGAGCACGAGGGCGCGCGCTATTATTTCTGCTGCGCCCGCTGCGGCGAGAAGTTCGCGGCCGATCCGCAAAGCTATCTGGCGGAGGAGGGGAGCTGCGGCCATGCCGCGGCGGCGGTCCCGGCCGGCAGCGGTCCCTACATCTGCCCCATGTGCCCGGAAGTCGAGAGCCCGGTCCCAGCCGCCTGCCCGAGCTGCGGTATGGCGCTGGAGCCCTCCGGGCCGCCGCCGCGCAGCCGGGTCGAATACACCTGTCCTATGCATCCGGAGGTCGTTCAGGACGGCCCGGGCGATTGCCCGATCTGTGGCATGGCGCTGGAGCCCAGCGTCATCACCCTGGAAGAGGAAGCGAACCCGGAACTCGTCTCCATGACGCGGCGCTTCTGGGTCGGCCTGATCTTCGCGCTGCCGCTATTGATCCTCGCCATGGGGCATATGATTCCCGCCGTCGGCCGGGCTTTCGACGGGACCATGGTCAATTGGATTCAACTCGTTCTGGCGGCGCCTGTGGTGCTCTGGGGGGGGTGGCCGTTTTTTGAACGCGGCTGGAAGTCGCTGGTCAGCCGCAATTTGAATATGTTCACCCTGATCGCCATCGGCACGGGCGCGGCCTTCCTCTACAGTCTGGCCGCGACTCTGGCGCCCGGCGCCTTTCCGGCCACCTTCCAAGGCCCGGGCGGCGCGGTGCCGGTCTACTTCGAGGCTGCGGCGGTGATCGTCGTGCTGGTGCTGCTGGGCCAGGTACTGGAACTGCGGGCACGGGAGAAGACCAGTGGGGCGCTGAAGGCGCTGCTCGATCTGGCGCCGAAAATGGCGCGGCGTTTGCGGGACGACGGCAGCGACGAGGAGATTCCGCTGGAGCTGGTTCAGCCCGGCGATTCCCTGCGGGTGCGCCCGGGGGAGAAGCTGCCGGTCGATGGCGTGATCCTGGAGGGACACAGCGCCGTCGACGAGGCCATGGTGACCGGCGAGCCGATCCCGCTGGAAAAGCAGGCGGGCGACCGGGTCATTGGCGGCACCTTGAACGGCACCGGCAGTTTCATTCTGCAGGCCGAACATGTGGGCAGCGAGACCATGCTGGCGCGTATCGTCCAGATGGTTGCGGAGGCACAGCGCTCCCGTGCGCCGATTCAGCGTATCGCCGATGTGGTGGCCGGCTACTTCGTCCCGGCGGTGGTGGCTGTTGCTTTGCTGGCTTTCGTGCTCTGGGCAATCTTCGGGCCGCCGCCGGCCATGGTGCACGCCCTGGTGGCCGCCGTTTCGGTGTTGATCATCGCCTGCCCCTGCGCTCTGGGCCTGGCCACGCCCATGTCGATCATGGTGGGCACGGGCCGCGGCGCCCATGCCGGTGTCTTGATCAAGAATGCCGAGGCTCTCGAGCGTTTCGAAAAAGTCGATACCCTGGTGATGGATAAGACCGGCACCCTGACCGAGGGACGTCCGGAAGTCGTGACCCTGGCACCCGCCGAAGGCCTTTCGGAGAGCGAGCTGCTGAGACTGACGGCCAGTCTGGAACGGGGCAGCGAACATCCCCTGGCCACGGCTATCGTCGGCGCCGCGCAGACGCGGGAGATGACCCTGGAGGAGGCAGAAAATTTCGCGGCGGTCACCGGGCAGGGGGTGACGGGCCGGATTGCGGGCCGGCAGGTGGCGCTGGGCAATGCGCGCCTGTTGGAAACACTGGGCATAGCCGCAGGTGAATTTGCCGCGCGGGCCGAAACGCTGCGTCAGGACGGCCAGACAGTGATGTTTGTTGCCCTGGAGGGTGCTGTGGCTGGCTTGATTGGGGTGGCCGATCCGATCAAGGCGACGACCCCGGCGGCGCTGCAAGCCCTGCGTGCGGAAGGTATCCGGCTGGTGATGCTGACCGGGGACAACCGGACCACCGCGCTGTCGGTCAGCCGCAAGCTGGGCATCGACGAGGTCGAGGCGGATGTGCTGCCGGAAGACAAAGGCGCCATCGTCCGGCGCTATCGCGATCAGGGCCATGTCGTCGCCATGGCCGGTGACGGCGTGAACGACGCGCCGGCCCTGGCCGAGGCCGATGTGGGCATCGCCATGGGAACCGGGACCGATGTGGCGATCGAGAGTGCCGGGGTCACCCTGGTGAAGGGCGATCTGGCCGGCATCGTGCGGGCGCGGCACCTGAGCCGGGCGACCATGAAGAATATCCGCCAAAACCTCTTTTTCGCCTTTTTTTATAATGCCCTGGGGGTGCCTATTGCCGCCGGTGTCCTATATCCTTTCATAGGTCTGCTGCTGAGCCCTATGCTGGCAGCGGCCGCCATGAGCTTCAGTTCGGTGTCGGTCATCGGCAACGCGCTGCGGCTGCGGAAGGTGAAAATCTAGCCTCCTTTGGGGGGAATTCCATGGTTGGTATGACCCGGCGCCGGCTGCTGTCCGGCGCCACGGCAGTGGCGGCCCTTGGCCTCGCCCGATCCCGCAGCCTCCAGGCGGAAAATGCTGGCGCGGACCGCGTGACATTGAAAGCCGTGACCCGCACCCTTGAGGTGAACGGTAAAGCGGCGACGGTCCTGGGGATCGAGCAACCCGATGGAACTCAGGGGCTTTTCACTTCTAGCGATCGGCGGTTTAGGGCGCGGCTGGAAAATCACCTGACTGAGGAGACCTTGATCCATTGGCACGGACTGACCCCGCCGAGCGCGCAGGACGGGGTGCCGGGGCTCTCCCAGCCGGCACTCGAACCTGGCGGCAGCTACGACTATGATTTTGCGCTCAAGAGCCCGGGCACGCATTGGATGCATTCCCATGTAGGTCTCCAGGAGCAACGTTTGCTGGCGGCGCCGTTGATCGTGCGCGACCCGGCGGAGGCCGGCCTCGACGAGCAGGAGGTGGTGATCCTGTTGCACGACTTCACCTTCAAGGACCCCGAGGAGATCTTTGCCGGACTGCGCCGCGATGCCATGTCGATGCACGGAGGCCATGGCACGCAAGACGCCCAAGGCGCCAGCGCTCACGGTGGGCATGACGCACATTCGGGCAGCGGCATGGGTGAAGCCGCAGCCATGCCCGACATGGAAAAAATGGTAGAGGGCAGCCACATGTCCGGTCATTCCCATAGCGATGACGTCGGCCATATGATGAACGGGGTTCATTACAACGACATTGATTTC
>CAJHXM010000166.1_pt1 | contig 11549 bp, 7 predicted proteins | sample 9198461 | NCBI WGS metagenome assembly CAJHXM01 (sample SAMEA7708299, study PRJEB35096) | sediment metagenome | biome: marine neritic benthic zone biome [ENVO:01000025]; feature: sediment [ENVO:00002007]; material: shallow marine sediment [ENVO:03000034] sea grass bed [ENVO_01000059] ...
CTCAACTGCACACAAGCGGCATTTTCTACCGTGTTCGGCAGCTCAGTGCCGCAATAAATCGGCACCGGCGTGGTCGTGTCGGTTTCAAAAACCGCCGCCTCATTGTTTGCCAGCTGGCGAGCCCCGGCGCGGGCGGCATTGTGCATATCGTTATGCACGAACAACACCATTCCAAACTGAATGATAAACATGAAGATGAAAATCATCGGCAGCATCACGAGCGCGAATTCCGTGCCCGAGGCGCCCTTCTCATCTTTGAGAAAGGCGCTCAGCGTTTTGAGACCGGATTTGTCGATCATCACGATAGAAGTCTCCGTAGTCTGCTTCACGGCACCCACCCGATTAATCCACCAACCGAAGGGCGGTAGATAAGGGCGGCAGGTTCGTCGTTGAGCCGCAGCCTGATGTTTCCAGATTGATGGTGGGACCACCAGGCAACCAGAATGTACCGGCAAGGATGGTCAGGCATCCAGTGCCCGTCGATTGACTGGAGCTCAGGTCGCCTTTGATTTCGATGTCCTCCATTCCCAGATAGATTACTCCGTCCAGGATCGCATCCGTGCTGCCGTTAATGTTATGCGGCGGGTCCGGATTTTCAGCACCGGGGGCCGGATCCTGAAAGAACAGCATGCCGGATTTGTCCGGATCAACCGGATCCGGTGGCGCGATCAAATAAAGATCCGTCGCGTTCTCCATGCTGATGTCGGTACCGGACACGATGAACGTTGTTCCACCGTCTCGGGGGGGACCGAAGTCATGTTCGCTGGAAACAAACCCGCCCGCACCACTCACACCGTTGATGGAAAGTTCCGTGTTCATGAAATAGTGTTCCCCCGCAGCAAACTCTACCGGCGTGCCGCCATTAATTGGGGGGAAATTGCAATGCACCCCAGCCGGAATCTTAATGCCTGTAACGGTCGAGGGAGGATCGGTTCTCGGATCGGTGATGTCTTCGAGTGGCGGAAAATTGGCTGCACCGTCCCAAATCGGTTTCCCATGCATCGCCAGCGGACCGCAGGGATCGGGATCCTGCAAAACCATGTCGTAGGTTGTAACCTCCTCGTAGGGATCGGCGCAAAGCACAACGCCGTCTGCAACCGTGTCCTGATCGGGACGCGGCTCGGGATCGGCGGTGACATTTCCCGTGTCCGCATAGCAGCCTCCAACGATAATACTGCCCCCCACTCCCATATCGATGGTGCCATTGCCGGTGTGCTCCAAGGCTCCGGAATTGCCTGAACCGCAAGGGCTCGTATCGTTGATGCAGATGCCGCAACCATCCCCCAAGATTTCTCCGTTGCCGTCCATATCCAAACCCGCACCACTGGGCGGATCTTCGTTCAAGGCGATAAGACAAGCGTTTGGCGTATCTTCCGGTATAGACACTGCCGTTGCCGTGGTGTTGACGTCGATCTGGTTCATGCCGAGCACGCCGGAAAGAAACAGGCCCAATGGATTGCTGTTGTCTTCAGATAGCCGCGTAACAACCCGCACCGCATTGTCGGGAACCGTACCGGGGTTGGGGGGATTGTTGAAATCGCCCCGTGGCACCGTGGTCATATCCACATAGCCGACGTCGATATCGACAGTCTTCAAGATGTTTGGATCGGCATAGTTGGCATTGGCATAGGCTAAGGCTTCGGCTTCGGCCGCGGCAGCGCTCGTTGCGAGGCCGGCTGCCCCCGCCAGGGCGGCGGAGCTCGCGGTGATCTGAATCTTGTGACGCACCATAAAGGCATAGGAGAAATCGATTGCCAGCGCCCCCATGCCGATGAATACCGTGAGGAAGAGCACAAACCAAGCCGCTACCGCGCCGTCATCTTCCGACGATAGGCGTTTCACCCAGCGATTTTTGTCGAACAACGATTTGGTGGTCATCATGTCTATCAACCTCCCTTATCCCTTACCCTATGCCGCCGTTACTTTTTAGGTCTCACCAAAAGCGCGGCTAGGTGCAGAAATTTGCACCGCCGACCGTATACTCAGTCACCATTGTCGCTTCCGTCACGACCGTCTTCCCCGCAAGAATACCAAACACGTCAAAAGGCGCGAGTTGGTCCAGCGTGGTTGACAATCTGACTTTTACAGTCCTACAGGAAAGACTGGCCTCGGACACAGTGTCAATTTCCGTTTCGACCTCGTAATCCTTGATCCAGCCGGCCGACCGATTGCAGGCGTAGGCCGCCACAGTACCTGCCGCAGGCACCACACCCGGCGACCCGTCGCAGCTGTATACGATAAGCGGGTCAGTGGGGAGGGCACGCTCATCGACGATGAGCCGCTCGTCCACGGCGGCCCGGCGCACCGCCTCGCGGGCCGTGTTGTGCATATCGTTATAGGCGAAGAACATCGAACCGACTTCAACGATCGTCAGTGTCAGAATGGTCAAGGGCATGACCACCAAGGCGAATTCCGCCGCGCTGGCGCCGTCTTCCTGGCGCCAAAATGACCGCCCCAATTTCCGTCGCAAAAATTTCACGTTCACGTCCGTATCTGAATTGCTAGACGCCCCGCGCTCCCGCTTCGCCCAAATCGCCGGGCCCTGCGCATTGCGTCAAGCGCCAATTTAACCTCTCGGAGTACTTAGTAGTTTAAATTATGTTAAATGTCAATATAAACACCTGCGAACTTAGAGTTTTAGGGTATTCAGAAATAGTTTTTCAGAAATAATATATAGGCTTAGCTTATTCAAGAGATAAATGGTTAATGTACGAGCATAATCCAGACAGTAATTACTTAATTTCCAAAGGACTTCTTTTCATGACTTTGCTTCAAAACGATTTTATTTCGCCCTTCCAGGCAATACATGCGAAATGCCGACCCCAAAATTGACACAGCATCTTAGTATTATGCAATCTGAAGTACTGACGCCGGCGGGGAACCCGCAGCGATACGCGATCCCGGAACGGCGCCCTGGCTTGCGCCTGGCGGTAGCGCCGGTCAGTAGCGAATGCACTTCAGATCGAGCGCCTTGGGCAGGAATCCCAGCACCGCCTCAACGACAGCGCGGTAAACCCGGGCCCCGCGCCTGGCATTGGTGAGGACCAGGACCGCGCGGCCCTGGCGCCGCGACCCCATGACAAAGTGCTTGAAGCCCTCGTTGTCCCCCCAATGCCAAAACCAATCGCCGTCCGGCCGCCGCTCGATGCCCCAGCCCAGCGACCAGGCGAAATCCGGCATTTCCCCGTTTCGATCCTTGGGACAGCTTAAATAAGCACTGGCATCCGATCCAAATATCCCCATCCCCCGCCTCTTGTCCTGATTCAAGTTCACGTCGCCGGCTCAAGCCCCGCGATGGTCCCCTATTCCACCGTCGGCTTCAGCGCCGCGGCCATGACTCTGGCCCGTTCGCCCTCCAGCACCATACCCATTTCTTCAAAGCGGCGGCTCGCCCCGGAGAAGGCTTCGCTGGATTGGTTGGCGTTGCCCCGGGCACGCAGAATTTTCGCGTGCACCAGGGCGGAGTGGGCCAGTTCGACGTTCAGGCCCAAGCCGTTTTGCGCGTCCATTGCCGAGCGGATCGCCTTTTCGGCGCGGTAGAGGTCGCGGGCCTGGGGCTGGGCAAAGGCCCTGGCCAGCGCCCGATAAGCCAAGGACTGGGCCCAGGGCTGGTTTGTTTCGCCGGCGAGCAGGAAGGCATCCTGGCAGAGCGCCAAGGCCGCCGCCTCCTCCCCCGACCCCAGCGCCGCTTCGGCCCGCCAGACCAGAAAGAAGGGCAGCAGGAACCGGGTTCCCAGCCGGCCGCTCAAGTCGATGGCACGGTCGAGTTCTTCGGCCGCTTCGCCGAACTGCTCTCCCGCCAACAGGGCGGCGCCCCGAAAACCCTTCAGGACGTAAAGCCGGCCCAGATCGCCGCGGCTCTCGGCGATGTGGGCCGATTGTCCAAAAAGGCCCAACGCACTTTCGAGCGCCCCGTGCCATGTCTGCACGATTCCGCGGAACTGGAAACAGGCAGCCAGGCAGATCTCATGGCCGGAATTTTCCGCGACCGAGATGGCATATTCGCTTTCGCGGTCGGCATTGTGAAAATCACCCTGCGCCGCATAAAGCAAACCCAGGGCCGCCGAGACCTCGGCTTCCTGCGTCACCAGGCCCAAATCACGGGCCCGGTCGCGGCGCGCCATCAAACGCGCCGCCGCCCCGGCCAGGGGCCCGCTGGACAAATGCAGCCGGGTCATCAGCCGGTCCGGCAGCAGCCAGAAATTCGCCCCGCCTGCGAGCTCATCCTGCTCGAAGGCCCCACGGGCCTGGAAATAGGCCTTTTCCAGATTGCCCTTCTGAAATTCGAGCCGTGCCTGGGCGGCCCGGAGCCTGGCAAGCCGCGCCGGGTCCCGGACAGTCTTCAGAACCTCTTCCGCCGCCGTCAGCGCTGCCGCGACTGCCGCGCGGCGGTCTCCCATATCCGCCACCTCCGCCAGCCCCAAATGAATATCGGCCTGCAACCGGCAGACCTCCGGATCCCGCACATTGGAGAATGCTTGCGCCGTTTTCAGCGCCTTTTCGAGCAGCGGTTGCGCCCTGCCCGGATAGCCACGCTGCAGTTCGGCCTCGGCGGATTTTTGTTCGTATCCCACGGCCGCCATCAAGTCGCCGGCGGCCTGACTGTGTTGTGCGAGCCGCGGATAGACGGCTTCCAGAGCACCTTCATGAATTCTCTTCAGTCCGTCTACCACGGCACCATGCAGAATTTTCCGCCTGGCCGGTGCAATATCCTGATAAACGGCCAGCCGATCGCGATTGCGCAGGAATTGATAGCGATCGCTTTCGACCCTCAACACTCCGGCCGCGATCAGCTCTTCTGTCGCGTCCGCCAAGGCTTCGTCATTCAGGCCACTGGCGGCGGTCAAGAGATCCGCCGTGATATCCTCGCCGATCACACTCGCGGTGCGAACCACCTGCCGGGCCGCTTCGCTGAAGCGCGCGAGCTGTCGCTGTGTATCCCGCAAGACCTCGTCGGGCACGGGCGGGACTTCCCCCGCGGAACCGGACAGGTCCGCCAAAAGCCCCTCGATGGCGACACGGGGATTGCCTTCGCTCAGCAACCAGATTTGTCCGTCACGCTCCGGCTCGTCGGGTTGAAGACCTAAACCCATACGCAATTGGTACAGCAGCTCGGCTGTCTCCCCCTGGGACAGGGGCTGCAACTCCAAAAGCGAAATCGCCTTTTCCCCGCGCAACGCCTCTATGACTTCCGCCAGAAGAGGCTGTCGGCGCTGGTCCTCGGTCCGCAAGCTGCTCAGCAGGAAAACCGGCAGTTCCGCGATGTGGCGCGCCAAATAGGCAAAGAGGCTCAGGCTGTCATTGTCCGCCCATTGCATGTCTTCGAGAATCCACACACAGACTCGCCCCGCGGAAGCACAGCCCAGCAGATCGATGACCGCGGCATAAATGCTCCGCCTGTCGGGTTCTGATATGCCCTGGTCTTGCTGCGGGTGCGCGAAGCCGCGATTAAGGCGGGCAAGCGCCTGGCGGGAACTGTCCTGAAGTTCCTCCAGCAAAGCTTCACCGCCTGCCTCCAGAAGCCGGTCCAAGATATCCGAGACAATGCCAAAGGACAGATGCCTCTCGGCACGGCGCGCCCTGAACAGCAGGGGCGCCAGCCCTGCGTCGTGCAACCTGTTGACAAAGGAGTCCAACAGATGCGTTTTGCCGACGCCGGCCTCACCGCGCAGGATCACACACTGACCATGGGACTTTGCAGCTTGGTCATGGAGATTTTGCAGGAAGGCGAGCTCCTGCTGCCGTCCCACCAGGATACTACCGCCCGGCATTTCGGGAAGGTCCGCTTCTTCGCTGTGCTCCTGTGCCTGCGACCGGTCGACGGCCGATGGCGTCGCGTCACCCGCTCCCGGCTCCAAGACGCGCTGATCGACAATCGTGCGATAGAGCGCAGAGGTTTCGGCGTCCGGCTCCACCCCCAGCTCACGCTGTAGAACATCGCGGCATTGTCGAAATTGGCTAATCGCAGAGGAGCGGCGACCCGACCTTTCATAGAGTGCCATGAGGCTGCGGTGAATGTCTTCACGAATGGGGTCGATCCGCAGAGCCTTGTGCGCGGTATCAATCGCCGCCTCAATCTGATCCCCTTTTTCTTGGCTGTTCAGCAGTTCCGTGAATGCCCGCATGGCGAGATCGTGGTAGCGGCCGCGCTCGGTCATAAGCCAGGAGTCGAAATCCGGCGCGTCCACCCCCACCCCCTCCAGGAATTCACCCTTATAGAGATCGGCCGCCTTCTCTAAGGAATCCGGGGTCCCCTCGGCCACAAGCCTTGAGAACGCCAGAGCATCGATGCTCAGCGCATCGGCATTCAGGCTCACGGTTTGGCTTTCCAAACGAAGGATCGGCTGATCCAGCTTGGAAAGCCGCTTCGTCAACCCCAGCAAGGCTTGGCGCAAGCTTTGACGGGCGCGGGCCTGCGCAAACTCTCCCCACAAAAGCGCGGCCAAACGCTCCCGCGATGTCGAATGCCCTTCCGCAACCGCCAGATAGGCGAGCAGCGCCTCCGCCTTACGAAGTCCCAGGGGAACCGGCGTACCGTTTGAATCTTCAAGTCGAAAGGTACCGAGCAAACGCAAATGAAGTTTACCCATCGGCAGCCTCCCGGCATCCCCGGCGCCCGCTATCCGCTGGTGCTAATTCTAAAAACATGACGGATCGCTTCGGCACAGCGCGGGCCCCAGGCTACCCGGCAGAGCGCCTGACCGTCCCGCGGACGCTGTCGTCGCCGCCAATCACTTCCAGAACTTTTTCCGCCCGTGGGAAGTAGACGCTGACAGCGGCCCCGCCGCGGTCGCTTTGCGCAATTTCGATGTGCCCGCCGGATTGCACGGCAAAGCCATAGGCGACGCTCAAACCCAGCCCCAGGTGACCGTCGTCTTCCTTCGACGTGAAGAAGGGGTTGAAGGCACGCTCAGCCATCTCCGCCGACATGCCAGGGCCGCTATCCGAAACACTAAGCCGCACATGATCGCCCGGTGAGAGCCCGGGGCGGGACGCAACGAACTCGCGGTCCAAACGCATATTTGCCGTTTCGATGGTCAACTGGCCGCCGGCCCCCATCGCCGCACAGGCGTTCTTGACCAACTCCCGCAGCATTTCGTCGAAACGCGCTTTGTCGACATTGACCGGCCACAACCCCGCACCGGCGATCACCTCGACATCGAGCGACGGCGGCACTTCATGGCGCATCTGACGCACCGCTTCGCCGACCACCCGGTTCAGCACCAGCGGTTCCGGGTCCAGACGCTGGATCTGGGCGATGGCCTCAAGTTTGCCGGACAGCCACTGGAGCTGCTTGTCATTGGCAGTCTCCGGGGCTCCCTCCTCAAGGGGCCATTCCGCCAGCTTTTCCTGCAGCGCACGGGGGCCGCCGGCCTCGCCCGGGTCACCCAGGCCGCGCTCGCCGGGCACGATCGGCAACTGCTTGCAAAACGCGCCGAAGGCCTGAGCCATCTGCGCCATGCGGCTCGCCACGATGCGGTTGTTTTCGCGCTTCTTCAGCTCTGAGATATCGAAATGCAGGCAATAGGTCTCGCCGGACGGCCCGCCGCCTTCGGCGAGCAGCAACCAGCGATTGCCCTGCAGGCGCTGTTCCAGGACACCGCCTGACTTGGCGTGCCATTCCAGCCGGTCCCGCACCCAGGCGCCTTCCAGATAGAGGGTATCTTTGGGCAGCAGCTCTTGTGCGCTGGCTTGGATAATAGAGGTGTAATCGGTGCCGGGCGTCAGATGCGGCTCCAATTCCGGCGTCAGGCGCAGCATCTCGGCGTTGACCGACATCAGGCGGTCACGGCGGTCGAAGATCATGATGCCCAATGGCAAGTTGTCCAACAGATCGCTCACGCCGCCTTGGATCACCGCCGCCAGCCCGCGGTCGGCCACCCCATAGGCCCGTTCGGCCTGCCAGCGCATCCCCAGAGACAAGGCCATCTGCTGAATCTCGGGGGCATGAAAGGGCTTGTGCAGGAGCAACAGCTTGTCCGCCGGCCCGGCGCGGTCCACCACTGCCATGGGATGCAGGTCCGTGAAGGCCGTCACCAGGACGATGTGGATTTCCGGATCCAGTGCCCGGATCTGCTCGGCGGTCTGCAGGCCGTCGATCCCGGGCGCCATGCGCATATCGATAAAGGCCACGGCGAAGGGCCGGTTGGCCTTGACGGACTCCCGCACCGCCGCGATCGCGTCCAAGCCCTGCTGACAGGTCACCAGATCGATTTCGGGAAAGTCGGGGTGGGCCAGCGCCTGACCGAACAGATCTTCTTCGAGCTTGGACAGGCCGTTGCCGGCTTCGCCGCCGCTCCGGGGACAGAGTATGGATCGATAGTCCGAGATGACGCTGAACTCGTCATCGGCGACCAAAACTCTGAAACCTTGGTAGTGGGTCATACTTTCCCTGCCCGCCGGCCCGTCAAATGTCTACCACGAGGCACCACAAAAGTGCCGAAAAGCACTACGTGAAGTGATACTGCCGCCTGCTCCAACCCCCATTGAAACAGCTTGTGCCAACAAGACGGGCAACACCAATTTTCAAGTAGGATAATAGTTCAATAGTTAACATTACAGACCTTTTGTCAACAACTGGTCAATTGCTGTCAACAGACGATAGAATATCTCCGTAGCCTATCAATTCGATAACAACTCGCCGGGCGGATTATTTGTCCCCTGCAAAGTCGCCGCAGCGGGAAGAGGTCCGGAATTCTTAAAGTAAAATATCTAAAGTACCTTTTAATATTTTATTAATAAACAATTTTATCAATGTTTTTAAGATTCAGCTATCGGTAAAAGAAGATGGAAAGTAGCGCCCTGATTTTTACCGTTGCTTTCCGCATAGAGCCGTCCGCCCAAAGAGCTCACCAGGGTATCGCACCAGGCCAAGCCATGGCTCCGGTCCCAGTCGCCCTCAAGGTCTTGATCCTGACGGAAAATAAGCTGCAGGTCATCGCGTTCGATTCCGATACCGTTATCGGCGATCCTCAGATGGACCATCTCGCCGGCGGCCCGCAGCTGCCGGTCGCCGTCAATGGAGATGCGCCCACCCTGGTCTCGGGCTTCCAAAATCGCCGATTCTCCGTGCGAAATCAGGATGCCGATCGCCTGGGCCAGCTGCTGACGCGGGGCTGTCACCGCCGGCAGCTCGCCCACCCGGGGGTTGGTATCGATGGCGATGGCGCTTTGGCCGTTTTGGCGCTGCTGGGCCACCGCGGCCTGCACGACCTCTGCGATCGAGAGCTGTTCCAGCGACTCCAGGGGCGCTTCGATTTTGATCGATGGCGCCGGGGATGGCCCTGGGGATGGCCCTGGGGATGGCCCTGGCGATGGCCCTGGGGACGGCCCTGGGGACGGCTGGATCGGCGCGGCCGTTTCCAGCGGCGCCGTGAGGCGATCCAGCAAGGCATCGAATGACCCGGCAATAACGCCGATATCGTCCCGGCGCCGGAGGTTCAGCCGATAGTCAAAATCCTCCATGGTTTCAATCACGGCAATCCTGCGCGCAAGCCTGGATATCGGACCAAAAACAAAGCTTTGCATCAAAATCAAGAGAACAAATATTAAGACGATGCCCAGCAACAGCAAGGCGCCCAGGGCCTCGTTCACGCGCCCAACGCCCAGGACATGGGCTTCGCGCAGGGTATCCGCGCGCAACAGAACGGCAGGCTTCCCGTGGATATCCGGCAGCAGCCGGAACACGCTCTGGCGCTCGTCGTCCAGGGGCGCCACCGCGGTGGGCGCCGCCAAGGACAGGGCGTCCACCTGCGCCGTCACCTCTGCGGGCAGCTCCGGCCCGTCCGCGCGCCAAATGAAGATCGGAAGATTTATTTTGTTTTCAATTGCTTGCAGAGCTTCCTTGTCAATCGTTCTGGCCAATACCAGCGTCCCGACCGGGTCGGCGTTGCGCGCTGTCGTCGTCACTGGATAGGAGGCAACCAGCATAATCCACTGCGGGGTCAGCAAAATTCCGGAGACCGGATTACCGGTGCGGTGGGCCAGAAAACCCGGATTCTGCCGCAACTCCGCCTCCAGCACCTTCGAAACGGAGATTTCCTGCTCCCATTCGAAGTCAAATCCCAGCCCCCAAACAGGCTTGCCCGCTAGGTCGAACAACCCGAAGAGGTTCAGTTTCTTATCGGCAAAGCTGCTGTAGACCAGGTCGCCGTGCAGGTATTCCTCCTGCGGGTTCTGCAAAAAATTGTAGGTGTCGTCCCAGGCCGACCAGTCCTCCGCGAAGGACGCCAACTGGGCGATCTCCCGATCGAAAGTCAGGGCGAGATTCTGCGACTCCCGTTCAGCCTGCTGGCGCTCGATTTCATCATAGGAGGGCACCACGAATTGCCCAATTATGCCAAAAGAAAGAGCAAGATACAGCAAACCGACGACAGCCAGGATTAACGTGCCTTTGACCGTGATCGACATCCCTACCCCAAGACCTCACCGGCATTCCAGGGCGGCTTACCCGCCGCAGCCCGGGTCATCCTCAAGCGGCGACTATGAAGCTTCCTTAACCAAAATGTAACAGAATAATTCCCGCAAGTGGCCACGCCGCCTTGTGGCCCTATTTGTGCTTCCAAACCGCTTTGCGTTTCTCCACGAATGCCGCCATGCCTTCCTTCTGGTCCTGAGTGGCGAAGGCGGCGTGAAACAGCCGGCGCTCGTATTTGATGCCCTCGGCCAAGGTCGTCTCATAGGCCCGGTTCACGGCTTCTTTGGTCATCATCGCAATGGGGCGGGACAGGCCGGCAACCTTCTTGGCCGTCGCCATGGCGTCTTCCATCAGCATATCCGCCGGCACCACCCGGCTGACCAGACCGGAGCGCTCGGCCTCGGCGGCATCCATCATGCGCCCCGTCAGGCACATCTCCATGGCCTTGGACTTGCCGACAAAGCGGGTCAGGCGTTGCGAGCCGCCGGCCCCCGGCAGGACCCCCAGGGTGATTTCCGGCTGACCAAACTTGGCATTGTCGGCGGCGATGATGAAGTCGCACATCATGGCCAATTCACAGCCCCCCCCCAAAGCGAAACCGGCGACCGCCGCGATCACCGGCTTGCGGCAGGTCGGGATCCGCTCCCAGGACGCCGTGATGAAGTCCTCGCCATAGACGTCCATAAAACCCTTGGGCGCCATTTCCTTGATATCGGCGCCGGCGGCAAAGGCCTTCTCCGACCCGGTGATGACGATACAACCGATCCCGTCGTCGGCCTCGAAGGCATCCAGCGCCGCGCCCATCTCTTCCGTCAGTGCCTGGCAAAGCGCGTTGAGGGCCTTGGGGCGATTCAGGGTGATCACGCCGACCCGCTCCTGCTTGTCGACGAGAATGTGTTTGTAGTCCATGGGGATCCTCATTGATCTGGAGATGCCGGGCGCGACCGCAGCAGCAGCCCTGGGATTGAAATCTGCGGGAACCTAATGCGCGCGCCAAGTCTTGGCAACTGGACCCATGGCCGAGCCTGCCATGGGTCAAAAAGCCACTTGGGATTTCCCACCCAGCGGATAGAGTGGGCCAAAGCCATCAGGGGAGAAACAAACCATGGCACGAAGCGGCAAAGTCATCATC
>CAJHXM010000245.1_pt1 | contig 11517 bp, 11 predicted proteins | sample 9198461 | NCBI WGS metagenome assembly CAJHXM01 (sample SAMEA7708299, study PRJEB35096) | sediment metagenome | biome: marine neritic benthic zone biome [ENVO:01000025]; feature: sediment [ENVO:00002007]; material: shallow marine sediment [ENVO:03000034] sea grass bed [ENVO_01000059] ...
CATTTCGTCGCCATCCCCTATAACGCCCGCGCCAAGGAAGGCGCCATGGTGGTGGCCAATTTCCTGATGAGCCCGGAAGCCCAGGCGCGCAAGCAGTCGCCCGAATTCTGGGGCGACGACACGGTGCTCGACGTCGCCGCGCTGGCTGCCGCGGACAGGAAGCTGTTCGACGACATCCCGCTGGGCGCCGCGACCCTCTCGCCGCAGGAACTCGGCCCCACCCTGCTGGAGCCCCATCCCTCCTGGATGACCACGATCGAAGCGGAATGGCAGAAACGCTACAGCCGCTGAACGACCCGGCGGCCAAAGCCGCCCGCCCGGACCTGCTGCGCCACGTCCCGGCGCTGACCCTGCTGATCTTCCTCGCCCCCATCGGTGCCGGCCTGATCGGGACCTGGCTGCCGGCCTTCGGCTTCTTCCCGGCTCTGGGCAGTGACAGCTTCGGCCTGGCGGCCTGGGAAAAGCTCTTTGCCGCCCCGGCGCTGCCTGGGGCGCTGCGCCTGACCCTCACCTCCGGATTTGTGGCCACACTGCTGGCCTTCGGCCTGACGGTGCTGTTCGTCGCCGGCTGCCACGGCCACCCACTGTTCCTGCGCCTACGCCGGCTGCTGGCCCCCCTGCTGGCGGTGCCCCATGTCGCCATCGCCATCGGCCTGGCCTTTCTGCTGGCGCCCAGCGGCTGGCTGATCCGCCTGGTCTCGCCCTGGGCGACCGGCTGGCAAACCCCGCCGGACATCGCCCTGGTGCCGGATCCCTACGGCCTGGCGCTGACCTTGGGCCTGACCATCAAGGAACTGCCCTACCTGCTGCTCATGACCCTGGCGGCGCTGGACCAGAGCCAGGCCGAGCAGCGCCTGGCAGTGGCCCGCTCCCTGGGCTACGGCCCCGTCACCGCCTGGCTGAAGACCGTGCTGCCGGCAATCTATCGCCAGATCCGGCTGCCGGTCTACGCGGTGCTGGCCTTTTCCCTCTCGGTCGTGGACATGGCCCTGGTGCTGGCGCCCCTGACCCCGCCGCCGCTGGCGGTCCTGGTTTTCCGCTGGTTCAGCGACCCGGACCTCGCCATGCGCTTCGTCGCCGCCGCCGGCGCCAGCCTGCAGCTCGCGCTGGTGGTGGGCGCCATCGCACTGTGGCGGGGGCTCGAGATCCTGGCCGCCCGCCTGGGCCGCCATTGGCTGGTGGCCGGCGGCCGCGGCGGCAATGGCCGCCTGACCCGCGCCCTGGGCGGCGGCCTTGTGACCGGCCTGTTCGCCCTGGCCTTCGCCAGTCTGTTGGGCATGGCGCTCTGGTCCCTGGCCCGGCGCTGGCGCTATCCCGATGCCCTGCCGCAGAGCTGGACCCTGGGCAATTGGGCGCGGCAAAGCGACGGCCTCATCTGGTCGGCGGGCACCACCCTCAGCGTCGGCCTGGCCGCCGCCGCCCTGGCCCTGGCCCTCGCGCTGGCCTGCCTGGAAAATGAAAAGCGCCATGGCCTGAAGGTTTCCTCACGCGCGCTCTGGCTGCTCTACCTGCCGCTGCTGGTGCCGCAAGTCGGTTTCCTCTTCGGCACCCAGGTACTGGCGGTGCAGTTGAACATCGATGGCACCTGGGCGGCCCTGGTCTGGAGCCACCTGCTGTTTGTCCTGCCCTACGTCTATCTGTCCTTGGCTGACCCCTACCGCGCCCTGGACGAGCGCTTCGCCCGCACCGCCCTTTGCCTGGGCGCCTCGCCGACCCGGGTTTTCTGGCGGGTCAAGCTCCCCATGCTGCTGCGGCCCATCCTCTTTGCTTTGGCTATCGGCTTTGCCGTCAGCGTGGCACAATACCTGCCCACGCTCTTTGCCGGCGCCGGGCGCTTCGTGACTTTGACCACCGAAGCGGTCAGCCTGGCGGCTGGCGCGGACCGGCGTGTGATCGGAGTCTATGCCTTTATGCAGGCGCTTTTGCCCTTGATTGGATTTGCCGGTGCCCTGGCGCTGCCGGCCTGGCTGTTCCGTCATCGCCGCGGCTTGAGGAACGGCGGATGAGCGCCGCCGCGAAAGGGGCAAGCGACCGCCTGGAGTTGCGCCAGGTGAGCCTCTTCCTGGGCTGCCGGACTCTTCTGGCGCCGCTCGACCTCAGCGTGGCGCCCGGCGAGGTCGCCACTGTCATGGGCCCGAGCGGCTGCGGCAAATCCAGCCTGCTGGCCTTTATCTGCGGCACCCTGGACCCAGCCATTCAAGGCAAGGGCGAAGTGCGGCTGGGCGATTCCCTGGTCAATCCCCTGCCGCCGGAGCGCCGCCGTATCGGCATCCTTTTTCAGGACGATCTGCTGTTTCCCCACCTGAGCGTCGCGGAGAACCTGGCTTTTGGCCTGCCGCCCTCGCTGCGCGACCGGGCCGCGCGGCAGCGGCGCATCGACGAAGCCCTGATCGACGGCGACCTGCAAGGGTTCGGCCAGCGCGATCCGGCAACCCTGTCCGGCGGGCAGCGCGCCCGGGTCGCCCTGCTGCGCACCTTGTTGGCCCAGCCCCGGGCGCTGCTGCTGGACGAGCCCTTCGCCAAGCTGGATGTCGCCCTGCGCGCCCGTTTTCGCGCCTTCGTCTTCGATCACGCCCGCGATCACGGCCTGCCGACCCTGCTGGTGACCCACGACCCCGCAGATGCTGCCGATGCCGGGGGCCCGGTTGTAGAGATCGGGCCGACCGGCGAGGCTCTGGCCGCAGAGCCGGAAAAGGAAGCCGAGTCGGCGCCCCAACAGGTCCCGGACGGGCGGCCGGTGCCCGCCGCGAGTTAATACCACAGGTCATTATCAATGCGCTTTAGTATAAATTCCGGCGCTTTCGCTCGGGACTTTGGCGGCGTAAAATAGCGGCCCGGCCGACCGGAGCCGGAGAATTCCGTGACAGGAGGCCGGAGAAGGCATGTACAGCGCGACGACCGAGGCAATCCGTGTCACCGTCAACCCGGTGTACGTCGAAGCTCAATCCGCCCCGACGGAAAACCGCTATTTCTGGGCCTACCAGGTGGAAATCAAGAATTTGGGCGGAGAGGTTGTGCAGCTGTTGAACCGCCACTGGCAAATCACGGATTCCCTGGGCCGGCTGCAGGAAGTCCGCGGCCCCGGTGTGGTGGGCGAGCAACCCACCCTGGCGCCGGGCGAAGCCTTCGAGTACACCAGCGGAACTCCGCTCACCACGCCCTCCGGGATCATGGTCGGGACCTATGAAATGCAGCGGCGCGACGGCGAGCGCTTCCTGATCGACATCCCCGCCTTCTCGCTCGATTCGCCGCATCAGCCCAAACAGCTGAACTGATCCATCCGGCAATTTATCCAACACCTTTCTATCCTCTTCCGGGAGCCTTCAACGTGACCGACAAAACCTATCAGAGGCCCGATGCCCTCGCGGGCGCCGCACCGCAAAAGACCGAGGCGCGGCCCAGCCGGGAGCAGGCCCTCGCCGCGGTGGAGACCCTGCTGCGCTGGGCCGGCGACGACCCCACGCGCGAGGGGCTGGCCGGCACGCCGGACCGGGTCGTGCGGGCTTATGAAGAATTCTTTGGCGGTTACTTTATCGACCCCAACGAATTGCTGGAGCGCACTTTCGAGGAGGTCGAGGGTTACGACGAGATGGTGCTGTTGCGCGACATCCGTTTCGAGTCCCACTGCGAGCATCATATGGCGCCGATCATCGGCCGCGCCCATGTGGCCTACATGCCCAGCAATCGGGTCGTCGGCATCTCCAAACTGGCGCGGGTGGTCGATGCCTATGCCCGGCGCTTGCAGATCCAGGAAAAAATGACCGTGCAGATCGCCAGCACCATCAACGATGTCCTGAAACCCAATGGCGTCGCCGTGGTGATCGAAGGCGCCCATCAGTGCATGACCACACGCGGCGTACACAAGCCTGGCACCAACATGATCACCAGCCGCATGCTGGGCAGCTTCCGCAAAGACCCTTCGACCCGACGGGAGTTCCTCTCCCTGGTCGGCAGCTCGGCGATGCCGGGCTCCTGAGGACCGGGTAAGTTACGCAATGCCAAAGAAGAAGCGATAGCTGAATGCTGGAGCTCCGCCCCGTCGCATTCGTTATCGGCATTCTGCTCTCGATTCTGTCGATTGCCATGGTGATACCTGCCGTGGTCGACGCGGCGGTGGGCAATCCCGATTGGCTGGTTTTCACTGCGTCAGCCGGTATCACGCTCTTCATCGGCGTATCTTTGCTGCTCACGACCCGCGCCAGCCTGGGCAGTTTCAACCTGCGTCAGGCCTTCATCATGACCAATCTGGCCTGGCTGGTGATCGCGGTTTTCGGCGCGCTGCCGTTCCGCTTCTCGGAACTGGAATTGAGCTTCACCGATGCCTTTTTCGAATCCATGTCCGGGATCACCACCACAGGGTCGACCATCATCGTCGGGCTGGATCACGCACCGCCCGGCATCCTGCTGTGGCGGGCCATCATGCAGTGGCTGGGCGGCGTCGGCATCATCGTGATGGCCGTCGCCATCCTGCCCATTCTGCAGGTCGGCGGCATGCAGATGTTCCGCGTCGAGGCCTTTGAGACCGACAAGGTGATGCCTCGGGCCGCACAGATCGCCGCCGGAATCAGCCTGGTCTACGTCCTTCTCACCATGATCGCGGCGGGCATCCTCTGGCTGCTGGGCATGAGCGGCTTCGATGCCCTGGCTCACGCCATGACCTCGATCGCCACCGGCGGCTTTTCCACCTCCGATGCCTCGGTCGCGCATTTCAATTCCGCCGGCATCGATTGGGCCATGTGCGCCTTCATGATACTGGGCAGCATTCCCTTCGTGCTTTACCTTCGCATCGGCCGTGGCAATCTGAAGCCGCTGTATCAGGACAGCCAGGTACGCTGGCTCGTGGCGATCCTGGTGGTCTCAATCCTGATCACCACCGCCTGGATTTGGGACAAGGGCATCGCCGAGGGCATGGAGGCGCTGCGCTACAGCGCGTTCAACGTGATCTCCATTATGACCGGCAGCGGTTTTTCCACCGCCGATTTCGGTCAGTGGGGCGGATTTATTTTGGCCCTTTTCTATGTCCTGATGCTGATCGGCGGCTGCGCGGGCTCGACGACCTGCGGGGTCAAAATCTTTCGCCTGCAGGTACTCTATGCGACCACCAAGGCTCAGTTGCAGCGCCTGACACAGCCCAACGGGGTCTTCTTTGCCTACTACAACAAGAAACCGATTCCCGACGCTGTGGCGGCGTCGGTCATGTCTTTCTTTTTTCTCTTCGCGACCTGTTTCTCCGTGCTGGCCATGGGCCTTGGATTGACCGGCGTGGATTTCATCACCGCGGTGTCGGGCGCCGCGACAGCAATCGCCAACGTCGGACCAGGCTTGGGGGATGTGATCGGGCCGGCCGGCACCTTTGCCTCCCTGCCCGACGCGGCCAAGCTCGTGCTCTGCGCCGGCATGCTGCTGGGGCGCCTGGAGCTTTTCACCGTCCTTATCTTGCTGTCACCCACCTTCTGGCGGAGCTGACCTATGGCCCAAAGCTACACCCCGCGCGAGATGATCGAACGCCTGGTCGGCTTCGACACCACTTCAGCGAAATCGAATCTGGAGCTGATCGGCTTCGTCGAGAGTTACCTGCAGGGCCATGGCGTCACTTCGCGGCGCAGCGCCAATGCGGAAGGCACCAAGGCAAACCTCTTCGCCACCATCGGACCGGACATCGCCGGCGGCGTGGTGCTCTCGGGGCACAGCGACGTGGTGCCGGTTGCGGGACAGGATTGGCACAGCGACCCTTTCACGGTGATCGAAAAAGACGGCCGGCTTTATGGCCGCGGCACCTCCGACATGAAATCCTTCACCGCCACCGCCCTGGCCCTGGTGCCCGAATATCTCGCCAAGCCCCTGAAACGGCCTCTCCACATCGCGATTTCCTACGACGAGGAAGTCGGCTGCGTCGGAGTCGGTGGACTGATCGCCGACGTCAAGGAGTCCTTGCCGCTGCCGCGCATGGTGATCATCGGCGAGCCGACCGAAATGCAGATCATCAACGGCCACAAGGGCATGTCGGTCTTCACCACCGCGGTCCGCGGCAAACCAGCCCATTCCAGCCAATCGGAACGGGGCGCCAGCGCCATCATGGCGGCAGGCCAGTTGGTCGCCTTCCTGAGCGACCTGGCCGCCGAAAAGCGCGCCGCCGCGCCGGATGACTGCCCCTTCGAGCCACCCTATACGACCTTCAATGTCGGTCTGATCGAGGGCGGCACGGCGCTCAACATCATTCCCCAGGATTGCCGCTTCACCTGGGAGTTTCGCATCCTGCCTGGCGACGAAGCGCAGGATATCCGCGCGCGCTTCGATGCCTACGTCGAATCCACGGTCCTGCCCCGGCTGCAGGAGTTCGTGCCCGAAGCCGGCATCGTCACCGAGACCCTGGCCTACGCCCCGGCGCTGCGGCCCGAAGAGAAGGGCGCGGCGGAAACCCTGGTGCGCCACCTGAGCGGCCTCAACGACAGCGGCGCCGTCTCCTTCGCCACCGAAGGCGGCCTCTTTCAGGACGCCGGATTTTCCACCGTCATGTTCGGCCCCGGCTCCATCGACCAGGCCCACCAGCCCAACGAATTCATCGACCTGTCCCAGGTCGCCGCCTGCGAAGCCTTCCTGAAAAAGCTCGGCGATTGGGCCTGCAGCGAGGGGGAAATTTTCTAGAGCCTGATCAGGGAATCACATAGGCGACCAGATACCGCCGGATCGCCTTTTCCAGCTCGCCGTCCAGGTCGCGCATGGTCTTTTCGGTCAGGCGATGCCATACGGCCTTGCGCTCCTGGTCGGTGATGTTCTCAGGCACCGTGATGCTGCGGGTCGCTTCCGCTTTGGCCCTAGCCGGCACACCCGAGGGGCCGATGATCTTGACCTCCACCGCGATCTTGAGGTCGTAGCGCGCCGACTGGTCGATCTTGAACAATCCGTCCAGGCCGCCGGATTTTTTGAGCGGCACCTCGACCGCCGAAGCTTCCTGCACGACGTAGTGGGCGGTGTTGGCCCGGCCGGCGACCCGCAGGCGGTCGCCGCCCCAGCGCAGCGCCGCATCTACCGGCCGCACCGGAAAGGCATGATCGACATGGGGCAACTCGCCCGGCGGCTGGTAGGCCTGCTCCACCAAAATTTCCCCGACATCCAGCCGCAGGGGCGATTGGTTTTCGAAGGTGATTTCCTTGTAACCGACCGGCGTCTGCGGGCTGCCGCAGGCCGCCAGGAAAAACGACAGAATCAGAATGGCAATAGCCGGGGAAAAGCGATGCATGGGCGACTCGAGCCTCCAATTTAGAGCCACAATCCCGCCCTACTAGGCCGAGATCAAGGCAGCATCATGGCGCGTAAATTTTGGCCAGATCGGAATCATCGAATTTATAGGCCGCGCGGCAGAACTCACAGGTCACCACGACCATGCCGTCTTCGCGCAGATCCATCACCTCATCCTGCGGCAGGGTCCGCAGAACCTGTTCCAGGCGCGTGCGGGAACAGCGGCAGCCGGCGGTCAATGGCCGGGGTTTAAAAACCCGCACCCCTTCTTCATGGAACAGGCGATAGAGCAGGTCATAGGCGGGCAGCGCCGGGTCCAGCAGTTCCGCCTCGGTACAGCTCGCCTGCAGGATCATGGCCCGGCGCCAGTCCTCGTCGCTGGCCTCCTTGTCGCCGGTGCCATGGGCCGCGGCCTCCTCCGGCAGGCGCTGCAGGATCAGTGCCGAGGCACGCCAGCCCGCCGGTCCCTGCCGGGCCGCCAACAGAATGCCGCTTTGCACCTGTTCGGATTGCAGAAAATAGTGCTGCAGACAGTCGGCAAGGCGGTCCCCCTGTAACTCCACGATGCCCTGATAGCGGTCGCTGTCGCCGCCGGGGTCGACGGTGAAGGCCAGATAGCCCTCGCCGAGCAGCTGCGGCACGCTGGCCTCTGCCAAGGCCGGCGGCAGACGCTCCGCATCGAAGGCCGCATAACCGCGCAGGTCGCCGTCGGTGGTGACGTCGCCCACCATCATGCTGACGGGCCCATCGCCCTTGGTCTGCAGGGTAAAGACGCCGTCGAATTTCAGCAGGCTGGAAAGCGCCCCGGTCAAGGCCAGCATTTCTCCCATGATCAGGGCGACTGCCGGCGGATCTTGGTGACGGCCCAGGATTGTCTCCAGCAACGGCCCCAGGCGCAGCAGACGGCCGCGGATGCCCGAAGACTCCAGCAGGAAGGGCTGGACACAATCGTCTCCGCTGTCCCCCGCCGGCGTGTAGCCGTCAGTCAGGACATGCACCAATAGAGGATACCTTTTTGCGCATGCAGGCGGTTTTCCGCTTCGTCCCAGACCGCCGACTGCGGGCCGTCCATGACGGAGTCCAGCACCTCCTCGCCGCGATGGGCCGGCAGGCAGTGCATGAAGATCGCCTCCGGCTTGGCCAGGCTCATCACCCGGTCATCGACCTGGTAGGGCTGCAGCAGGTTGTGGCGGCGCTCGCCGTCGTCATCGCCCATGGAAACCCAGGCGTCGGTGACAATGCAGTCCGCATCGCCCGCCGCGCTTTCCAGCTCCGAGGTGACCAGAATGCGGCCGCCCTCCGCCTCCGCCCAGCGCAGCACTTCCGGCGGCGGGGTGAGTTCTTGCGGGCAGGCGAGTTTCAAGGTGAAGCCGAAGCGCACTGCGGCATGGATCCAGGAGGTCGCCATGTTGTTGCCGTCGCCGATCCAGGCCACGGTGCGGTCCTCGATGGGCCCGAGATGTTCCTCGAAGGTCATGACGTCCGCCATCAGCTGGCAGGGGTGGGTAACATCGGTCAGGCCGTTGATCACCGGCACCGTAGCGTACGCCGCCATTTCCAGCAGCTTTTGCTCCTCGGTGGTGCGGATCATGATGGCATCGACATAACGCGACAGGACCCGCGCCGTGTCCGCCACCGTCTCGCCGCGGCCAAGCTGAGACCCGCTGAGCTCCAGTACCACAGCCTTGCCGCCCAGCTCATTGATGCCGACCTCGAAAGACACGCGGGTGCGGGTCGAGGGCTTCTCGAAAATCATCGCCAGGGTCTTGCCGGTCAGCGGCGCCGGGTTGCCCGCGGGCGGCGCGCCGCCCTTGAAGCCTTTGCCGTAGTCCAGCACCCGCCGCAGTTCTTCGCCGGACAGCCGGTCCAAATCCAAAAAATGCCGGGGGCCGCTCATGCTAAGCGGCCTTGGCCCAGGCCGACGCGACCGACTCGATCATCCCCAACGCTTCATCGATATGGGCTTCCTCGACGATCAGCGGCGGCAGCAGGCGAACGGTGTTGTCGGCCGCCCCCACCGTGAGCAGCCCGGCCTCACGCAACCGCGCCACCATCTCGGTATTGGGGACCTGACAGCGCAGGCCCAGCATCATGCCGGCGCCGCGCACCTCGGCCAGGACATCGGGATAGCGCGCCACCAGATCCTGAAGGCCCTGCCATAAACGCCGCGCCAGGCCGTCCACCTGCTCCAGGAAGCCCGGTGCCAGCACCACGTCCAAGACCGCGTTGCCGACCGCCATGGCCAGGGGATTGCCGCCGAAGGTGCTGCCGTGGCTGCCGGCCAGCATGCCCTCGGCCGCCCGTTCCGTCGCCATGAAGGCGCCCAGGGGAAAACCGCAGCCGAGCCCCTTGGCCGTGGCCAGAACATCCGGCGCGATACCGGCCCACTCATAGGCAAAGAGCTTGCCGCTGCGGCCGACCCCACACTGCACCTCATCAAGGATCAGCAGCAGGTCGAACTCATCGCAGACCGCGCGCAGGCCGCGCAGGTATTCCAGGCTGGCCGGACGCACGCCGCCCTCGCCCTGAACCGGCTCCACCAGAACCGCGGCCGTCTCAGGAGTGATCGCCGCGCGCAGTTCGTTGAGGTTGCCGAAGGCCACCTGATCGAAGCCCGCAGTCGCCGGGCCGAAGCCTTCCAGATACTTCTGGTTTCCGGCCGCCGAGAGCGTGGTCAGGGTGCGGCCGTGGAAGGCGCCCTCGCAGGTGATGATGCGGGTCCGCTCCGGCTGGCCCTTGTGATGATAGTATTTGCGCGCCAGCTTCATGGCCCCTTCCAGCGCCTCGGCACCGGAGTTGCAGAAAAACACCCGGTCCGCGAAAGAGGCGGCGGCGAGGCGGTCGGCCAGGCGCTTGCCGTCGGGAATTTCATAGAGGTTCGAGCAGTGCCAGAGCTTGCCGGCCTGTCGGGTCAGCGCCTCGATCAGGTGGGGGTGGCTGTGTCCCAGGGCGTTCACCGCGATCCCAGCCGCGAAATCCAGGTAACGCTGCCCGTCTGTGGTGAAAAGATAAGGCCCCTCGCCCCGCTCAAAAGCCAGGTCGATCCGGGCATAGGTCGGCATCAGCGCGTCGGTCACCAGATGTCTCTCCAGATGGCCGCAGCGGCCCTTTCCGCCGCGGAAAGGGCGTGAATAGACAGGCAATTCAGGGACCTGTCAACCTGGAGACCTGAAGCTTGGGTGGCGCCGGAAGGCGCCGTTTCGTGCGCTAGTAAAGCCGCTTAACCTGATAGCCCTGCTGTTCCAGCAAATGCAAGATGCCCCGGTCGCCGGGCAGATGCATGGCGCCGACGGCGATGAAAGTGTTCCCCGCCGCAAGGAGATCCGGCATGCGGTCGACCATGATTTGGTTACGGGCATCGATCAGCTGATCGATAAAATAGTCCGTCGCCCCCTGATCGGCCTCGGTCATCTGATCCAGCATCATCTGGTGAATGCCGCTGACATTCCGCGCCAGATAGAGCTGCAGCATCTCCTGGAAGTTGCTGTCGATCCGTGCCGGATCGGCCAGCACGGAGTTGAGCGCCGCGACCTGATCCACTTCGGGCATGTTCTGAAAGCGCGAAAGCTGTTCCTCCACCGTCTCCAGACCGTGCAGCTTTTTGCCCTGGCGCCGCGCCTCGCTCTGCATCCACTGGTCCAGGGCTTCCTTGCCCGCCGCCTGTCGCATGGATTCTTCCGGCGGCATGGCAAAGACCACCATCAGGGCCCAGGGCTTGAATATCCTGAGCGCTTCTCCCGGCAGGCCATAGGCCGCCGCCAGTTCGACCGCCTGGGCGAAGGCCTCCGCGCCGATGATCTGATCCAGGGTGCGTCCATCCGTCAGGATCATATGCTGCGCCATGAGCATCTGCTGTTCCGGATCCAATATGACTTCGAAGGTGGCGCTGTCCGCCGCCTTGAAGGCTTGCAGCACCGGGGCGGGCAGATCCAGGATCCGATCGTCGGAAACGTGGAAAGTGCCGAAGAGGTAACTGGGCGCCGCGCCGGCGCGCTCCACCTGCCACAAAAGGCCCTCCCCGTGCCGCAGGCCCTCGCCCGCCGCAGCTTGGGGAGCCAAAAGGGCGAGCAGCATCAGGAAGACGGTCCGGCCTTTGCGCAGGGAAAGGCTGAAAGTTGCGGGGATCATGGCTGCAAATCCTCTAATAGGTCGACGTGGCGGGACATCCGCCCAGTATTCCGCGCGAAATCTTAAGAAATCGCTCTCACGGCTTTATCTTGTAGCCCGCCGCAAACAAACGCCAGGCCAGGACCCAGAGCGCCAGATTCAAGCCCGTCA
>CAJHXM010000747.1_pt1 | contig 11424 bp, 7 predicted proteins | sample 9198461 | NCBI WGS metagenome assembly CAJHXM01 (sample SAMEA7708299, study PRJEB35096) | sediment metagenome | biome: marine neritic benthic zone biome [ENVO:01000025]; feature: sediment [ENVO:00002007]; material: shallow marine sediment [ENVO:03000034] sea grass bed [ENVO_01000059] ...
CATCGATGTTGCAGCCTGCGTGGCGCGCGATATCACGGTTTATCCCGCCACCGGGGCCAACGACCTGTCCGTCGCCGAGTATGTCGTCACCGCGGCCCTGCTGCTGCTGCGCGGCGCCTGGCTGTCCAGCGCAGCCGTCGCGCAAGGCCGTTGGCCGCGCCAGAGTCTGATCGGACGCGAGATCTCTGGAAAAACGATTGGGCTGGTCGGCTTCGGGCGCATCGCGCGGGAAACTGCCGCGCGGGCCGCCGCGCTGGGCATGCAGGCGATCGCCCACGATCCTTTCGTGGCGGCCGACGATCCCGCCTGGGCGAGCGCCGCATCGGTATCCCTGGACCGCCTGCTGGCGGACGCGGACGTGGTGAGCCTCCACATCCCCCTTACCGACGAAACCCGGCATCTGATCGGCGCGGGCGCCTTGGCGGCGATGAAGCCCGGCGCGGTCCTGATCAATGCGGCCCGGGGCGGCGTAGTCGACGAAGCGGCGCTCTGCGCGGCCCTGCGGGAGGGAAATCTCGGCGGCGCTGCCTTGGACGTGTTTGAAACCGAGCCTTTGAGCGCCGCCGCGGGCCAAGCCTTCGACGGCCTGTCCAACCTGATCCTGACACCCCACATCGCCGGCGTGACCGCGGAGTCGAATGTCAGGGTCAGCCGCCTGATTGCCGAACGAGTCACCGCACATCTGGAGCGCAGCACATGATATCCCTCGACGCCGCCCGGGACCTGATCCGGGAGACCCTGGTGGCCTGCAACACCAGCGCGGCCAACGCCGGCGCGGTGGCTGAAGCCCTGATCGGGGCGGAGCTGGCCGGCCAGATCGGCCATGGCCTGCGCCGCGTGCCGAGCTATGCGGCCCAGGCCCGCAGCGGCAAAGTAGATGGCCAGGCCTGCCCTACCGGCGAGAAAACCCGCCCGGGCACGCTCCGCATCGATGCAGGCCATGGCTTTGCCTATCCCGCGCTGGATCTGGCCTTGGCAACGCTGCCGCAGATGGCCCGCGACCAGGGTGTGGCGCTGGCCGGCGTCCACCGATCCCACCACGCCGGTGTCACCGGCATCTTCGTGGAGCGGCTGGCCGAGGCCGGCCTGGTCGGCCTGATGATGGTGAACTCGCCGCCGGCCATGGCCCCCTGGGGCGGCAAGACGCCGCTGTTCGGCACCAACCCCTTGGCCTTTGCCGCGCCGCTGCCGGAGGGGCCGCCGCTGGTGATCGATCTGTCGCTCTCCAAGGTCGCCCGCGGCAAGATCATGGCCGCCCAGCAGAAAGGCGAGGCCATACCCGAAGGGTGGGCCCTGGATGCGGCCGGGGCCGCCACAAGCGATCCGGCGGCCGCGCTGCAGGGCAGCATGGTCCCCATGGGCGATGCCAAGGGCGCCGCCCTGGCATTGATGGTCGAGTTGCTTTGTGCCGGACTGACCGGGGCGAACTACGCCTATGAGGCCAGCTCCTTTTTCGAGGCCGAGGGCACGCCGCCCGGCACCGGACAATTCCTGCTGGCGATCGATCCGGCCGCCCTGGGCGGGCCCGCCGCTGTCGGGCGGATTGGCGAGATGGCCGCCCGCATCGAAGGCACCGAAGGCGCCCGTCTGCCGGGTCGGCGGCGCCAGGCCCGGCGGGCGCAGATTCTGCGCGACGGCATCGACGCCGACGCCGCGCTACTGGATGAGATCCGCGCTCTGCGCGATTCAGGCGAATCATAAGGCGTACTCCGAACCGAGGCCCATTTGATCCATATCAACGCCGCCTTGCCGAATCCGCATTAGGGAAAGGAGCCTGGCAAAGGCTCTGACCTTAGAAAGGGTTGCTGCAAAAGGAGGTACATATGGCTTTCTCGCTCCGAGAAGGTCTTTACTACGTGGGGCAGAAGCTCGCTGAGCCTTGGCGCAGTTGGCAGGAGCGGCGGCGTTTGCGTCAGGAACTGGCCAACTTCCCAGCCCCCGAACGGGACCGCCTCTTGGCGGACGCGGGGATGAGACCAGCGGATCTGCGCACGATCTTCCAAGGCCACCGCCATAGCCGCAAATTGATGACCGCCATGATGCGCCGCTTTGACATCGACCCGGCAGGGGCGGCACCCCGCTATTGGGGCTCCTTGCGGGACGCGCAGCGCACCTGCAGCCAATGCAAAAAGACCCGCCGCTGCCGCCGCTGGCTTGAATTGGGCCGGCTGCGGGATGTGCCACGGCGCTTTTGTCCCAACGCCCCCCTCTTCGAGGAGATCGGCCGGACTCTGCCTGAGTAAGCGCTTTCCCTCCTTTGGTCCGTCAATCGGACCCTCCCCAATGCCCGCGCGATAGGGTAGGCTTCCCGCTATACCGGTTCAGTATTCCGGCCAAGAACGACAGGGGAGCTGAGACAATGGGGACCCATCAGGAACAGCAGGCCGCTAAATCGGTGGCGCGGATTGTGCAGCAGGCCAAGAAACTGGCCGGCGGTGCCAAGGGCAAGGCCGCCGTCGATTTCGTGGGCCGGTTTTACGCGCACGTTCCGCCGGACGACCTGCGCGGCGAAACGCCGGAGAACTTGGCCGGCGGCGCGCTGGCTCTGTGGCAGCAACTGCAGGTCCGCAAAAGCGATAAGGCCAACATCCGGGTCTACAACCCCAAGCCCGCGCGCGACGGCTGGGATTCCGCCCGCACCATCATCGAGATTATCAACGACGACATGCCTTTCCTGGTGGACTCGGTGGCCTCAGAGGTGAATCGCCAGGGTGCGGAGGTTTATCTGGTCGTCCATCCAGTGATCGCGGTGCGCCGCGATGCCAAGGGCAAGCTTATTTCCCTCGCCAGCGACTCCGGCGCCAAAGGCGCCCATGGCGAATCCGTAATGCAGGTGCATGTCAGCGAACAAACGGCAGAGGGCTGTGCCGATCTGGCCAAGGGCCTGACCAAGGTCCTGCAGGATGTCCGTGCCGCAGTCGAGGACTGGCCGTCCATGCGCCAGCGTTGCCGGGATCTCATCGCCGAGCTGGTCAAGACGCCGCCCGCGGTGCCGACGGGCGAGGTTCAGGAAACCCTGGCCTTCCTGCGCTGGATTGACGACGATCATTTCACCTACCTCGGCTATCGCGAATATGAATTTTCGGGGAATGGGGCCAAGGCCGTTTCCAAGATCGACAAGAAGAGCGGTCTGGGTACCCTGCGCAGTAGCGAAGTACGGGTTTTCGATGGTCTGCGTAACCTGGGCAAACTGCCGCCGGACGTACGCGCCTTTGTTCAGAATCCGGCGCTGTTGCGCATTACCAAGGCCAACGCCAAATCGACGGTGCACCGCCCGGTGCATATCGACACCCTGGCGATCAAGGCCTTCGACAAGAAGGGAAAGGTGATCGGCGAACGGTTGTTTGTCGGGCTTTTCACATCGGTCGCCTACTCCCGCAGCCCTCGGGATATTCCGATTCTACGCCAAAAGGTGGAGAACGTCATGGTGCGCTCCGGCTTCACGGCCGGCAGCCACGACGGCAAGGCCCTGATGCACATCCTGGAGACCTATCCGCGCGACGAGCTGTTCGAAAGCTCGGAAGACGACCTGCTGAAGATCTCTTTGGGTGTGCTGCATTTGCAGGAGCGGCAACGCACGGCCCTTTTTGCCCGCTATGATGCCTTTGAGCGGTTTGTCTCCTGTATGGTCTACGTTCCGCGCGATCGCTATGACACCAGACTGCGTCTGAAGTTGCAGGGCATCTTGGCAGACTACTATGACGGCACGATCGCAACCTTTTCGACGCACCTGACCGACGAAGCGCTGGCGCGGCTCCATGTCATTGTGCGGACGAATGACGAACGTATTCCGGCGGTCAAGGAATCCGAGGTCGAAGCGGCGCTGGTAGAGGCCGCGCGCTCCTGGTCTGACCTTCTTGAAGTGGCCTTGATCGAAGCCCGCGGCGAGGAGTCGGGTCTGAGAGCCCTCAGGGTTTTCGAACGGGCCTTTCCGATCGGCTTTCAGGAACGCTTCGACGCGCAGATGGCGGTGGAGGACATCGGCTATATCGAGCGTACCCTGGCCAGCGGTGCCATGGGGATGAATCTCTACCAGGACAATGCCGCCGATCAGACTCGCCTGAGATTCAAAATTTACGCGACCGGCGATCCGGTGCCGCTCTCCGACATCCTGCCGATGCTGGAGAACATGGGCCTGCGGGTCATCGGGGAAGTGCCCTATGAGATCCAGCCCGCCGGCGGTGCGACGATCTGGAGCCACGACTTCAGCATGATGACCGAGGACGGCAGCGCGGTCGATGTCGCGCCGGTTCGGGACGCCTTTCATGATGCCTTTGGACGCGTCTGGCGCGCGCAGATGGAAGACGATGGATTCAACAAACTGGTGCTGCAGTCGGGCCTGACCGCACGCCAGGTCATTGTCCTGCGGGCCTATTGCAAGTACCTGCGCCAGGCCCGTATTCCTTTCAGCCAGGAATACATGGAAGAGACCCTGGCGCGGAATCCGAAAATTACGGCATTGCTCGTGGAGCTCTTTGAGCAGCGTTTCGACCCGGCATTGACGAAGACCTCTGCCAAAAAATCGAAGGGAGTAACGGACAAAATTTCGGCGTTGCTCGACGCCGTCGCCAACCTGGACGAAGACCGGATTATCAGGCGCTATCTGAATCTTATTCTGTCGACACTGCGAACCAATTTCTATCAGCCGGCAGAAGACGGTTCGGAAAAAAGCTATGTCTCCTTCAAGCTCGATTCCCGCAACCTCGATGAGCTGCCGGAGCCCCGGCCGTTCCGGGAGATCTTCGTCTACAGTCGCCGCATCGAAGGCGTGCATCTGCGCTTTGGCATGGTCGCCCGCGGCGGTCTGCGCTGGTCCGACCGGCGTGAGGATTTCCGCACTGAGATCCTGGGCTTGGTGAAGGCCCAACAGGTCAAGAACGCGGTCATTGTGCCGGTGGGCTCGAAGGGCGGCTTCGTGGTCAAGAATCCACCGCCCCACGATGCCGGGCGCGATGCCTTCCTGGCCGAAGGCATCGAATGCTACAAGATCTTCATCCGGGGCCTGCTCGACATCACCGACAACCTGAAACTGAGCAAGCTGATCCCGCCGAAGTCCGTCATGCGCCACGATGCCGACGACCCCTATCTGGTGGTGGCGGCCGACAAGGGGACGGCGACTTTCTCCGACATCGCCAATGGTGTCTCTCAGGATTATGGGCATTGGCTGGACGACGCCTTCGCCTCGGGCGGATCGGCGGGCTACGATCACAAAAAGATGGCCATCACCGCGCGCGGCGCCTGGGAATGCGTCAAGCGCCATTTCCGCGAACTGGGTAAAGACATCCAGACGCAGGATTTCACCTGCATCGGTTGCGGCGATATGTCAGGGGACGTTTTCGGCAACGGCATGCTGCTGTCGAAGCACATCAAGCTGATCGGGGCCTTCAACCATCTGCATATTTTCGTCGACCCGGATCCCGACCCGGCGGTGACCTGGAAAGAACGCAAACGTCTTTTCGACCTGCCCCGCTCGGCCTGGACCGATTACAATACCAAGCTGATTTCGAAAGGCGGCGGTATCTTCGACCGCAGCGCCAAGTCGATCAAGCTGACACCGCAGATGAAAAAGCTGTTCGACATCAGCCGGGACCAGGTGACGCCGAACGAACTTTTGAAGGCGATGCTGCTGGCCCAGGTGGAACTGCTATGGTTCGGCGGGATCGGCACCTATGTGAAATCCCGCGGCGAAAGCCACGCCGATGCCGGCGACCGGGCGAACGACGCCCTGCGGATCGACGGGCGCGAACTCAGGGCCAAGGTGATCGGCGAAGGCGCGAACCTGGGTGTGACTCAAGAGGGCCGAATCGAATACGGCCTGGCCGGGGGCCGCTCTAACACCGACTCAATCGACAACTCCGCGGGCGTCGACTGCTCGGATCACGAGGTCAACATCAAGATCCTGCTGGGCGCCGTGGAGCAGGCCGGCAAGATGACGCGCAAACAGCGCAACCAGTTGCTGGAGAAGATGACCGACGAAGTCGCTGAGCAGTGCCTGCGCGACAACTATCTACAGTCGGCGGCCATTACCATCACCCATCAGCTGGGCGCACATCTGCTGGATCGTTTTGCCCGTTTCATGCGGGCACTGGAAAAGGCCGGCCAGCTCGACCGGGTTATTGAGTTTCTGCCGGACGACGAGACCGTCTCCGATCGCCTGAAAGAAGGCGTGGGCCTCACCCGGCCGGAGATTTCCGTGCTGCTGTCTTACTCAAAGATCGTGCTCTATGACGAACTCCTGGCGTCCGATCTGCCGGATGATCCTTATTTTGCTGCCGCGCTTAACGAATACTTCCCAAAGCCTCTGCGCAAAACTTATGCCAAGGAGATCACACAGCACCGGCTGCGCCGGGAGATTGTGACCACCGTGGTGACCAACGATCTGGTCAACCGGGTGGGCATCAATTTCGTGCACGAGGTCCGGGAAAAAACCGGCATGCCGTCGGACGAGATCACCAAGGGCTATATCATTGGCCGTGAAATTTTCGGCATGCAGGGCATTTGGGCCGAAATCGAGGCGTTGGACAACAAGGTGCCGGCCTTGCTGCAGTCGACCATGCTGGTGGAATGCGGGCGCCTGCTGGAGCGGGAAACCGTCTGGTTCCTGCGCGAAGGCGGCTTTCCTCTTTCCATCAACCATCTGATAGAGGCCTATAAGCCCGGTGTGGCGGCTCTGGTCGGAAAGCTGGAGGGACTGGTTTCTCCGGCAGACCGCCGGGTGCTGGAGGAGCGCGCCGCGACCTACCGCGAGCAGGGGGCGCCAAAGTCGCTCGCATCGCGAATCGCCAACATGGCACTTCTGTCGCCGGCCCTGGATATCGTGCGCATCGCCGACGGCGCGAAGCTGCCGGTGGAACGGGTGGCCGAAGCCTATTTCACAGTCGGCGCACGCTTCGGGTTCGACTGGCTGCGCCGGGCGGCAGGGCATCTGCCCAGCGACACCGCTTGGGACAAGCTGGCGGTCACGGCGATTGTCGACGACCTCTATGGCCATCAAAGCGAGCTCACCGGCCGGATTCTGGACGGCAAGGGTGCGCGCGGCACGGCCGCCACCATCATCGACGACTGGGCCGAACTGCGCCGGCAGTCGGTGGCGCGCACGGAACAGCTCTTGGGCGAGTTGCAGGCCGCGACTACGCCCGACTTTGCCATGCTGGCGGTGGCCAACCGGCAACTGAAATCGATGGTGGCCAGCTAACCTGTGACAGAGTCTAGCGCAGGCGGACCGGCGGCTGCGGGGCGTTGGGCGGTTGCGGCCTGGTGTCTGTACGACTGGGCGAACTCGGCCTTTCCGGCGGTCGTAGTCACCTTTGTTTTTGCCGCTTATTTCGCGCAAGGCGTCGCGGTCACGCCGGAGCTGGGCACGGCGCAGTGGGGTTGGGCGCTCAGCATTTCCGGGCTGGCCCTGGCTTTGCTGGCGCCGGTGGTCGGCGCCATCGCCGACCAGTCCGGGCCGCGCAAACCCTGGATTGCGATCCTGACCGCGGTCTGCGTCGTCGCCTCGGCCTGCCTCTGGTGGGTGGAACCTGACCCGGCTTTTGTGATTTTGGCGCTGTTGCTGGTGGGGTTGGGAAATCTGGCCTTCGAGTTTGCCATCGTCTTTTACAACGCCATGCTGCCGGAGATTGCCGGCATGACGCGCATCGGCCGCGTTTCCGGGTGGGCATGGGGACTGGGTTATGCCGGCGGACTGGCCTGTCTCAGCATCTGCCTGGTGGTCCTGGTGACGCCGGAGCAGCCGCCCTTCGGGCTCGATAAGGCGGCGGCAGAGCAGGTGCGCATTATCGGACCCTTTGTGGCCGTTTGGATCACGGTCTTTGCTTTGCCGTTTTTTTTGCTGACACCGGACCTGCCCGCCACCGGAACGGCCCCGGGACAGGCGGTGCGCCAAGGTCTGGCTCAGCTACGCCGCACTCTTATAGAGTTGCCGCGCCAGGGGCAGATCGGACGCTTTCTGCTGGCCCGCATGATTTACACCGACGGTCTCAACACGCTTTTTGCCTTCGGCGGCATCTACGCCGCCGGCAGCTTTGGCATGTCGGTGGAGGAAATCCTGATCTTCGGCATTATTCTGAACGTCACCGCCGGCCTGGGCGCGACGGCCTTTGCCTGGATCGACGACTGGCTGGGCGCCAAGCCCAGCATCGTCATTTCCCTGGTCGCCCTGACCCTGATCGGCACGGCGATCCTGCTGGTCGAGTCCACAACCTGGTTCTACATCCTGGGTGCGGCGCTGGGGATCTTCTTCGGCCCGGCCCAGGCCGCCAGCCGCTCTTTGATGGCCCGGCTGGCGCCGCCGGAGGTGCGCAACGAACTCTTCGGCCTCTATGCCCTCTCCGGCAAGGCCACCGCTTTCGTCGGCCCGGCGCTGGTAGGCTGGGTGACCCTCTGGTCCGGCAGCCAGCGCTGGGGCATGGCCACCATCCTGGTCTTTTTCGTCGTGGGACTGGCGATTCTTCTGCCCTTAAAAGCGGGGGGGCCGGCGGGGCCAGGAGCACGCCCAGGCTGAGAATCGACAGTCCACCTGGGTTATGCCAGTCTTCCGGTTAGGGAATCGGGGAAAGGCGAATTATGCGCCGAACTGTTCGGTCGGGATTTTTTGCGGCGATTGCGCTGGGCTTGACGGCGTTTTCCAGTCCCGGCCAGGCCGCCGTCACCTTCTATACCGACCGCATTACCTTCACCGCCGCCTCGGCCACGGTGAGGGTGGAGGATTTCGAGCGCTTTCCCCAGGCCAACAGCCCGTTGCCGTCCTTTTCCCGCAACGGCAACTTCTATCAGCCCGATGCCGGCGGGTCGGATGTATTTGTGGCAACCGACGCCAACCCGGCCTTTGGGGTACCGTCCGGGTCCCGCAGCACAGTCCTGACCGGCAACGGCCTGGAGGATTTCAAGGTCAGCTTTGGGACGAAGCAACGCGCCGTCGGCTTCGACACCTACCTGAACGACATGCCGGCCCGGGTGCAGGTCTTCGGCGTCGGCGGCAAGTTGCTGGCCCAGCGGAGCCACAGCCATGCCAGCACGGCAACGGGCTTTCTCGGTATGGTCTCAAGCGAAGCCATTACCGCGGTCCGCTGGACCGCGGACCCCGCCAGCAACGCCAGCGTCAATACCGGCATCGACAACATTCGCGCGGCGGGTACCGCACGGGTCAACGTGGCAGACGGGGGCCTGCAGGCCGCGGGCGGACTAAGCCGCCGCCCGGATATAAGTGACGACGGGCGCTTTGTGGTTTTCGAGTCCGCAGCCGGCAACCTGGTGTTGGGGGATGGCAACACTGAATCTGACATATTCATTCATGACCGCGCGACAGGCACCACGACCCGGGCCAGCGTCACAAGTGGGGGAACAGAGGCTAACAACGGAAGTTTTGGCCCCGTCCTCAGCGGCGATGGGCGGTTTGTGGCTTTTTATTCTTTTGCCAGCAACCTGATCGCGGGAGAGATCAGTAGCGGGCAGAACATATTTGTTCATGACCGGCTCACAGGCGCGACGACCCGGATCAGCGGCGGCACCTCAGGTGGCAGCGCATTTCCGGCCCTCAGCAATGATGGGCGTTTCGTGGCCTTTGATTCTTTTGGCTTCGACCTCGTAGCGAACGACACCAACAATGCGGCCGATGTATTTCTTTTTGACCGCGACACAACAACCACGGCCCGGGTGAGCGTTTCCAGCGGCGGTGCGCAGGGGTCCGATCATAGCCTCAGCGCCAGCCTCAGCGGCGATGGACGCTTTGTCGCCTTTGAGTCCCGGGCGTCAAACCTGGTACCGGGAGACACAAACAACAGAGCCGATGTTTTTCTCCACGACCAGGCGGCAGGCTCAATAAAGCGGATCAGCGTGGCTACCGGGGGAGCGCAAACCACGGTCAGCAGCGGATTCAGCTCCAGTGCGGCCCTCAGTGACGACGGGCGTTTTGTGGCATTCCATTCTACCGCCATAAATCTGGTGCCCGGAGACACGAACACATTTCGGGACGTTTTTATTCACGACCGTGTGTTGGCCTCGACAACACGTGTCAGCCTGACCAATGCAGGCGCACAGGCAGTGGGCGGAGAGAGCAACAATCCGACTCTCGGCGACAATGGACGCTTCGTCGCCTTTTCGTCGCTTGCCACCAATCTGGTGTCCGCCGACACGAACGGTCAGGGACATCTTCCTGCGTGACCGCGTTGCGGGTTCAACAACCCGCGTCAACGTGAGCGGAGCGGGTGCGCAAGGAATCGGTGGAGATAGTTTCAATCCAAGCCTCAGCGGGAGTGGGAGGTTCGGCGTTTTCCAATCCTCTGCAACCAACCTGGTGGCAGACGACACCAACAGCGCTTCGGATATCTTCATCCGCGTGCTGGACCAAGATGGAGATGGGGCGCTGGACGAGTTGGACAACTGCCTGGTGCTGGCCAACGCGGGGCAAAACAATAACGACGGCGACATCGAGGGCGACTCCTGCGATCTCGACGACGACAACGACGGCATGCCCGACAGTTTTGAGATCGCCAACGGATTCGATCCCTTCGATTCCGCCGATGCGGCGCAGGATGCAGACGGCGACGGCGTTACCAACCTGGCGGAATTCGAGGACGGCACCGACCCCCTCGATCCCAGCGACAACCGCGCCGCCCGCGCCGGTGCCCTCAGCGGCATGATGCAGCTTCTGCTGGACTGACACTTCGATCTGCGGCGAAACATCCAAAGCGGCCCAAAGGCTATTCTCCGGCCAGCCTCACCGACCGGAGACCAATCCCCATGATCACCTGTTTTATTCGCTACGAGATCGATCCATTCAAAAAGGTTGCCTTCGAAACCTATGCCCGCAACTGGGGCCAGGCGATCCCGCGCTGCGGCGCCGACCTGATCGGCTACTATGCGCCGCACGAGGGGTCCAGCACGGTGGCCTACAGCCTCTACAACATCGAAAGCCTGGCGGCTTACGAAGCCTATCGCGCGCGCCTAAGGGCGGATCCTCTGGGCCAGGAGAACTACGCCTTCGCGCAGAAGGAGCAATTCATTCGCCGGGAAGACCGGATCTTCCTGCGCCTCGCTTCGGCGCCGCACGCGGACCCGTAACTCAGTGCCGGAAGTGGCGCATGCCGGTATAGACCATGGCCAGGCCGGCCTCGTCGGCGGCCTGGATGACCTCGTCGTCGCGCATCGAGCCGCCGGGCTGGATGACCGCGGTGGCGCCGGCCTCAGCGGCGGCGAGCAGGCCGTCGGCGAAGGGAAAGAAGGCATCGGAGGCGACCACCGATCCGGCGGTGCGGCTGGCGCTTTCGCCGGCGGCCTTGGCGGCATCGCGGGCTTTTAGGGCGGCGGTGCGCGAGGAATCGATCCGGCTCATCTGTCCGGCGCCGACACCGACGGTGGCGCCGCCCTTCACATAAACGATGGCGTTGGATTTCACGTGCTTGGCGACCCGGAAGGCGAAGA
>CAJHXM010000225.1_pt1 | contig 11415 bp, 11 predicted proteins | sample 9198461 | NCBI WGS metagenome assembly CAJHXM01 (sample SAMEA7708299, study PRJEB35096) | sediment metagenome | biome: marine neritic benthic zone biome [ENVO:01000025]; feature: sediment [ENVO:00002007]; material: shallow marine sediment [ENVO:03000034] sea grass bed [ENVO_01000059] ...
GGATCTGCGGCTTCTCGATGCCCAGGTCCGCCTTCAGGTCCTCCAGCATATAGGTGAACTTGGACGGATTTGGCTTGTACGAGCCGATGTCTTCCGCCGTATAGATGGCGTCGAAAGCCACCCCCAGCTTGGCGTTGCTGGCCTTGAAGGACTCCCGGTCCACGTTGGAGAGGATCACCAGCTTATAGTGCTGCTTGAGGTAGGCGAGGGACTCGACGGAATCGGCAAAGGCCGGCCAGTCGGGCACCGAGGCGCCGAAGGCATCCGCCTCGGCGTCGCTGGCCTCCAGGCCCCAGGCGCCGGCCATGCGTTTCAGCACCAGGGCCAGCAGCGCCGGGTAGAGCAGCGCCGGGGTTTCCGCTTCTTGCGCCGATTCTTCCCGGGCAAAGCATTCCAGGACCTCGTCGCGGTCCTTGGTAAGGCCTTGGGCCGCCAGCCACTGCGCAGCAGCCGTATAAATGCCGCTCTCCCAATCGATCAGGGTGCCGTAGCAGTCAAAGGTCAGGGCGTCGTAGTCGGTGAGGGATCTGGACAAGGCGGGCCTCCGGCGTCGCGGGAAGAGGAAGAAGTTGCCGGGAGCATAGAAGATGGCGGTCCCGGCGTCTTGACCGGATCGCGCTAATTTTGTGCCGCTTGTCGCGCGGTGGCGCGGTATCTGGCGGGGGTCACCTTATAGTCCCGCCGAAAGGCCCGGGTGAAGGCGCTCTGGTCCGCATAGCCGCATTGCAGCGCAATATCGGCCAGCGGCAGCCCGCCCGACGCGAGCAGGCGGGCGGCGTGCCGCAAGCGGCAGGCGGTGATATAGCGTTTGGGCGAACTGCCATAGCTGCTCTGGAAGAGACGGTGCAGGCGGCTCACGCTGAGGCCGGACTCTGCCGCCACCTGCGCGACCGAAAGCGGCTCGAGGTAATGGCTTTGAATATAGTTCTTGGCTGCCGCCAGGGCGCGGCTTTCAGGGACCTGCGGGACGCCGCTTCTGCGCTCCAGGGCGCCGATCAGGGACTCGGCTACGGCATCGCTGTGCAGGCCCGTAAGTCCAAAGGCGGTGACCTCTTCCGCCAGAAAGTGACAAAACCGGCCCAGGGCCGGGTCGATCTCCACAAAGGGCCGCGCCAGGGTCTCGTGCCAGAAGGGCCGATGGAGGTCTCCGCCGAGGTCGCCCTCATGGGCCAAATCGAGGATCAGGAAAGCGTTGTCCCGCGATCCGGAGAAGCTGTGCTGCTGCCCGGCGGCGACCACGGCGGCCGGTGCCGCCGTAACGTCGTTGCAGCGCCCTTCGACTTCCATGTCCAGCCGGCCGCGCAGAGGCAGCACCAATTGGTGGTGTCCATGGGCATGCGTCTCCGCATCCCCGCTGTAGTGCCTGACGTCGAATGCGGAACCAATCATTGCCACCCCTAGATCGGGCGTGGGCGCGCCGGATTCAAGCTCTCTGCCGGTCAGGCGTTAGCGCATGAAATCGCGCGCCTGTTCCACCCACTTCTCCCGCTCGATACGGCCGGGGAAGTCCAGCACGGCGTTGATGCGCTCGATGTCCTCGGCGGTGAAACCGGCGATCTGCTGAAAGGTGGTGATCCCCAGGCCGTTCAGCTTGCCCTTCAGCACCGCGCCGATGCCTTTGATCCGGGTCAGGTCGTCGGGATCTCCGGCGGCGCCGTCTTCTCCGGGGTAACGCTTCAGGGTGAGGGCGGGGGCCTCTTCGGCGTTGGATTCGGGCGTTGCAGCCGCGGCTGTGGTGGGTTCTGAAGCCGGCGTGGCGGTGCGTTCGGCTTGGGCCTGTGCCAGTTGTGCTTCCAACTCGCGGATGCGGGTCTCCCCTGCCGCGACCGCACCGCGCAGGCGGGTCTCTTCGGCGCGGTCCGCCTCCGCCGGACCGGCGACGGCCGGCTGTGCCGCCAGCTTTTGTTCAAGGCCGGCGCGGGCACTGGCTTCGTTCGCCAGCCGGCCGCGCAGTTCCTCGGCTTCGGTCTTGGCGGCGCTCAGCTTGTCGCCGCGTTCGTTGGCCAGCAGGCGGGCTTCCTCCAGGGCGTCCCGACTGGCCGTCAATTCCTGTTCAAAGGCGGCGGCGCGGCTGGTCGCCGCATCCTCCTGGGCCTTGGCTTCCTGCGCGGTGGCTTCCGCCGCCGCAAGCCGGCCGCGGGCTTCGGCGGTTTCCTCGTGCGAGGCGCGCAGCTTGGCGCCCCAGGACGCTTCGTGTTCCGCCAAGTCCTTGCGGTATCGGGCACTTAGGAAAAACCAAGCCACCAGTAGCCCAATGACCAGCCCGAGAAGAAACCAGATGAATCCCATGTAACCCTCCCGTTAGTTCGGCGTTATTTTGTTCGCCTTTTCTTGCCGCGGTTTTTCGATACCTGCGGGATATTTTAGACAATGCTACAACTTTGGGCAGGTGAAACAAAGGGGCAGATTCATGAAAGGACAGGTCTCAGACCTGGCTTGTCCCAGAACCTGATTCACGGCTCGTGTCGAAGCGATATGAGCCGTGAATCAGTCTCTAACCTATTCAGGTAGCGGACGATTCACGTTTCAGATCGATGTAATCTGAAACGATCGGATGTTGCTCTAGAGCTTCGCCCCGCAGCTTCAAAATCGCGGATTAGCCCCTTGATTGCATTAAAGCTATTGCCGATCCGCGCGGCCTCACTAAGATAGTCCGCGGTCGGCAGTTCGGCCGTTATTCTACGGCCTCCGGGCCGCCGATTCAGGCGAGATGACGTGGTCCGCTATTCTATTTTCAGCCTGGCGCGCAATGCGCTGTCCTTCCACCAGAATTGGCCTCGCGCCTGGCGCAGCCCGGTGCCGAAGCCGTCCTATGACGTCATCATCGTGGGCGGCGGCGGACATGGCCTGGCGACCGCCTATTACCTCGCCAAGAACCATGGCATCACCAATGTCGCGGTCCTGGAAAAGGGCTGGCTGGGCGGCGGCAACACCGGGCGCAACACCACCATCGTGCGCTCGAACTATATGCTTGAGGCCAACGCCCACTTCTACGAGCATTCCCTGAAGCTTTGGGAGGGCCTGTCCCAGGACCTGAACTACAATGTGATGTTCTCCCAGCGCGGCGTGGTCAATCTGGGGCACAGCGACAGCCAGATGGAACTCCACGCCCGGCGCGGCAACGCCATGCGCCTGAACGGCATCGATGCGGAGCTGCTGAGCCGGGAACAGGTGCAGCAGATGGTGCCGCTGCTGGACTGTTCCGATGACGCGCGCTTCCCCATCAAGGGCGCCCTGCTGCAGCCGCGCGGCGGCACGGCGCGGCACGATGCGGTGGCCTGGGGCTATGCCCGCGGCGCCGATGCCCGGGGCGTGGACATCATCCAGAACTGCGAGGTCACCGGAATCCGCCGGGAAGGCGGCCGGGTCGTCGGGGTCGAGACCAGCCGCGGACCCATCGCTGCCAAGAAAGTGGGCACCGCCGTGGCCGGCCACACGACCCAACTGGCAGAGATGGTGGACCTGCGCCTGCCGATCGAATCCCACGTGCTGCAGGCCATGGTCTCCGAGCCTTTGAAGCCGGTCCTGGATACGGTGGTGACCTCCGGCGCCACCCACATTTACATCAGCCAGTCGGATAAGGGCGAGCTGGTCTTCGGCGGCGACCTGGACGGCTACAACTCCTTTGCCCAGCGCGGCAACCTGCCGCTGGTGGAGCATGTGGTGATGGGCGTCGTGGCGCTCTTTCCCGCCTTCCGGCGCCTGCGCATGATGCGGACCTGGGGCGGCATCATGGACATGTCCATGGACGGCTCGCCGATCATCTGTAAAACGCCGGTCGAAGGTTTCTATATCAACGGCGGCTGGTGCTACGGCGGCTTCAAGGCGACGCCGGGCTCCGGCTGGGTCTTCGCCCACACCCTGGCAAACGACGCACCGCACGCCTTCAATCAGCCCTTCACGCTGGAGCGCTTTGCCAGCGGCCACGTCATCGACGAGAAGGGCGCCGGGCCGACGCCCGGCTTCCACTAGGGGACAGGCGATGCTGCTGATCAAATGCCCCTGGTGCGGCGACCGCGCGCAGACCGAGTTCACCTACAAAGGCGACGCCGCAGTCGAACGCCCGGCGGATCCCGCTGCCGTCTCCGATCAGGACTGGTTCGAGCATATCTATCTGCGCGACAACCCGAAGGGCCCGCATCTGGAACTCTGGCAGCACGCCAACGGCTGCCGCGCTTTTTTCAAAGTGCTGCGCAACGTGGTGACCCACGACATCCTGGCGACCGGCCGCCTCGACGAGGATCTGACCGCCGACGGGGAGCTGACCGCCGGCGGGGAGAAGCCCTCATGAGCGGCCAGCGCTTTCGCAACGGCGCCGGCGGGCTGATCGACCGCGACCGGCCGTTGCGCTTCACCTTCAACGGCAAGAGCTACGAGGGCTACGAGGGCGACAGCCTGGCCTCGGCCTTGCTGGCCAACGGGGTGCGTTTGATCGGGCGTTCCTTCAAGTATCACCGCCCGCGCGGCATCTACAGCGCCGGGCCGGAGGAGCCCAACGCCATGGTGCAGCTGGGCCGTGGCGCCGAGACCGAACCGAACATCCGCGCGACCGAGGTGCCGCTGGTCGAGGGCCTCACCGCGGCCTCGCAAAACTGCTGGCCGACGGTAGGCTTCGATGTCGGCGCGATGAACAGCCGCCTGTCGCGGCTTTTTCCCGCCGGCTTTTATTACAAGACCTTCATGTGGCCTGCGTCGCTCTGGATGAGCTACGAGCAGATGATCCGGCGCATGGCGGGTATGGGCGCGGCGCCGCGCAAGCCTGACCCGGACAGCTACGACCGGCATTACGATCACTGCGACGTTTTCATTGCCGGCGGTGGCCCCGCCGGCCTGGCGGCGGCTCTGGCGGCGGGGCGCAGCGGTGCCCGCGTTATTCTGGCCGACCTCAACAGCCGGCTCGGCGGCGCCTTGCTGGGCAACCCGGCGGAGATCGACGGCCAGCCCTCGGGAGAGTGGATCGCTGCCGCCCTGGCCGAGCTGGAGGCTTTGCCGGAAGTAACGATCCTCACCCGGGCGACGGTCTTCGGCTACTACGACCACAATCTCATGGGCCTGGTCCAACAGGTCGGGGACCGCAACGCCCAGACGCCGCGCCAGCGCCAGTGGCAGATCCGCGCCCGGCAGGTGGTCCTGGCGACCGGCTCGATCGAACGGCCCCTGGTCTTTGCCGACAACGACCGGCCGGGGGTCATGCTGGCCTCGGCGGCGCAGAGCTACGTGAACCGCTTTGCGGTGCGGCCGGGCGCGAATGCGGTGGTCTTCACCAATAACGATACCGCCTATCAGGCCGCCTTCGATCTGGATGCGTCCGGGGTCACGGTCTCCGCTTTCGTCGATCTGCGCGCCGAGGTCCCCGACCACCTGGCGGCCCGCTTGGCGGAACTGGGCATCGCCCTTTTCAAGGGCCAGGCCGTCGTCGCCACCCATGGCGGCCAGCATCTGCGCGGGGTGGAGATCATGGCGCTCGACGACAGCGGGACGGTCTGTCTGGGCGCCGGCCGGCGCATCGACTGCGACCTGCTCTGCACCTCCGGCGGCTGGAATCCCACGGTGCATCTCTTCTCCCAATCTCAGGGCAAGCTGCGCTACGAGCCGGGGATCGCCTCTTTCGTGCCCGACCGCTCGAAACAGGCCGAACGCAGCGCCGGCGCGGCGCGCGGCAGCTTCGCGTTGCAGGACTGTCTGGTCGAGGGCGCGGCGGCCGGCGCCGCGGCGGCAAGCGCCGCCGGCTTCGAGGCCATTGCCGACAGGGTGCCGCAAGCGGCCCCGGCCACGGCGGAAATGCCGCTGCGCGTTCTATGGCAGATCCCGCGGAAGGTGGGCAGCCACGGCAAGCGCTTTGTCGATCTGCAGGACGACGTGACGGCGGAGGATGTCGCTCTGGCGGCGCGCGAAGGCTATCAGTCCGTCGAACATCTGAAGCGCTATACGACCCTGGGCATGGGCACCGACCAGGGCAAGACCAGCAACGTCAACGGCCTGGGAATCCTGTCGGACATACTGGGCCGCGCGCCGGGCGAGGTGGGCACCACCACTTTCCGGGCGCCCTATACGCCGGTCACCTTGGGTGCCATCGCCGCGCGGGAGGTGGGCCATCACGCCGCGCCGATCCGCCGCACGCCGATGCACCAATGGCACCTGGAGGCCGGCGCGGTCTTCACCGAAGCCGGGCAGTGGCTGCGCCCGCGCTACTATCCGCAGGGTCGCGAGACCCTGGCCGAAGCGGCGCACCGCGAAACCCTGCATGTGCGCGAAAAGGTCGGCCTGGTCGATGTCTCGACCCTGGGCAAGATCGACATTCAGGGCGCGGACGCGGCGGAGTTTCTGAACCGGCTCTACATTAACGGCTTTGCCAAGCTGCCCATCGGCAAGGCGCGCTATGGCGTGATGCTGCGCGAGGAAGGCATGGCTTTCGACGACGGCACCACCACCCGGCTCGGCGAAAACCACTATCTCATGACCACGACGACGGCCAACGCCGGGCCGGTCATGACCACGATGGAATATTACCTGCAAGCGGTCTGGCCGGAGCTGGACGTTCACATCATCTCGGTTACCGACCTCTGGGCCTCCACGGCGGTGGCCGGCCCCTTGAGCCGCGCGCTGCTGCAGGCAATGGACGGCGATATCGATTTCTCCAACGAGGCCCTGCCTTTCATGGGCTGCGTCGAAGGCACCCTTGCCGGCATGCCGGCCACGGTATTCCGCATCTCCTTTTCCGGCGAGATGGGCTACGAGGTCGCGGTGGCGGCGGACCGGGGGCTGGAGATGTGGGAAGCCCTTTTGGCCGCCGGCCGGCCGCTGGAGGTGATCCCTTACGGCGTCGAGGCGCTGGGCCTGCTGCGCATCGAAAAGGGCCACGTGGTCATCGGCGCGGAGATCGATGGCCGCACCACCGCCGACGATCTGGGCTTCGGCAAGATGACCTCGACCAAGAAGGCCTTCATCGGACAGCGTTCCCTGAACCGCCCGGCTCTTGCGGCAGAGGGCCGCAAGCAGCTCGTCGGCCTGGTGCCGGTGGACCGCAAGACCTCTATTCCAGGCGGCGCGCAAATCGTCGCGGCGGCGGAACATCCGGCGCCGGTGCCCATGCTCGGGCATGTCACCTCGACCTGTTTCAGCCCCACGCTGGGCCATCCCATCGCCATCGCGGTGGTGGCCGACGGCCGTGCGCGCCTGGGGGAAATTCTCTACGCCAAGTCGCCGCTGAAGGGCGTGACCGTGCCGGTCGAACTCTGCAGCGCCCACTTCGTCGACCCGGACGGGAGCCGTATGCGTGCCTGAGAACTCGAACCGCCGCTCGGCCCTGGCGGGCCACTACCGGCCCGGCCGTCATGGCGCTGTGCCGGCCGACGGACCGGGCGTGACCCTGGCCGAGCGGCGCGGGCTGGCGGTCTTCATTCTGGACGGGCCGGCCGCCGACAAGAAATTCAGGACTGCCGTCGCCAAACAGCTCGGCTGCGGCCTGCCGGACAGGCCCAACAGCAGCACCGCGGCGCAGGGGCGGGTGGCGCTCTGGATCGGCCCGGACCGCTGGCAGATCCTGGCGCCGGACCGCGAGATAGCCGGCCTGGAGTCCAGCCTGGCCGCCACCTTGAAGAAGCGCCCCGGGGCGCTCAGTGAAGTGGGCCAGGCCCGCACGATCATCCGGGTCTCCGGCAAAGACGCGCGGGGGCTGATCTCAAAGGGCTGTCCCCTGGATCTGCACCCCCGCGCCTCGGCGAGCGGCGATTGCGCCCAGAGCCTCATGGCCGGCATGGCGGCCTCGCTCCACACCATCGAGGCCGGAATGACCTTCGACCTTCAGGTCACCCGCAGCTATGGCCTGACCCTATGGGAGTGGCTCTGTGACGCCGCTGCCGAATACGGCTATGAGGTCGCGGAAGCCCTGGAGGCTTAACCCCTCGCCGCAGGAAGGGTCACGCTATGACCTTTGCAAAGTTCTTCGCGCCCGGTTTTCTCCGCCTCCCCTGGCTGGCGCTCCTGCTCGCCTTGGCGGTCACCGCGGCAGCCTTGTCCGAAGATCGGGAATCCGCGTCGCTGAGCGGCCGCCTGCTGGTCGCGGCACCCGAACTGGTCGATCCCAATTTTGGCCGGACGGTCGTGTACCTAGTGGAGCACAACGACGAGGGCGCTATGGGATTGGTGGTGAACCGGCCGCTGGGCGACCTGGATGTGGAGAAATTCTTTGCCAACCTGGACCTGGACGGCGACGGGCTGTCGGGGACCCTCAGGGCCCACAGCGGCGGTCCGGTCGAGCCCAGCATCGTCTTCATTCTTCATAGCGCCGAAAGCGCGCTGGACAGCAGCCGTCCCTTGCCGGGCGGGCTTTCCCTGACCAACGACCCGGAAATGCTGCGCCGCCTCGCCGCGGGGGAGGGGCCAAAGCGCCACCTGTTGCTGTTCGGCTATGCCGGATGGGCGCCCGGGCAGCTCGAAGGCGAAATCGCCGGCGGATTCTGGAACGACATCGAGGCCGCGGATGATCTCCTCTTCGAACTTGATGATTCCGCAAAATGGAATAGCGCGCGCGAGCGCCTCTCCATCGACCTATAGAGTTCCGCCCGCGACTTAAATCCGATCCGGCTCCGATTAATCAGGACTCTCGTCAATGGATCCAGACCTTGCTGCTTTTCGTCTCAAGGACGCCGTTCCCTGGGGTCGCAACCGGGCGGAGTATGCCGCCTTTTTCGATCTGGACTTCGGCGCTGTCCCGGCGCGGATACTGGACTGTGCCGCCGGGCCCGCCTCCTTCACCGCGGAGATGATTGCCCAGGGTCACGACGTGATGGCCGCCGATCCGCTCTATGCTTTCCCGGAAGAAGCCATTGCCGCGCGAATGGTTGAGGTGCGGTCGCTGATCATGGCGGGGCTGCGGGAAGCGGCGGGGCGCTTCCGCTGGGACGACTACGGCTCGCCGGAGGGACTGGAAGCCACCCGCCTGGCGGCCATGAAACACTTCCTGAAGGATTACGAGGCGGGGCGGGCCGCCGGCCGCTATGTTGCGGCAACTTTGCCCCATCTGCCTTTTGCCGAAGGTGCTTTCGACTTGGTGCTCTGCTCCCATTTTCTATTTCTCTATTCGGCGCAATTATACCAAAGGACGTCGATAGTGACCCATACCACCGGGACGATTTGCCCCGCCAGTTAGGAGCGGGCTGCGCGGTAGTGCCGGCACTTCAAGCAGTCCGCGACGCGGCTGGCGGATCAAAGCGCCCGGCCTTCGGTGGGGCGCCTCGGGGCGCCGGGTGCGTTGCGATGCTTGCCCGATACTGGTATCGCGCTGCGCACCGCGCCTACCCGGCGACCCGATGCGCTCCCATGGTATGGGTCACTATCGACGTCCTTTGGTATAAGATTTGGATTTTCACCTGGCCGCGCTCCGGGAAATGCTCCGGGTCGGGCAGGAGGTGCGGGTGTTTCCCCTGCTGGATATGCAGGGCGAAAAATCGGCCCATGTAGAGCCGCTGCTGCCGGCTTTGTGCGATGCCGGATTTTCCGCCGAAGTGCAGCCGGTGGGCTACGAGTTCCAGATCGGCGGCAATGAGATGCTGAGAGTAACGGCACGGCCGGATTAAAGCGGCATTTGATAAGGCACTTTTGTTTGATCGTCATCCTGGGGCGGGCAAGGCCCAAACTTAGCCTACCCCGGACCGCGATCCGGGGGGATTCATTTTCTCAGCCAGCGATGTTTTTTGGATCCCGGGTTCCGCCATGCGGCGGCCCCAGGATGACGAGATGAGTCTATTGCAAGAATTGGATCGGAGATTATCCAAACAGAATCCTTGGAATGCACTACCCCTTAAACAGCTTGTCGCCCTGTTCGTCGATGATCTGCTGGCCTTTCCTCAGGGCACAGGCCTCGGCCTCGTCGCGGGTGGCGAACATGTCGGCGCGGATGAAATTCTGCTCCTTCGTGCCCTCAGGAAAGGTCTTGGTGATGAAACCCGCCGTGATCCATTGGCTGCCCTGGGGCTGCGGTGCCGGGGTGACGCTGTAGCCTTTGTACTCGCTGGCTTCGCCGCGCTGCGCTTCCGCCGGTGCCTTGCTGCCGCCGCCGAAAAGGCGGCTGAAAAAATTACTGGCCATTGTCGTTCTCTCCTTGTCGTCAGCCCCAGTCCAGCACCACCTTGCCGGATTGGCCGGAGCGCATGATGTCGAAGCCCTCCTGGAAGTCGTCCACGGCGAAGTGGTGGGTGAGGATCGGGCTCAGGTCCAGGCCGCTTTGCAGCAGCGAGGTCATCTTGTACCAGGTCTCGAACATCTCGCGGCCATAGATGCCTTTCAGCTGCAGGCCCTTGAAGATCACCTCGGTCCAGTCGACCGCGGTGTCGCCCGGCGGGATGCCGAGCAGGGCCACCTTGCCGCCGTGGTTCATGACCCGCAGCAGGTCGCGCAGGGCTTGCGGATTGCCGGACATCTCCAGGCCCACGTCGAAGCCCTCCACCATGTTCAGTTCCGCCATGGCGTCGTCCAGCGTGCGCTCCTTGACGTTGATCGCCAGCGAGGCCCCCATCTGGCGCGCCAGATTCAGACGGTAATCATTGACATCGGTGATAACGATGTGCCGCGCGCCCACCTTGCGGGCGATGGCCGCGGCCATGATGCCGATCGGGCCGGCGCCGGTGATCAGCAGGTCTTCGCCCACCAGGTCGAAGGAGAGCGCGGTGTGGGCGGCGTTGCCCAGCGGGTCCAGGATGGCGCCCAGGTCGTCGGTGACGATATCGGGCAGGGGATAGGCGTTGCGCGCCGGAATCACCAAATACTCGGCAAAGGCGCCGGCGCGGTTGACCCCGACGCCGATGGCGTTGTTACAGAGGTGGGAGCGCCCGGCCCGGCAGTTGCGGCAGTGGCCGCAGGTGATGTGGCCCTCGCCGGAAACCCGGTCGCCGGGCTTGAAGCCGGCCACTTCCCAGCCCACCTCGGCGACCTCGCCGGCGTATTCATGGCCCACGGTCATGGGCACCGGGATGGTCTTCTGCGACCAGTCGTCCCAGTTGTAGATGTGGATGTCGGTGCCGCAGATGGCGGTCTTGCTGATCTTGATCAGCACGTCGTTCGGCCCGACCTCGGGCTGTGGCACGTCGTCCATCCAGATGCCGGTCTCGCGCTTGGCTTTGACCAGGGCTTTCATGGGGTGGTCCTTCTCTGGCCCATCAGCCGATCACCCCCAGCTCACGCCCCACCTCGGCGAAGGCGGCGAGCGCCTTGTCGATCTGCGCCGGCGTGTGGGCGGCGGACATCTGGGTGCGGATGCGGGCCTGGCCCTTGGGCACCACGGGGAAGGAAAAGCCGATCACGTAGATGCCTTTGGCGAGCAGGCGCGCCGCCATGTCCTGGGCCAGGGCGGCGTCGCCCAGCATGACCGGGATGATGGGGTGCTCGCCGGGCACCAGGGTAAAGCCGAGCTCCGCC
>CAJHXM010000270.1_pt1 | contig 11398 bp, 10 predicted proteins | sample 9198461 | NCBI WGS metagenome assembly CAJHXM01 (sample SAMEA7708299, study PRJEB35096) | sediment metagenome | biome: marine neritic benthic zone biome [ENVO:01000025]; feature: sediment [ENVO:00002007]; material: shallow marine sediment [ENVO:03000034] sea grass bed [ENVO_01000059] ...
CGCACGGTCTTTGCCATCGCGCACCGGCTGTCCACCCTGCGGCGGGCCTCGCGGCTCTTCGTGCTGGAAAACGGCAAGCTGGTTGAAGAGGGCGATCACGAAGCCCTGCTGGGCAACGAAGCCGGCATCTATCGCCGGCTGTCGGACCTGCAGCGGGAACTGCACGAGGGCTTCGGCGTTTGAGATCAAGGAAATATGAAAGGACCGATAGATGACACACGGATTGAAACTCGAACGGCTGGACGACGGCCGCCTGATGGCGCAGCGGGATGGCGCCCAGGCGGTGCCGGTCAGCCCGCAGCTCTGCTTTCCCTGGAGCGATCCCGGCCGCTATATCTCGCTGCGTGACGGCGGCGACCGGGAGGTGGCGCTGATCGAGGATCTCGACGGTCTGGATCCCGGATCGCAGCAGGCGGTCCGGGCCGGACTGAAGGAATCGGCTTTCGTCTTCGAGATCGAGCGGGTCCTGTCCCTCGAGACCGAGTTCGAGCTGCGCCATTGGAAGGTGCTGACCCGCCAGGGGCCCCTGTCGTTCCAGACCAAGCTGGACCAGTGGCCCTGGCAGACGCCGCGCGGCGGCCTGCTGTTGCGCGACGTGGCCGGCAACCTGCTCCACATCCCGGACTCGGCGGCGCTGGACCGCGCCAGCCGGCGCCTGATCTGGGCTTTCGTGGATTGAGGGGGACCCCTGGAACTTCGGGGCGGGCCTGCTATAACAGCGGGCTCGCTCCTCCTGTTCCGGGGTTTCCATGGCCGATAGTTCCTTGCCCGCCGATATCAAGAAAATGAGCTTCGAGGCCGCCCTCGAAGAGCTGAAAGAGATCGTCTCGCGCCTCGAATCGGGCCAGGGTAAGCTCGACCAGGCGATCGAAGCCTACGAGCGCGGCGCGCTCCTGAAGCGCCACTGCGACGCCAAGCTGCGCGAGGCTCAGGAGAAGATCGAGAAGATCTCCCTGGCCGCGGACGGCAGCGCCAAGACCGAGCCGCTGGACGTCGGGTAGCGGGATTTGAGTGTTTTAGAGGCAGCGCTGAACGCGCGGGGCGAGGCCGTGACCGCGGCGCTCGACCGCTGGCTGGCGCCGGCCGAGGGGCCGCGCGGGACGGTGGTCGAGGCCATGCGCTATGCCGCGCTCTCCGGCGGCAAGCGCCTGCGGCCTTTCCTGGTCCTGGAAAGCGCCGCGCTTTTCGAGGTGGTGCCGGAGAACGCCCTGCAGGCCGCCATGGCGCTGGAGATGGTGCACTGCTACAGCCTGATCCACGACGACCTGCCGGCCATGGACGACAGCGACCTGCGCCGCGGCCGGCCCACGGTCCATAAGGCCTATGACGAGGCCATCGCGATCCTGGCCGGCGACGGCCTGCTGACCGAGGCCTTTTCGGTTCTGGCCGACCCCGGCACCCACGGCGATATCGCGGTACGGGGCGAACTGCTGGCCGGGCTGGCCGCCGCCGCCGGGGCCGCCGGCATGGTGGGCGGCCAGATGATCGATATTTCGCCGCAGCGCGAGGACCTGGATCTGGCCGGAATCACCCATTTGCAGAACCTGAAGACCGGCGCGCTGATCACTTTCGCGTGCGAGGCGGGGGCGATCCTGGGCCGGGCCACGGCGGAGCAGCGGGCGGCCCTGGTGGGCTATGCCCAGGATATCGGTCTGGCCTTCCAGATTGCCGACGATCTGCTGGACCTTCACTCCACCCCGGCGGAACTGGGCAAGCCCACCGGGCAGGATAGGGCCATGGCCAAGGCGACCTTTGTCGGCCTTCTGGGCCAGAACGGGGCCCGTGACCGGTCCGTGGCCCTGGTGGAGCAGGCCTGCGGGCGCCTTGAAATATTCGGTAAAAAGGCCGACCTTCTTCGGGAGGCCGCCACATTCGTGGTCGAGCGTCGCTCCTAGATGCGCCCTTGTTTCCGCTCCCCAAATCGGGAAACAGCCGCTAGTCTTGGCAGTATGAATAAATTCGTAATCGGAAAGGCGGATCAGTGAGCCAAATCGGGCATAACCGGCAAACGCCGCTGCTGGACGGTGTGAACAAGCCAGAGGATCTCCGGAAGCTCTCTGAGGATCAGCTGCGCGATTTCGCCGACGAGCTCCGCATGGAAATGATCGACGCGGTTTCCGTCACCGGCGGTCATCTGGGCGCCGGCCTGGGCGTGGTCGAGCTGACCACCGCGATCCACTACGTTTTCAATACCCCCGACGACAAGCTGATCTGGGACGTCAGTCACCAGTGCTATCCGCATAAAATCATCACCGGACGGCGCGACCGCATCCGCACCATCCGCCAGGGCGGCGGGCTTTCCGGTTTCACCAGCCGCAAGGAGAGCGAATACGATCCCTTCGGCGCGGCCCATTCCTCAACCTCGATTTCGGCCGGCCTGGGCTATGCCGTGGGGCGGGATTTCAAGGGCGAAGACGGCCACGTGATCGCCGTGATCGGCGACGGCGCCATGAGCGCCGGTATGGCCTATGAGGCCATGAACAACGCCGGCGCGATGAACAGCCGACTGACGGTGATCCTGAACGACAACGACATGTCGATCGCCACCCCGGTGGGGGCGATGAGCGCCTATCTCTCCAAGCTGATTTCCTCCAAGCAGTTTCAGTCGGTGCGCCACCTGGGCATGGACCTGGCCAAGAAGTTCCCGCGTCCCATCGAAACCGTGGCCAAGCGGGCCGAGGAATATGCCCGCGGCATGCTGACCGGCGGCACCCTGTTCGAGGAACTGGGCTTTTTCTACATCGGCCCCATCGACGGCCATAACCTGGAGCACCTGCTGCCGGTGCTGAAGAACGTCCGCGATACGGAATACGACGGCCCGGTGCTGATTCACTGCGTGACGAAAAAAGGCAAGGGCTACGACCCGGCGGAGAGCGCCGACGACAAATACCACGGGGTCGCCAAATTCGACATCGTGACCGGCAAGCAGGCCAAGCCCCCGCCCAAGGCGCCGGCCTATCAGAACGTCTTCGCCCAGGCCCTGATCGCCGAGGCGGAGCTGGACGACCGCATCGTTGCCGTCAACGCGGCCATGCCCTCGGGGACCGGCCTCAACAAGTTCGGGGACCGCTTCCCGGAGCGCACCTTCGACGTGGGCATCGCCGAACAGCATGCGGTGACCTTCTGCGCCGGCCTGGCCTGCGAGGGTTTCAAGCCCTTTGCGGCGATCTATTCCACCTTCCTGCAGCGCGCCTACGATCAGGTCGTGCACGACGTGGCAATTCAGTCCCTGCCGGTACGTTTCGCCATGGACCGGGCGGGCATGGTGGGCGCCGACGGGGTGACCCACCAGGGCAGCTACGACATTGCCTACCTGGGCTGCCTGCCGGGCTTCGTGCTGATGGCCGCCGCCGACGAGGTGGAACTGATGCACATGGTGGCCACCGCCTGCCAGATCGACGACCGCCCCAGCGGATTCCGTTATCCCCGCGGCGAGTCCCTGGGGCTGGAGATGCCGGCCCGCGGCACGCCGCTGGAGATCGGCAAGGGCCGTATCGTGAAGGAAGGCACCAAGGTGGTGATCCTGTCCTATGGCACCCGCCTGGCGGAATCCCTGGCCGCCGCCGAGGAACTGGGTGCTAAGGGCCTCTCCACCACCGTGGCCGACGCCCGTTTCGCCAAACCTCTGGATCATGACCTGGTGCGCCGCCTGGCGCGGGAGCACGAAGTGCTGGTGACGGTGGAAGAAGGTTCGATCGGCGGCTTCGCGACCCAGGTCATGCAGTTCATGGCCCTGGAAGGCCTGCTGGACAATGGCCTGAAATTCCGTCCCCTGACCCTGCCGGATTACTTCATCGACCACGACAAGCCCGACCTGCAGATCGCGGCCGCCGGCCTGGACAAGGCGGGCATTGTCTCTGCCGTGCTGCAGGCGCTGGGCCAGCAAAGCCTGGAGAATCCCGTGCGGGCCTGAAGCGCCTTCGCTGACGGCCGCAGTCGATGAATAGCACCATTCTGCCTAAACCAAACGTCGATCTGGCCCGTCTCCGGTCTTACCGGATGGGACGGCTGCGCGATCAGATGCGCCGCGCCGAAATTCCCCTGGTCATTCTGACCAATCCGGTTTCGCTGCGCTACGCGGTGGATTATCGGGACTACACACTTTTCCAATCGCACATCCCGACCTTCACGCTGTTCGTGCCCCTGGAAGGGCCGGTGGTCTTGCATGGCGGCTATCGCGGCGGCCTCGACACGATCGACGAAGTCCGGCCGTCGCATTTTTTGAACGTCTTTGACAGCGGCTTCGAAACCGAAGCCAATGCCCGGCGTTTTGCGGCGGAGGTCGCCGATTTCCTGCGCCAGATCGGCGCCGACAGCCGGCGCGTCGCCCTGGAGCCCCTCAACCCCAGCGTCCCCCAGGCCCTGCTGGCCGCGGGCCTGGAGGTGTCGGACGCGGAAAGCCTGACGGAACAGGCCCGCTGTATCAAATCGCCGGAGGAGCTCACCTGCCAGCGCCATGCCATCCAGGTGGCCGAACTGGCGATGGCGCGCATGGCCGAGGCCCTGACGCCCGGCATCACCGAAAATCAGCTCTGGGCGCTGCTGCATCAAACCAACATCGCCCATGACGGCGATTGGATCGATGGGCGCATGCTCTGTGCCGGCGCGCGCACCAACCCCTGGTTCAACGAAGCCAGCGACAAGGTGATCGAGGCCGGAGACCTGGTCGCCTTCGACAGCGACATGATCGGCCCTTTCGGCTACTGCGCCGATATCTCCCGCACATTTTTTTGCGATCCCGGCCGTCCCACGGCGGCGCAGCGCGATGTTTACCGCCGCGCTTACGACGAGGTCCATCACAACATCGATCTCATCAAACCCGGCCTGAGTTTCAGGGAGCTCAGCGAGCAGGCCTATCTGCCCGACGAAGAATTCATCCCCAACCGCTATCCCTGTCTTGCCCATGGCGTCGGCATGAGCGACGAATATCCCAAGATCGCCTACCGCCAGGACTGGGACCGCGCCGGCTATGACGGCGTGATCGAAGTCAACATGGTGCTCAGCGTCGAGAGCTACAGCGGCGCGGTCGGCGGCAGCGTCGGCGTGAAGCTGGAACAGATGGTCCTGGTGACGGAGCAGGGCTGCGAACCCCTGTCGCACTATCCCTTCGAGGAACGGCTGCTGGGGTGAAAGGGATGGGACGGTGCCAGATCCGCACTCGGGCTGATGCGGCAGTATTTCCCAGATATGCAATCATGACACTACCGGCTGAGCGCCGTGCCCCCGGTACGACGGACATCCGCCGCCAACTCGAATCTGCCGGGAGGGGCGAGGTGCACGGCGCTCACCCCGCCAAAAAACATGTCCGGCCCATCGAAACGCCGTTGCGGTATATCCAGTTCGTCGATCGGCATGCCCGGTTCGTAGGCCACGCAGCGGGCCTCTTCCTGTGGCCACTCGACGTGCAGGCGTGGGTGGTTCACCGCATCTTGAAGCGGCATGTCGAGATGCACGAAATTCGTCACCGTCTGCAGAATCGCAGTCGTGATGCGATCCGCGCCTGGCGAGCCGATGGAGAGCACGGCGCCATCTCTGCTACGGCCGGCAGTCGGTGCCATGTTGGAGGGGACCCGCGTCCCGGGCTGCAGCGCATGGAACCCACGTTTGTTGAGCTCTAGCTCACCGAGTGTGTTGTTCATCCAAATACCGGTGCCTGGCGGCATGACCCCCGAACCGTAGCCTGCTGAAGCGGTGATGGCGCAGGCAAGCCCGTCGGCATCCACTGCGGAGCTGTGCACCGTGGAGGGCGAGGCGAACGCCGAAGGTGTACGGTTCGCGAGTTCCAGCAGTTCCTTCACTTTGTGTCCGAGCTCGTCCGATCTGTCCAGGTGTCGCCTACGAAACTGCATGACGCGCGTCTGTACCTCGATCAGATCGGCCGCCATCTCTGTCGTCCAGGCGCTATGTCCGATACCGCGCATCAGCAGAAGCATGGCCGCCAAGACGACGCCGCCGACACTGGGCACTGACGCCGTCGCCAGATGCCAGTCGTCCAGCGCCACTTCAAGCGCGGGTACGATACGGGGCTGATATGCCTCAAGGTCTGCCAGCCTCAACAGTCCGCCGTTGGCTTCAAAGTCGCGGCTAATTAACCGCGCGATGTCGCCCCGGTAAAACGCGTCTACGCCTTGTTCTGCGATGGCTGCCAGGCTGTCGCAGAGGTGGTCGATGTGAATCATCTCCCCAGACCGCTTCAGCGCTCCTTGCGCGTCCTGCAGCGGGTGCAAGGCAGTAGGGTTCCAGCCGAATATGCCGGCGTGGGTAGCGTCAATGTAGCGTTGCGACGCGGGAGGCAGCGGAAATCCGTCTCTGGCGTACCGACGAGCCGGTTCCACGAGCGCCTTCCAGGGCATGCGGCCGTAGCGCCTCGCAGCGAGCGCGTAGCCGGCGAGCGCGCCCGGGGTGGCGACAGACGCGTAGCCCACCGTGGTTGGCGTACCGCCGCCATAGGAGAGCACCACATCCCGGCCACCGCCGCCCAGCCGCCCGGCCGGTAGGCTGCGTCCCGGCATCTCCGAGGCACCATCGACCATGACGGGGTCCTCGCCCGCTGGCCAGATGACGATGATGGCGCCACCCGCAAGCGATACGATGCCCGGCTCGGTCACCAACTGCACCAGGCTCGCTGCAATGGCCGCATCTACGGCATTGCCGCCGGTCTCGGCCGCCTCAGCGCCCGCGTCTGCGGCGATCTGCGAGCTCGATGCGATGGCAACGCGGGTCATGCCGTGTCGCAGGCAAGTAATTCGCTTGCTGCGCCCAATAGATCACGATTGGTCACGATGTCTAGGAGGCCGCCGTGAACCACCATCGCCAGGTAGCCGATGTCGGATGCGCGCGGGCATAAGAGCAGGGCCTCCAGGCTCGTCTCAAAGTCGGCCTTAACGAAGTCTATGCACATCAGATTCCTCGCCACACCCAGGTGGGAGAATGCCTACCATCGGGATCAAAAAATTGCGGTGATCTATATCAAGCGGTTCTACTTGAGCGAGGGACAAACTGCGTTTTGAGTTCCATCGACCTTACCGAGAGGTGTTCTTCGCAGAAAACCATAGAGTTGATGTCAGAGGTGTCCTTCGAACACGCCGTCATCCGGAATGCGGCGGGTGGAAGGGCTTTGCACCCTGTACATCAATGTTCGCCGCAGTCACGGCCCTGGCAGGGATGCCAGGGCGTGGGAATTGACCTGACGCAAGGAAAACCTGGCGCAGATGTGCAAAGTTTAACCCTGCGCTTTGGGTGCCGCGTCTTCGAGATCCCTGTGTCAACAGTGAGGAAACGAATGCGGAATGCTTCTGCCACTTCGACGCCCGGGCCCGCTTCTTCGGAGGAACGGGAGCTTTTCCAACGTCTGCAATCCCAGCTACCCGACCAGTTTCGCCAGATCTTCCCTGACCCGAAGGCGCCGCGCACGGTGCTCATCATCCCCAGCCTCAGCCTAGACCAGGAGGTGATGTCCAAGATCGCAGGAGTCATGCATTACGAGGAGCGGTTCCTTTGTCTGCTGCTGCTATTGCGCTGGCCGCGGACACGCGTGATCTACGTCACGAGCACGCCAATTCCCGAATCCATAATCGACTACTATCTGCATCTGCTGCCCGACGTTCCCACCCGGCACGCGCGCGCGAGGCTGACCTTAATGTGTTGTAACGATCCGGCGTCCCAATCCTTGACGGCCAAGATCCTCAAGCAACCGCGCCTTCTCGCGCAGCTCGGTGAGGCTATCGGAGACCGGAGCAGGGCCCACATGACCTGCTTCAACGTGACCGGCCTGGAACGAAGCCTCGCGGTCCGTCTGCGCGTTCCGATCTATGGCTGCGACCCGGATCTTCATCACCTCGGCTTTAAGAGCGGTTCGCGTAAGCTCTTCAGAGAGGTCGGCGTGCCCCTGCCCGACGGATTCGAAGATCTTGCCGATGCGTCGGCAGTGTCCGACGCCTTGGCCGAGCTTAAGGCACGGAATCCTGGGTTGCGCAGGGCAGTGGTAAAACTCAACGAAGGGTTCTCGGGCGAAGGCAACGCCATCTTCTCGTTTGAAGACGCGCCTGAGACGGCCGGCCTGGCTGCCTGGACAAGCGCCAGGTTGCCAGCCCTGGCTTTTGAAGCGCGCGATATGACCTGGGAGGCCTACAGTGCCAAGATTCAGGAGATGGGAGCCATTGTGGAAGCCTACGTCGAGGGTGGGAACAAGCGCTCGCCCTCAGCACAATACCGCGTGGACCCACTGGGTCAGTTGGAAACTATTTCAACCCACGATCAGATCATGGGTGGTAAGTCGGATCTGATCTTCCTTGGCTGCCGCTTTCCCGCTGACGAGAGTTACCGGCTGGACATCCAGGCCGAAGGCCTCAAGGCAGCCGACGCCCTGCGGAAGCGGGGCGTTTTAGGCCGTTTCGGCGTGGACTTCATTTCGATCCACGATAGTGCCGGATGGCACCACTATGCCATCGAGGTGAACCTCCGCAAGGGGGGCACGACCCATCCCTTCCTCATGCTCCAGTTCCTCACCGACGGAACCTACGACGCAGCCACCGGCCTCTATGAAACCCCGGCCGGCCAGCCGCGCTTCTATTACGCCTCAGACAATCTGGAGAAGCGAAATTACCGAGGCCTTACGCCCGATGATCTCATCGACATTGCGGTCCTTAACGGTTTGCACTTCCATGGGGCGACGCAGGAAGGGGTAGTCTTCCATCTTTTGGGCGCCCTCTGCGACTACGGAAAGCTTGGCGTCGTCTGTGTCGCCGGCACAGTCGACCGCGCCCGAGCTCTCTACGAGGAGACCACCGCCATCCTCGATCGCGAGACCGGCGCGAATTCCACCTGAGCCCTATCCCCGCCTTCCCGCGTCGAGGGGGAAGGGGTCGATGGGGGCCGCGGCAGCGCGCGCTCGCATGGCCGCCCTGCGCGTTCGGGGCTTTCTCAATCCCCGCAAAGACGGCAGTCTGCCCGGCATGTCCGAACTTGAAACCGATCCGGCCGGGGCCGACGCCGTGGTGCAGCCACCAAACCCGGTGAACTCCTGGGGTGCGGAGGCGCGCGCGATGCTGTGGCTGTCGCTGCCCCTGATCCTGGCGCAGTTGGCGTCCATTGGGATCAGCACCACCGATGTGGTCATGATGGGATGGCTCGGGCCGGCCCAACTCGCCGGCGGCGCGCTGGGTCAGAATATGATGTTCCCGGTCTATCTCTTCGGCCTGGGGGTGGTGACGGCGGTGGCGCCCCTGGCCTCTCAGTCCGTCGGGGCCGGGGATCACCGGGGTGCGCGGCGGTCGGTTCGCCAGGGCCTCTGGGTGGGTCTGGTGATCGGCGTCCCGGCCACCGCCCTGCTGTGGCAGTCGGAGGCGATTCTGCTGCAGCTCGGCCAGGCGCCCGAGACGGCGGCGCTGGCCCAGTCCTACCTGCGGCCGGCGGCCTTCAGCCTGATCCCCTGGTTTTGGATCGTGGCGCTCCGCTGTTTCGTGACCGCGCTTTCGCGTCCCCGCGTGGTGCTGGTGGCGACACTGCTGGGGGTGGCCCTCAATGCCTTGGGCAACTACGCCCTGATGTTCGGCAATTTCGGATTTCCCCGCCTGGAGCTGGCCGGGGCCGGCCTCAGCTCGGCCCTGGTCAACCTTTTCATGTTCCTCCTGCTCGCGGGCTATATTCTGTGGGACCGGGAATTCAAACGATACGATCTGTTCGTGCGGTTTTGGCGGTCGGACTGGCCGCGATTCTGGGAGCTCTGGCGCGTCGGTCTGCCGATCGGTCTGACCATTCTGGCCGAATCCCTGCTGTTTGCCTCGGCCGGTCTTCTGGTGGGCTTGATCAGCACCGACGCTTTGGCCGCGCACGCCATCGCGCTGCAGTGCGTGGCGGTGGCCTTTATGGTGCCCCTGGGAATCAGTCAGGCGACCACCGCGCGGGTCGGTCTGGTGATCGGGGCCGGCGACCTGCCGGCGGTGGGACGCGCCGGTTGGGCGGCCCTGGCGCTGGGAATCTTTCTGATGGCCGGATTTGCTCTGGCCTTCTGGTCCTATGGCGAGGTTCTGGTGGATCTTTTCTTGGATCTGGATTTGGCCGAGAATCAGCCGGTTCTGCCCCTGGCGGTGTCTTTCATCGCGGTGGCGGCGCTGTTCCAGTTCTTCGACGGCGGGCAGGTCGTTCTGGCTGGTGCTTTGCGGGGCATGAAGGATACCCGGGTGCCGATGTGGATCGCGGTCTTTGGCTACTGGGGTGTCGGCTTTCCGGTGTCGCTGTTGCTGGGCTTTGAATTGGGCTATGGCGGCGAGGGCGTTTGGATGGGTCTGGTCGTGGGGCTCGGGGTGGTTTTCTTTTTGCAGATCTGGCGCTTTCGCCGCCGCGGCCGCTTCCTGGCGCGGTACCCGGCATGACAAAGGCGGTGAAGGAACGGGCGGACCAAGCTCTGGTCAGCCGCGGTCTGGTGGAAAGCCGCGCCAAGGCGCAGGCCCTGATCCTGGCCGGCAAGGTCTACAGCGACACGCGCCGCATCGAAAAGGCCGGCCAGAGTGTCGCCGAAGACCAGCCACTGTCAGTCAAGGGACAGGATCATCCCTGGGTCAGCCGCGGCGGGCTGAAACTGAAAAAGGCATTAGACCATTTTGGCCTCGACCCCACCGGGTTGCTGTGCCTCGATATCGGCGCCTCGACCGGGGGCTTTACCGATGTGCTGCTCAGCCGGGGCGCCGCCCGGGTCATCGCCGTCGATGTCGGACACGGCCAACTCGACTGGAAACTGCGCAACGACGACCGGGTCACGGTGCTGGAGCGCACCAATGCGCGCTACCTGGGGCCCGCCGAGGTGCCGGATCCGCTGGACCTGGTGGTCTGCGACGCCAGCTTCATCGGCCTGGAAAAAATCCTGCCCGCATCCTTGGCATTGACCAGGCCCGACGCGCGGCTGGTGGCGCTGATCAAGCCGCAGTTCGAAGCGGGAAAGGACCAGGTCGGCAAGGGCGGCGTGGTGCGCGATCCGGCGGTGCACAGGTCAGTCTGCGACAGGATCGAGGCCTGGCTGGCCGCCCAGCCCGGTTGGCGGGTGCTGGGCATTACCGAGAGCCCTATTACCGGGCCTGAGGGCAATGTGGAGTTCTTGATTGCGGCTGTGAGGGAGGCGGACTCAGTCCAACCGGTGAAAGATCCCGGATAAATGTCTTCGACGTTTTCCGGGATGACGCTCCTTTTACGCAGGCCTGTCCCTAGAGCAAATTTCGATCCTATAGAGCCATTTGACCGGGCTTATTTTGCCCCCTGGCTAGGCGCCCGTTGAAAAGCGATGCAGGGCATCGGTTGAGACGGGTAACGACGCCAGGGGGCAAAAGAACCCGGCCTTCGGTGGGTTTTCTGGGTCCTTCAGGGGCGTTGCGCTGCTCGCCCGATGCGCTGCATCGCGCTGCGC
>CAJHXM010000610.1_pt1 | contig 11391 bp, 8 predicted proteins | sample 9198461 | NCBI WGS metagenome assembly CAJHXM01 (sample SAMEA7708299, study PRJEB35096) | sediment metagenome | biome: marine neritic benthic zone biome [ENVO:01000025]; feature: sediment [ENVO:00002007]; material: shallow marine sediment [ENVO:03000034] sea grass bed [ENVO_01000059] ...
GACATGGCGGCCGGCCTCCAGGTCTCCCCGGCCTATCTCTCGGCCATGGAACACGGCCACCGCGGCCAGCCGAGCCGTCGCTTCGTGCACCGGGTCTGCCAGTACCTGGGCATCATCTGGGACGAAGCAGAGGAGATTCAGGCCCTCGCCGAACTTTCTCACCCGCGGGTTGTGGTCGACACCGCAGGCCTGACCCCGGAGGCAACGCTGCTGTCCAACCGGCTTGCGCAGCGGATCGGAAACTTGGACGCTGCTGCGGTGGAAAAGCTGCTGGCGGTGTTGGAGGAGGCAGAATCCTGATCGCCGACGATGGCACCCCGGAAAGCGCGAAATGCTTATCCGGCACCTCTATCCGGCAAAGGCTCTGAATGCGGTGCGACGTTCCCCGGATTTGCTCAAGCCCAAGGACAGCCCTTGTTCACGGTCGAGGCCGCGCCGGCCTGCATCTGATGGTCACAGTTCGGTCCAGGCACGAAAAAGAGATTTGATGCCGGGCGAAAGCTATTCCCGTCCCATGCCATTCTCTGCTAGAGAGGAAGCCTGAGTCCGGCCAAAGCGGACCACAGCAAGGACGCACTGCCATGACACTCGACACCGGCGCCCCGGGCGCCCATTCCATTCCCGATCCCAAGATCGATCCGGTTCGGCGGCCCGCTATCGGCTTGAAGCCCGACGGGACCCCGGACGACAACGACCGGGTGGAGACCGGGCCGACGGATCTGGCCTTCGCAGAGTGGGCCGCGGCGGGCCTGACGGTGCCCAATCTGGCACGCTTGCGCGAGACCCGCCTGAAACGCCTCTGCGGCGAATTGCAAAAGCGCGATTGTGCCGGGGTGCTGCTGTTCGATCCGCTGAACATCCGCTATGCCACCGACAGCTCCAACATGCAGCTCTGGACCGCCCACAACCCGGCCCGCGCCGCCTTCGTCTCCGCCGCCGGTTATGTGGTGCTCTGGGATTTTCACGCTTGCGACCATCTCTCGAGCTACCTGCCGCTGATCCGCGAGCGGCGTCACGGGGCCGGTTTTTTCTATTTCGTCGCCGGCGATGCGGAAGAGGCCCGCGCCGAACGCTTTGCGGGGGAGGTAGACTCCCTCTTGCGCGAACACGGCGGTGCCAACCGGCGCCTGGCGGTGGACAAGATCGAGATTGCCGGCCTGCGCGCCCTCGACCGCTTGGGCATCGAGATCACCAGCGGCCAGGCGGTGCTGGAACAGGCCCGTGTCGTCAAGGGCATCGATGAAATCAACGCCCTGCGCTGCGCCATGGTGAGCTGCGAGGCCGCGGTGGCAGAGATGCGCAAAGCCCTCACCCCCGGCATGACAGAGGTCGAGCTCTGGGCGGTGATGCAGGCGGAGAACTTCAAACGCGGCGGCGAGTGGGTCGAAACGCGGATTTTGAACTCCGGCCCGCGCACCAACCCCTGGATGCAGGAATGCGGCCCGCGCAAAATCCAGGACGGCGACCTGGTGGGTCTCGACACCGACCTGGTGGGTCCCTACGGCATGTGTGCCGACATCTCGCGCACCTGGTACTGCGGCGAGGGGCGTGCCTCCGACGCGCAGCGCAAGCTGCATCACATCGCCCACGACCACATCATGACCAACATGGAACTGCTGAAGCCCGGCGTGGCCTTTCGCGAGCTGACCGAAAAGGGCCAGCGCCTGCCCGAGGAATTCCGCCCCCAGCGCTATGGCGTCATGATGCACGGCGTCGGCCTCTGCGACGAGTACCCGGCGATCTATTATCCCGAGGACTTCATCGAGGGCGCCTTCGACTACATCATCGAGCCCGGCATGCTATTCTGTGTCGAAGCCTATATCGGCGAAGTTGGCGGCCCCAATGGGGTCAAGCTTGAGGATCAGGTCCTGATCACCGAAGACGGCTATGAGAACCTGACCGCCTGCCCCTTCGACGAAAGACTGATGGCGTGAAGGCGGGCAGAGCCTCCCCTCTCCTTAGATGTGGGGTCTCGAAACAATCGCCCAGCTCTCTGGCCGGGGCGACGCTGGTGGGGCAGATTACACCGTGCTCCCCAAAGGGTTGAGGGACCGAACCCACGCGGTCAACGCCTCATCGCCCAGATCCGGCCGCAGCTTCCGCGCTGTTTGAACCCCGATCTCCAACTGCCCCTCGCGGCAGAGTCCGGAGATCGCTGCCTCTTCCATCGCTTTCAGAATCGTATTTTCAAAATCAGTCATGACAATCTTCATCATTGTGAGGTGCGCCATCACGGTAAAGGAGAATTAACACCTGGTTGTCATAACATTGATCTATCCACAAATACGGTTGCAGCATGACCAGCGAAACTGACCATTGGGGCGACGAGGCCCCTAAAAAAGCCCTTGCCGCGATCGACGGAGATCCGAATTTGGTTGAACAGCTGCAATCCTTGTTGGGCGAGGCTGGCCATGTGTTCAAGTGTCATAACGAGGGTATCTGGTCCGAACCTGGCGGCTACAAGGATTACTACGCAGGCCGGCTTGCGGAGTTCATCACCGAACGCTCCGATCTCACACACCAGCTGCTCAAGACAGAAAACCGTCTCATCAAAATGCTGACCTACCGCGCGCTTGAAATGCAGAAAGACGCGACGGCCAAAAAGGCCACCGTCCGCGATCTCTATTGTCTGAATGACGGCGTGACGGCAAACCCCTCAGGCCGCAGCCGAAGACCATCCCGCAGCGGAACGACAAAATAAAAGAAGAGCTATTTTCTTTTCCTCTGTGCCTCCGTGTCTCCGCGGTGAGCCTTCCTTTTGGTTTCCCTACTGCGCGGCTGCCTGCCGCGTCTCGGCCCCGAAGCGCCGCAGCAGTTCCTCGATGCCCGCGTCCATCGTGAAGCGGCTGCGCACGGCGGCGGCGCCGGCGGCGCCCAGGGCGGCGCGCTGGGCCGGGTTGCGGATCAGGGCGGCGAGCGCGGCGGCCAGTTCATCCGGGTCCTCTGGGGGAACAAGACGCCCGGTCAGGCGGTCCTCGATCAGCTCGGGGATCGCCGAGACCTCGGTGGCGAGGCACGCGACCTCCTGGCTCAACGCCTCCATCAGCACGTTGGGCAGGCCGTCGCGGTCGCCGTCGGCGGCGATGCGGCTGGCCAGCACGAAGACGTCGGCCTCGCGGTAGCGGGCCAGCACCTCCTCCTGCGGGCGGGCGCCCAGCCAGGCGATACGCTCTGACAGCCCCAGGTTTTCCGCCAGCGCCACCAGTTCTCCGTGGTCGGCGCCGCCGCCGATGTGGATCAGGCGCCACTGCAGGCCCGCCGGCAGACGCGCCAGGGCCTGCAGCAGGTCCGGGTAGCCCTTCTTGGCCACCGCCCGGCCGACCGACAGCAGGACCACAGGCCTTTCCGGGTCGCTGCCGTCCGGGCCCGGCGGGCGCGGCGGCGGGGCCGGAAAGCGCCCAAAGTCCAGGCCGTGATAGACCAGGGCCACCTTGTCGGGCGTTGGTGCCAGGCCAGCCAGATGGTCGCGGCCCGAGGCGGTGCAGGTCGCCAGCCAGTCCAACTCGGCCAGCTTTTCGCGCTTTTCCCAGTCCGGCGTGGTCCAGATGTCCTTGGCATGGGCCGAGGCGCACCAGGGCAGGCCGGTCATCAGGGCGGCGTAGCGCGCCACCGAGGCCGGGGTGTGGAGGAAATGGGCGTAGAGCCGTCCCACGTCGTCCGGCAGCTCCGCCGCCAGCACACAGGCCTGGCCGAAACGCCGGACCCGGTTGGCGGTCCGGTCACGGATCAGATCGCGCCAAAAGGCGGCCCGCGCCCTGGCATAACCAGGCAAACGCCGGGCCCGGCGCCAAGCGGCGAAGACCCGGGCCTTTTCGTCCTTCAGATATTCCGGCAGATAGGCGACCGGGGCGGCGATCTCCCGGTGCACCGGGTGGATCGCCGGATCCGTGGGATGGCGCAGGGAATAGAACCGCAGCTTTAGGCCGCAGCGCTCCAGCGCCAGCAATTCCTGGGCGATGAAGGTTTCCGACAGGCGCGGATAGCCCTTCAGGATAACCGCAATGCAGGCAGGAGAGGCAGAGGTCACCGCGGGCTGTCGGGGCGTTAACGCGAACGCCGGCTGGCCTGCCCGGTGGCCCTCATGGCACCGGCCTTGCCGCCGCCACCCTTGGCGGGCTCGCCGTTGCCGGCAAGGCGCAGGGCCTGACGGCGGCGCTTCAGCCACTGCCGGCCCAGCTTGACCACATTCTTGCGGCCATCCAGCAGGCCGGGCACCACGGTTTCCGAGGGCAGGCGCTGTTGCGGCAGGTTGCGGAGCGCCGTCGCCATCACCTTGGGGTCCCGGGTGCCGTCGTCGGGCAGCATCTGCGCCAGGCCCAGCTCCTGCGCCTTGGCGGCGCGGATGAATTGTTCCATGCGCGGGCGGGTGCGCGGCACGATCAGGGCCCGCTTGTCGAAGGAAAGCACCTCGCAGAAGGTGTTGTAGCCGCCCATGCAAACCACCCCCAGGGCCCGGTCCATCAGGCTTTCCAGGTGGGCTTCGAAGGTCACCGCCTCCAGGTTCGGCAGGGCGGCGGCGCGCTGCTGGAACTCCGATTGCAGGCCGGCGTTCATAAAGGGCCCCAGCACCACCAGCGCCGCGTGGGGCAGGTCCGGATCGGTCTCGTAGGCGCTGAGCACCCAGTCGATGATCTCCTCGCCGTCGCCGCCGCCGCCGACGGTGATCAGCAGATAATCGTCCTTGATCTTTTCCAGCCGGACCGGCTGCACTCCCTGCGGCAGGTGGCGATGCAGATAGCCGGTATAGGTCAGCTTCTTGCGCACCGAGGCCGGCAGGTCGATCCCCTCGAGCGGGTCGCAGACCTGGGGCAGGCCATAGATCCAGATGTCGTCATAGTATTTCTGCAAGGCCGGGACCGCCTTCTTGCGCTCCCATTCCGGCGCCAGCAGGCCTGGCTCGTCCAGCACGTCGCGCAGGCCCAGGACGCAAGGGATGCCGCGCTCTTTCATCAGCGCCAGGGTGGGCTCCACCTCGCCGCGCAGGCCCAGCGGCTCCTTATCCACGATGAAGAGATCCGGGTCATAGACCTTCGCCGTGTGCTCGATGATCGAGGCCCGCATGGCCAGGGTATGGTCCACGTCGATGTGCAGGTTCAGCGAGGTGTAGTCGCCGTTGCGCAGCTTGATCACGCCGGGCACCCGGACGAAATCGACCCGCGCGCGAAAATCAAAGGAGCCGATGATGGGCGATCCGGACAGGATGATGACCGAAACCTGCTTGTCGGCCTCCACCAGGGCGTGCGCAATCTCGCGGCAGCGGCGCAGGTGGCCAAGGCCGAAAGTATCGTGACTGTAAATCAGAACGCGCTTGTCGCGACGGCCCTGGGGCATTGCGGACTCCCGTCTCCCGCCGGGGGAGCCGGGACTATGGCATAACGGGCGCCGGGCCGGAAGGGCGCGTTTATGACGAATCAACAACCCCCAAAACAGCATCGGCTAATGTGAAGCCGGCCTCTGCGCGGTCCGGTTTACCGCCCCAGACCCTTCAGGTAAAATTCCCCCAGGGCAAGAGGACCGGCGGTGGAACGCAATCTTTTCAAATACATCTGGCGGCACAGCAAGGCGGAACAGACGGTTATTCTGATTCTGGTCCTGGTGCAGATGCCGATCTATTTCCTGTCGCTCAACCTGCCCAAGCAAATCATCAACCAGGGCATCCAGGGCGACGGCTTCGACGGGCCGGAGGCGACCCAGGCCTTTATGGCCTTCGACCTGCCGTTCGGCGAATGGCTGACCGGCGCGCCGATGCCGCTGTTCGGCGGTTTCCAGTTGACCCAGCCGGATATGCTGCTGGCGCTGAGCTTTGCCTTCCTTGGTTTCGTTATGGTCACGGGCATCTTCAAGTTCGTGATCAACACCCGCAAGGGCCGCATGGGCGAGCGCGTGCTGCGGCGTCTGCGCTTCGAGCTCACCGACCGCCTGCTGCGCTTCCCGCTGCTGCACATGCGCAAGGTCAAGCAGGCCGAAATGGCCACCATGATCAAGGACGAGGTGGAGCCGTTGGGGGGCTTTATCGGCGATGCCTTTATCAGCCCGGCCTTCCTCGGCAGCCAGGCGATCACCGCCATGGTTTTCATCATGCTGCAGTCGGTCTGGTTGGGCACCATCGCGGCGGCGATCGTGATCTTCCAGGCGGTCCTGATTCCCCGCCTGCGCCGCCGCATCCTGGAGCTGGGCCGGGAGCGCCAGATCACCGCCCGGGCGCTGGCCGGCCGGGTCGGCGAATTGGTCGACGGCAGCACCGAAATCAAGGCCCACGACACCAGCAACTTCGAGCGTGCCGATCTGGCTCACCGGCTCGGGCGCATTTTCCGGATCCGCTACGAGCTGTTTCAGCGCAAGTTTTTCGTCAAGTTCCTGAACAATCTGCTGGCCCAGTTCACGCCCTTTGTCTTCTATGCCGGCGGCGGCCTGCTGGCGATCTATGGTCACTTGGATATCGGCGCCCTGGTGGCCGTGATCGCCGCCTACAAAGATCTGCCGGGACCGGTCAAGGAGCTGATCGACTGGGAACAGCAGCGCGCCGACGTACAGATCAAGTACGATCAGGTCATCGAACAATTCCAGCCGCCCAGAATCCTGGAATCCGCGCTGCAGGACATCGGCAACGACCCGGGCCCGCCGATCGAAGGGGAAATCGTTTTCTCCGCCGTATCGCTGGTCGACGAGAACGCCTTTAAATTGCTTGAATCGGTCAGCTTCACGGCAGACAGCCGCCAGCATGTGGCGGTGGTGGGGCCCGGCGGCAGCGGCAAGGAACAGCTGGCACTGTTGCTCGCAGGCTTGGTCGAACCCAGCGGCGGTTCGGTGAAAATCGGCGGGCGGGAGATCGAGAACCTGCCCTCTGCCGTGACCGGCCGGCGGCTGTCCTATGTCGGCCAGGAGACCTATCACTTCCCGGTGTCGGTGCGGGAGAACCTGCTTTATGGCCTGAAACACGCGCCCCTGAAAGAGCCCAGCTACGACCGCGACGCTGCCCAAAAGCGTCAGGCCGAGGTTGCCGAGGCCAAACTCGCCGGCAATCCTGAATTCAACTGGGAGGCCGACTGGGTCGACTACGCGGCCGCCGGGGCCAGCGGGCCGGAGGACATTACCGAAAAAATCGTCGAGCTGTTGCGCCGGGTCGACCTGGAAGAAGACGTCTATCGCTTCGGGCTGACCGGCACCATGGACCCGGCAACGCACCCCGATACGGCCGAAGCCATCCTGAAGGCGCGGGTCGCGCTGCTGGAGCGCCTGGCGGCAGAAGGCGACGAGGGCCTGGTGGTGCGATTCGCCGCCGACAGCTACAACCCCAACGCCTCGCTGGCCAAGAACCTGCTCTTCGGCACCGCCAAAAAAGCCGAGTTCGCCGACGCGGCGCTGGCCACAAATCCGCTGATGCTCTCCGTATTGGAGGAAAACGGGCTGCGCGATGACCTGATGGCCATGGGCCTCTCGATCGCCAAGACCATGGTGGAAATCTTTGCTGACCTGCCGGCCGGTCATCCCTTCTTCGATCAGTTCAGTTTCATCAGCGACGACGACCTGCCGGAATTCCGCAGCCTGGTGTCCCGCGGCGAAAAGGGCGGCCTGGACTCGCTGGGCGAAGCGGAGAGCCAGCGCCTGTTGGCCTTGCCCTTCCCCTATATCGAATCCCGCCATCGCTTGGGGCTGATCGACGAGGGGCTGGAACAGCGGCTGCTGAAAACCCGGGCGCGCTTTGCCGAACGCCTGCAGGAAAGCGACCCCGACGCCGTCGAGTTTTACGATGCCGAGCGCTACAACGCCGCGGCGGACCTGCAGGACAACATCCTCTTCGGGCGCGTCGCCTATGGCCAAGCCGGCGCCGAAGCGACGGTCGGGCGCGCCATGACCTCGGTGCTCGACGATCTGGGACTGCGCGCCACCGTCGTCGAGGTCGGCCTGGACTATCAGGTCGGCATCGGCGGCAAGCGCCTGAATTCCGTGCAACGCCAGAAACTGGGCCTGGCCCGCGCCCTGCTGAAACAGCCGGACGTCCTGATCGTCAACGAGGCGGTGGCGGTGATGGACGGCACCACGCAGGCGCGGCTGCTGAAGAACATTTTGGAATACCGCAAGGGCCGCGGGGTGGTCTGGACCCTGCAGCGTCCCGTTCTGGCCGATCAATTCGACCGCGTGGTGGTCATGAAGAGCGGCCGGGTGATCGAACAGGGCAGCTATGAAGACCTGAATCAACCAGGCTCGACCCTAAGTGAGCTAATGGCGGCGCAATAGGCCGCCTGGGAGGATACCATGTCCATAGACGAAGAAGTCGAAATCCTGCGCAACATTCCGATGTTTGCCAAGGTCGACCCGGCAAAACTGAAACTCATGGCCTTTGCCAGCGAGCGCCTGACCTTCAAAAGCGATCAGATGCTCTTCAACCAGGGCGACGCCGGCGATTCGGCCTATATCGTGGTGCAAGGGACGGCCGACGTGCTGGTCGACACGCCGGATGGCCCGCTCGCGGTGGCGACCCTGGCGCGCAACGACATCATCGGTGAGATCGGCGTGCTCTGCGACGTGCCCCGCACCGCCTCGGTCAAGGCCAACGAAGAGCTGATTGCTCTCAAGGTCACCAAGGAGCTCTTTTTCCGCATGGTCACGGATTTCCCGGAGATGGGCGTCGAGATCATGCGTGTCCTGGCCCACCGTCTGGAACAGACCACCGCCCAGTTGATGGCCGCCCGGGCCGCACAGTAGGGGTGAAGGCGTTGCAGTTCTTTCCGTTTTCACAAGTTGCCCCCGCCCCAACCCCTCCCCACGCTGGGGGAGAGGCCAAACGCCTCCCCTCATGAGCCGCCTCGACTCCTTCATCCGCCGCCTGGAGGCGCAGCGCCGCTGCCTGGACTCCGGGATCTCCCTGACCGCGGAACTGCCCGGTCCGGTCTTTGAGCTCGGCCTGGGCAATGGGCGCACCTTCGATCATCTGCGCGAGCGCTGCAGCGGGCGCGAGATCTTTGTCTTCGAACGCAAGGTCGCCGCCCATCCCGACTGCATTCCCGATGCGGATCATCTTTTCGAAGGCCCCCTGGACGAAACCTTGCCTCGGGCGGTGGCGCGTTTCGGTGCAAGCGTGGCCCTGCTGCACGCCGACCTGGGCAGTGGCAATGCGGCGCGGGACGCGAAGACGTCGGCCTTTCTGGCGAGCCACCTTCCCGGGCTGATGCGGCCTGGCGGCATCGTTCTGTCGGACCAGGATCTGCCCTATGACAGTGCCACGCGGCTGCCGCTGCCCGACGGTGTACAGCCCGGGCGCTATTACTTCTACCGGGCCTCATGACCCCGCCGGCGGCCGGCGCCCCTGACCCGCGGCTGCAAAGCGCCCTGCAGCATCACCAGACCGGCCGGCAAGAGGAAGCCGAGGCGCTCTACCGGGAAATCCTGGCCGACGACCCGAACCATGCCGATGCGCTGCATCTGCTGGGGCTGCTGACCGCCGGCGCCGGCAGGCTGGCGGAGGGTGCCGCGCTGATCGAAAAGGCGCTCGCGGTGGATCCGGCCTTTGCCCAGGCGCACTACAATCTGGGCAGCCTGCGCCAGCAGCAAGACGATCTGGCGGCCGCCGAGGCCTGCTACCGCAAAGCCGTCCGCCTGGCGCCCGACTATGCCGCCGCGCTCTACAACCTGGCCGGCCTGCTGCAAACCGCGGGCCAGGAAGAGGAGGCCATCGCGGCCTACCGCCGGGTTCTGGAGGTAACGCCCAAGGAGGTCCGGGCACTCAACAATCTTGGCAGCCTGCTGCAGGCCCAAGGCGCCCCCGATGAAGCCTTGGCCTGCTTCGAAGAGGCTCTGGTTCATGCGCCCGGCTATGCCGAGGCGGCCTTCAACCTGGGGAACCTGCGCCGTGACCGAGGCGAGACGGATCGCGCCCTGGCCGCCTACCGCCAGGCCGTCGGCCTGAAACCGGACCTGGCCGGCGCCTGGCTGGGGCTGGGCGCCGTCCTGCGCGATCAGGGTGCGGCCGACGAGGCCAGGGAGGCCTACCGCCGCGGCCTGCATCTGGCGCCGGACAACCCGGCGGCCCAGGTTTCCCTGGCGTTGCTCTGCCGCCAGGCCGGCGATATCGGCGGCATGCTGGCCGCTCTGTGCGCGGCCCTGCGCCAGGACCGGGACAACTCCGCCACCTGGCGGCTCTTTGCAGAGTCACTGCGCCAGGTCCGCCTGGAGGCCTTCGATCCCGGATTGAAACAGGACCTGCTGGAAGCTTTCGGGCGCAGCGACCTCGACCCTCAGGACCTGGTCTATGCCGCGCTCGGGCTGCTGCGCTGCGATCCCGCCTTGCGCGAATTTTTTGCCTTCTACGACGTGGCGCCCTCACCCCAGACCGAACGGCGGGCGCGGCTGCAGGCTGCGACCCCCGGCCTCGCCGACCCGCTGCTGCTGACCCTGATCGAAAAGACCATCCTGCCGGATCCGGAGCTTGAGGCGATTCTCACCGCCCTGCGTCAGGCATTGCTGGAATGCGCCTTGACGCCCGAATCGACCGACCGGCTGCTGGCGGTCCAAGCCTTCTGCTTTGCCCTGGCCGGGCAGTGCCATCTGAATGAATACCTCTATGAGGTCACGGACGCCGAGGAGGATCTGCTGGTCGCCCTTGAGTTGGCCCTGGCCGGCGCGCACCTGCCGACCCAGGCGGTCGATCGGGTCAGGCTTGCTCTTTTGGCCTGCTACCGACCTTTGCACAAACTGCCTAATGCCGGGCAAATTGCCGCGGCGGCCCGAGAATCCGACGATCCGGCCTTGCGCGCCCTGTTGCGCCGCCATATTGAGGAGCCGGCGCGGGAAGCCACCTTGGCCGGGCATCTCGACAGCCTGGAGGCGATCGACGATCCCACTTCACAGGCGGTGCGGGCGCAGTATGAGGAAAACCCATACCCGCGCTGGACCAGCCTGGGCCGCGTAGAGGCCCATAGCCTGGCGGCGGTGATGGCGCACCTTTTTCCCCGGCTGTCCCCAGAAAATCTGCCGGCGAATTCCCCGCTGCAGGTCCTGATCGCCGGTTGCGGCACCGGCCGCCACGCCCTGATGTCCGCCCAGCTTTATGCAAATTCGGAAGTGTTGGCCGTCGATCTCAGCCGTGCCAGCCTGGCCTATGCCATGCGCAAGGCCACCGAGTTCAAAATCGACAACCTCGATTTCCTCCAGGCCGATATTCTCCATCTCGGCAAGCTGGAACAGCGCTTCGACGTTATCGAGTGCTCCGGCGTGCTGCATCATATGGCCGACCCGCTGGCCGGCTGGCGGGTGCTCTGCGGCCTGTTGGCGCCGGGCGGCCTCATGAAGATCGCACTCTATAGCGAGAGGGCGCGCCGGAATGTCGTGGCCGCGCGGCAATTGATCGCCGCTGAGGGCTACAGCAGCGATGCCCCCGGCATCCGCCGCTGC
>CAJHXM010000335.1_pt1 | contig 11354 bp, 13 predicted proteins | sample 9198461 | NCBI WGS metagenome assembly CAJHXM01 (sample SAMEA7708299, study PRJEB35096) | sediment metagenome | biome: marine neritic benthic zone biome [ENVO:01000025]; feature: sediment [ENVO:00002007]; material: shallow marine sediment [ENVO:03000034] sea grass bed [ENVO_01000059] ...
AGTTCCACTCATAGACGGCCGAAGCGACATCCAGCCCCTCGTAGCACTGGAGGCGCAGCAAACGGCGTCCCAGGCTTTCCGCCAGGACCTTGGCGATCTCGGTCTTGCCGACCCCGGCCTCGCCCTCGAGAAAAAGCGGGCGTCCCAGCTTCAATGCCAGGTAGAGGACCGTCGCCAAACTGCGGTCGGCGACATAACGGCCCCCGGTCAAAAGATCGAGGGCCGTGTCAACAGAGTCAGGAAGGCTGGTTACTTTTGAACCCATTGCCCGTTTTCTTGCTGGAACCAGGATCCAGCCGGGAGCGTCTTATAAATTTGTACGGCGTAGACCCGGCCGACCTGGTCGACGCTGACGCCCTGCTCGCCGGCTTTTTGCGTGTAGAGCGCCCGGCGCTGCGCATTGACCTCGGCAACATCGGCCTTTGCGCCGGCGTCGCGGGCCACGGCATAGCCGGTAAAGCTCTCGCCTGCTGCGCCGGAAGCACGCAGATCTTTGATCGAGGCGGCCCAGGCCGGCGCGGCGGCGATCATCAGGATCAGCAGCGCGGCGCTCAGCAGGCCGGGGAGGGATTTAAAGCGTCCCAGCATGAAATTCTCCTTCGGTTCCCATTTGGCGTGGATCAGGCTCATCAGAAGATGTCCGGATTGGCTTTGATGTCTTCCTTGGCTTCTTCTTCGAGCTTCACCCTGACGTCGGCATCCAGCTTGATGTTGAGGTTAATGGTGATCGGTTCGGAGGGCGCCTCCACCTTCACGGTGGGCTGACAGCCAGCGATTAAGACGCCGCTGAGCAAAACCACGTAAAGGCTTGAAGGAAAAGATAAATCATAGATTCTAGATATCACGGGTTTGTTCCCTTCTGAGGCACCGGCAAGGGCCTGAATGCAGTGGGGCCGGAGCGGACTCTAGCAGCAATGCCATCGAGTCCGCCAATGGCCTTAGGAAGATATTACGCAAAGACTGCCCGCCTTATCCCCGCGGCTACTGCAGGCGGAAAGCCCGGCGCAGGGCTTCGTTGGAGAGGCGGTAGCCCTGACCGAAAGCCTCCAGCAGCTTTCCGATGTTGCTTTCCAGGTTGATGTTGAGCCGGAACTGACGGCCCTCCAGGACATTGGGGTTGTTGCCCAGCAGGGACAGCGTGGCGACCAGTTCGTCGCTGGCCGATTTCTCCAGTGCCAGGGTCAACTCCTCATAGTGGAATTCCTCCAGTGCCTGCAGCAGCAGGGCGACCTGATCGCCGCCGCCGGCCAGAAGCTCGGATGCCTGCTCGGACTTGAAGCGCAACAGGCCGGGCGCGTCGGTGGCCAGGGCGCCGTCGCGCAGTGAAATTAGGCTGCCTTCCAGGCTGATGGGCAATTGGCCATCCAGGCGGCCATTGCCGGAGAGGCCGTCCACCTGGATCAGATCGAACAGCGTTTCCAAGTCCAGGTCATCGACCCGGACCGTCAGGTCGTGGCGGCGTGCCAAGGGATCCACCCGGGTCGGGCCGACCGAAATTCGGCCGCCGATGAGCGACAGACTGCCGTCGGCGACCGCAATGATCGGCGGGTCGCCGGGCTCCAGACGAAAGCGGAGTGTCAGCTTTTCCAAGGGTACCGCGGAGTCAATCCGATCGATGGTCAAGATTTGGTCCGGTGGGCTTTGCGGCGGCAGGAGGTCGCTGAAGCGCAGGGCGAGGTTCAGACCCTTAACACTGGTCCCCTCAAAGGCCATGCCGAGGTTGTCGAAACTTACGAGGCCGTTGCTGCTGATGCCCTCTTTGGTCCAATTGATGACGCCGCCGACAGTGGTGCTGCCGCTCACCTGTTCCAGCAGGGCCAGATCGGGCAGCAGGCCGCCGGGCTGCAGTCCGCCGGGAATGAAGTTCAAGGGACCGACATCGAACTGCAGGTGACCGAAGCCGCTCTTGAGAGAATGATTGCCGTCGAAGCGAAGGGTTTCGGCGCCGGGCGGCCCGCCACCTTTGGCCGTGGCCTGAAAGTTGTCCCGGTTGCGCCTGATCTGGCCGGAGAGTGAGAGCGGCACGAAACGGGGCGCCGGCGCCAGGTGCGAGAGACGGCCGACGGTAAAGGTGGCGATGCGGCCTTTGGCGATGTCGCTCAGATCAAGCTTTGCCTTGATCTTCTCCAGTTTGAACTGAGGCTCGGGTAGCAGCAGCCCGGCGTTGATGATATTGCCCGTTCCCTTGTGCCGGCCGTCGGCGTCGAGCTCGCCGTCCAGCCGGAGCCGGCCTGGGGTGAGGCGCATTTCCAGCGGCGCGCTGTCTTCGCGGTCCATCAGCAACCGCAGCGGTTTGATCTTCAGGGCGATCATGTGTTTCGACTGCAGCGCCTCAAGAACGCTGAAATCCAAATCGACCTGGCTTTCCGTCACGTCCAGCGCAATGGGCCCTTTAACCAGGACGGCATCGAGGGGCATCAGCCGGCCGATGGTGACCGGCGCCGCGGCCCGCAGCTTGATGTGGGCAGACTTCTCGCCCAGGCGGACTTCGAGGGGCAGGGCGAGCGCGACCTTGCGGGCATCCAGCGGACCGGCGCGCAAGCGGGCCAGACGGGCGGTAACGCCGAAGTTGCCGGAGAGGCCTTTGGGCGTGCCTCGGAAGGGTCCGCGGAAACTCGCCCGGTCGATGTCCAAGCCCGCGGCGGCAATGTCTTCGACGGAAAGGGCGAAATCCTTGGCATCGAAAAAGGCAAGGCGCCGCGCACTGTCAAACTTTCCCTCCATCAAGGTGCTGAGGGTGGCCTCGGCCTTGTCGACGGCAGCGGTCATTTCGGTGCGGAGCACAAATTTGGTATCGTCTTGCAGCGGCCGCAGCCGCAGACTTGTGGCGTGATCGCCGTCTGCCGCGAGGGAAAGGGACGCCTTTTCCAAAAGCTGCCGCGCAACCTCCCCAGGCAGTCCAAGGCTGGTCAGCCAGGTCTCATCCAGGCTCGCTGCGGTGAAGCTGGCCCGGTCCGTCAGCTTTGCCTCGAAGCGACTGTTCTGCAGTGTCGTCTCGACATCGACGCTCCCCGACAGATTGCTAAAGCGATCGGCATAGGTGATGCCGTCCAGGCGCAGCGTGAGGTCCCCTTTCAAATTGCTGCTTTTCAGCGAGTCAAAGAGGCTGTCTTCCGCAACCGTCTGCAACGCCGGTAAGGTTCCGGTTCCCTTCAGGTTCAGGCGGGAGACGCCGGCGGCAGGTTGTGGAAGGCCAAGGAGGCGCCAGACATAGCTCTCCGCTTTCGCCTCGGTCTCAAGAGAAAGCGCCAGGGTCGGTTCCGCCAAGTAGTTATCGACTTTGCCGTCCAAGACGATGCTGAGGCCGCCGTCGCTCGCGAGAAGGTCGCCGCGCAGGCTCGCCCTTTCCGGGTCGATGCCGAGGGTGAGTTGAGCTTTCTGAAAGACGGCTCCGGTGATGCCGCTGTCCGGCAAAGCGACGTCGGAAAGCAACAGTTCACCCGTCACCCGTTGCGGCAGGCCATCGATAATCTCGAAAGAGAGTTGCCCTTCCAGGCCGTCGATTTGCGCCGTGGGGAGTTTAACGCCGCCGTCGTCGATCACCAGATCTCCGGCCAGGGCGCCGCTGCTGTCCCGCGTTGCCTTGAGGCGCCCGCTCATCCGGCCCGGCGGGCCGCTGGCGCTGAGGTTTAGCGTCGCGGCGGCGGCTCCGCCGGGACCCGGTTGCAGCGCGCCGCTAAGGTCGGCGGTGAAGGCGCCCAAGGTTGTCTGAAGATCGAGGTGACCCTGCTCGAGCTGTACGATGGGCATCGCGGGGACGCCACTGTCTGGCGCGCCGTCCTCAGCCGGTATCAGATCTTGCAGCGACCCCAATGGCGGTCCTTCACCTGTCAGGTCGATGCGGAGCCGCAGTCCGGCAATCGTTACCGAGGCAACCCGGCCGTCTAGAAGCTCTTGCGGCTGGTAGGAAATCTCGACTCGCTGCGCCTGCAGTTCGCCGGTGTCACCGAGACTAAGAGGTCCAAGCGTAATTTTGTCGAGGGAAACCTGGTCGACGGTGAGGTCGTTAACGGTTGCGCCCCGTCGGGCAAGCTGGTCCTGGATCAGATAGGCGAGGAGGTCCTGGCGAAAGAAGACCGCCGCCGCCGCGGCGACCGGAACGGCAAGCAAACCCAGCAGCAGAAAGCGGCGCACCTTCCTGCCCATGAGATTTTAGCCAGCGGCTGCGACCGCGCGTTTTGCCATAACGCCGATCAGGTGAGCCCGGTAGTCGGCGGCGGCATGCAGGTCGCTGTTGAGCCCGTCTTGTGAAACGGCGATGCCGTCAAGAGCATCGGCGCTGAAGTTCCCGGCGAGGGCAGCCTCCATCTCCGGCACCCGGAAAACGCAGGCCCCGGCGCCAGTCACCGCGACCCGCGTTCCGGCCGGGCCTTGCGCCACCATGACCCCAACGATGGCATAGCGCGAGGCCCGGTTGGCGAATTTCGCATAGGCGGCCTTGTCGGGCGCCGGAAAGGATACCGCCATGATCAATTCACCCGGCGCCAGCGCGGTCTCGAACATGCCGGTGAAAAAGTCGTCCGCCGGGATGTCCCGCTGGTTGGTTTTCACCGTGGCGCCCAGGCCGATCAGGCCGGCGGGGTAATCCGCCGCCGGATCATTGTTGGCAATGGACCCGCCAAGGGTCCCGCGGTGCCGTACCTGCGGGTCGCCGATGCCGCCGGCGAGCAGAGCGAGGGCCGGGATTTTGGCCTGGACGGCCGCATCGGCCGCGACGGCCGCATGGCTGGTCATGGCGCCGATGACGAGGGCGCCGGCCTCTTCGCGGATGCCCTGCAATTCGGTGATGGCCCCCAGATCGATGAGGTCGGACGGACTGGCCAGCCGCTGTTTGAGGGTGGGCACCAGGGTCATGCCCCCGGCCAGCAGCGTGCCATCGTCGGCCGCGTCGAGCTGAGCCGCGACCTCAGCCAGTGTAGCGGGCCGGTGATAGGTGAAATCATACATGCCTCAGGCACTCCCCATGTCGGCGGCGGCGCCCTGTATGGCCTTGACGATATTGTGATAGCCGGTGCAGCGGCAGATATTGCCCTCAAGCCATTCCCGGATTTCCTTTTCGCTCGGCGCGGCGTTCTGCTGCAGCAGGTCGACCGCCGACATCACCATACCCGGCGTACAGAAACCGCATTGCAGGCCGTGGTGTTCCTTGAAGGCGGCCTGCACCGGGTGCAACTCGCCGTTCTTGGCCAGTCCCTCGATGGTGGTGACCTCCGAACCCTCGGCCTGCAAAGCCAGCAGGCTGCAGGCTTTGACGGACCTGCCGTCCAGATGTACGACGCAGGCGCCGCATTGGCTGGTGTCGCAGCCGACGTGGGTGCCGGTCAGCTTCAGATGATCGCGCAGGAACTGGACCAGCAGGGTCCGGCCTTCGATCTCGCCAGTGACCTGGTTTCCGTTCACCGTCATGGAAACTCGGGGCATTCAATACTCCTGAAGTGTGCAAGCTTGGCCGAGCGCAAAATCGGGTCGGATCGCATCGATCTGACCAGGCCTGGCCGTTGGGCCGGTTTGATCCCGAGTCTGGGATGCCGGACGGATTAGGTCAAGAACCAGACGGTCCCCCCATATAGGCCCCCGCGTATGCGCGGGCCTTCAAAGTGCGAAAATAGCCAGCAACGCAATGATGGCCGCGACAAGGATCGCCATCCAGATGCGCGGCGACAGTCCCTGAGAAACGGCCTTTTCCAGCTCTTCCTGCAGAGCGCCGGTGGTGACGGCCTCGGGTTCCGGGGCAATTTCTTCCCCGGCGGCCTCGCCGGTGGCCACGGTCTCGGCAAATTTGTCGAAGAACTCGCCAGCCATCTTGTTGGCCGTGCCGTCGATCAGCCGCGAGCCGATCTGGGCGAGCTTGCCGCCGACCTTGGCATCGACCTGGTATTTGAGCAGCGTCCCGCCGCCGTCTTCTTCGAGCTGGACTTCGGCGCCGCCCTTGGCAAAGCCGGCCGCACCGCCCTTGCCCTCACCGGAGATCCGGTAGCTCCGGGGCGGATCCAGATCGGAAAGCGTGACCGCCCCGGCGAACTTGGCCGATACCGGGCCGACCTTGGCCTTCACCTTGGCGGTGAAGCCGTTTTCGCCTGATCTTTCCAGTTCTTCGCAGCCCGGGATGCAAAGCTTGAGGACCTCCGGATCGTTCAGCGCCTCCCAAACCCGCTCGCGGGGCGCGTCGATGCGGCGTTCGCCGGACATTTGCATGGCTGAATCCTCTTACGGCCCAGCGGGCCTTCCGCGGTCATTTTGAGATTTACGGGTCAACTATCCTTCTTTGCCAGGATCTTGCCCATTGTCAACTTTTGAGCGCCCGGCCCGGGCAAGGGCTGGATTCGGTCCGGAACGCGGGTCAGGAAAGCGGCCGCCGCCAGTAAAACTTGCAGAATCAAAGAGGTGGCGGCATCCTGTCAGAAGAGCTTGGGGGAGGCCTCGTTTCCATGATTCATGCGATCAGCCTTGGTTTGGGACTGGTGGCCCTATGGCTGTTGCTGTCCGGTATTTACGAGCCCTTGATCCTCACTTTTGGCGGGTTTTCCGTCTTGGCCGTGGTCTATATCGCACACCGCATGGATGTGATCGACCGGGAAGCGGTGCCGATCCATCTGACCACGGGAATTCTGACTTATTGGGTCTGGTTGATAAAGGAGATCGCCAAATCCAACTACGATGTCGCGCGGCTGATTTTGGATCCCCGTCTGCCCATCAGCCCGCGCCTGATCCGGGTTCCGGCAAGCCAGCAAAGCGACCTGGGGCTCGTGGTCCATGCGAATTCGATCACCCTGACGCCGGGAACCGTCTCCGTTGAGGTCGAATCCGGCGAAATCCTGGTCCATGCCATCACCAGAAGCGCGGCGGAAGGGACCCTGGAAGGGGGCATCGACCGTCGGGTGACCGCGATTGAGGGGTCTTGAGCATGTTTGCGGTCGCTGCCGTCGCCATACTGATCACCATGGTGTTGACCCTGATCCGGCTTTTCGCCGGACCCAGCCTCTACGACCGGGCGCTGGCAGTGAATTCCTTCGGCACCAAGACGGTCCTGCTGATCGGGGTGCTGGGCTTCCTGACCGAGCGGCCGGAGTTTCTGGACATCGCTCTGGTCTATGCGCTGATCAATTTTATCGGCACCATCGCGATTCTGAAATTCTTCCGCTATCGGGCTTTGGGCGACGTGCCCGGGCAGGGTCAGCCCGGCACCGGGCCGGCGGCGGAGGACTGAGGCCGCCATGGATCTGCTGCGTGAGATCCTGACCTGGGGCTTTGCCCTATCCGGCGGTTTCTTTTTGATCGTCGGCGGCGTGGGGCTGCTGCGGTTCCCCGATTTTTATTCGCGCCTGCATGCGGCGGGCATCACCGACACCCTGGGCGCCGAACTGGTATTGCTGGCCATGATGGTCCAGGCCGGCTGGTCCCTGGTGACGGTCAAACTCCTTCTCATCGGGATTTTTCTGTTTTTCACCAGCCCCACCTCTACCCACGCCATTGCCAATGCCGCTTACGTTGCCGGTTTGAAACCCTTCGTAAGCGATGATGCCACAGGGGAGAATCAGGCATCGAAATCCTAGTCGACATTGTGCTGCTGAGTTTTTTGGCCATTACGGCCTTTTACATCATTCGATTGCGGCACCTGTTTGCGGTGGTCATGCTCAGCGGGGTTTTCAGTCTGCTGTCGGCCAGTTTGCTGGTCATGCTGGATGCGGTCGACGTGGCCTTTACCGAGGCTTCGGTCGGCGCGGGCATCTCGACAGTCCTGATGCTGGGGACTCTCGCGCTGACCCGGCGGCGCGAAAAAATACCGGAGCACACAAAATTGGTGCCCTTGGCGGTGGTGCTGATTACCGGCGGCGCGCTGATCTACGGCACCTTGGACATGCCTTACTTCGGCGATCCCAACGCGCCGGCACATGGTGAGGTGATGGATTATTATATCGCCGGATCGGAAACGGACATCGGCGTGCCGAATGTGGTGACCTCCGTGCTGGCCAGCTATCGCGGGTTCGACACGCTGGGCGAAACGGCGGTGGTTTTTACGGCGGGGATCGGCGTGCTGATTCTGCTGACCGGCTTAGGCTCCGGTGCCTATCGCCGCGAGGAAGAAGATGAAGAGCGGATCGCCGAGACCCCCGTGATCCTGCCGGAAGAGGAGCCCAGCGCATGATGCGGCAACACCTGGTGTTGCGGGTGGTCACCAAGGCGCTGATCCCGCCGATTTTGCTCTTTGCCCTCTACGTGCAGTTTCATGGCGATTTTGGGCCGGGCGGCGGCTTCCAGGCCGGGGTGATCTTCGGCGCCGCCTTTATCCTCTATGCCATTGTCTTCAGCCTGGAAACGGCGCGCCGCGTCGTGCCCATAGGGTTTTTGAAGGCGGCCATGGCCGGCGGGCTTCTGCTTTATGCCGGCACCGGCGTGGCGGGGCTGTTCCTGGGCGGCAACTATCTAGACTATGGCGTGCTGGCCCATAACCCGCAGCACGGCCAGCACTACGGCATCTTGATCATCGAACTTGGTGTCGGCATCACGGTTGCGGCCACGATGATCGTGATCTTCTTCAGCTATGCCAGCCGGGTGCCGCGCATCACCCACGAGGACTGGTGAAGATGCTGGAGACGGTGCTTGGACTCTACAACTATTGGATTGTCATCGTGCTGATGATGATGGGCCTCTATATCGTGGTGTCCCGCGGCAACTTCGTGAAAAAAGTGGTGGGCCTGAACATCTTCCAGGTTTCGGTCTTTCTGCTCTATATCAGCATCGGCAAAGTGGAGGAGGGGACGGCGCCGATCCTGACCGGCCAGCCGGGGGAGGTCTTCTCCAATCCCTTGCCGCATGTTCTGATCCTGACCGCCATTGTTGTCGGCGTCGCGACCACCGCCCTGGGGCTCGCGCTGGTGGTGCGCATTAATGAGGCTTACGGCACGATTGAGGAGGACGAGGTACTGGACGCCGATTACGAGACCGAGTTCGGCAAGGCTGAAAGCCTGTGATCGCCGGCCATCTACCGATCCTGCAGGTTGTCCTGCCGCTGCTGGCGGCGCCGCTTTGCGTGCTGTTGCGCCGGGGCACGCTCTGCTGGGGGCTCGCGTTAGGGGTCTCCTGGGTGAGTTTCGGCATCGCCATCGCGCTGCTGCAGCAGGTCTCGACAGGCGGCGACATCAGCTATGAACTGGGCAGCTGGGCACCGCCCTGGGGCATCGAATATCGGGTAGATTTGGTCAATGCCTTTGTGCTGCTGATTGTCTCGGGCATCAGCGCCCTGGTGCTGCCCTATGCCCGGGCCAGCGTGCGGGCGGAAATCGATGCCGACCAGGAAGGCTATTTTTACACCGCCTATCTGCTCTGCCTTACCGGGTTGCTGGGCGTGACCATCACCGGCGATGCCTTCAACGTCTTTGTGTTCCTCGAGATCTCGTCGCTCTCCACCTATACGCTGGTGGCAATGGGCGCCAAGTACGACCGGCGGGCTTTGACCGCGGCCTACAGCTATCTGGTCATGGGGACGATCGGCGCGACCTTCTTCGTAATCGGCGTCGGTTTGCTTTACATGATGACCGGCACCCTCAATATGGCGGACATATCCCGGCGTCTGGTAGAGATCGGCGACAATCGGACGGTGCATGTGGCCTATGGTTTCATTGTCATCGGCCTGGGGCTGAAGCTCGCCATGTTCCCGCTGCACACCTGGCTGCCCAACGCCTACACCTTCGCCCCCTCGGCGGTGACGGCCTTCCTGGCCGCGACCGCGACCAAGGTCGCGGTCTATGTGTTGCTGCGGTTCCTTTTTACGGTTTTTGGCGACGGCTTCACCATGGGCGCCGACACGCTGACCTTCTTACTCCTGCCGCTGGCGGTGATTGCCATGTTCGCGGCCTCCACCGTGGCGATCTTTCAGGTCAATCTGAAACGCATGCTGGCCTATTCTTCGGTCGCCCAGCTTGGCTACATGCTGCTGGGCATCAGTTTCGCCTCCGTTACCGGGCTGACCGCGGCAATTTTGCATCTCTTCAACCATGCGCTGATGAAAGGCGGGCTTTTCATGGCGCTGGGCTGTGTGGTGCTGCGGATGGGCGGTGTGTCGATCGAAAATGTCCGCGGCCTCGGCCAGCAGATGCCCTATACCATGGCGGCCTTTGTGCTGGGGGGTCTGAGCCTGATCGGCGTGCCGCTGACCGTCGGCTTTATCAGCAAATGGTACTTGATCCAGGCGTCCTTCGAAGCCGGGCTGTGGCCCATTGCGGTGCTCATTGTGGCCAGCTCCCTGCTGGCGGTCATCTACGTCTGGCGCGTGGTGGAGGCGGCTTATTTTCAAGCGCCGCTGTCGTCGCGCCGGGTCGAAGAAGCGCCGCTGACGATGCTGATCCCCATGTGGATTCTGATCCTGGGCAACTTCTATTTCGGGATCGATAGCGAGCTCAGTGTCTCCGTCGCCAGCCGGGCCGCGGCCGCATTTCTTGGGGGAGGGGTAGAATGACCGCCTCCCATGCACTGGTCTTCAGTTTGCTGATCCCGGCCATTGGCGCCGTGATGATTTGGCTCGCGGGCAAGCAGCCCAACCTGCGCGAGGGCGTCACCCTGGTGACGGCAGTTGTGCTCTTTGCGGTCGTGCTCACGCTGCTGTCGGATGTGATGGCCGGCGAAATGCCGGCAGTGGATCTCTTCGAGATGCTGCCGGGGCTCACCATTTCCCTGGCCATCGAGCCCTTGGGTATGCTCTTCGGACTGGTCGCCTCCGGGCTTTGGATCGTGAATTCGATCTATTCGATCGGCTATATGCGTGGCAACAACGAGCAAAACCAGACGCGCTTTTATATCTGCTTTGCCGTGGCGATATTCAGCTCCATGGGAATCGCCTTCGCGGCGAACATGTTCACGCTTTTCATCTTCTATGAGGTCCTGACCATTTCGACCTATCCCCTGGTCACCCACAAGGGGGATGAAAAGGCCCGTCTTGGCGGGCGGACCTATCTGGGGATCCTGCTGGGCACTTCGATCGGTCTGCAGCTGGTTGCCATCATCTGGACCTGGTCGCTGACTGGCACGCTGGACTTTACGGCCGGCGGCATTCTATCGGGCGCGGTGGAGGGTCCCCTGGTGCCGATCCTGCTCGCCCTCTACATGTTCGGCATCGGCAAGGCGGCGCTGATGCCCTTCCACCGATGGCTGCCGGCGGCGATGGTGGCGCCGACCCCGGTCTCTGCCCTGCTGCACGCGGTGGCGGTGGTGAAGGCGGGGGTCTTCACGGTGATGAAGGTCGTCGTCTACATCTTCGGCATCGATTTCCTGGCCGAGACCGGCGCCTCGCAGTGGCTCATCTGGGTGGCGGCGGCCACCATCCTGCTGTCCTCCCTGGTGGCCATGACCAAGGACAA
>CAJHXM010000537.1_pt1 | contig 11286 bp, 10 predicted proteins | sample 9198461 | NCBI WGS metagenome assembly CAJHXM01 (sample SAMEA7708299, study PRJEB35096) | sediment metagenome | biome: marine neritic benthic zone biome [ENVO:01000025]; feature: sediment [ENVO:00002007]; material: shallow marine sediment [ENVO:03000034] sea grass bed [ENVO_01000059] ...
GCCGGCCATACCGACGTGGTGCCGGTGGGCGATCTGGCGGCCTGGAGCGTCGACCCCTTTGCCGCCGAGATCGTGGGCGAGAACCTGATCGGCCGCGGGGCCGTCGACATGAAGGGCTCCATCGCCGCCTTCGTCGCCGCCCTGTCCGGCTTTCTGGCCGGGCGCGGCAGCTTCGCCGGATCGGTCAGCCTGCTCATCACCGGCGACGAAGAGGCGGTGTCGATCAACGGCACCCGCAAGGTCCTGCAGTGGCTGTCCGAGCGCGGCGAGACTTTGGATGCCTGCCTGGTGGGGGAGCCCACCAGCAACGCGGTCCTGGGCGACATGGTGAAGATCGGCCGCCGCGGCAGCCTGAACGGGCGCCTGACGGTCCAGGGAATCCAGGGCCACACGGCCTATCCGCAGTTGGCCGACAATCCGCTGCACGCGCTGGTCCCCATGCTGGCGCCGCTAGTGAGCGAAAGCCTCGACGCGGGCAGCGATCACTTTCCGCCCTCCAGCCTGCAGATCACCACCATCGACGTGGGCAACGCGGCGACCAACGTGATCCCCGCCGCCGGCCAGGCCGGGTTCAACGTGCGCTTCAACGACCATCACGACAGCGCCGCCGTGGAGGCCTGGATCCGCGAACGTCTCGACCGGGCGGGCAAAGACTATGACCTGGCCATCCGGGTCTCCGGTGAATCCTTTCTCTGTCCGCCGGGGCCGCTGAGCGAGTTGATCTCGGGCGCGATTCAGCAGGTGACGGGCCGGGCCACGGAACTGGGCACGACCGGCGGAACTTCGGATGCGCGTTTCATCAAAGACTATGCGCCGATTGCAGAACTGGGCCTGCTAAACGCCACCGCCCACAAGATCGACGAACAGGTGCCTTTGGTCCACCTGCGTCAGCTTAGCGAGATCTATGGTGCCGTGCTTGAGGGATACTTTCCGCAGTCATAGACCGCGGCACTTACCCAATTTTTTTTGCATCGGAAAAGGAAAGCCGTGATCCCGAGCCTGAGCGAAATCCTCTATGCCGTCTTCGGCGCCTGGCGTCTGGCCCGCCGGGACAGCGGCGGCCTGCAACAGTTTGACGTGACGCCGGCCGGCTTCTACCGATCCTTTTTCGCCGCGGTTCTGATCCTCCCGGTCTATGTTGCCACGCTTCTGCTTGGGTGGTCCGACGATCCGCCCGCTGCGGAACCTCTGCGCATTTTTCTGGTGTATGCGACGGCTTACGTCACCGGCTGGGTTGCCTTTCCCGTTATCGTCTATGGCATCTGCGACGCCATGGGAAAAAGCCAGTCCTACACGACCCTGATCGTCGCCCTCAACTGGTCGAGTCTGATTTATCTGCCGGGCTACCTGCTGATCACCCTTTTGGTGCAGGTCGACTTGGTGTGGCTGGAAGCGCTGGGCGGGTTCCTGGCCATTATATACCTGCTGTGGGTCCTCTATTATCACTGGTTCATCGCCAGGAGTGCCTTGCAGGTCTCCACGGCGGCCGCCGCCGGCATCATTTTCGTCGAAATGGCGATCGATCTCACCATTCAGTCCATAACCGCCAGCCTGCTCGGCTAGGATTCGGCCAATTCCGTCTCGGCGAGCTGCCCTAATGTGATGGGCTTCAGCGGCGGGCGGCTGCGGTAGTGGCCCACCTCCGCGACCGGCAGACCCCGTTCGGCGGCGATCAGCTCCGAGACCGTCAGACCGCAGAAGCGGCCCTGACAGGGTCCCATGCCGCAGCGGGTGAAGCTCTTGGTCTGGTTCGGGCCCTGGCAGCCCAAGGCCACCACGCGGCGGATTTCCCCGGCGGTGACCTCTTCGCAGCGGCAAACCAGGGTGTCGTCGTCGGGCGGCCGGCGGAAGCTGTCCGCCGGGCGGTAGAGCGCATCCAAGAAGGGCCGGATGCGCAGATGCCGCCGCAACGCGGCCCGCTGCGGGTCCGCCTGCCGGTCCCGTTCGGCCGGCGCGATACGGCCAAGCGCCGAGGCCGCGGCCAGCGCGGCCAGCCGGCCGCTGTGCTCGGATGCCGCCGCCCCGATAATGCCGCCGCTGTCACCGGCCACGGCAATCCTTGCGTGGCTGGTCCCGCCCCAATCGTCGCTTTCGGGACTCCAGCAAAGCTGCGCCGCGTCCCAGCGCTGCGCGCAGCCCAGAGCCTGGGTCATCGCCACGTTGGGCACCACCCCCTGGTGCAGCAACAGCAGATCGCAGTCCAAACGCTGCCCGGAGTCTTTTTGCCGATACTCGACCGCTTCCACCCGCGCATCGCCCAGAGCGCGCAGACCCGTCACCCCGGCAATCACGGGCACCCCGGCAGCACGCAGAGCGCGCATGAGCTGCAGCCCCTTGGCGAGGTAGCCCGGCGCTCCCAAAGCCTGGGGCAGATGCCTTAGCGCCGGCCAGGCCGCCCGGCGATCCCGGGTCTCCAGAATAGCGGCCAAGGAAACACCGGCCTGCAGGTACTGCCAGGCCAGAAGCCAGAGCAACGGACCGCAGCCGGCCAGCACCGCGCGGCCCTCGGGAACCAGGCCACCGCTTTTCAGAAGAACCTGGGCGGCTCCGGCCCCCATCACCCCCGGCAGGGTCCAGCCGGGAATGGGGAAAGGCCGTTCCTGGGCACCGGCGGCCAAAATGATGCGGCTGGCGGTCAGGAATCGGGACCGGCCGGCCTGCAGATAACCGACCTCCCCCTCCGGTGTAACCTGCCAGACCGCCGACCGCGGCCGATAGTCCGCATCGCCGGCCCGGAAGGCGGCAACCAGGTCCGCACCCTGCCGATAGTCGGGTCCCAGAACATCCCGCCCCGCCAAGGGGCCCACCAGGGGAGATGCCTCAATGCTGCGATAAATCTGCCCGCCGGGCGCCGCCTGCTCGTCGAGCAGAACCGTCTTCACCCCAAGCCCGGCGGCCGTGATGGCGGCAGCGAGGCCAGCCGGACCGGCGCCGATCACGGCGAGATCCACGGCCTCGCTCACGGCGTCACCTGGCGCGCGCCGGTCTGGCGCCGGATTGTCATGCCGTCGTACACTTCGACGAGGCAGGCTTGCATATTGGGCGCCCCGTCGATTTCCACCAGGCAGTCGAAACAGACCCCCATCATGCAATAGGGCGCCCGCGGCGAACCGGTGACCGGCGTGGTGCGGAAATGTCCGATGTCGTTCGACAACAGGGCCGCCGCCACCGAAAGGCCGGCGGCCACCGAAACCTCGCGGTCCTCGATATGGATCGTCACCCGGGCCTCGGGGTTTTTATCCAGCGGCTTGAACATCGAACCTCCCGGCGGTGAAGGGCGCCAGCTCCGGCAGGGACTCCCTACCGGCGATCCAGCCCGGCAGGCGGCGCGCATGGACTGCCGCCAACGTCACCCCGCTGTGACAGACGGCGAGATAGGCGCCGGGACAGCTTTCCGAGGCATCGTAAACCGGCACCCCGTCCGGGGTCATGATGCGGATCGCGCCCCAGGTGCGCACCACCCGCACGGACCCCAGGAAGGGAAAGGTCGCCACCGCCCGTTCGGCCATGGCCTTCATGATCCCGGCGGTGGTGCCGTCGTCAAAGCCCACTTCCTCGTGCGAGACGCCGACCTGAAGCGACCCCTCCGCGGTTTGCCGCAAGTCCAGGGTCGGGTGGGACAGGAAGGGCTGGACCCGTTCGGTAATCATGAGCTGGCCGCGCAGCGGGCGCAGCGGCGCCGCCAAGCCGACCATGGGGGCCAGGCGGCTGTTGCCATGGCCGGCGGTCAGCACCACCCGGTCACAGGCCAGGTCGCCGCCGCGTGCTTTCAGCGCAAACCCCGAGTCGGACTTTTGGATTTCGTCGACCGGCCCCTGGGGCAGATAGGCGCCACCGAGCTTGCCCAGGCCCGCATGGAGCGCCCGCAGCAGATAGAGCGGATTGACGTGGCCGTCGTGGGGACAATAGGAGGCGCCGGCGACCGCCTCGGAGACCTCCGGAATACGCGCGCGCAGTGCCTTGTTGTCGAGCATCTCATAATCGTAGCGGTCGCCCAGTTGTTGGCGCAGGCGCTGGTTCTGCATCTCTGCCGCGTTCAGCTCTTCTTCGGTCAGGCAGAGCGCGATCCCGCCGGGGCGCTGATGGGCCACCTCGATGCCGGTCAGCTCGCGCAACTCACGCGCAAAGTCGCCCCAGAGGTCCGAAGAAGAACGGGTCCAATGGGCATAGGGGGGAAAATCCAGCCCCTTGCTTTGCACCCAAACCAATCCGAAATTGCCCCGCGAGGCGCGCAGGGCCACGTCGCCTTCGTCAATCAGCGCAGTCTTCAAGCCTTCCCGCGCCAGGCCATAGGCAATCGCCGAACCGACCAGGCCGCCGCCGACCACGGCGACGTCATAGGAGGCCGCCGGGTCAGTCATAGCCCACGCCGGTCAAGTAGAGCCCATGGGCCGGCGCTGTGGGGCCCGCCTGCGTTCGGTCGCAAGCCGCCAGCACCTGGGCAACCTTGGCCGCGGTCCATTTGCCTTCCCCCACCAGTTTCAGCGTGCCCACCAGATTGCGCACCTGATGATACAGGAAAGACCGGGCCGAGGCGTCAACCCGGATTTCGTCGCCGCTGCGGCTGACCTGAAGCAGGTCGAGGGTCTTGACCGGCGAGCTGGCCTGACAGTCCGCAGCCCGGAACGAGGTGAAGTCGTGATGGCCCACCAGAACCTGCGCGGCCTCTTGCATGGCATCGGCATCCAGATCCTGCGGCACGAACCAGGCCCGGCCCCGGTCCAAAGCGAGCGGCGCACGGCGGTTCACGATGCGATAGCGGTAACTGCGCCGGGTGGCGGAAAAGCGGGCGTGGAAGTCCGGCGCCACGGCCTCGGCCTGCAGCAGCGCCACCGGCGCCGGTTTCAGGTGCTGGTTCACCGCCGCGCGCAGGGTCTCCGGCGTGGTGGTCTTGGCGATATCCACATGAGCGACCTGGCCCAGCGCATGCACCCCGGCATCGGTGCGGCCGGCCGCCTGCACCACAACCTCTTCACCGCAGAACCGCAGAACCGCCGCCTCCAGCGCCGCCTGCACGGAAGGTCCGTTGTCCTGACGCTGCCAGCCGACAAAGGCGCCGCCGTCGTATTCCAGGGTGAGCTTATAGCGGGTCACGTGAGCCGGGTTCCCGGTGCCAGGGGATGGCCGCGCAAAAAGGCCTCGGCGGCCAAGGGCGCCTTGCCGGCCCGCTGCAGGGTCACGAGGCGCAGCGCGCCCCTGCCGCAGGCCACGGTGAGGCGGTCGTCGAGCACTTCGCCCGGCGCGCCCTCGCCCGCGGTCAGTTCCACCGCCGAGATCTTCAGGCGCTCCGCGCCATGCCGGCACCAGGCACCGGGCCAGGGCGTGAAGGCGCGGATGCGCCGGGCCAATTCCTCGGCCGGACGCGTCCAGTCGAGGCGGCCCTCGGACTTGTCGAGCTTGGCCGCATAGGTGACCCCTGTCGCGGGCTGGGGCCGGGCCTGCAATTGCCCCGCCGCGATCCGGGCCAAGGCATCGACGATCATTCTCGCCCCCAGCGCCGCCAGCGCGTCATGGAGAAGCTGCGCCGTGGTTTCCGCCGTAATCGGCAGGGCTTCGCGCAGCAGCAGAGGACCGGTGTCCAGGCCTTCATCCATCTGCATGATGGTCACGCCGCTTTCCCGGTCGCCGGCCTCGATCGCCCGCTGAATCGGCGCCGCGCCGCGCCAGCGCGGCAGCAACGAGGCATGCACGTTGAGGCAGCCCAGGCGCGGCGCCTCCAGCACCGCCTTGGGCAGGATCAGGCCATAGGCCACCACCACCGCCACATCGAGATTGAGCGCCGCAAAAGCGGTCTGCTCGGCTTCCGGCTTCAGACTGGCTGGGTTTCGGACCGGCCAGCCCCGGCTTTCGGCATAGGCCTGGACCGGACAGGGCCGCGCCTTGTGGCCCCGGCCGGCCGGGCGCGGCGGCTGGCTGTAGACGCAGGCGATCTCGTGGCCGGCGGCGGCCAGGGCCTGCAGGACCGGCACCGCAAAATCCGGACTGCCCATGAAGGCGAGGCGCAGTCCCTCCATCCGCCCGGCCTTCGGTTCAGGCCGTGGCGTATTTGGCGAGCGGCTGATCGGCCTTCTTGGCTTTCAGCAGCTTGCGCAGGATCATGCTGCGTTTCAGCGCCGAGATATGATCGACGAAGAGAATCCCTTCCAAGTGGTCCATCTCGTGCTGGATGCAGGTCGCCAGCAGGCCGTCGGCCGCCAGCTCGCGGATTTCGTTCTCGCGGTCCAGATAGCGCAGGCGGATCTCCGCCGGCCGCTTCACTTCGCTGTACATCTCCGGCAGGGAGAGACAGCCCTCCTCGTAGCCGGCATCGTGATCCGACACCCAGACCAGTTCCGGGTTGGCGATGAAGTGGGGCTCGGGCGGGTCCTCGCTCTTGGCGGTGTCCACCACGATGACCCGCTGCAGCACCCCCACTTGGGGCGCCGCCAGGCCGACCCCCGGCGCCGCCTTCATGGTTTCGTACATGTCGTCCATCAGGCGGCGGATGTCGTCGTCGACCCGCTCTACGGCCTTGCAGACCTTTTTCAGGCGGGGGTCCGGGGCGGTGATGATGGGAAGGATGGCCATGAGGTGCTACGCCGCGGTACTTCTTCTCTTTCCCCCTCACCCTCCCGCTGGCCTCACGGCCTGCAGGTCCCTCCCTCTCCCTCCAGGGGAGAGGGCTTTCCGAGCTGCGTCCCCTCTCCCCTGGAGGGAGAGGGACAGGGTGAGGGGGCGCAAGAAAGCTCAATTTCCAGCGATTAGGTATGGCCTCCGCTCCCGGGCGTCAAGCGTGCGCAGTGCCAGCATTTTGCGGCCTACGGCGACTCGGGAGCTCATGATAGCTTTCAGACCGACTCGGCAGTAAAGCCCCAGAGTCGGCCCTGAGGAGGCCTTATGGAATTCGACGTAATGGAACTCGGCTGGATCTTGACCGCGCTGCTGGGCGGTCTGGTGTTGGGCAGCTTGCTGACCTATGTCGTCTTGCGCAGCCTGGACCCGGCGGAATCCCGGGCCTTCGGCGAGTTGGCGGGCCGCCTGAGCCTGCTGGCCGAGACCCAGTCGCAGCAGCAGGTCCTGCAGTCCGAGCAGTTGCAGGCGCAGGAGCGGGCCCTGGCTCAGGCGCTGGAGAACCGTCTGGGGGACTTCTCCAAGCGGGTTTCGGACCGGCTGCAGGAGAGTTCGACCCGGAACCACAGCGCCCTGACCGACCTGCGCGAGCGCCTGGCGGTGATCGATCAGGCGCAGCAGAACATCACCGCCCTCTCCTCTCAGGTGGTGGGCCTGCAGGAGATCCTGGCCAACAAACAGGCCCGCGGCGCCTTCGGCGAGATCCAGCTGCGCGATCTGGTGGAGCCGATCCTGCCGCCCTCGGCCTACGGCTTTCAGGTCACGCTGAGCAACGGCCGCCGGGCCGACTGCCTGCTGCGCCTGCCCAACCCGCCGGGATCGATCGTGATCGACGCCAAATTCCCGCTGGAAAGCTACGAGGCCTTGCGCCAGGCGTCGGACGAGGCGGCCGCCACCCGGGCCCGGCGGCAGTTCGCCACAGATGTGCGCAAGCACGTCCAGGACATCGCCAACCGCTATATCATCCCCGGCGAGACGGCGGAATCGGCCCTGATGTTCCTGCCCTCCGAGGCGGTCTATGCCGAGCTGCACGCCAATTTCCGGGCGGTTGTCGAGGATTCCTTCCGGAGCCGGGTCTGGATCGTCTCCCCCACCACCCTGATGGCGACCCTCAACACCGTGCGCGCGGTGCTGAAGGACGTGCACATGCGCGAGCAGGCCGGGGTGATCCGGACCGAGGTCGCCCACATCATCGACGATGCCGTGCGTCTCGACGAGCGGGTCGGCAAGCTGCAGCGCCACTTCGACCAGGCCGGCGAGGACCTGCGCCAGATCCGCATCTCGGCCGACAAGGTCACCAAGCGGGCCGACCGCATCGGCCAGCTGGAACTGGAGGAAATAGACGGCGAAACCGACCTGGTGCCGCAGGTCGAGCCGCGGATCGTTGCCGGTTAACCCGATTTAGATTATCTACGCTTTCATCCTGGTAAGCGCCAAACGCGCTTACCAGGATGAAAGAAGAGAAATATAGGTTTAATTGACTGTAATTGAACAGAAAAAATAAATTACTATAATTTCCGTTAATCACCGTTTTACCCGCAATCGGTAGGTCAGCTGCGCTTCCCCCTTGGCCGGCACCTGCAGCCGCCACAGCACCCGCGAGGCGCTTTCCCGTTCGTGGCGGGCGCTTTCGGACAGCATTTGCCAGCCAGGCGGGAAATCGCCCACCAGGACCACGGAGACCGGCTGGTCCTTGGCGTTTTTCACCCTGACTTCCTGGCCGGTTTCGTAGCTCTTGTTGGAGAGGCGCTCGAAAACCGTGCGCTGGGCCCGGGCGGTCACGTCGAAGGCGTCGCCCAGCTGCAGGCGCAGCTTCTCGCCGGCCGGCGTGTGGCCGAGCCGGTCCTCGCCGATGAAAAGCGGCTCCGCCCCGGCAGTGCGGTAGACCCGGAGGGTCCCGCCCGGCAGCGGCTGGCCGAGGCCGTTCGCCTCCGTGTTCTCGAATTCCAGGATCAGGGCCGCGTTGACGAAGCCCTCCCGGCCGCCGCCCTGGTTGGCATTGATCAGACCCTGGAAACGATATTCCTTGGTCAGGGCCACGCCCTGGGCGCTCAGCAGGGGCACCTGCTTGGTTTCCCGGTCCGAGAGGCTGACCGGGCGCGCCAGCTGATAGAGATAACGGTCGGCAACGCTCTGCGGCTCGGGCGGCGGCGGCGCCGCCGCAAAGGCCATATCGCTTTCCATCATGACCGCCCGGTTCCGCGCCCCAGGCCGGGCCTGAACCTGGCGCACCGAACCCGCCACCAGGCGCACCCGGGCGTCAGCATAGTCGGCGCCGCTGGTGTTGGCCAAGGTGACCAGGGCGGTGAGCTCCAGTCCGTCTTCCGCCGCGTTCAGCGCGCCGACATAGTCCGCCTTCCAGGTCAGGCCGCCGGTCAGGTAGCTGAAGCTCAAGGCCTTCGGCCCCGCCGCGGCGGCGGCCACCCGGGCGCGCAGCGTGGGGCGCGCGCGCAGGTTGGCCGGCAGGTCGGGAAAGACCAGGCGCTCGAAAGGCCCGGTTTCGATGCCGGCGGCGGTTTTCAACACCGGCCCCTGGGCGACCGAGAGCACTTCCGCCTCGGTCAGGGTCTCCGCCCCGGTCTGGGGATGGGTTTTTACGATTTGGACCTTTCGGCCCAGGGAAGATTCGAGCAGGCGCTGGGGTGTCAGCAGGTCATAGGTGAAATCCTGCTCCACCAGCTCCAGGCCCGCGCCCTGGAAGATGACCGTCTCCGGCCTGAGCTGCCGGCTGACGTCCTGTAAGGCCAGCAGGTTATCGCCGGCCTGCAGTTCCAGGCGCCGGGTCTCGCTGACCAGGCCCAGGTCTTGGTTGTAGACCGTGAGCGCGAGAGCCTCGCGGGTCTCGGCGCCGACGGCCCGTTCCCCGTCTTGGGCCTGCAAAGGGGCGGCGGCCAGGGCGCAAGCCAGGCCCAGGAAAAACAGTGAAAGCAGTGGTTGTCGAAGCATCGATCTCTCCTCTGCCGCTGTATTACGCTAATCTTCGTGGACCTATCCCCTTTACAGGGTTGTCGTTAAGTCAGCGGCCTTCATGACCATCATCATCCTGAGGCGGGCGTCATCCTGGGGCGGGCGTCAGCCCGAACCCGGGATCCATGGTGCCGCATAAAGCAATGTTTGGATCCCGGGTTCCCGCTATCGCGGGCCCCAGGATGACGGCCTAAGGAGTTCATTGGAACCGGACCGGGCTAATTGCGCAGCAGGAAGGTCTCGCCGCGGTAGTTCAGCACGATGCCGTTGGGCCGGATCTCTTCCAGCCGCGGGCCGTCGTCCAGCTTGGCGCCGGTGCGGTATTTGCGCTTGTTGATGCGCACGAAGCTGTGTTCGGAATCCTCATGGTACATGTGCAGCGAGACTTGCAGCTTGGGGAAGCTACGCCGGAACTCCCGCGACATCTGGCGGAAGGTCGGCAGTTCGACAAAGACCTCTTCGGGTTCCGCATCGGGCGCGCTGGGCAGGGCCGCCTGTTGCGTGCCGGTCGGGTCCGCGCTGGAGCCGATAGCCGGTTTGGCGGCCACATCGGGCTTGGGTTTCGGGATCGGCGGCAGGCTGAAGATGGCCTTGGTGGGCTGCGGCGGCGTGACTTTCGGTTCCGGCGTCTTGAAGGTAGTGGCGGTGACCTCCTGCGCCGGCTCCGGGTCCGCCGGGACCGGCGGGGTGGTCAGGGCCGCCGGGGTGAGGGTCAGGTTGGTGCTGGGCTGGGCCGGGGCCTCAACGCGCGCTGTCGCGGCGGGCTCTGCCTGGCCGGGCTCTACTTGGCCCTGCGGCAGGCTGGCCGTGGCGGCGGTTTCGGCTGCCGGGGTCTCGACGGCAGGTTGCGCGGCTGGGATGGCCGGCGGCGGGGTAATCTCCGTCGCCAGTTGTTGATCCGGCTGCGGGTCCGGCCGGCTGGTTTCCACCGGCATGGCCGTCTCCGGCTCGGTCGCGGCAACAACTGGTTCGGGGCCGTTACCGGGGCTGCTCCCTGGGCTTTCGCCGCCGGTCAGCGCCGCCAGGGCGCTTGCGCCCTGTTGGGCCAGCAGGTCCGGTCCGGCCACCCAGCCGAGACCGCCGAAGACCGCGAGGTTGACGGCGAGCAGCCCGCCCAGCACCCAGGGCCAGCGGCGGGCGTTTTGCGGCGCCGGCGCTGCCAGGCTGCTGTCCAGGGTCGGCACCGTGCCTAATTCGCGTTCCTGCTGAGATTTTTTGAGGGCAGATAAAATATATGACATGGGTCTATCCAATATTAGGATTTGGGCGCCGTGAGCAGCGGAATGACCGGGCTGCCGCTCAGGCTGTTTAAGTGAATCATGGTTTGCGGGCCAACCAGGCCGTCGGGCTTCAGCCCTTGGCTGCGTTGAAAAGCCTGCACTTCCTTGCGCAAAGCGGCGTCAAAAATACTTTCGCCCTGCGCATCGCCGGCCGCGCCGGCCAGGCCGGCCAGACGGTTCTTCAGCCAGGTGACGTCCTTGCCAGTCGCACCCTGGGCCAACAGACGCTGCTCGGCCGCCGGCGGCTGCCACAGAATCAGGTATTCACCGGTCCAGGCCTTGGCCAGGGCCTCCCGGTCCAGACGCCAAGGCTCGGTTCCCAGGGTCAAGGTGGCCTCATCGTCGGAAAGGCCGGTCACCACGGCGGACAGCGGCTTGCCTTCCGGGGAGGTCAAGGTGATCAGCGCCGGCCGGTTCAATTCAGCCAGAC
>CAJHXM010000088.1_pt1 | contig 11201 bp, 11 predicted proteins | sample 9198461 | NCBI WGS metagenome assembly CAJHXM01 (sample SAMEA7708299, study PRJEB35096) | sediment metagenome | biome: marine neritic benthic zone biome [ENVO:01000025]; feature: sediment [ENVO:00002007]; material: shallow marine sediment [ENVO:03000034] sea grass bed [ENVO_01000059] ...
CAAAGCCGTTCACCCCAATGATCATCTTGGGCGCCGTGGCGCTGCCCTGGGGCGTGGTCAGGGACACGCCGTTGCGGTAGTCCACAGCCGTCACCGGCGTGCCCTCATAGAGCGTGACGTTTTCCGGGAGGTTCTCTGCCAGACCACGGGTCAGCGCCGCCGGGTTCATCAGAATGCAGCCCGGCGTATGCACCGCCGCGGTGAAGTGCGCCGTGCCCAGCTCACGATCTAAGTCCGCTTTTTGCACCCAGCGATAGGGCTCGCCGAGGGCCTCCAGCTCCTTGGCAAAGGGCTCCAGCACAGTTTTGGCGCCCTGGGCACTGACGGCGGCATGGTATTTGCCGGGCTGGCTCCAGTCGCAGACGATGTTGTGTTGCGCGACCTGGCTTTGCAGGTGGTCGATGGCGCTGCGCGCCAGCGCCATGAAACGGTGCGAGCCTTCCAGTTCCTCCAGGGATGAGCCGACGTTGTGCGGCAGATCGATGGCAAAGCCGGAGTTGCGCCCCGACGCCCCCTCCCCCACCTGATTGGCCTCGATCAGCGCCACCGTTTCATCGGGCCGGTTCTCCGCCAGGCGCCGCGCCGCCGCCAAGCCCGCATAGCCCGCCCCCACCACGACCCAATCGGCCTTGATGTCGCCCTGCAGCGCCGGCCTGGGCGTCCGCGGCGGCAGAATCCGGCTCCAGCCATTGGTGTTGTCGTCTTCAGGGAGGAGGTCGATTTTTTGCACTTACTGTCCCTTTTTGTTACTGACCTAACAGTTACCAACTCCGAGTCCATTCGGACCAAGATTCCGGATAATCGCTGCGCGATTTCCGGGATGACTACAAAAGAAATGGGTCATCCCGGCCGGAGTGAAGCGGAGAGCCGGGATCTTTTTCCGAAAGCACCGCCGGGGACTTCCCCTTCCAGCTCCAACTCGGCGCGATGATAGCGTCATCACGCGGCTGCCGACAAATCGGATTGGCTGCGCTAGTCTGCCGCCAATTGGAACCTTAAGGAAGGCAGGACCGGATGGGGCAGGATTTCAGGGGCCGCGGCGCGGTGGTCACCGGCGGCGCCCGGGGCATCGGGTTGGGGGTCGCCCAGCGCCTAGCCGCCAGCGGCGCAGCACTCAGCCTCTGGGACCAGGACGGCGCCGCGCTGGCCGAGGCCAAGGCGACCCTGGGTGACGCCGCGCGCGTCGACCTGCAGGAAGTCGACATTACGGACCCCGCCGCGGTCGAGGCCGCCGCCGCGGCCAGTGCCGCCGCCCTGGGCGGGATCGATATCCTGGTCAACAACGCTGGCATCACCGGCCCGAACTGCAAGACCTGGGAATACCCGGTGGCCGACTGGCGGCGGGTGCTGGACGTCGACCTGACCGCCGTCTTCCTCTGCAGCCGGGCCCTGGTGCCAGGCATGCTGGACCGCGGCTATGGGCGCATTGTGAACGTCGCCTCGGTGGCCGGCAAAGAGGGCAATCCCAGCGCCCCGGCCTACAGCACCGCCAAGGCCGGGGTGATCGGCCTCACCAAGTCCCTGGGCAAGGAAACCGCCGGCAGCGGCGTGACGGTGAACTGCGTCACCCCGGCCGCCGTGGAGACCGACATCTTCAAGCAGATGACCGAAGAGCACATTCAATACATGCTCTCGAAAATCCCCATGGGCCGCTTCGGCCAGATCGAGGAGGTCGCCGCGCTGATCTGCTGGCTGGCTTCCGAGGACTGCTCCTTCAGCACCGGCGCCGTTTTTGACATCTCCGGCGGCCGCGCGACCTATTGAGGAAAGGAAACACATCATGCCCAAAGACGATGCCATGATGCCCTATCAACTGCCCTTCCCGCCGGAAGCGGCGGCGGAGATCGTGGAACCGGCGGCGCTGCCCGAAGACGAGCGGCTGTGGGTACCGCAGATGGAGAACGTCTGGTTCCGGCCGCTCTGCCTCAGCGCGTCTCAGGGCTATTGGGTGAACCTGCTGCGGGTGCGCAAATCCGGCGTGCTCAGCCGCCACCGGCACCCGGCCCCGGTGCACGGCTATGTCCTGAAGGGCAGATGGCATTACCTGGAACACGACTGGGAGGCGCGCGCCGGCGGCTATGTCTATGAACCGCCGGGCGAGACCCACACCCTGGTGGTGCCCGACGATGTAGTGGAGATGATCACCCTGTTCCACATCACCGGCTGCATGCTTTATGTGGATCCGCAGGGGAATCAGACCGGCTTCGAGGACGTCTTCAGCAAGATCGAACTCTGCCGCAAACATTACAGCACCAACGGCCTCGGCGCCGACTACGTCGATCGGTTCGTGCGGTAGCTTCACCTGTCATCCCGGACAACGCCGCAGGTGTTTATCCGGGATCTTTAGCCAAGTGAGGCACCTTACTGGATCGAGATCCCGGATAATCGCGACGCGATTTCCGGGATGACACTCACCCCTCACATCCCCAGCTTGAAGACCGAGGATATGTAGGCCATCAGCAGGCGGGTGGCCTGTTCGAAATCCTTCATGTCCATCTTTTCGTCCGGCGTATGGCTGGAATTTTCGTTGCGGATGAAAATCATGCCGGCGGGCACGCCGTTGTTGGCAAAGACGGCGGCGTCGTGGCCGGCACCGCTGGCCAGTTCGATCGACGGCAGATCCATAGAGTCGGCCAAGTCGCAGAGCTGCTGACGCACGCTGCCGTCGAGCACCGCGGCCGCGCTGTGGGTCGGCGTGCCCAGATCGAATGTCACGCCGCGTTCGTTGTCCAGGCGGCGCGCTTCGCGCAGCGCCAGATCGCTCATGTGGCGCATCACCTCTTCGTCGCTGGAGCGGAAGTCGAGCACGAAGCGGGTCTCGCCCGCCACCTTGCTGGGTCCGTGGTTTGCCGGATCGGTGGTCAATTCGCCCACGGTGAAGACCAGGTCCTTGCCCTGATCCTCCAGCCGCTGCCATTCCTCGTTCAGACGGTGAATCAAGGCGGTGGTCGCGGCCACCGCATCGCGCCGGTATTGCCGCGGCAGGGCGCCGGAGTGGCCGTACTCTCCCCGACAGCGCGCGAAGCGGTGCCGCAGGCAACCGCGGATGCCGGTAACGATGCCGACGGGGAAGTTCGCCTTCACCAGGACAGGTCCCTGTTCGATGTGCACCTCGATGAAAGCGCGCACCTGATCAGCTTCCAGATAGGGCTCGGCGCCGCGGATCGCATCCATGTTGCAGCCGGCGGCCTTCATATGCTCGGCCAGGGTCTTGCCGGTCCCGGCGCGTTTGATCTGCAGGTCCTCAGGCGGCAGCTTGCCGAAGGCCGCGTTGGAGCCGATGTAATCGGCTTCGAACCAGACCGACTCTTCGCCCCGGATCGCCATCACCGTGACATCGCAGGGCGGCTGCTTGCCGGCACGGCGGTATCCGCCGACCGCCGCCATGCCGGCGATCACCCCTGCGGCGCCGTCGAAGTTCCCGCCCTGGTCCACCGAGTCCAGGTGAGAGCCGACGATCAGCGGCGGCGTTTCCCGGTCCCGGCCCGGCATGGTGAGGTAAAGGTTCTGGGCCGCGTCGAAATGTACTTCCAGGTCGAGAAAATCGCCGGCCCGGCGCAGGATGTCGTGCGCTGTCTGCTCGCCTTCCCCATAGGAGTCGCGCACGATTCCGCGGCCCTTGCGGGTCTTGCTGTCCAACTCGTCGAACAGGCGCAGGGCCAGTTTCAGGTCGGGATCGGGAAAGCTCGGCAGCGGGGAATTCATGGATCAATACCTTCGGGAAAACAGATACCGGTTTGCCGGCGGATTTTAGAGCTTCTTGCGGTTCGATGGAATTGCCGAAAGGTCACCCCGGAAAGGGATGCACCGCGATCCAGTGCCGGGCGATCTCCAGGCGCTGGCAGACCCAGACGTCGGCATGTTTTTCGACATGATCCAAAAAGCGCTGGAACGCGGCGATCCGCCCCGGCCTGCCGATCAGGCGGCAATGCAGGCCGACCGTCATCATGCGGGGACTGTCGGCGCCTTCGCCGTAGAGGCAATCGAAACAGTCGCGCATATAGCTGGCCCATTCCTCGGCGAGGTTGAAGCCCTGGGCCCGGGTGAAACGGCTGTCGTTGGTGTCAAGGCAATAGGGCAGCACCAGATGGGGGCGCCCGAAATCGTTCGTCCAATAAGGCAAGTCATCGTTATAAGAATCTGAATCATAAAGAAAACCTCCCTCCTCCACCACAAGGCGCCGGGTGTTGAGGCTGGGCCGCCCTGTGTACCAACCCAGGGGCCGGGTACCGGTCAGGCGTTCGATCGCCGCGATCGCTTTACGGATGTCGTCGCGCTCCTCCGCCTCCGCCATGAACTGATAGTCGATCCAGCGGTAGGCATGGCTTTGCACGTCGCAGTTGGCCGCGGCGATGGCGGCGGCGGCTTCCGGGTTTTGCTCCAGCGCCAGGCCCACGGCGTTGACGGTAAAGGCGTGGCCGCGCGCTTCCAGGGTTTTGAGGATACGCCACACCCCGACCCGGCTGCCGTATTCATAGGCGGATTCAATATTCAGATGACGGACGCCGGGGATCGGCTCCAGTCCGCTCAGATCCGACAGCAGGGTCTCCGGCACCTTGTCGCCATTGAGGAGGCAGTACTCCGCGCCCTCCTCGTAGTTCAGCACAAGATTGAGCGCCAGCCGCGCCCCGCCCGGCCAATCGGCCTGGGGACGCTTCTGGCCATAGCCAATCAGATCTCGGCTCGGTCCGGGATTCACGGCGCTGTCTCCTCTTGCAGCCAGTCCATATAGGCGTGATAGGCGGTGCGGAAGGGCCGGGGCCGCCAGCCGAATTCGTCGCGCAGGCGCGAGATGTCATAGGCGCCCCAGCGGCCGCCGGAAAGCGCCGGATCAAGGACCACGTCGGCCTCCGCCGCCGGCACCACCGCGTGCTGCAGATCCGGAACCTTTTCCCGCGTCATCTCCAGCATCTCGGCGATCGAGACCGTGGCGCCATAGGCCACATTGTAAACCTGGTGCCGGGGACGTTCGGCCTGCAGCAGCACCATCAGGGCCGGCGCGATATCGCCGGCGTCGATGAAATCGCCAACCCCAGCCAGGTCGTTCACCTTGACGGTCTCCCCGGCCAGCCCGCGCTTGGCGATGCGCTGGGGCACGCAGACGACGTCGCGGCTCGGGGTTTCCCGGTCCATGGGCCCGTAGACGCCGGAAAAACGCACCGAGACGGCCGGCAGACCAAAGCGCCGGGCGCACTCTGCGGTCAGCAGCTCGGAGGTGTATTTGCTGATATCGTAGAAGCCTTCGGGATCGAGATAGCCCTCCTCGGGCAGCGGCGCCCCCGCCTCTGCCGGGCCGTCATCGCCATAGACCGAGCCGGAACTGACATAGATAAACCGCTGCAGCGTCCTTTGCTGCCCGGCCCAGGCCAGGAGGTTCACGGTCCCCATGATGTTGGTCTCCAGCGCCGGACGGGCGCCCGCCATGCCAATGCCTTCCGTATGACGGTTGATGGAGGTCACGGCGGCGCCGTGGACCAGGTGGGTGACGGCATAGGGCGCGAGCCGCGTCTCCAGACCTGCGGCATCGCGCACGTCGCCCGCAATCATGGTCAAACGGTCCCGGACCGGCGCAAAGAAACGCTCAGCGACGGCGTCGAGGGGATTGGCGTCCAGCAACACCACTTGCGCCGCCGGATCGGCGCGCAGCCATTGCCGCGCCAGATGACTCAGCACAAAACCGCTGCCGCCGGTGATCAAAAGAGTCATTCCGCCGCCTTTCCGGAAGAAACCTTGCCGCCGGGCAGGCCGTTCACCAGGGCCAAACCGGCAAAAAGCAGGAGCACGGCGCCCCAGATCCAGGCGCTGAAACTTTCATCGAAAAAGAACACGCCGAAGGCCAGGCCGCTTGGCGTGATGACATAGCCGACCTGGCTGAGGTAAACCGGTCCGGTCTTACGCTGCAACTCGAAGAACATGATATAGGCCAGCGCGGTCACCAGGCCCAGCGCCAGAATAATCCAGGGACCGGGCGTGCCCCAGGCCAGCGGCAGATAGGGACCGCGCCACAGCATCAGCGGCAACAGCCAGGCCGCCCCGGCGAGCAGCATGCCGGCGCCCAAGGGCATGATGCGGCCGCCGGGCGGCCAGTCGAGGCTGCGGTAGACGTTACCGGTCGCCAGCAGCAGCGGCACGCAGAGTGCCAGACTCATCCAGCCGACATGGGACTGCGACGGCAGACTGTTCTGCGGCAACACGATCATCATCGCGCCGATAAAGCCGACCAGGATGCCCAGCGCCCGGCGCGCCTGAAAGGGTTCCATGCGCAACAGGCTCGCAAAGAGATAGGTGATCAGCGGCGGCAGGGTATAGATAATCGAGAGCAGCCCCGGGCCGACATTGGCAATCACCAGAAAAGCGAGCGCATTGGGCGCAGCGATGCCGGTAAAACCGCTGATCATGTAGTAGCGCAGGAAATGGCGCGTCGGCGGCGGCAGTCCGCCCTGGCGCAGCGCCAGCGCGAAGACGATAAGCCCGCCGGTGAAGGCCTGCCAGAAGGCGAGCGCCAGCGGCGGGATACCCAGATTGCTGCCCGCCTTGGCGAGCGCGATAATCCCCGCGGTGAGGACGCCGAAGCCCAGCACCAGCAGCAGCGGATGGCGCAAGGCCTCCGGGATTGGGATCGGCGCGCCGCGGGTCATCCCTCCCCTATGGCCGGATTCCCGGGTGGGTGCAAGGCAATCGATACCCCGGTTCAGTCGCTTTGGGCGGGCTCCGCAGGGGCCACACTGCGGCGATAGAGATGCCAGGAGGCATGGCCCAGAACCGGCAGGACGAGGAAGAGTCCCATCAAACCCGACAGCAGGGAGACGGCGAGCAGTCCGGCAATCAAGGCGCACCAAAAGACCATGATGACCCGATTGGCGAGCACCAGCCTGACGCTTGTCACCATGGCCGTCACGAAATCGCAGTCACGGTCAAAGAGCATAGGCACGGAGATGACCGAAACGGAAAAAACGCCCAGTGCGATGGCCGCGCCCACCGTGTTGCCGATCAACAGGAACAGGAGCCCGATGGGCGTGGTGAAGATTTTCTGGACAAGGCTTTCCACCGACATGGCATTGAAGCCCATAAAACCGAAAAAAAGCATCGCCGCAATGTCCACCCAGAGGAAGAGGGAAAAGCCCGTCACCAGGGCCATCCAGCCCAGATCACGGCCTGCCGCGCGCCGAACCAAACGCCACACCGCCGGCCAGGTGAGCGGCTCGCCGGCCTCCAGGCAACAGGAGACGGCATAGAAACCAGTGGCGGCAAAGGGCGCCACCAGGGCAAAGCCGGCCGCCAGGGGATAGACCAGGAAGGGCAGATCGGCATAGATCAGGAGGAGAATCAGGATCCAGCCGCCCAGCACATAGGCACCGCCCAAGACGAGGCCGTAGAGGGGTGCGCGCCGAAAGTCGCCCAGACCCGCCGCCAGAACCTCCAGCAAATCGCTCGCCGTGACCGTCCGGACCGCCGGCCATTGCGCCCGGCCGACAGTTCCGCTGCTTTCTATCCTATCCGTCATACCCGGCCGCCTCGAATGATCTTCCCGGAATCCTATTTTCCCGCAGAAGATCGCCATAAGAAAGAGCCTGCCTTGATCGAAATCATGGTCGGACCGATTTTCGATAGCGTCTACTGCGGCGCGAAAGCGATGGATTCCGGCAACAACGAGAGAACAGCAGAACGATGCAGCCTCCCAGCCTTAAAACGGCCATGACCCCTTTCCCCTACTCGGTCGAACGCCAGGCGCCCTTGGCCGATGCCCGTGAATTGATGGATGAACATGCGGTGCGTCATCTGCCGGTCACCGAAGGGCAGGATCTGGTGGGCATCATTACGGATCGCGATATGAGGTCGGCACTGGCATTGCCGATGAGCCGCAATGTCGTGAGTAACCTGACCGTGAAGGACGTCTTTGTTCCCGATCCCTATGTGGTCGACCTCAATGAACCGATCGAGAATGTCCTCCTGAACATGGCCGAAAGGCACATTGGCTCTGCACTGGTCACCCGGAATGGAAAATTGGCCGGGCTGTTCACGGCGGTGGACGCCTGCCGCTGCTTCGGTGAATTCGTTCGAGAGAATTTCCCGCGACCAGATGGGGACCTAGTTGCCTGATGCGTTTGAATTCCGTGGCACGGCCCTGAAATATCCCCGGGACGCTCAAAGGGAGACCCCACCAAATGAACCTGAAAATTGCCGATCTCATGTCCAAGCGCGTGATCACCGCCCAGCGGCATCACAGCGTGGAACACCTGCGCGGCATGATGACCCGCAACCGGATTCATGCCGTGCCGATCGTCGGCCCCGAGGGCGAGGCACTCGGCATCGTGACCACCGCGGACCTGGCCCGCAGGGTCAAAGGCGAGTCGCCGGTCAGCCGGGTCATGACCGAAGGAGTGGCCTCTGTGCCAGCTTACAACGATGTCAGCATCGCCGCCCGCATCATGCGCAAACACAAGATCCACCATGTTGTGGTAACGCATGAGAAAAAGGTGGTCGGCATGATCAGCTCCTTCGATCTTCTAAAGCTGGTCGAGGGCAAGCGCTTTACCATGAAGAACGCCCCCAAATCGGCCGGCAAGGCAGCGCGAAAGGCTTGATCCAGTTCAGGAAGCCCTGCCCGGGCCCTCGCCATAGTCGGATTGACGGAGATCAATTCGGCGGCAATCAAGCCGTTTTATGATGGGCGGCCCGCAAGGAGAAAAGGTGCATGCTAAAGCGCGGATTCAAGATTCTGCTGGCGGAGGCCAACGCCGCGATTGAGACCGTCTCGGTGCAGGATCTGCCTTATCATCTGGAGGACCCGGACACGGTTATGGTCGACGTCCGTGATCCGTTTGAGCGCGAGCAAGAGGGCGAGATCCCGGGCTCGGTGCACGCGCCGCGCGGCCTGCTTGAATTTCAGGCCGACCCGGACAGTCCGATCTACAACACGGCCCTGAAGCCGGAGTGCCGGGTCATTTGCTATTGCGGGACTGGCGGTCGTTCAGCGCTCGCCGCGAAAACTCTGCTTGAGATGGGCTACCGCGAGGCTGCGTCTCTTGCCGGCGGCTATGCCGCCTGGAAACTCGCGCAAGACAAGAAGCGCTGACGTCATCGACTCGGTACTGCAACGCTGAAACATGAAACAAAGAGCACGGTTTGGAGCCACATCTATCGGAACGTGAAAGCGCTGATTCGACACAGTCCGAAGCGGCGTTGGCGCGACAACCGCGACGGCCGAAATCGATTGAGGAGACAGGTCTGAGTCTCAGCTTCCTCATGGGGCTGGTACTCAAGAGCATTTACCTCAGTGGTTCCGACCACCTCTCCTCGCTGGTCGAGGAGTTGAAGTTGTCGTCACTCATCGTGCAGGGCCTGATCGACCGCGTTAGAGAAAGACAGTTCATCGAACCCCTTGGCTCGTCGGCAACGCCTGACCGGCCCTTGGATGTGCATTTTGCGCTCAGCGATTTAGGCCGTGCAAAGGCCCTTGAGGCGATCGAGCAGTCGGAATACGTGGGGGCTGCCCCGGTCCCTCTGGCTGCCTTCGAGACCCAGGTCCGGACACAAAGTATAAGGCAGGAGAAGATCGATCGTGAGACGCTCTCTCAGCAGCTGTCTCATTTGATGGTGCCGACGGCACTCATGGATCGGATGGGAACTGCGCTGTCTTCCGGACAGCCAATTCTGATGTATGGACCGCCTGGGAACGGAAAGTCATCGCTATCACGGGCTGCGGCACAGTGCTTCCGGCAACTTATCTACCTGCCGCGCTGCATCGAGGTCGACGGCCAGATCATCAAGGTCTTCGATCCCACGATTCACGAGGAAGTCGCGCTTGCCGTCGACAAAGATAGCGCCGCCGGCCCAAGCGCCTTTGGGCACAGCAGTAGCGATCCACGTTGGGTATGCTGCCGGCGTCCGCTGCTATCCACCGGTGTAGAACTGACGCTGGACATGCTCGACCTGAATTTCCACCCGCGGGCGCATTTCTATGACGCACCCTTACAGATGAAAGCCTCCGGTGGTGTTCTTTTCGTCGATGATTTCGGCAGGCAACTGCTGCGGCCGATCGATATTTTGAACAGGTGGATCGTCCCTTTGGAACACGGGGCCGACTATTTGACTCTCGAAACCGGCAGGAAATTTGCCTACAGCTTTGACGTCACCCTGATCTTCTCCACCGGCCTGCCGCTCAAAGAGGTCATGGATGCCGATATCGTCCGCCGAATCCCCTATCGGATTCGGATCGACTCGCCCTCCCAGGAAGAGTTCATTGAGCTGTTCCGGCGCGAATGCGTGGCTCGAGAGGTCAAGCTGCCGGATGACCTGTTGTCTTATATGGTCGACGAACTCTATGGTGCGGAGGATCGGATTTTCGCCCGCTACCATCCGCGCTTCATCGTCGAGCACGTCATTGCCAACGCAAAATACAACAACTGTCCGCCCAGCCTGAACCGTCAGATTCTTTTGGAAGCGGTGCAGGACCTCTTTACCGAGGATTGACGCCCCCGAGGATTGACACGCCGCCGCGCCCTCACACCTCCGTCAGGGCGCCGTACATTTCCGGGCGGCGGTCGCGGAAGAACTGCCAGGTGTTGCGCACCTCGCGCACCATCTCCATGTCCATGTCCGCCGTGACCAGCTCGTCTTTGTCTTCGCTGGCCTCGACCAGGAATTCGCCGCGCGGATTGACCACATAGGAGCTGCCGTAGAAGCGGCCGATCTCCCAGGGTTTTTCCACGCCCGGACGGTTGACGGCGCCGATGTAGACGCCGTTCGCCACCGCGGACGCGGGCTGTTCCAGCTTCCAGAGGTACTGGCTGAGCCCGGCGACGGTGGCCGAGGGATTGACGATGTATTCCGCGCCGTTGAGCGCCAGCGCGCGCCAGCCCTCCGGGAAATGCCGGTCGTAGCAGATGTAGACGCCGAGCCTGCAGTAGGCGGTGTCGAAGACCGGCCAGCCGGAGTTGCCCGGCTTGAAGAAGAACTTCTCGTAGAAGCCGGCGACCTGCGGGATGTGGGTCTTGCGGTACTTGCCGAGGTAGGTGCCGTCGGCGTCGATCACCGCGGCGGTGTTGTAGTACACGCCGGGTTGCTCGATCTCGTACATCGGCAACACCATCACCATGCCGAGCTCGGCGGCGAGCGTCTGGAACCGCTTCGTCGTCGGCCCGTCGGGGATGTACTCGGTGTAGTCGTAGTACTGCGCGTCCTGGACCTGGCAGAAGTAC
>CAJHXM010000476.1_pt1 | contig 11190 bp, 6 predicted proteins | sample 9198461 | NCBI WGS metagenome assembly CAJHXM01 (sample SAMEA7708299, study PRJEB35096) | sediment metagenome | biome: marine neritic benthic zone biome [ENVO:01000025]; feature: sediment [ENVO:00002007]; material: shallow marine sediment [ENVO:03000034] sea grass bed [ENVO_01000059] ...
CGATATGAGCCGATCAGGCTCTAATAGAGGGGGGCGGTCTGATCGACAGGGCGGAGGAATCGCAATTCTTCCGCCCCTTCCCAATCGCTCCGGCCCCCCGCGCGGCATCTACTTCTCGCTTAGGGTCAATTCGGCTTTGGAATCATCCAGCAAATAGTCGAAGTGCCTGAGAAAACTCCGGCCCAAAACGCCTTCATGCCGGAAGTAGCGGTCTTCGATGAAACGCACGGCGACCTGCTCGGCCTCGGCAGACTCCACCTGGACCAGCCAGAGACTCCCCCGCTCGGTCGGCACCCACCCCTCCGACGTGGTGGTGGAGCCGGCCTCAAGATCCTCCTCCCGGTCGAATCCCAGAACCTCGATCATGGAAACCGGCAGCATGATCGCATCGGCCCCGGTATCCACCTGCAGGAACAGTTCGACGGGCTCTCCATTGGGGCCGATCAGAGTGGTTTCGATGTAGTGCGCACCGGCGCTGCGCGTCGTCCGTATCACGTGTTTCCTGTTCTTGCCCTTGGTCCTGACTTCCTGCGCGGCCTGCCATGGTTCTGCCCGCGGCGGCGCTTCGAGAGACGGCGGGGCCGGCTCAAGCGCCGCCTTGAACCGCTCCAAGCGCCTCAGAATACGCACCAGCGTGACTCTGCCCGATGGATCGGTCACCAGGACATAATTGTGGCCATTAAGAAGCCCGGCGAGCTGGGCTTGGATGTCCCCATCCGGATCGAATTCTTTGGCGGGCTCATCCTGGATCTCATTCAAGCCCTTGAGCTCGATCCCATGCTCCCGGGCCAGCCCCGAGAGCTGGTCCCGCAAGGCCGTGCCGGCTTCGGCCCAAACGCTGGACAGGAAGGCCGCATTCAGGGCAAGCGCCGAACCTATGGCCAGGCAACAAAAACCCGCAAAGGGGCTGCGTCGTCGCTTCATCGTGGGGCCCTCAGCAATGATCGCCGCCACAGTTTCCCATGTTCTCGGCGCGCCATCCTCCTAAAAAAAAGGCCCGGTTTCCCGGGCCCGAGGAGAGATCTGCTGAACCGAAGCCGGTTTCCCGACTCCGGCCAGCAGAAAGTTGACGTCCCGTTACGGCCCAGCCGGGCAGAGCTCGTTGTTGTTGTAGTCGTCCAGGGTTGCCGCATACATCAGCGCATCCACACGGTCGACGGCAGCAGGCCCGTTTGAATTCGGCGGCAGGAACCGGTCCGAATTCGGCGGCGTCCCATCCTGTCCGCCATCGAAGCCAATCGACAGCAGCAAGGACTGGCCATTGTTCGCCGCAAGTGTCGCCGCGGGACAGGTCCCCGCACCGGCGGCAAAGTTAAGATTGGCCGCCAGGAGCTGTGACGCCAAGGCATAGGCCGCATCGCTGGCCCTCTTCTTGCCATCGCCGACCAGCAGCGGATCCTTAACAGCCCGCTTGTCAAGCAGATCAACGGCCACTTCACAGTCCTCGGTGCCGTCCAGCATCAGAACACCGATGTCGATCGGAACGAATGCCGGGAACAGAGGCGCTTCCAGAGTGTCGTCCAGCACGAAGTCCTGGTTTCCATGGCCGTCGCAAGACGTCCAGTTCTTCCAGAACCCGATGGTGCGGGCATCGCCACCCGGCGGCGGAGTGTTGTCCACCATGAAGCTCTCCGTCTCGCCCGGATCGAGCGTGAAGTCGATGCATTCGCTGCTGTTGTCCCCGCCTTCAGGGGTTTCACCATTCGGCGTGAAGCCGGCAATGTCGTTCATCCAACCCGGCATCATACCGACTTCGCAGAACTGGTAGTCGCCCGGCACAAGCTTGGCCATCAAGGGATCCGGCGCAATCACGAGATTGTCGCAGAGACCGGACGCAACACCGTCAGCCGTGCAAAGGAAGAACGCTTCGCCGGTGACAGGATCGCTGCTTCCCGTCGCCAAGGTCGTCCCGGAAGAGACCAGATCGGCACCCACCCGGATCTCGAAGTCGAAGATCAAGCCACCGGGCAGAAGTCCGGAAACGGTCTTCAACACGTCGACCATGCCGCGCTGCACATTGGTAAAGGTACAGGTCGTCAGCTTGCCGGGCTCTACCTCGATACCGGTGAAGCCGTCGCCGGCAGCCGTGCCCGTATTGGCACCGCCCTCCAGCTTGCACTCCTTGGCCGCCAGGCTCCAGCCGATCTCCGGAATCTCGGCAACTTCGTAGCCGTTGCCGGGAACCAGCAGGTCGGACAGATCTTCAGCCGTCTGGTTGGTACCTGCCGCGGTCGTCAGAGTTGACACGAGACCCGGCACGTTGCTGCTGAAGTCAAACTCCGCACCGTTGCCCGTCGACACCTTGATCAGCTTCAACTGACCACGCTGAGTATTGGTAAAGGTACAGGTCACCAGCTCGCCCGGATCGAGATCGATCGAGGCCGTGCGGGTCCCCAGGTCCGTCGTCGTCCCAGCGTCCGGATCGACGCAGCTCAGCGCCGTCAGGTCGTAGTCCGGCGTCGGATCGTCTTCGACCACCGAATAGGCGCCCGGCATGATCAGATCGGAGGTATCCATATCCATACCGCCGGACGTCGTCAGGCTGGTGTCCAGACCTGCCACCACATGGGTGTAGGTAAAGGTCCCATCGTCACCGATCACGTTCTTGATGATCTTGATCTGTGCGCGCTGGGTATTGGTGAAGGTACAGGTCACCGTCTCGCCGTCATCGATCGTGATGGTCGCCTTGCGGTTACCCAGATCTTCAACGGTTCCGCCGGCGCCATTAATCGGATCGACACAAACCAAGTTCGTGAGGTCCCAACCCGGAAGCACCTGTTCTGTTACGGTATATTCGCCAGGATCCACATCGAACAACGGCGCCGTCGATTTGAAATTCGCCACGGTCAGCAGAGAGAACTGCGGCGGCAGTCCGATCCCCGCCGGCGGGCTCGTGTTGTCATAGGTGAAGTTGTCGTCGCCGCCAATCGTCACCTTTTCGATGATGATCTTGCCCGGCTGACGTACACGAATATTCTCAAACGTGCAGATGACCGTTTCGCCCGGAGCAAGGTCGATATCCGCTCTCCGGTTGGGCAGGTCGATCGACGTACCGCCCGTTGGGTCGCTGCAGGTCAGACCGTCAAAGGAAGCCGGCGCGGTCGGCAGAGTTTCCACCACGTCGTATGCCCCCGGAGTCAGATTGTCGAAAATAACACAGTCGGCCGTATCCGGATTGCAGTCCGCTGCCGGGAAGGTGTTGACCGCTGCCGTCAGTGCGAAGGCACCGCCGCCAAGCTGCCCGGAGGTGTAGTCGAATGTCTTGTTCTCTCCATCAAAGTCGGTCGGGCCGCTGTATTCCTTGCGGATAATGATCTTGCCCTTCTGGCTGTTCGTGAAGGTACAGACCACATCTTCAGCCACCTCGAGCTGGATGTCGGCTTCACCTGTATTCACGTCGTGAGTCGTGTTCTGAAGCTTGTTCTCCGCACAGGTAATGTCGGTCAAATCGAAGTTCACCGGCAGATTGACTTCGGCCGCGGTGTACTGACCGGGCAGAAGATCGATCACCTGGAACATCTGATCGTCGCTGAGCAGCAAGCCATCGACTGTGGTGCCCAAGTCATCGGTCAGGAAGCCCACACCATCGAGCGGACCGGATTCGGCATCGAATTCGAAGTCGCCGGCGGCGCCGTCAGGAATGGTCTGCTTGATCACCTTGATCGTGCCGCAAATTGGCAGCCCGCCAATGGCCAGGTCTTTTTTCTCACCGGTCGACTGGGTCGGCACGGTAAATCCGATGAAAGTGCTAAAACAGGGAACCGGATCAAAGAAAGAGCTGAGGTTGATTTGGCCCTCATAAAGCGTCGCGCCACGATGCCACCAGGGCTGAATGGCGCCGGCCGTTGTTCTGCAGTCCATATCGTCATCCGGCCATTGCGAGGGATAATTGCAATTCGCCAGGGTCGGCTCGCCAATCTCCAACTCACCGTTGCCCGACGGCGGCTCATTGCCGCCGGCCGAAGGGTGCTGGACCAGCCAGGTGGCAATCGACTTCGTGTCCAGGGGCCGGTCCTTGGCCTGCAAGGTTTCGTCACCATCGGCGTTGGAAGCTGCACATAGACGCGGGTCGCCATCGCCCGGCGCCGTCAGCACGTCCAGGCAACTGGATTTGGTCGTACCGGTACTGCCCGGCCCGATAATCTCGACAGGGTCACCATTGCCGCCATCGGCCGTGGTGTCCCACAAGAATGCCCGTGGCTGCGGATCGCCGCCGCCGCCCAGGAAATCGATCTCGACCAGCAGGTCGCCGTCGTCGTGCAATTGAAAGTCGGGATCCAGCGGGTCGTTGCAGGGATCCACTGCCGTGCAGAAGCCGCCGAAATTGTTCGGATCGCCGACGGCTTCGCAATCGAAATTGTTGGCGTCAAAGCCTGGCTCGCGGAATATAAAATCTGTTCCCGCCACCGGCGACGGCAGAATGACCGTCTCGATATCCTTGGTCAGGTACCAGAAACCGGTGCTGTTGTCGCCGTTGAAACCCAATACATGAGTCTGGAAAGTCAGGAATGTTTCCGTGCGCGGCGCAAGACCGCCGGGAGAACTGAAGAGTCCGGTCGGGTTGGATGCGCCATCGTCCGTATTTGGATCCGTATTAAGGACCTCGTGGACAGCCCCGGAAGCCCGCATGATATCGGTTTTGCGGTTGGCGCTGGAAAAGACGCCTTTCCACTCGCAAATGTCCTCAACGGCGCGCGTACCGGTGAACACATCGTCGAGCGGATTGCCGGTTCCGGTGCCTGCCTGAACATCCCAATTGTGCTGATCGACGTCGATGATGTGAACGCTATTTACCGAATTGCCGCCAGTGTGGCCATCGTCGGTGTCTGAGTTGGCTGCCGAGGGCCCAGCGACTGTGCCGCAGCTATCCAGGGGCGGTGTCGCGCCGATGGTATTACCAGTCCATTCCATGACCTTCGGTGAAATGGGCGCAACGAACACATCCAGCGGGCTGCCGGGATCCTCGCAATCGACCTCGCCGGGATCCGTGCCGTCAATGCCGCCGAAATCATCGATCAAGGCTTTGTCGCTGACGCCGCCCGTCGGCGTGCCGGACATGGCACCGGATTTCACATTCAAATCGATGACGTCGCCGTCGAGTTGCATCGGCCCCTTGCGAACGTCGATATATATACCGTCGGGGGCGGCCAAGGCCGTCTGCCCGAGCAGGCCCAAAGTCCCCGCAAAAACCGCTGCTTTGAGGCAATTTTTGAATGTCGTCGATGCCATTGTTCAGTCCTCCACTACCGAACGATTGGAAAGAGCCTCGGTGCAGGACACCCGGCAACGGCAAGCAAAGCGCGAGATACGGTCATGGCTCTGTGACTTTTGCCACAGGGCTGTGATTTCGATCCCTTTGCTGGCTTTTGCCGGTCCTGTCATTCCTGAGTCTTTCTCAATCGCTTTCCATTGGGTTCAAGTTCCTGTGATTAAGGTGCAAACAAATATTCACGCTGCCGTTATTTGCGCCGGCGGCGTGGTTCTGCTATTGCAGCAATTAATTCGAAAGGAAACAGGCGAGGCTGAACGCAAAAGCGCTGCGCCATGACCTGCTAAGTTGGCCGTGGTATGGTTCCGTTCTTTATCCCAAGGCTTGAAGCCTTGATATAATTCTATTACTTTTAATTCCAATCGACCCAAAGCGACCTCCACGAAGCTGTCGGGTTGATAAGGGCACCGGCTCAGGTTGCCGCCTGGGTCGGTGCTTTTTTATTTCATTTCCGGTTCGGTTCTTTTCCCTCGCCTCGCCCTCCCTCCATTTTTGAAGAAAGGACTGTTCCCGTAGAATCAGGGAGATATCCCAGCTGCGTCCGTAATTCTTGCCCAGAGACGCAGCGATCACACTGCTAGTTGGAAATTATTTTCTCCCGCTTAAGTATCCTAAGCCTATTTTTTGTCACAAGTCATCTCAAATATGAGAATGGTTAATACATTGTTACATTACAGCGCGCGATGCAGCGGGACGCGGTCTCTGAAGAGAAAAATACAAGCGGAATTCAAGCTCTAACGCTTTTCCTCCCCCAGTACCGCGGCCCGGAAGCGCCGGGCAATCAAGGCACCGTCGGTGGTTGGTGGTCAGGGGGTCCTCAGTCAGCGCGACTTTGGCCACGGCCAACCGCGGTCCGTTGCCCTCGAGCAGAAAGGGACCCAGGCCTGCAATATCCCGATCCTCGGTTACCAGCAGCGTCTCATTGATTCCGGCGCCGCGTGCCATGGCCGCAATATCGGTTCTGCCGCTGGTCAAGCCGGCCTGCTGCCCTGTTTCACCGAAAGCCTCATTGTCCAACACCAGGATGGCGAGATTGGCCGGGGCTTCCGCAGCCACCACGGCGAGGCTGCCGATCCCCATCATCATCTCGCCGTCACCGGTGATGACCAGTACCCGGCGGTCCGGCTGCGCCAGGGCCAGGCCCAGGCCGGTCGGCACCGCCAGGCCCATCACGCCCCAAAGGTAGCAGATATCGTCGCGCTCCCCTGCCGCCGCCACGTCATAGGTCGGGGCGCCCAGGCCGGTCACCAGCAATGCGTCGCCGCCGTGGGCCGTCAGTTGGGCCATCAGCTGGGCGATCAAGCTGCGCCGCTGAAGGCCCCTTGTCCCGTTCCCGGCCGTCATTTCTTGAACTCCTTCGCGCCGATGACCCGCTGCGCCACCAGAACCGCCACCGGCAGGCGGCAGTTGAAGGCCATATCCGCCGCCGCCGCGAAGGTCTCACCCACCGCCTCGGCGCGCTCCACCCGGAAACAGGTGACGCCCATGGCCTCGAATGCCGGCTGCACCGCCTGGCCCATAGGCACCTGCCAGGGATTGAATTCGCCCCATTCGCCCCGCATGGTCACCAGCATCAGGCAGGGTGCCGCAAGGTTGACTGGAAAGGAGAGCGCATTGATGCAGTTGCCGCTGCCGCTGGACTGCATCATCAGGATCGACCGCTGGCCGCCCAGCCAGGCTCCGACACAGAGACCGACGCCCTCCTCCTCCGTCGTCAAAGTCACCACACGCATGTCCGCATCCTGTGTGCAGCGCTGCAGCAATGTTGTCAGACCGCCGTCCGGGACGGTGGCGATGGTTCGGATGCCGCGGGCCTGCAGGGCCTCAAAGACCGGATCGGACCAGTCGCTCATGGGACGCTTTACTCCGTGAAAGGGCACTGCGGCTGTCGCTTGATCCGCGCCTTGGGACATGCGAATTTTCAAACCCTATCCCGCGAGATCGAGGAATTAAAGGCAATGTCTGCGGAGCCGGGCAAGGGCAGAGTTTCGAAAAAGGAAATCGACAGCTTCCGTCAGGACGGCGTCGTCTGCCTGCGCCAGGCCTTCGATCTGCAATGGCTGGACCTGCTGGGCCGGGGCATCGAGCGCGATTTGGCCGACCCCAGTCCCCGCCTCGAAATTCGCGAGGAACCCGGCGCTGCCGGACGCTATATCGAGGATTTCTGGGTCTGGTCGCTGATCCCCGAATTCGAGGACTTCGTGCGCCGTTCCCCGGCCGCCGCATTGGCTGGAGAACTGCTTGAGGCCCAGCGCATCAATCTGGTGATGGACAACTGGTTCCTGCGGGAAGCCGGTTCCACCAAGCGCGCGCCCTGGCACCACGACATCGCCTACTTCGATTTCGAGGGCAGCATGTGCGTGCTCTGGCTGCCGCTGGAGCCGGTCAGCCGCGACAACGCCATCTCCTTCGTGCGGGGCTCCCACCTTTGGGGCAAGCTGTTCCAGCGGGTGTTCTTCCGTGACCACAACACCTCGGGCGAGGCCGGCTGGGTGAACGGCCAGCACTACGAGCCGCCGCCGGATATCGAGGCCAACCCGGAAGACTATGACCTCTTGGCCTTCGACATGGCGCCGGGCGACTGCCTTTTCTTCGATATGCGCACGCTGCACGGCGCTCGCGGCGATGCGATTCCGGCGAAGACCGGGCGGCGCTTTACCCTGCGCATGACCAAGGAAGACGGCCGCATCCGCTACCGCGGCGACTGGGCCCAGGGCGAACGCGCCATCTTCGAGGCCGCCGGCCATAAAGATGGCGACACCCTCAACAGCGCCTTCTTTCCAACGCTCTGGGAAGCTTAGATCCAAAAGGAGCGGCGCGAAGGAAGGTCTTCCTTCCGAACTGTTCGCTTCAGATCCGTCTTCCCGCACAATTCAAAGCCTCGCGTAGCACAGTCCGGATTGATGAGGATCAATGCCCAGTCTGGCGTCCTGCTCAAGAATCCAGTGTTCAAGCCGGAGAACGGCTGCCGGAGGCGAGCATGTCCCAATCGAGCTTGAGTTATGTCCATGGCGTCAGCCCCACACCCCTCCTTGGCCTAACGGTCGGGGGGCTGTTTGACCGGACGGCCGCCCGGGCACCGGACAATCTCGCCCTCGTGGTGAGGCACCAGAACTTGCGCTGGACCTATGAAGAACTTAAGGCAAAGGTCGATGCTCTGGCCGCCGGGTTGCTCGCGATCGGCTTAAACCCAGGAGATCGTCTGGGCATCTGGTCGCCCAACAATGCCGAATGGGTGGTAACCCAATTTGCCACTGCAAAGGCCGGCATAATCCTGGTGAATATCAACCCTGCCTATCGTCTCTCCGAGGTTGAATATGCTCTCAACAAAACGGGCTGCAGAGCCTTGATCACGGCCGCAACCTTCAAGAGCAGCAACTATATCGAAATGCTGCGCGAGCTGATGCCCGAACTCGACCGGACGGATTCCGGAAATCTTGCTTCGACTCGCCTACCGGAGTTGCGCACCGTAATCTCGCTCGGCAACGACCCGGAGCTGGGTATGCTTAATTTCTCCGGGCTTCCCGAACGCGCGGGAGATGCTGAGCGCCAGCGGCTGGCGGCCTTATCCGCAGAGCTGCAATTCGACGATCCCATTAATATTCAATTCACCAGCGGCACAACCGGCACGCCGAAGGCCGCGACCCTGACCCACCACAACATCGTGAACAACGCCTACCTCGTCGGCCAAACCATGGCTCTATCCCCTCAGGACCGACTCTGTATCCCTGTGCCGATGTATCACTGTTTCGGTATGGTCCTGGGCACCCTGACCTGCGTCGCCCATGGCGCTGCCATGGTTTTCCCCTCGGCTGGGTTCGATCCGCTGGAAGTAATGAGGGCCGTTGAAGCGGAAGGCTGCACCGCGCTCCATGGTGTTCCCACGATGTTCATTGCAGAACTTGATCAGACAGATTCCCAGCAATTCGACCTGACTTCTCTCCGAACCGGGATCATCGCCGGCGCACCTTGCCCGATCGAACTGATGAAACGCCTGATTACCGACTTGCATTTGCCGGAAATCACCATCGCTTACGGTATGACAGAGACCGGGCCAGTCAGTTTCGAGACTTCGGTGCAGGACCCCATCGAACGGCGGGTCACCACCGTTGGACGTGTGTTGCCGCATACAGAAGTCAAGATCATTGATGAAAAGGGACAGATTGTACCGCGCGGCACGCCGGGAGAGCTTCTGACCCGAGGCTATTGCGTCATGCCGGCATACTGGAACGATCCCGAGAAAACGGCAGAGGCCATCGATCCGGCACACTGGATCCGCTCGGGCGATATCGCCACACTAGACGATGAAGGCTACTGCCAGATCGTCGGCCGCCTGAAGGACATGCTGATTCGCGGCGGCGAAAACATCTTTCCGCGGGAAATCGAAGAATTTCTCTACAGCAATCCGAAGATCGACGAAGTCGAGGTCATCGGCGTGCCCGACCGCAAATTCGGCGAAGAGGTCTGCGCCTGGATCAAGCTCCGAGAGGGCGAGGCCATGACAGCAGAGGAGGTCCGAGACTTCTGCCAAGGGCAAATTTCCCATTTCAAGATTCCGCGCTATATCAAATTCGTCGAAGACTTCCCAATGACCGTAACCGGAAAGGTTCAAAAGTACGTCATGCGCAAAATGATGGCTGAAGAACTGAAACAACAAGAAAGAAGATCAGCCTAGGCTGCGCTCTACACTATCCTCTGGAAAGTTCGATTTGGTACTCAGCAGGACATCTGCGATAGACGGCGGTTGCAGCGATATACCGGCAAACAACTCCTGGCCACCGGTTATCGCGCATTTTGACGCTGTGCTATCTTTACGGGACAAAGAGCATATCGCGCGTATCGCCGCTCAAGTCAAAAAGCAAGAGCCTTTCCTGGCCGATGTCTCCGCCTTCGGACCTGGCGTCTCGCCTGGTTTCGGGCCTTGGTCCTCTGTGGTATTGGAAGACCACAGCGAAATAGCCCTATTTGAAGTCGCCGGCGACGCCGCCTATGCCTACCGAGCATTGCTTTTGGCCCGGGAAAACGATCAGGCCATAATCGGCGTTCAGCGCCAACCGGCATTCGAAGAGTATTGCCGACAAACCCTAGGGCTCGGGTTCGTAGAAATTCTGAGCCCGCAACGAAATTTGACGCGAAAATCCGTTGCTGCCCGCTGCGCAAGTGACAAAAGGCTCTTGACGCGTCTCGCCGCCCGCGCCCGTGAACAGGGTGGCCTTAACATTCTGCCTTACATGGGCACGGGGGCGGTCTGGAAGCTGGCCGGCGCCGTCGCCCTTGAAGCCGGGTGCAACGTAAAGGTCGCAGCGCCGCCCCCCAGGCTGACCCGGCGCGCCAACGACAAGCTGTGGTTCCTGGACCGCGTTCAAGAGCTCCTGGGAACAAAGGCATTACCCCCCGCTGTTCCGGTGTTCGGCATGGCTGCCTTGGTGCAGCGCCTGAAAAGCCTGGCCCAGGAAAACCCCAGCGTTGCTGTCAAACTCCCTGCCAGCGCAAGCTCGGCGGGCAACCTGGTCTTTGAATCATCGTCGATTGCCAATCGTCCAGCCCTTTCCATACGGGACGAGGTGCTGGCGTTGCTGCGGCGCACCGGCTGGCGCGGCAATTTCCCCTTGATGGTCACGGCCTGGGAGCAGCCGGTTCTGACCAGCCCCTCGGCGCAGCTCTGGATTCCCCCGCCAGAGGAATCGGGGCCCGTTGTGGAGGGACTCTTCGAGCAAAGCCTGAGCGGGATGGCGGGCGCCTTTGGCGGCGCCGAACCCTCCCAATTGCCGCAATTTTGGCAAGAGCGCCTGGCGCAGGAAAGCCTCCAAATCGGAAGCTTGCTCCAGGATTTAGGCTACTTCGGCCGCTGCAGTTTTGATGCTATCTTGGTTGGCAACGACCTGGATCACGCTGTACTCCATTGGATCGAGTGTAATGGC
>CAJHXM010000017.1_pt1 | contig 11146 bp, 7 predicted proteins | sample 9198461 | NCBI WGS metagenome assembly CAJHXM01 (sample SAMEA7708299, study PRJEB35096) | sediment metagenome | biome: marine neritic benthic zone biome [ENVO:01000025]; feature: sediment [ENVO:00002007]; material: shallow marine sediment [ENVO:03000034] sea grass bed [ENVO_01000059] ...
CCTCTTCGGCAAAACCCTTGCGTTCCAGCAAGGCCACGGCAAGGGCATCGCCCAGCGCCATCATCAGGGTCGTCGAGGTGGTCGGCGCCAAGCCCATGGGACAGGCCTCCGGCGCCGGCGGCAGCAGCAGGGCCACGTCGGCGGCAGCGGCGAGGGCGCTTTCGGATCCGGCGGTAATGGCGACCATCGGAATCGCAAAGCGCCGGCTATAGGTGATGATGTCGGTAAGCTCCGCCGTCTCGCCGGAATTCGACAGCGCGATCAGCGCGTCGCCCTTGGCGATCATACCCAGATCGCCGTGGCTGGCCTCGCCGGGGTGGACGAACTGTGCCGGCGTGCCGGTGGAGGCAAGGGTTGCGGCGATCTTGCGGGCGACATGGCCGCTTTTGCCCATACCGCTTACCACCACCCGGCCGGCTATGTCTTGCAGCAAATCCAGCGCCGCCGTAAATCCGCCGTCCAGGCTGGCGTAGAGCGCCCGCAAGGCATCGGCCTCCGTGTTGAGCACGCGGCCGGCGACGGCCAGGTCGCGTGACGCGTCGCTGGCCTCGGTGACTTCATTTTCTTCAATGGCTGTGCTCATAACCCATTCCGGTGGCCAATGCCCTAGATCCCTTTAGGAGTGGGCGAAGATGTCCGTGTCTTCCCAGCCGGCCAGGTCCAATGCGGCGCGGGTCGGCAAAAAGTCGAAACACTGCTGCGCCAATTCCAGCCGGCCTTCGCGTTCCAGCATCTCGTCCAACCGCGTGCGCAGACGATGCAGATAAAGTACGTCGGAGGCGGCGTACTTTTGCTGATCTTTGCTGAGGGCGGCGGCCCCCCAATCGGAGGACTGCTGCTGCTTGGAAAGATCGACGGCCAAGAGTTCCTTGCAAAGGTCTTTCAAGCCGTGCCGGTCCGTATAGGTGCGCACCAGCTTGGAAGCGATCTTGGTGCAGTAGATCGGCTGGCAGACGATCCCGAGATAGCGCTGCAACATGGCGACGTCGAATCGCGCAAAGTGAAAAAGTTTTGTCACGCCCGGGTCGGTCAGCAAGGCTTTCAAATTGGGGGCATCGAAATTGCCGCCGGTGAACTGCACCAGATGGCAGATGCCGTCCCCGGCAGAGAGCTGCAACAGGCAGAGGCGGTCGCGGGTCAGGCTCAGCCCCATGGTCTCGCTGTCGACCGCGACGCTGTCACCCAGGTCGAGCCCGGCGGGGAGGTCGCCCTGGTGCAGGTGAATTTCAGGTTGGCTCAAACTGGTTTCCTAAAGGGTGGGCTGGGTTGGCATTACTTTTGCTTGTATCGGGTATTTCGATCAACATAAGGGGTCTATTGGGGCTGTCAACTTGCCTGGGGTCTTTGTATATAGGTCCCTACCCTTGGGGCGGCGAGGACCCCGAAACGACCTTGAGATGGGGAGACGGTTGGTCATGGCACGGGTGGTCACGGTATTCGGGGGCTCGGGCTTCATCGGCCGGCAGGTGGTGCAGTGTTTGGCCAAGGAGGGCTGGACCATCCGGGTGGCGGTGCGCCGCCCTTCCCAGGCAAGTTTCCTTCAGCCTTTAGGCGACGTCGGCCAGATCACGCCGCTGCGCGCCCGGCTCCAGGAGCCCGATGCGGTCCGGGCGGCCGTCGAGGGCGCCGATGCGGTCGTCAATCTGGTCGGGCTGCTCACCGAATGGGGGGCTCAGAACTTTGAGGCCGTGCACCTGGAAGGCGCCGCAGGGGTCGCCCAGGCGGCGGCCCTGGCGGGGGCGGAAAATCTGGTCCAGATGTCGGCGATCGGCGCCGATCCCAAGGCGGAGGCGCACTATGCACGGACCAAAGGTGCCGGCGAGGCGGCGGTGCGCGCGGCCTTTCCGGCCGCTGCGGTCGTGCGGCCCAGCATCGTATTCGGGCCTGAAGACTCCTTTTTCAATCTCTTCGCCAAACTCTCGGGTTTTTTGCCGGCCTTGCCCCTGATCGGTGGCGGCCATACCAAATTCCAGCCGGTCTATGTGGGCGATGTGGCCCGGGCTATTGTCACTTGCCTGCAGGAGCCGGCCTGCCGGGGCCAGGTTTATGAACTGGGCGGACCGAAAATTTACAGCTTCAAGGCGCTGCTGGAGCTGATGCTGCGGGAAATTCAGCGCAAACGGCTGCTGCTGCCGCTGCCTTTCGGTCTGGCGATGGCCGAGGCGGCTGTTTTGGAGCTCCTGCCGGTACCACCGCTCACCCGGGACCAGGTACGGATGCTGCGCCACGACAACGTCGTCAGCGAGGGCGCGCTCACGCTGCAGGACCTGGGCATCACCCCGACCGCCGTTGAGGCCATCTTACCGACCTACATGGCGCTGTACCGCAAACAGGGGCAGTTCGCGAACCACACGGCAGGCTGAGCGAGCCTCAGGCGTAGACCCACCACAGCAGGGCGCCGCCCAAGATCAGGCGATAGATCACGAAGGGCGTGAAAGTCTGGCGCCGCAGCCAGCCCATCATCAAGGCGATGGAAAACAGCGCCACGACGAAGGCCAGCACCACTGCGGCCAGGGCTTCCAACCCCAGGGCGACGTTGCCGGATTCATACAGATCCAGGCCGATCAGAAGGCCCGACGCGGCAATCGTGGGAATCGACAACAGCAGAGAAAAGCGCGCCGCCTCGGTGCGCTCGAAGCCGAAAAAGCGCGCCGCCGTCATGGTGATGCCCGAACGGCTGGTGCCCGGGATCAGCGCCAGCACCTGAAACAACCCGATCACAATGGCGGGGGTCCAGGTCATGTGATCCAGGCGGCGCAGAGTCATGCCCATTTTGTCGGCGGCATAGAGCAGGATCCCAAAGCCGATGGTCGCCCAGGCAACGACCGTCACCTGCTGCAGGCTGCCGGTAATGAAGTCTTTGAAGAAAATCCCAGCCAGCCCAACCGGGATGGTGCCGGCGATCACATAGAGCGCCAGACGTGCGCCCGGATCGTTCTGGCCCTTGGCGGCCCGCAGCATCCCCCGTGCCATGTCTTTGAGGTCCCGGAAATAGTAGAGGCAGACGGCAAAAAGCGTGCCGACATGGACGGCCACGTCCAGCGTGAGTTGCTCGGCGCGGGTCTGCTGTGCCGTCTCGTATCCGGCCGCGCCGAAAGCCGACCAAGTCAGGATCAGGTGTCCCGACGAGGAGACCGGCAGGAACTCGGTCAGACCCTGGACCAGGGCAAGGACCAAGACATGGAGCAGGGGCAAAGGGGCCTCTCCTGGTCAGAGGGTCTCGAGGTGCCCGGTGCGGGCGGGGCGGCGGTCGCCTGGAGCTCGGTGAGCGCTTATATCACCGCGATTCGCGCCGCGCCCAGTATCCAAATTAGTTCCAAAATGGTACTAATTGCCACACAACCGCTGGCTGAACTTGCTAATTTTGCCCAACGAACTGGCAGAGGGCTGGATTTCATGGAAATAATAGGTCAATATTACGGACCTAATAAGTGAAATTTGCTCGCCATCGTCAAAATTGCGGGCTATAGACAGCCCCTCAAAAAGGTTAACGACAGAGGGAGCCCCAGCAAGAATTGCTCAAGGGTTCCCCCAGGGGTTCCACAGGGAAGGGTACGCATGCCGCAAAAAATGCTCCAGTTCGTCACCAAAGGCCTGCGCACACCGGAAAAACGCCACGCCGGGGAGCGGCGGGACGATTTCCAGGAGATCTACCAGGAATATGATCCGGCCTCGGCGGCGGAACAGGCCAGCCGCTGCTCGCAGTGCGGTGTGCCCTTCTGCCAGGTGCACTGTCCGCTTCACAACAATATTCCCGATTGGCTGATGCTGACGGCGGAGAACCGCCTGGAAGAAGCTTACGAACTCTCCCAGGCGACCAACAACTTCCCGGAAATCTGCGGACGGATCTGCCCCCAAGACCGGCTTTGCGAAGGCAACTGCGTGATCGAACAGGCCGGGCACGGCACCGTGACCATCGGCTCGGTCGAAAAATACATCACCGACACGGCCTGGGAGAAGGGCTGGGTCAAACCGGTCACCCCGCGCCGGGAGCGGCGCGAATCCGTCGGCATCATCGGTGCCGGCCCTGCCGGCATGGCGGCCGGTGAAGAGCTGCGCCGCAAGGGCTATCAGGTGCACATCTATGACCGCTACGACCGGGTCGGCGGACTGTTGATCTACGGCATTCCCAATTTCAAACTCGAAAAAGACGTGGTGGCGCGCCGCGCCAGGCTGCTGGCGGATTCGGGCGTTGTCTATCACCTGAATTTCGAAGTCGGCCGCGACGGCAGTCTGGCGGACCTGCGCGCGCGCCATGACGCGGTGCTGATCGCCACCGGGGTCTACAAGGCCCGCGCGGTGAAGCTGCCGGGCGTCGGCCTGGGCAACATCTTCCCGGCCATGGACTACCTCACCGCGTCCAACCGCAAGGGCCTGGGCGATGCGGTGCCGGCCTTCGATGATGGGACCCTGGACGCCAAGGGCAAGAAAATCGTCGTGATCGGCGGCGGCGACACGGCGATGGACTGCGTGCGCACCGCCGTGCGCCAGGGTGCCGAGTCGGTGAAGTGCCTCTACCGCCGCGATCGGCAGAACATGCCCGGCTCCCAGCGTGAAGTGATGAACGCGGAAGAAGAGGGCGTGGAGTTCGTCTGGCTGTCGGCGCCGGAGGCCTTTCTCGGCGACGACAAGGTCACCGCCGTGCGGGCCGCCAAGGTTCATCTGGGCGTGCCCGATTCCTCCGGCCGCCAGACTCCGCAGATCAAGAAAGGCTCCGGCCTGCCCATCGAGGCCGACGTGGTCATCAAGGCCCTGGGCTTCGACCCGGAGGACCTGCCGTCGCTCTTCGGTTGCCCGGAGCTGGAGGTGACCCGCTGGGGCACGGTGAAGGCGGATTTCCGCAGCCTCATGACCAGCCTCGACGGCGTCTTTGCCGCCGGCGACATCGTGCGCGGCGCCTCCCTGGTGGTCTGGGCGGTGCGCGACGGCCGCGACGTGGCCGAGTCGATCGACAGTTACATTCAAGCCAAGGCCGCGCCTGCGGCCGCCGCAGCGGAGTGACCATGGGCCCCAAAGATAAAAAGCTCAACGTGACCGAACAGTGGCAGGCCGAAGCTGCCCACCTGCAGGCAAAAGGTCTTTATAACCCGGCCCACGAGCACGATGCCTGCGGCGTCGGGCTGGTGGCCTCCATCGACGGCGCGCCGAAGCGCGAGGTGGTCACGGCGGCGATCAAGGCGCTGAAAGCGGTCTGGCACCGCGGCGCGGTGGATGCGGACGGCAAGACCGGCGACGGCGCCGGCATCCATGTGCAAATTCCCCAGGCTTTCTTCCGCGAACATATCGAACGCACCGGCCACGCATCCGATGAAGGCAACAAGATGGCCATCGGCATGGTTTTTCTGCCGCGCACCGATTTCGGCGCGCAGGAGCGCTGCCGGGTGATCGTGGAGCGGGAGATTCTCAATTCCGGCTACACCATCTATGGCTGGCGCCAGGTCCCGGTGAACACGGAGATCGTCGGCGAAAAGGCCAACATGACCCGCCCGGAAATCGAACAGGTGATGATCCACAATCACCTGGGCGTGGCGACGCCGCAGTTCGAGCTCGACCTCTACATCATCCGCCGGCGCATCGAACAGGTGGTACAGGCCGAATCGCTGCAGGGTTTCTATATCTGTTCGCTGTCCTGCCGCTCGATCATTTACAAGGGCATGTTTCTGGCCGAGCAACTGTCGGAATTCTACCCCGATTTGCAGGACGAGCGCTTCACCTCGAACTTCGCGATCTTTCACCAGCGCTACTCCACCAACACCTTCCCCACCTGGCGCCTGGCGCAGCCCTTCCGCATCCTGGCGCACAACGGCGAGATCAATACGGTTCAGGGCAATATCAACTGGATGAAGGCCCACGAATGCCGCATGGCATCGGAGGCCTTCGGCGACAACATCGAAGACCTGAAACCGGTCATCGCCGCGGGCTCTTCGGATTCCGCCGCGCTGGATGCGGTGGCGGAGCTGATGGTGCGGTCGGGACGGGACCTGCCGATGGTCAAGTCCATGTTGATTCCCGAAGCCTGGGGCCATAATCCCTCGATGCCGCAGGCCCATCGCGACCTCTACGGCTATTGCAACACGGTGATGGAGCCTTGGGACGGTCCGGCGGCGGTCTGCGGCTACGGCGGGCGCTGGGCGGTGGCGGGCATGGACCGCAACGGCCTGCGGCCGATGCGCTACAGCGTCACCAACGACGGTTTGGTCTTCGCCGGCTCGGAAACCGGCATGGTGCGTTTGGCAGAGGAGCGGGTGACCGAACGGGGCCGCCTCGGGCCGGGACAGATGATCGCCATCGACCTCCAGGAAGGCCGCTTTTACCACGACCTTGAGATCAAGGATCATCTTGCCAGCCGGCAGGAATTCGGCGGCTGGCTGCGGGAGACAACAGTCATTGACGATCTGGTGCGGCCCGACCATGACGAGCCGGTTGCCTACGATCGCGACGAACTGCGCCGCCGGCAACTGAGTTACGGCCTTACCATGGAAGACATGGAATTGATTCTCCATCCCATGGTGGAGGAGGCCAAGGAAGCCATCGGCTCCATGGGCGATGACACGCCGCTGGCGGTTCTGTCGGACGGCTACCGCGGCCTGCACCATTTCTTCCGGCAAAACTTCAGTCAGGTCACCAACCCGCCCATCGACTCGCTCCGCGAGCGCCGGGTCATGTCGCTGAAGACGCGCCTGGGCAACCTGGGCAACATCCTGGACGAAGATCAGTCGCAGTGCCGCATGCTGCAGCTCGAATCGCCGGTGCTCACGAATGCCGAGTTCTTTGCCATGCAGGCCTACATGGGCAAGGCGGCCGTCGGGATCGACTGCACCTTCGATGCCACCGCCGGGCGTCTTGCCCTCTCGCGGGCGCTGACGCGCGTGCGCCAGGAGGCGGAGACCGCTGTCCGCGAGGGCTGCGAACATATTATTCTCAGCGACGAGGCGATCGGATCCGACCGGGCGCCAATCCCCATGATCCTGGCGACCGGTGCGGTCCACAGCCATTTGGTGAAACAGAAGCTGCGCACCTTTATCTCCCTGAATGTGCGCTCCGGCGAGTGTCTGGACGTGCACTACTGCGCGGTCTTGATCGGCGTCGGCGCGACCACGGTCAATGCCTATCTCGCCCAGGAATCAATCGCCGACCGCCACCGCCGCGGCCTGTTTGGCGATCTGCCGCTGCTGGACTGCGTGCAGCGCTATAAGAAGGCAATGGACGAGGGACTCTTGAAGGTCATGTCGAAGATGGGCATTTCCATCATCTCATCCTACCGCGGCGGCTGTAATTTTGAAGCTGTAGGACTGTCGCGGACCCTGGTCGATGAATTCTTCGAAGGCATGCCCAGCCGGATTTCCGGCATCGGCATGACGGGAATCAAGAAGAAAATCATCGAGCTGCACAAGAAGGCCTGGGACGAGGACGTGCTGACCCTGCCTGTCGGCGGTCTCTACCGCTATCGCCGCGGCGGCGAACGCCACGCCTGGGAGGCGGGGACAATCCACACGCTGCAGACCGCGGTGGCAACGGATTCCTATTCCACCTATAAGAAATTCAGCGAGGCCGTCGATACGGCCGCCCCGCGTCATCTGCGGGATCTGCTGGATTTCGAGACCGAAGGCCTGACCCCGGTTGCCTTCGAAGAAGTGGAATCCATCACCGCAATACGTAAGCGCTTCGTGACCCCCGGCATGTCGCTCGGCGCACTCAGCCCGGAAGCCCACGGCACGCTGAACATCGCGATGAACCGCATCGGCGCGAAGTCGGATTCCGGCGAAGGCGGCGAGGACCCGGAACGCTTCACCCCCCGCCCCAACGGCGACAATGAGAACTCCGCCATCAAGCAGGTGGCCTCGGGCCGCTTCGGGGTGACGGCGGAATACCTCAATCAGTGCCGCGAGCTGGAGATCAAGGTGGCGCAGGGCGCAAAGCCCGGCGAAGGCGGACAGCTGCCGGGCTTCAAGGTGACGGCAACCATCGCCAAGCTGCGCCACAGTACCGAAGGCGTCATGCTGATCTCGCCGCCGCCGCACCACGACATCTATTCCATCGAAGACCTGGCGCAGTTGATCTATGACCTGAAACAGATCAATCCCGACGCCAAGGTTTGCGTGAAGCTGGTGGCGCGTTCGGGCATCGGCACCATCGCCGCCGGGGTGGCCAAGGCCAAGGCCGACGTGATCCTGATCTCAGGACACAGCGGCGGCACCGGCGCCTCGCCGCAAACCTCCATCAAGTACGCCGGCATCCCCTGGGAGATGGGGCTCAGCGAGGTGCACCAGGTTCTGACCCTCAACCGTCTGCGCCATAACATTACGCTGCGCACCGACGGCGGTATCCGCACCGGGCGCGATGTGGTGATGGCGGCGATTCTGGGTGCTGAGGAATTCGGCGTGGGCACCGCCTCGCTGGTGGCCATGGGCTGCATCATGGTGCGGCAATGCCATTCCAACACCTGCCCGGTCGGGGTCTGCGTGCAGGACGAGGAGCTGCGGCGCAAGTTCACGGGGACGCCGGAGAAGGTGGTGAACCTCTTCGGCTTCATGGCCGAAGAGGTGCGCGAAATTCTGGCCCGGCTGGGGGTGCGGTCGTTGAACGAGATCATCGGCCGCACCGACCTCCTGATGCAGGTCAGCCGCGGCGCCACGCACCTGGACGACCTGGATCTCAATCCGCTCCTGACCAAGGCCGACATCGGCGACTACGCCGCCTATTGCACGCTGAACGGCCGCAACGAGGTACCGGAAACCCTCGATGCGCAGATCGCCGAGGATGCGCAGCCGCTGTTCCGCCTGGGCGAGAAAATGCAGTTGCAATATACCATCCGCAACACTCATCGGGCGATCGGCACAAGAATCTCCTCGCTGATCACGCGCAAGTTCGGCATGACCGGCCTGAAGCCCGATCACTTGACCGTGCGCCTGCGCGGGTCGGCCGGGCAGTCGCTCGGCGCCTTTGCCGTGCAGGGCCTGAAGCTGGAGGTTTTCGGGGATGCCAACGATTATGTCGGCAAGGGACTTTCCGGCGGCACCATCGTGGTGCGGCCCATGACCTCCTCGACCCTAAATTCAAACGAGAACACCATCATCGGCAACACGGTGCTCTACGGCGCCACCGCCGGGCGGCTCTATGCGGCCGGTCAGGCGGGGGAACGCTTTTGCGTGCGCAACTCCGATGCGGTGGCCGTGGTCGAGGGCTGCGGTTCCAACGGGTGCGAATACATGACCGGCGGGACAGCCGTTATTCTGGGGACCGTGGGCGCCAACTTCGCCGCCGGCATGTCCGGCGGTATGGCCTTTGTCTACGACCCCGAAAACCTGCTGCCCGAGCGTATCAATTCGGACAGTGTGATCCATCAGCGCCTGGAGACCACCCATTGGGAAGCGGTGCTCAGGCAATTGGTGGTGGAACATCGGGCGGAGACGCTGTCGCGCTTCGCCGAACGCCTCCTGATCGACTGGGAACAGGAAAAGGACCGCTTCTGGCAGGTGGTGCCCAAGGAAATGCTGGGCCGCCTGGCGCATCCGGTGATCGGGTCCGAGGAGCGGGAGCGGGCGTGACGATCAAGCCGCATCCCTATGGTTTTCCGAGACGAGCGCTTCTGAGTCTTGCCGGGGGCGGCGCCTTGTTCTTTCCGGAGCTCTGGTCGCGGCCCGGCCGAGCCGCCGCGGCCACAGACGACCCGATCGACCAGCCGGACTACCCCAATCCCCAATCCTACATCGCCCGGGCTTTCGAACTGCGGGACCAGGCAACGCGCAGCGGCGATCAGGGCTATGGGGCGGTCGTGGCGCGCGACAGCGGAATCGTCGGTCAATCGCAAAGCCTGGTGGTGCTTAATCGCGATCCCACGGCCCACGCGGAGATGGAGGCGATCCGCGATGCCGCCCGCCGGCTCGGCAGCCGCGATCTGAGCGGTACCGTGCTATACTCCTCCTCAAGCCCTTGCCCCATGTGCGAGGCAGCGGCCTATTGGGCCGGCATTGCCCGGCTCATCCACGGGCGCAGCCTCACCGACGGCGGGCCCCCAAAGCTCTGCCGGTGACGGCCCGGCGAGCCCGGTTCAGGATCCTAAGCGATTATGATACTGCGGTCTGCAACCACCGGGGATGTCGAATTCCTGATGGCATTGGAAGCGCGCCCGGAGTTCAAAACTTTCATCGGCAGTTGGAGTCGGGCGGCGCACGCGCGGCGCATGAACGATCCCGACCATAGCTACCTGGTCTTCGAATCGCCGCCTGGGCAGTCGCGCGGCTACGCCATTCTGGCTGGCCTGCAGAATCCGCATAAATCCGTGGAACTGGCGCGCATCGCGCTCGATGACCCTGGCAAGGGCGAGGGACGGATCGCGTTGCGATTGTTGGTGCAACAGGTCTTTGATGACCTGGGCGCGCACCGTCTCTGGCTGGATGTTTTTGACGATAATCCGCGGGCCTATCGGGCCTATTGCGCCTGTGGCTTTCAGGAAGAAGGCCGCCTTCGGGAAGTCTGGCGCCAGGGGGACAAATACCGGACTCTGATCATCATGGCGCTGCTGGAACCGGAATATCGGGCCCACGCGGCCGGTATCAAAATGATATGAGTGGTGCTTAGAGTCTTGATTTATCAAGTCTGCGCCAGAAGGGATCAGAGTGATTCAAACGAATCCGATCTAGCGCTATAGTCCTCCGCGATGCGCCAGCTCTTTCATCTCCCCATCGATCCGGCCTGCCGAAAGGTACGGATTCTGCTGATCGAAAAAGATCTGGAATGCGAACTCCGCTCCGAGAAGATCTGGGAGCGGCGGGAGGCCTTCCTGCAGCTCAACCCGGCCGGCGAGGTGCCGGTCATGATCGAGGCCGACGGCACCTCGATCCCCGGCGGCCAGGTGATCGCCGAGTATCTGGAGGAAGTCTATCCCGAGACCAGCTTCCTGGGGGGCACCCCCATCGACCGGGCCGAGGTGCGGCGCCTGATCGCCTGGTTCGATCAGAAATTCCAGCGCGAGGTTTCGGCCAACCTGGTCGAGGAAAAGATGCTGAAGCGCTTTCTGGGCCGCGGCCAGCCGAACTCCAGCGCCATCCGCGCCGGCCTCGCCAATATCCACTATCACCTGGACTACGTCGCCTGGCTTGCGGACCGGCGGCGCTGGCTGGCCGGCGACGCATTCAGCCTGGCC
>CAJHXM010000378.1_pt1 | contig 11045 bp, 10 predicted proteins | sample 9198461 | NCBI WGS metagenome assembly CAJHXM01 (sample SAMEA7708299, study PRJEB35096) | sediment metagenome | biome: marine neritic benthic zone biome [ENVO:01000025]; feature: sediment [ENVO:00002007]; material: shallow marine sediment [ENVO:03000034] sea grass bed [ENVO_01000059] ...
AGATCGACCCGGCCGATCCCCATCGCGCGGGACAGGCGCACAAAGCGTTCCAGGTTGGGCAACGCCATCTCGACGGCCTCCCGGCTGAGCTTGCCGGTGCTGGCCACCTCGCGGCCCAGACCGCAAAGGACTTTTTCGTTGAAAACCGTCGAGGGCGCCCGCTTCACGCCATCGAAGACCACCAGCCGGATCGAATTGGAGCCAATGTCGATCACCGCAACGCGGGAATCCGGCGCTTCTTCCGGACTGCGCTCCAGGGCCTCGACCGTCATCAGTTTTTCCTAAGAACCAAGGAAGGCGCCTTCTTGGATTTTTTGAGAGCGGAGCCGCGTCCCGAGAGACTGGGATTGGTCATGAAATAGGTATGGGCGCTGAAAGAGTCGGGACCGGAGGCGACGCGGCGGTAGGTGCCCTCGCCGTCCAGAACCCAACTCTGAGCCTCGTCGTTCAAATTGGCCACCATGATCTGATCCAGGATCTGCTGATGCACCGTGGGGTTTTCGAGTGGGATGAGAGTCTCGATACGCCGATTCAGATTACGGGGCATCCAATCGGCCGAGGAGATAAAGATCTTTGCATCAGGCGACGGCAGGGCCTTGCCTGCGCCAAAACAAACGATCCGGCTGTGTTCCAAAAAACGGCCGACGATGCTTTTGACCCGAATGTTGTTTGACAGACCGGGAACCCCCGGGCGCAGGCAACAGATGCCGCGCACGATCAAATCGATGGAGACACCGGCCTGGGACGCCTGATAGAGCTTGTCGATGATCGCCGGGTCCACAAGGGAATTCATCTTGGCCCAGATCGCCGCCGGCCGCCCCGCCCTGGCATGGCCGATTTCGTCGTCGATTCGGGCCATCAGGGTTTCCCGCAGCGTCAGAGGTGCCACCGCGATCTTCTGCAGCTCCTTCGGCTTGGCGGAGCCGGTCATATAGTTGAACAGCTTGGCGGCATCCTGGCAGAGCACCGGGTCGCAACTGAAGTAGGAAAGGTCCGTATAGATGCGCGCCGTGATGGGGTGGTAGTTCCCGGTGCCGAAGTGCACATAGGTGCGCAGACGGTTGCCCTCGCGCCGGGTGACCATCGAAACCTTGGCGTGGGTCTTGAGCTGGATGAAACCATAGATCACCTGAACGCCCGCACGCTCCAGATTGCGCGCCCAGCGGATGTTGCGCTCTTCGTCGAAGCGCGCCTTGAGTTCGACCAGGGCCGTCACCGACTTGCCGGCTTCCGCTGCCTCAGTCAGCGCGGCGAGAATTGGAGAGTTCTCCGAGGTGCGATAGAGCGTTTGCTTGATTGAGACCACCGCCGGGTCCAGGGCCGCCTGACGGACGAACTGCACCACCACATCGAAACTTTCGTAAGGGTGGTGGACGACAAAATCCTTGGCCCGGATGGCGGCGAAACAATCGCCGCTGAAGTCGCGCACCCGCTCCGGAAAGCGGGGGTTATAGGGCGGGAACAGCAGATCGGTTCGTTCCTCGTCAATCAACTGCGCCAAATCGGACAGGCCAAGAAGGCCGTCCTGAGGGAAAACATCTCCTTCTTCGACACGCAGCTCGTCGACCACGAAATCCTTCAAGCTTTCCGGCATGTCCGCATCGATTGTCAGGAGAATCACCGAACCTCGCCGCCGGCGCTTCAGTGCGGTTTCAAACACCCGCACCAGGTCTTCGGCCTCTTCCTCGATTTCGATGTCGCTGTCGCGCAGCACCCTGAAGTAGCCGAAACCCGTGACCTCCACGTTCGGAAAGAGATCGTCCATATAGAGCCGCACCAGAGGTTCCAGGCGGATAAAGCGCACACTGTCGCCTGGCATCCGGATGAAGCGCGGGATCTGGGCCGGCAAGGAAATCAGGCCGTTAAGTTCTACGTCATCCTCGCGGTTGCGCAGAGACAGGACCATCGAGAATCCCCGGTTGGGAATGAAGGGGAAAGGATGGGCCGGGTCGATCGCGATCGGCGTCAGGACCGGATAGATCTGATTGGCGAAATAGTCGTCAAGCCAGCGCCGGTCCGCCTTCGTCAAATCCCGCGCCCGCACCACCGTAAAGTCGGCCTCCTGCAGTTCCGCGCGCAGGGCCCGCCAGCAGGTCTGTTGCCGCGCCATCAGGCCGATGACCTGGGCATTGATCCGGGTCAACTGCTCGGAGGGCGTCAAGCCCTCGGCGCTGGGGGTTTTGACACCGGCCTCAACCTGCCCTTTCAGGCCGGCCACGCGCACCATGTAGAATTCATCCAGATTGCTGGCGGAGATCGACAAAAACCGCAGCCGCTCCAACAGGGGATGGCCGCGGTTGTGGGCTTCTTCCAGGACCCGGTCATTGAAGGACAGCCAGGACAGTTCCCGGTTGATCAAACGGGCCTCAGTCGCCTGACCGGAGCCACCGAGCGCGTCACTGTCCAAGACGAGTGTCTCGATTGCCGTAGATACTCCCGATTCGTTCAAATCCAGTCTCCGCTAATTTAGCCGCATCTTGGTGCGCCTGAGGGTACCCGCAGTATAGCACGAGCTTTGGCGCTCGCGCAGCAGGCCACAATCTGCTTGAGTAGGGTTATGAAAAGGTTGCTTTTGCTGCGCCATACCACTTCGGAGCGCAATCATCCGGCCCGGGAGGACCACAGCCGCCCCCTGTCGCCGCTGGGCCGCGACGAAGCGCCACTGATCGGGAGTTTTCTGGCAGCAGAGGCCCTAACGCCGGATTTGGTGCTTTGCTCAACCGCCCGCCGGACCCGGGACAGCCTGAGCCTGATCAACAGCCGTCTGACCGCCGCCCCGCCGGCCGATTTCGACGAGACCATCTATAGCGCCTCGGCCGCCGCTCTTTTCGGACTGATCCGGCAAACGCCGCCCGACGCCCGCAGCGTCATGATCCTGGGCCACAACCCCTCGATCGGCGAAATTGCCGCCCATCTGACCGGACCGGGGTCGAGTCCGGACGCCGTGAAGAGCCTGCTGCTTGACTACCCGCCGGGCGGGCTGGCGCATCTCGAGTTCGATGTCACCCGGTGGAGCGAGATCGCCGTCGGCCAGGGCCGGCTGCGCCACTTCGTGACGCCGCGCGATTTGCCGCTTCAGAGCGTTCCCGGGTAGGCGCCGCCGTCGAGCAGGAAATTCTGGCCGGTGATGAAGCCGGCGTGCTTGCCGCAGAGGAAAGCGCAGGCTTCGCCGAATTCCTCCGGATCGCCGAAACGGCCGGCGGGGTTGCCGCTGGCGCGCTCGTTCCAGACATCCTCGAAGCTGCGGCCGGTATTTTCCGCCACCACCTTGACCGTGCTGCTGAGCCGGTCGGTCGCAAAGGGTCCGGGCAGGAGATTGTTGATGGTCACGTTTTGCGCCACGGTCTTGCGGGCAATACCGGCAACAAAGCCGGTCAAGCCGGCCCGCGCGCCATTAGACAGCCCCAGAATATCGATCGGCGCCTTCACGGCGGAGGAGGTTATATTGACGATGCGGCCGAAGCGCCGCTCCATCATACCATCGACCGTCGCCTTGATGAGCTGGATCGGCGTCAGCATGTTGGCGTCGATGGCCTTGATCCAGTCATCGCGCTCCCAATCGTGGAAGTCGCCCGGCGGCGGGCCGCCGGCATTGTTGACCAGGATATCCGGCGCGGGACAGGCTTCCAACGCCTGCCCGCGGCCGCCCGGGGTGGTAATGTCGGCAGCGATGGCGGTAACGGACACCCCCGTCATCTCCCGAATCTCCGCCGCGGTGGCATCCAGCGTTTCCTGCGTCCGCGCCACGATGGTCAGATCGACGCCTTCGCGCGCCAGCGAAACGGCGCAAGCCCGGCCCAGACCTTTGCTGGCCGCACAGACCAAAGCCGATTTTCCTCTAATTCCCAGATCCACCTTGCTCTCCCTCACTATGTGATGTGTTAATTCCGCGCTGGTGCGGCAAGTCCGAGGAACTTACGCACAAAAGGTATGGTGATGTTGCTTTTTGCCAAAAGAGATTCCGCATCGAGCCTCTCGACCAGACCGCGGGCCGCCTCGAAGGAGCGCTCTGTGCGGTCGCTGAGAAAGCGGAGCACTTCCGGTGCCACCCGCAACTGGCGGTCGGCGAAGAGCTTGACCAGCACCGCTTGAAACATGGCATCGTCCGGCCCGCTGAGAGGCACGGCCTGCAGCACCATCAGGCGCGAGCGCAGGTCCGCCAGACCGACCGGCCAGCGGGCCGGCGCCGCCCGTCCGGTCACCAGCAGATGGCCCTGGCGCTCACGCATCATGTTGTAGAGATGGAACAGCGCCCGCTGGCTTTCATCACCGGATTCCAACAGCGGCTCGACCGGATCGATGACAGCCGCCCGGCAGTCTTCCGGCAAAGGCGGCCTATCCCCTTTCCGCAGAGACCGCAGATCAATTTCAAGAGCGCCGCTGGCGGCGCGCCAGGCCTGGCAGAGGGTACTTTTGCCGCAGCCGGGCGGTCCGTAGAGCGCCAGGCCCGGCCCCGGCCAGTCCGGCCAGCGGTCAATCCAGGCGACGGCCGTTTCGTTGCAGGGCGCCACGAAAAAGTCTTCCCGGCCCAGGGCCGGTCGCAGACCGAGATCCAGGGGCAGTTGTTGCAGCGCCATCATGATTCGGGCTCCCCGGCCCCCTCTTCCGCCGCCGCAGATTCCCCGCCCAGGTAGTAAGGCGAGGCCAGATAACGTCCCAGGGCAAAGCGCACCCCCACACCGATAATGGCGGTTACGGGAACCGCCAGGAGGACACCGACGAAGCCGAACAGCGTACCGCCGGCGAGCAGGCCGAAGATCACCCAGACCGGGTGCAGACCGACCCGCTCCCCCACCAGTTTAGGCGTCAGAAAATTCCCCTCCAGGATCTGCCCCAGGAAAAAGACCGCTGCGACGACGGCAATCCAGATCCAGCTATCGAACTGAAAAATTGCCAGGCCGACCGACAGCACCATGCCGATGATCGAGCCGACGAAGGGGATGAAGGAAAGCGCCCCCGCGACCAGGCCGACGATCAGGCCGAAGTCCAGACCGGCCAGCGTGAGACCGATCGCATAGAACACCCCAAGCAGCAGGCAGACCAGGCCCTGGCCGCGCAGGAATCCTGCCAGGGTTTCGTCGACCTGCTTTGCCAGTTCCCGGATAACCGGCGCATGCTTGCGCGGCAGCCAGCCGTCGATACGTTCCACCAGATCGTCCCAGTCGCGTAGCAGATAGAAGGCCACCACCGGGGTGATGATCAGAAGGGACATCAGATTGACAAAGGCCACGCCGCCGCTGACCACGCTGGTCAGCGCGCCGGTGACCCAGGAAATGACCTGGTCGGACGAGCCGGAGAGCGCGCCTTGAACCTTGCTGGCCATCGCCGAATCGACTTGCGTTTCGATGAGCTCCAGCAGCCGGCCGATGAGCGCGGTCATTTTCTCGATATAGACCGGCACCCGCTTTACGAGCCGGGCGATCTGGGTCACCAGAGCCGGCAACACCAGCAGGAAAGCGATGATCGAGACAAACACGAAAGCCAGGGTGACCAGCGTCGTGGCAACGGTCCGCGACAGTTTTCTGGCCTCCAGGCGGTCGCAGACCGGATCCAGCAGATAGGCCACCGCCATACCGGCGACAAAGGGCAGCAGGACGCTGCGCAGCAAAAAGACCGCGACGAGGAAGACCGTCAGACCGATCAGCCAAAAGCGCAGATGACGCTCCGCGGTCATACAGGAGTCCCCTTTCCGGGCAGCATTAGCGGGACTGCAGCAGCCACTGACCGTCTTCGCTTGGGATCAACAGTAAACTACGCTGTCCCAGGGCACGGACCAGTTGATCCGTATCGCCGCTGAAACCAATATCGATTTCCGAGGCGCCCGGCGACAGCTTTCGGACCTGGGTCGATTGCACCATCGCCAGTTGGGACAGGCGTTTTTTGATGGAAATCCACTCGTTGAAGCTGCGCGCGGCAACCAGTACCGAGATGGCATTCCGGGCGCCGCCCACCTGCACCATGTTGTCCTGGTCCCAGCCGCCCTGGACCGCGGAATCGAGATCGGAAGCCGCGCGGGCAAACAGGCTCGCCAAAGACTCGCCCGGTTCCTGCGCGAAGCTTGAGGTCAGGGGCTGGGTCAGGTAGCTGCCATCGGCCCGGGTGATGGTCTGCAGTTGCGCCGTTCCCGCCTCCGGGTCGCCGCTCAGGATCGATTGCGACACCAGGACCGCCGCCGCGTTATAGCGCTGCGCCACGGCAGCCAGTTTGACCGGGTCGGCGGTCAGGGCGCCCTCGACATCGACGGCGCTGACATCCCCCAGGTCGCCCAAAGGCACCATGAGGGGCACGAAGCCGGAACCGCTGCCCCGGTTGGCCCAGGCATCACGCCAGGGGTTGGGGTCCTGCCACAAGCGGTTCTGGCCGTCTTGCGAAAAGAGCGGCAGCACCAGGACCGGCGGGCTCTCGCTCCGCGCCGCCGTGACCCCCTGCTGACCCAGCAGCCCGCGCACATCGTCCGCCAGGAACTTAAAGGTCAGGGTGGCGATGTAGCGCACCGCAGAGGACTGCTCGCTGTCGACCGAAAAAGCCAGCACATAGGGCGGAATTTGCTTGGCCGAGAGCCTGGGTGCCGAGGATATCTGGTCCGCCGGCAGGATCTTCTCATAGAGACGCTGCAGGGCCTGAACATGGCCGTCGGCGATGGCCAACTCGCGGGCCTCGGCCGCCGTCTCGGCCGTGCGGTCGACGCGGATATCGGTCACCGTATAGACCCCGGCCTGGGCCCACGCAGACCTGAGCGGCAGGGCCGGCAGCAGGGTCACCGCCAGCAAGACCGTGAAAAGTGCCGCCAATTCGGCATAGATGCGCATTGCAAAGCTTCCCGGATAGACTATTTTTCGCCCCGCCAGGCCCCCTGACGAAGGGCCCCAACCGGCCGGCGTCAGTTTTAGACCAAGAGCCCGGAGGAAGCCATAACAAGACGGAACGAAAGGTCTTACAAGGACGCCGGGGTCGATATCGACGCCGGCAATGCCCTGGTCGAAGCCATCAAACCGCTGTCAGCCGCCACCGCCCGGCCCGGCGCCGACGGGGCCCTGGGCGGCTTCGGCGGGCTCTTCGACCTAAAGGCGGCAGGCTTTCGAGATCCGATTCTGGTGGCCGCCAACGACGGAGTCGGGACCAAGCTGAAGATCGCCATCGCCGCCCGGAAGCACGACACCGTGGGCATCGACCTGGTCGCCATGTGCGTCAACGACCTGATCGTCCAGGGCGCCGAACCTTTGTTTTTCCTGGATTATTTTGCCACCGGCCAGCTGGAAGTGGCGGCTGGGCGGGAGATCGTCGCCGGCATCGCCGAAGGCTGCCGGCGCGCCGGCTGTGCGCTCATCGGCGGCGAAACCGCCGAAATGCCGGGCCTCTATGCCGAGGGCGATTACGACCTGGCGGGCTTTGCCGTGGGCGCCGCCGAGCGCGATCAGATCCTCACCGGCACCGGGGTCAACCCCGGCGACCTAGTCTTGGGTCTGGCGTCCAGCGGCCTGCACTCGAATGGTTTTTCCCTGGTCCGCCGGGTGGTGGACGACTTGGGGCTGGATTACGCCGCGACCGCCCCTTTCGACGGCGAAACCGGTCTGGGTGAGTCTCTGCTGACCCCCACCCGGATCTACGTCAGATCCTGTCTGGCCGCGATCCGCGCCGGCGGCGTCAAGGCGCTGTCCCACATCACCGGCGGCGGCTTTCCGGAAAACCTGCCGCGGGTGCTGCCGCCGGAGGCGGCCATCGAAATCGAGGAGGTCACCTGGCCGGTGCCGGCGGTCTTTTCCTGGCTGGCCCGGGAAGGCGGGATCGCCGATGCGGAAATGCTGCGCACCTTCAACTGCGGCATCGGCATGGTGCTGGTCGTGGCGGCGGAACGCGCCGGCGAGATCAGCGCGCTGCTCACCGAGGCGGGCGAAAGCGTCCGGGAGATCGGCCGGGTGGTCCCGCGCGGTGACGGCGGGCCGGTCCATTTCCACTCGACAGCCTTACCGTGACAGGCGGGACCGCCTCCAAACGCCTGAAGGTCGGGGTCCTGATTTCCGGGCGCGGTAGCAATCTGCAGGCTCTGTTGGACGCGGCAAGCGACCCCGCCTACCCCGCCGAGATCGTGCTGGTGATCTCCAACCGGCCGGGGGCCTTTGGTCTGGAGCGGGCGGCGAAAGCGGGCGTTGCCCATCAGGTGATCGACCACCGGGAATTCCCGGATCGGGCGCGCTTTGACGCCGCGCTCACGGAGGCTCTGGAGGCGGCTGGGGTTGAACTGGTCGCCCATGCCGGCTTCATGCGCATCGTCACCGGCGGCTTTGTCGCCCATTGGCGCGGGCGCATGATCAACATCCACCCCGCCCTACTGCCCCTCTTCCCCGGCCTGGACACCCATGCCCGGGCCCTGGCGGCCGGCATGAAGCTGCACGGCTGCACGGTGCACTACGTGGAAGAAGAGGTCGATGCCGGTCCCATCATCGGCCAGGCCGCGGTGCCGGTCCTGGCCGGGGACAGCCCGGAGAACCTGGCCGCCCGGGTGCTGACGGCGGAACACCGGCTCTACCCCCACTGCCTGAAGCTGGTGGCGGAGGGCAAGGTTAAGATTGCCGGCCAGGCGACGGTTATCGAAGAGGCCGGGGGCGATCAGCCGGCGCTGGTCAATCCCAAAGCTTAGCGCATATCGCTCCGATATGAGCCGATCAGACCCTAGGGCGCTTGCTCAACCCGGCGCGGGCGATATATAAATCTGCCGCGCCGCCGTTGGCGGCGCGAGATCATACAGCAGGGGAATTTGCCGCATGTCAGACGACCAACAGATGATGCAGGAACATCAGGCCACCTGGACTGCCTTTTGCCGGCTCGTGACCTGGTCCATCGTGGGGATCGTGATCACCCTGGCGCTGATGGCGATTTTCCTGCTTTAGCGACGCCGATAGGCACAAGCACGAACGGGGCCGCGAGGGCCCCGTTTTTTTTGCGCCATTCCATGCGTCATCCCGGCCGAAGCGCCGGGATCTTTCGCAAATAAAGGCGCCAATGCCAGCTAAAGATCCCGGATAAATGCCTTTGGCATTTTCCGGGATGACACATGGTGCGACCCACCCCTTAGCCGACGATCTCGTCGTCGCTGAAGAAGAACTTGATCTCCTCGGCGGCGGTCTCCGGCGCGTCGGAGCCGTGCACCGAATTGGCCTCGATGGATTCGGCGAACATCGCCCGGATGGTGCCCGGAGCCGCGTCGGCGGGATTGGTGGCGCCCATGACTTCGCGGTTCTTGGCGATGGCATTCTCGCCTTCCAACACCTGCACCACGACAGGGCCGGAGGTCATGTAGCTGCAAAGGTCGCCATAGAAGGGCCGTTCCTTGTGCACCGCGTAAAAGCCCTCGGCCTGCTCGCGGGTCATATGGATCCGCTTGCTGGCCACAACCCGCAGGCCGGCCTCTTCGAAGGCAGTGACGACTTTGCCGGTGATGTTCCGCTTGGTCGCATCCGGCTTGATGATGGAAAAGGTACGCTCAATGGCCATGATCTGGGGCTCTCCTGCAATATCTTGAATGGCGCCGGGCTTATAGACCCTTTGCTCCAGAGCGGCAACCTGCCAGAGCCGCACCCGGTCGGAAGCCCTTTTAAGGCAGCCGGGCGCCGTGCTATCCACGGCGCGCCATGCTGAGCATCAATGATCTGACCTATCGGGTTGAGGGCGATCCCCTGTTCGACCGGGCGACCGTGACCGTCAATAAGGGCGAGCGGGTCGGCCTGGTGGGCCGCAATGGCAGCGGCAAGACCACCCTATTTCGCCTGATCGCCGGGGACATTCATCCCGACGGCGGCAGCATCGGTTACCCGCGCCGCGAGCGCCTGGGCATGCTCTCCCAGGACGCCCCGACCGGGCCGGAGAGCCTGATCGACACGGTCCTGGCCGCGGACAAGGAGCGCAGCGCCCTGCTGGCCGAGGCCGAGACCACCCAGGATCCGCAGCGCATTGCCGAGGTGCACGAGCGCCTGGCGACCATCGAGGCCGACAGCGCCCCAGCCCGCGGCGCCCGCATTCTGGCGGGCCTCGGCTTCGACGAGGCGGCCCAGCAGCGGCCCTGCTCCGACTTCTCCGGCGGCTGGCAGATGCGCGTGGCCCTGGCCGCGCTGCTGTTCTCCCGGCCCGATATTCTGCTGCTCGACGAGCCCACCAACCACCTGGACCTGGAGGCGGTGCTCTGGCTGGAGGTCTATCTGAAAAGCTATCCCGGCACCCTGGTGCTGATCTCCCACGACCGGGACCTGCTCAACAAGGTGCCGCAAAAGATCATCCATCTGGAAAACCGCAAGCTGGTGAGCTACGGCGGCAACTATGACCGTTTCGAAAAGACCCGGCGCGAGCAGCAGGCCCTGCAAGCCGCCCTCAATGCCAAGCAGCTGGCCCAGCGGCGCCATATGCAGGCCTTCATCGACCGCTTCCGCTACAAGGCCAGCAAGGCGCGGCAGGCCCAGTCGCGCCTGAAAGCGCTGGAGCGCATGGAGCCCATCGCCAGCATGGTCGAGGAACGCACCGTCGGCTTTCAGTTTCCCGAGCCCAGCCGGCTCTCGCCGCCGATCCTCAATCTGGAAAACGTGGCGGTGGGCTACGTGGCAGACACGCCGATCCTCAACCGGCTCAACTTGCGCCTCGACATGGACGACCGGGTGGCCCTGCTGGGGGCCAACGGCAACGGCAAGTCCACCCTGGCCCGGCTGTTGGCCGGCCGCCTGAAGCCGCAGCTGGGGCGCATCGCCCGTTCCGGCAAGCTGAAGATCGGCTATTTCTCGCAGGACCAGGCCGAGGAACTGGACTTGAGCGTCACGCCGCTCACGCTGATGCAGCGCCTCATGCCCATGGAAACGGAGACCAAGATCCGCGCCCAGCTCGGCCGCTTCGGGTTCGGCGCCGACCGGGTCGAGGTGAAGATCGGCAATCTCTCCGGCGGCCAGAAGGCCCGCCTGCTGTTTGCCCTGATCAGCCGCGAGGCGCCCCACGTGCTGCTGCTGGACGAGCCGACCAACCACCTGGACGTGGACTCGCGCCAGGCCCTGGTGCAGGCCCTGGGC
>CAJHXM010000130.1_pt1 | contig 11034 bp, 7 predicted proteins | sample 9198461 | NCBI WGS metagenome assembly CAJHXM01 (sample SAMEA7708299, study PRJEB35096) | sediment metagenome | biome: marine neritic benthic zone biome [ENVO:01000025]; feature: sediment [ENVO:00002007]; material: shallow marine sediment [ENVO:03000034] sea grass bed [ENVO_01000059] ...
CTGCCCGTCGGTCAGGCGGCCGTCATCCAGCACCTGTAGCAACACGTTGAAGACGTCGGGATGGGCCTTCTCGATTTCATCGAACAGAACGATCTGATAGGGCCGGCGGCGCACCGCCTCGGTCAAGGCTCCGCCCTGATCGTAGCCGACATAGCCCGGCGGCGCCCCGATCATGCGCGAGACCGCGTGCTTTTCCATGTACTCCGACATATCGAGGCGCACCATGGCGGCTTCGTCGTCGAAGAGAAAGCGCGCCAGGGCCTTGGTCAACTCGGTCTTGCCGACACCTGTGGGGCCTAGGAACAGGAACGACCCTAAAGGCCGGTTCGGGTCCTGCAGCCCGGCCCGGGCACGGCGCACCGCGTTGGAGATAGTGACGATGGCCTCGTCCTGCCCCACCACGCTGGCACTCAGAGCCTGCTCCATTTGCAGCAGTTTTTCGCGCTCGCCCTCCAGCATTTTGTCGACCGGGATTCCGGTCCAGCGCGACACGATGGAGGCGATGTCGCCGTCGGTGACCACTTCATTCAGCATGCGGTGTTCCGCGGCGGCTTCGGCCTCTTCGAGCTGGCGTTCCAATTCGGGCATCATGCCGTATTTCAGTTCGCTGGCCCGGTCCAGCCGTCCTTCGCGCTGGGCGATTTCCAGATCGCCGCGCGCCTGGTCCAAATCCTCCTTCAGCTTTTGCGCATCGGCCAGCTTGGCCTTTTCCGCCTGCCACTGGGTAGTGAGTTCGGCGGTCTTGGAGTCCAGCTCGCCGATCTCTGTCGCCAGCTTCTCCAGGCGTTCCTTCGAGGCCTTGTCGGTTTCCTTCTGCAGCGCGGCCTGCTCGATTTTCATCTGAATCAGTTTGCGGTCCAGCTCGTCGATTTCTTCGGGTTTGGAATCGACCTCCATGCGCAGGCGGCTTGCCGCCTCGTCCATCAGATCGATGGCCTTGTCGGGCAGAAAACGGTCGGAGATGTAACGGTTCGAGAGGGTCGCGGCCGCGACAAGCGAGGAATCGGTGATCCGCACGCCGTGGTGCAGCTCGTACTTTTCTTTCAGGCCGCGCAGAATCGAGACGGTCTCCTCGACACTCGGCTCGGAAATGAAGACGGGCTGGAAGCGCCGCGCCAGGGCCGCATCCTTTTCGATGTGCTGACGGTACTCATCCAACGTGGTGGCGCCGACGCAATGCAGCTCGCCGCGTGCCAGGGCCGGCTTCAGCATGTTGGAAGCATCCATGGCGCCGTCGGCCTTGCCGGCGCCCACCAGGGTGTGCATTTCGTCGATGAAAACGATGATCTCGCCGCCGGCCTCGCTGATTTCTTCCAGCACGGCCTTCAGACGTTCCTCGAACTCACCACGGTATTTCGCACCCGCGACCATGGCACCGAGGTCCAGCGCCATCAGGGATTTGCTGCGCAGTGTATCCGGCACGTCGCCGTTGACGATGCGCAGGGCCAAGCCTTCGGCGATGGCGGTCTTGCCGACGCCGGGCTCGCCGATCAGGACCGGATTGTTCTTGGTGCGCCGCGACAGAACCTGGATGGTACGCCGGATTTCCTCGTCCCGGCCGATCACCGGGTCAAGCTTTCCTTCCCGGGCAACCTGGGTCAAGTCGCGGGCATATTTTTTCAGCGCGTCATAGCGGTCTTCGGCGGTCGCGCTTTCCGCCTTGCGGCCCTTGCGCAGGTCGTTGATGGCCTGGTTCAGGGCCTTGGCTTCCACCCCGCCGGCGCTGAGCGCTTTGGACGCCGGCGTTCCCTGCGCCATAGCCAGCGCCAGCAACAGACGCTCTGCGGTCACGTAAGAGTCACCCGCGGTCTCCGCGAGTTTCTGGGCCTGTTCGAAAAGTTTTCCCAGCTCCGGCGAGAGGTAGACCTGGCCGGCCCCGGCCCCTTCGACCTGCGGCAGCTTAGCCAGCGCCGCCTCCGCGGCCTGAAGCGCCTTCTCCGGCGCGCCGCCAGCTGCCCGGATCAGATTGGCGGCCAAACCCTCCTTGTCGTCCAGCAGGACCTTCAGAAGGTGCTCCGGGCTGAGTTGCTGATGATTGCCGCGCTGCGCGAGATCCTGCGCCGCCTGGATGAAACCGCGCGAGCGCTCGGTGAAATTGTTCAAATCCATAAGTGACTTACCCTCCTTCGCACCCGCAACAGCGGCCTGCGTTTGGCAATCGCTGGTCTGCCCTGCCCGGCCCTCAGAAAGCAGCCGGACGGCCCTTCGACCCTGACCTGAGTCAAGCGTCATCCTGCCATATGGGACTGTGGCAAAAAAGACACAAGGGGCGTTGGCTCCGAATTCCGGCCTTTTTTCGATCTTTTTTGCAGTGCAATATAAAACCCTTGAAGGAGCCGTGATGACCGCCACAGTCGCCGAAATCTGCCGCTATCCCGTGAAGGGACTCTCCGCCGACTGCCTGGAGCGGGTGACGCTCGCGGCCGGCGAGACCCTGCCCCACGACCGGCGTTTCGCCATTGCCCACGGCACAACCCAGTTCGATCCCGCCGCCCCCAAGTGGCAATCGAAAGATCACTTCCTGATGCTGGCCAAGGACGAGAAGCTGGCCCGGCTGGCGGCCGCCTTCGACGCCGAGAGCGGTGAATTGACCCTTGAGCGCGACGGCAAACAGGTGACCAAGGGCAAGATCACCGACCCGCTGGGGCGCACGGTGATCGGCCAATTCTTCGCTTCTTTCCTGACGGGCCAGACCAGGGGCACGCCCAAGGTCGTCGAAGCACCGGGCTTCAGTTTCACCGATGCCCCGAACAAGTTTGTATCACTGATCAATCTGGCGAGCATAAAAGACCTGGAACGGGTGGCCCGGCAGGACATCGATCCCCACCGCTTTCGCGCCAACATCTATCTCGACGGTCTGGCGCCCTGGCAGGAGTTCGGCTGGATCGATCGCGACATTAAAATCGGCGGCGCCCACCTCCATATCGAGGCGCGCATCAGCCGCTGCCCGGCCACCAACGTCAATCTGAAAACCGCGGAGCGGGACATGAACATTCCGCAACTGCTGCGCAAAGGTTTCGGCCATATCGACATGGGAGTCTACGCCTGGGTCACCACTGGCGGCGACATCCAAGCCGGCGATCAGGTCACACTCAAAGACGGATAGAAAAGCCTGGCGTCTTCACGACGCGGAGGAAACCGGTTCCTGATCGTCCTTTTCCGGGCCTGGCTCCTCGGCGGCCGGCGCAGACTCCGCTTCGGCTTCCTTTTTCGGCTTCGCCGGGCGTTCGCGGCGGGTCCGCGCACGGCGCGGCGGCTTGGGCTGTTCCGGCACCAGTTCCTGGGGCTCTTCAACAGCCGGCTGCGCCTGGCTGCCGATGTCCCAGCCGGGCACCGCAGCTTCTTCGATCACATCGGGCTGCGGCTCAGAGGCGATATCGATGGCCGGCGGGATCTGCGCCTCGAAGGGCGCCGCAGCAACGGGCTGCGCGCCTCCCTCGCGACCGTTCTCGCGCTGCTGCTGGCGATGCTGGGGCCGCTGTTCGCTGTTGGAGTTGGAGCTGTCACCGCTGCGCGGATCTGTGCTTTCATTCATGATACGGAAATAGTGTTCCGCATGCTGGTAGAAAGCCTCCGCAATAATCCGGTCGCCGCTGGAGGTGGCATCGCGGGCCAGGGCCAGGTACTTCTCGTAGACCTGACTGGCATTGCCGCGAATCCGGCCTTCCGGGCCGTTGCTCTCGTAGTTCGACGTGCGGGGATTGCCACCGCCGCCCGGCTGCCGCCGGTTGGTCCGGCCTCGGGGCCGGCGTCCGCTTCCGCTATTGGAACCTTGTCTCATTGTCCACTTACTTCAATTCTGGTGAACTTACACTCGCGTCGCTCAAAGACCGCCTTAACCGCGATCACGCGAGAATCTCGCCACGCACTCATCACTATGGGGGTCGTGGGGCGTCCCAAGGGGACGCGAGAGCTCATTTGCTCAGCCCCGACAACCTAGAGGGCTTTCCCCCGCTTTCCAACTGTTTTTTTATCCCTATGTCTTAACCACGACAGGCCAGGAGGCAGCGTTCGACCCCCCTCAGATCGCGGCGGCAGCCCAAGACCCGGAGTCCCGCCGCCATCGCCAGGGCCGACACCGCAGCGGCCTGACCGGCGCCCAACTCCAGGGCAAAAAGCCCGTCCGGCGCCAGAATTCCGGCCACCTGCGGCACCAATCGCCGATAGGCCGCCAGACCGTCGCCGCCGCCCGCCAAGGCTTCGGCAGGGTCATACCGGCCCACTTCCGGGGCCAGGGCCGGAATCTCGGACTCGGCGATATAGGGCGGGTTACAGACCACCACATCCCAGTCGGCGTCCAGTCCCTGGGCCCAGTCGCCGGTGGCGAATCCGGCCCGTCCGGCGAGCCCCAACGATTCCGCGTTCTCCCGGGCCACCAGGACCGCGGCTTCGCTTCGATCCACCCCCAGGCCTTCGGCGCCCGGCAGTTCGCTCAAAAGAGCCAGCAGCAGGCAGCCCGTCCCGGTCCCCAGGTCCAGCAGCCGCCGCGGCGCCGCCGGGTCGGCCAGGTGCGCCAGGACGGCTTCGATCAGGGTTTCGCTGTCCGGGCGCGGGTCCAGGGTCGCCCGAGTCACCCGAAAGGGCAGACTCCAGAACTCGCGCCGACCCAGAATGCGCGATACCGGCTCCCGCTTCAGGCGGCGGGCAATCATCGATTCAAAGCGCGCGCCTTCCGCGCCGCTCAAGGGCCGCCCCGGGTCCGCGAGAATGACTTCGGGTCCGACTGAAAGCGCGGCGGCCATCAGCAGGCGGGCATCCCGGCGGGCGCCCTCCACGCCGGCCGCGGTCAGACGCCCGGTGGCGTCATTCAGCCCCTCACTCAGGATCATTCAATTCGGCAAGGCGCGCCGCCTGATCCTCAGCGATCAAGGCTTCGATAACCTCGTCCAAGGCCTCGCCGGCCAGAACCTTTTCCAGCTTGTGCAGGGTCAAACCGATGCGGTGATCGGTGACGCGGCTTTGCGGAAAATTATAGGTGCGAATCTTTTCCGACCGGTCGCCACTGCCGACCTGGCTCTTGCGGTCGGCGGCCATGGCATCGGCCTGTCTTTGCCGCTCGTGGTCGTAGAGCCGCGCGCGCAACACCTTCATGGCCTTGGCCCGGTTCTTATGCTGTGACTTCTCGTCCTGGCACTGAACCACCACGCCCGAGGGCAGGTGTGTGATGCGCACCGCGCTGTCGGTCGTGTTGACGTGCTGCCCGCCGGCGCCCTGGGAACGGTAGGTATCGATCCGGAGGTCCTTTTCGTCGATGGCGACATCGACCTCTTCGGCCTCCGGCAGCACGGCAACCGTCGCCGCAGAGGTGTGGATCCGGCCGCCGGATTCGGTCGCCGGCACGCGCTGCACCCGGTGCGGCCCGGATTCGAATTTCAGCCGCGCAAAGACCCCTTTGCCCGAGACCGAAGCGCTGGCTTCCTTGCAGCCGCCGATGCCTGTATCGGTATAGTCGATGATCTCGAACTTCCATTTTTGCAAAGCGGCATAGCGCTGATACATGGCAAAGAGCTCGGCCGCAAAAAGCGCCGCTTCCTCGCCGCCGGTGCCGGCCCGCACCTCCAGAATGGCGTTGCGCTCGTCGGCGGCATCTTTCGGCAGCAGGAGAATCTTCAGGCGCTGCTCGAGCTCCGAAATGCGTTCCTTGAGCGGCTCCATCTCGCTTTCCGCCAGGGCCTTCATTTCCGCGTCGCTGTCCGGATCGGCGGCCAGGCCGGTCACTTCCTTGAGCTCCTGTTCCACCGCGCGCAGGTCGCCGATCACCTCGACCAGCGGCGCAATGTCGGCAAACTCTTTCACCATGGAGGTATAGCCCGCCGACCCCGGGTCTTCGTGGGTCGCGATCAACTGGCTCAGTTCCGAGGAGCGGCTGAGAACACGATCAAGGTTTTCGTCGAGCTTCACGGCTCTTCCTTATCACTTTCAACGTCTATGCCCTGCCCCTCCTCCAGTTGGAAGAGCCGGCGCAGGGCCTGTTCCAGATCTCCGGCGGCAGCGGGATCGCGGGCCGCCGCCTGGCGCAGGTTTTCCGACGGCGCATGAAGCAGCCGTTTCACCAGCCGTTCGGTCGCCGCCGCCGCATCGAGCTTGCTGTCCGCCAGAACCTCCTGACGCAAGGCTTCGAAGTGCTGCCGCAGCGCCGTGACCGAAGGGACCGCGCCGCGCTCCGCGGAACGGCGCAGATGGGACGCCAGCTCCTCCTCCAGAACCTTCCAGGCCAGCGCCGCGGCAACCTCCCGATTGGTTTTGCCGGCCAGGGCGACCCGCTCAAGATCGTCGAGGTTATAGACAAAAGCGTCGTCGAGATCCTCCACGGCGGGCTCGATATCGCCCGGCAAGGCGGCGTCGATGAAGAAAATGGGCCGGCGGCGGCGCGCCTGCAAGGCCTGCCGCACCTGCTCCCCGGTCACCGTCCATTGCCCGGCACCCTGATCGGCGACGACAATATCGGCCGCCGCCAGCGCCGCCGGCAATTCCGCCCAGGGCCGGCAGTGACACTGCAGGCGCCGCGCGACCGTCTCGGCACGGGCCAGCGTGCCATGCATGACGACCAGATCGGCAACGCCCGCATCCTGGAACTCCGCCGCCAGGAGCTCACCCATCTCGCCAAGCCCCAACAGCAAAGCGGCGGAGGCGCCCAGATTGCCATGAATGCTCTGCGCCACGTCGCGGGCCGAGGCGGCCATGGAAGCTGGCTGCTCGGCGAGCGGCGTCTCGCGGCGCACCCGCTTTGCCGCCGCATAGGCAGCCCCCAGCGCCTGCTCCAGCGTTACCGCCACCATACCGGCCGCCGCCGCCTGGCGGTGGCAGGCCCGCACCTGGCCCAGAATCTGGGTTTCGCCCAAGACCGAACTTTCCAGTGCCGCCGTCACCGCGAAGAGATGCCGCAGGGCTTCCGATCCCTCAATGGAAAAGGTCTCCGGCACCAGTTCCCGCGCCGTCATGCCGCTGTGGCGCGCCAGAACCTCAAGCAGGGCGGCGACCGGCGGCTGGGGCCGATCGCTGACCGCGAGCAGCTCGAGCCGTTCACAGGTCGCCAGCACCATCCCCTCGGCAATACCGCTGTCCTTAAGATCGGCCAGCAAAGGTTCGGGGTCGGGCGCGGCGGCGAAGAGTCGGTCCCGCAGCGCCGCGGACGCGGTCTGGTGGTTGAGCCCGACCATCAGAAGGGGAACGGCCGGGGCTGAAGCGCTGTCGGCCATCGGATGGGTCGCTAACGGAAGCGGGTGAGCCGCGACACCAGCCCATTCAGGGGCACGTCTTCCTCGTCGCCGGTCTCCAGGTCCCGAAGCTTCGCCGCGTTCCGGGCCAGTTCGTCCTCGCCGATTAGGATCGCCACGCGGGCGTTCAGCTTGTTCGCCCGCTGCAGCCGTTTTTTGACATTGCCGCTGAACCCGAGCTCGACGGTAAAGCCCGCCCGGCGCAGGAGCTGCGTCGTGAAGACCGCAGTGGTCTGACCGGCCTCGCCGATGGGAATCACCACCACCGGCCGCGGCGCCGGAATCTCCTCGTTCATGAGCATCGCCAAGCGCTCGACCCCCGCGGCCCAGCCAATGCCGGGGGTCTCCGGCCCGCCCAGCATCTTGATCAGGCCGTCATAGCGGCCGCCGGCCAGGACCGCGCCCTGGGCGCCCAGGGCCATCGTGGTGAACTCGAAGGCCGTGTGGGTGTAATAATCGAGGCCCCGCACCAGGCGCGGATTGACCTGGAAGTTCAGGCTCAGCATGTCGAGACCCGCTTTGACGCCGCCGAAGAAATCAACGCTGGCGGAATTCAAATAGTCGCCGAACAGCGGGGCATCGTGAACCAGCTTGCGGTCGCCCTCGTCCTTCGAATCGAGTATGCGCAAGGGGTTGCGGGTCAGGCGGTCCTTGCTGTCGTCGGACAGGCTGTCCCGGTGGTCGCTGAAATATTCCACCAGCGCCGCGCGGTAGGCCTGGCGGCTTTCCGGATCGCCCAGGGTGTTGAGCTCGAGCACCGTGCGGCCGAGAATCCCCAGCTCGTCCAGGATATGCGCGCCCAGGGCGATGATCTCCACGTCGGCTTGCGGCTGCGCCACGCCCAAGATTTCCGCGTCGATCTGGTGGAACTGACGATAGCGGCCCTTCTGCGGCCGCTCGTGTCGGAACATGGGGCCGTGACAGAAAAACTTCAGCGGCAGATCCTGCGCCATGCCCCCGGAAATGAAGGCCCGGGCGATCCCCGCGGTCGCTTCGGGACGCAAGGTGATCTCCTCACCGTCCTTCATGGTCATGGTGTACATCTCTTTGGTCACCACGTCGGAGGTGTCGCCCAAGGTGCGTTTGAAGACCTCGGAAAATTCGAAAACCGGGGGCGACATTTCGTGGTAACCGTAGCGCTCCGCGATCACGCGGGCGGTTCCCGTCACCTTGCGGTGGCGGCGCATCTCATCGGGCAGCAAATCATGCGTGCCGCGAACCGGTTGTAACGCGGACAAAGCTCTTCTCCAGATCAGCTAAGAAGCAATGGCGGGGCGGGTATCGGCGTTATCGGATTTTTCTGCAGCCAGTTCGGCCTCGATTTCGGCGGCCTTCTTTTCGATCATGCCCACCAGGTGATCGACAATATCCGCATCCTTCAGACGATGGTCCGGCAGGCCGTTCACATAGACCTGATGGGTCCCCTTGCCGCCGCCGGTGAAGCCGATGTCGGTCATGGTCGCCTCGCCCGGGCCGTTGACCACGCAGCCGATCACCGACACCGACATCGGCGTGGTGATGTGGGCCAGGCGCTTTTCCAGCAGCTCGACCGTGTTGATCACCTGAAACTGCTGACGCGCGCAGGAGGGGCAGGAAATCACGTTGACGCCGCGATGCCGCAGGCCGAGCGCCTTGAGAATCTCGAAACCGACTTTGATTTCTTCCACCGGATCGGCCGACAGCGACACCCGGATCGTGTCACCGATCCCCATCCACAAGAGGGAGCCCATCCCGATGGAGGACTTCACGGTGCCGGTCATCAGGCCGCCGGCTTCGGTAATACCCAGATGAATGGGATAGTCGCAGGCCTCGGCCAGCCCCTGGTAGGCCGCGGCAGCCAGAAAGACATCGGAGGCCTTGCAGGAAATTTTCAGGTTGGTGAAGTCGTTGTCTTCCAGAATGCGGATGTGATTCAGACCCGATTCCACCATCGCTTCCGGGCAGGGCTCGCCGTACCTTTCCAAAATATCCCTTTCCAGGGAGCCGGCATTCACGCCGATGCGGATGGAGCAGTTGTGATCCTTGGCAGCCTTGACCACTTCCCGCACCCGTTCCGGCGAGCCGATGTTGCCGGGATTGATCCGCAAGCAGGCCGCCCCGGCCTCCGCCGCTTCGATGCCGCGTTTGTAGTGAAAGTGAATGTCCGCCACGATCGGCACCGTGACTTCGGCGACGATTTCTTTCAGCGCCTTGGTGGAGTCCTCATCGGGACAAGACACCCGGACAATATCCGCACCCGCCACCTCAAGCGCCCGGATCTGCGCGATGGTGGCGGCCGCATCGCTGGTCAGGGTATTGGTCATGGACTGCACCGCGATGGGCGCATCCCCGCCGACCGGCACGGATCCCACCATGATCTGGCGGGATTTGCGCCGGGCAATATCACGGTAAGGACGCAGGCTCATAGCGGATTTCTCTCTGATTTCTTTAGCCGCCGGAGCTTGGCGGCAGCACTGAATTGTGCCGGCAAGATGCTCTCTCGAGCCCCAAACTGCAAGAGCCGCCCTATTGGGATAGGGCGGTTCCGTCCTGCAGACGCTCCGGGTCCAGCGCCACATTGCGCCGCACCGCCCCGACCGGCCCGAGGGCCGGCAGCGCCGTACCGTCGACCTCGATGACCAGGCCGCCGGCGTTACCGGTCAACAGGGTCATGTTTTCCTGGTTGGCCACCCGATAGGTGTCGCCGTTGCGCAAAACCCGGGTCAGGATCAGCGATCCGCTGCCGTCGCGCACTTGAATCCAGCTGTCCTGTGTGGCCCGCAAGACAATCCGCGCATCGGCGTTGGTCTCGCCATAGACCACCGGTTGCCGGCCATCGACCAGCGCGGGCTGTTCCTCTGCGGTCGGCGCGGAGGGTATCGCCGCCGTCTCCGTCGCGGTCTGTGCCGCGGAAACCTCCGGCACCGGAGCGCTGGTGGGGGCGGGGGCGGTTTCCTGAGCGGCCTCGGCGAGCGTTTCCGGCACCGCCTCGGCGACCGGCTCAGTGGTCGGCTCGGCGGCTGGCAGGACGGGCTGGAGAGGCGCCGCGGGCGCCGCGGCCACCTGCCCGCTGTCCGGCTCCGCCAGGCTCTCCGTCGGCAAGGCTTCATCGCCGGGATCGCCGATCAGGGGACCACCGGATTCCGCCACGGCGCCGGGTTCCGAGAGGGGTTCGGCGGGTTCCGCGAGGGGTTCGGCGGGTGCCGTCGGCAGGGCCGCGCTATCCTCCCCGGAAGGAAGATCGGCCGCAGCCTCTTCAACCGCCAGAGGCGCGGGCTGCTCCGGCAGCGGCTCCAGGGTCGGGAGGCCGCTGGAATCGGGGACCTCCGCCAGATCCTCGCCGAGGGGCGCCGTTTCAGGTTCCGCTTGGGATTCCGCCGGGGCGTCGGTCACCGCTTCTGGCACCGCTTCCGGCGCCACTTCCGGGGCGGCGGACGCCGTTTCAGGAGCCGCCGGCTCGGCTGCGGGTTCTGCTGCCGAACCCGGCGTTCCGTCAGCGGCCTCGCCGCCGAGCAAAGTTTGCAGGCGGTCCGGCACTTCCTGAATCATGCTGGTGACCGACTGGTCCCGGTTGGACAGGTAGTACCAGGTGCCGTAGGCCAGGATGCCGACAACCGCACAGACCATAAAGACCGCGCCGCTGGGGATCTTGCTCTCCGGCGCCGGCGCCGGGAAATGCAGTTTGCTGTGGTGCTTGAGACCGGCCACTTCGCGTTTGAAGCCATCGACGGTCTTGTCGCCGTCCAGCCCCAGAAACTCGGCATAGGTCCGCACGAAACCCACCGCATAGGCCGGCCCGGGCAGCTTGCCGAAATCGCCGCGCTCGATGGCTTCCAGA
>CAJHXM010000383.1_pt1 | contig 10900 bp, 11 predicted proteins | sample 9198461 | NCBI WGS metagenome assembly CAJHXM01 (sample SAMEA7708299, study PRJEB35096) | sediment metagenome | biome: marine neritic benthic zone biome [ENVO:01000025]; feature: sediment [ENVO:00002007]; material: shallow marine sediment [ENVO:03000034] sea grass bed [ENVO_01000059] ...
GCCGTTCTCCGGCACGCAGGTGAAGGTCATGCCCTGGTTGCCGCTGTTGCTGGGTGACGACTGATCCCCCGACTGTTTCGGGGTCGGTCTAAACGACCGGCGCGCCATAGCCGTAGCTGTAGGGAACCGGACCGGATATGGCGACCACGTCGCCGTCTTCGATCATGTGCTGGCCTTTCACGGGGTCCCCGACCTGGCCCGGTGTCACGTCGCGGCCATTGATCAGGACCAAAAAGATTTCGCTTTGCGGAATGTCCAGCAAAGCGGCCAGTTCGCTCACGGTCGTTCCTGCCGGCAGGCCAACCTGGCGCCGGGTGCCGGCGCCGTTGGCATAGCGGGTGATGCTGTTGAACAGACGTACCTCGATATCAATCGAGACATCTTGTGAGTTGTGACCGATCTGGGCTTCTGCCACGCTTGATCCTACCTCTCTTCCGACACCTGGGCGACCCTTGCGCCGCCGCGCCCTCCTTTACAGACAATCCAAATTCCTGCCCTTGATCTGGATCAGTGCTTCGTCGGGACCGGAACGGGACGGCCCCCTTCCTGACATTACAGACTGATCGACGGGCCGGGTTGAGCCAGTTTGCCCCGATCTTGCGCTGAAGGGGTAAATCCCTTAATCGAAGGGATACCCCGATTTTGTGTCTGTGATGAGGCCAGGAGGCCCTTTTGTTCGATAGCGTCTTGATCCCGATCAACCGGGCCGGCTGGCCCTTTATCGCCATCGCCTTTGTGATCGCGGTGGCCTTGGGCTTTGTCTGGGTACCGCTGTTCTGGCTGGCGATGCTGGGGGTGGCCTTTTGCACCTATTTCTTTCGGGACCCGCCGCGGGTGGTACCCTCGCGGGAGGGACTGCTGGTCAGCCCCGCCGACGGCATGCTGCAGGCCATCGAGCAGGCGCCGCCGCCGCCGGAACTGGAGATGGGGGAGGCGCCACGGACCCGGATTTCCGTGTTCCTCAATGTCTTCGACGTTCACATCAACCGGGTTCCGGTCGGCGGAGAGATCACCGGCTGTTCCTATCGTCCCGGCAAATTTTTCAATGCGGCCTTCGACAAGGCGTCCGAGGAAAACGAGCGCATGTCCCTGAAGGTGACGACCCCGGAAGGCCCCGACGGCGCGGTCCTGGATATCGCCTTTATTCAGATCGCCGGCCTGGTAGCACGGCGGATCAAATGCAATCTCGTCCCCGGCCAACAGGTGAAGACGGGTGAGGTCTTTGGCCTGATTCGCTTCGGCAGTCGCATGGACGTATATTTGCCCGATGGCGTTGCGCCTCTGGTGGCGCCGGGCCAGCGCATGATTGCCGGCGAGACCGTGATAGCCGACCTGCGGTCCGGTGAGGCCCGGCGGTCTGGCGAAACGCGGTAACGGACGAATGATGCGGGCAGCGCAGAGAGGGACAGCATGCCAAGCTTGAAACGGCGGCGGCGCAAACCTCCCTTTTCGATAAATCATCTTGTGCCCAACGCGGTCACATTGGCGGCGCTCGCGGCCGGCTTGACCGCGGTGCGCCTGGCCCTGCAGGAGCGCTGGGAGCTGGCGGTCGTGGCGGTTGTGGTGGCCATGGTACTGGACGCCCTGGACGGGCGTATTGCCCGGCTGATGAAGGCCACCAGCGATTTCGGCGCCCAGCTCGACTCCCTCTCGGACGTGATCAATTTCGGCGTGGCGCCGGCCCTTATCATCTATCTCTGGACCGCGGGGGCCGGCGGCGGTCCGGGCTGGGCAATTTCGGTGGTCTATGCCATGTGCTGCGCCCTGCGCCTGGCCCGGTTCAACACCGCGCTCCTGGACGAGAGCCCGCCGCCCTGGGCAGCCAAATTCTTCACCGGCGTTCCGGCGCCGGCAGGGGCCGGTCTTGCGATATTGCCGTTGGTATTCAGTTTTGTGTTCGGTGACAGTTTTTTCCGCAGCCCCTGGCTCACCGGTATCGTGCTGCTGGCAACTGCGGGATTGATGGTCAGCCGGGTTCCCACCTTTGCCGCCAAGACGATCAAGATTCAGCGCCGTTACATGGGTTTCGTCTTGCTGGGGGTGGGCGCCTTTGCAGCTTTCCTGGTCAGCGAACCCTGGGTTACGCTTGCCATCGTGGGATTGGTCTATATTGCCTCGATTCCCTTTTCCGCCACCAACTATCGCCGCATCATCAAGGCCGCCGCCGCGGCGGGAGAACTGGACCAGGACCCGGGTCCCGATACGGCGTAAATTACTCTGCCGCTTCCGGCCGCAGAGGCTCGGCGCCGACCGGCCTGAGCTGAGGCGGCCCGCCGGGCTGTGTGTCGGTCTGGCGCTTGCTTCGCCCCTGCCACCAAGCCTTGGCGTTGGCCCGCAGCATCAGGGCCGAAGGTGTGACCACCAGGGTCAGGACGGTCGCAAAGGTCAGCCCGAAGACGATGGCGGTCGAGAGCTGGCGCCACCACTGGGTCGAGGGGGCGCCGATCTGCACCGCGCGGCTGGCGAAATCGATGTTCATCGCCAGCACCATGGGCAGCAACCCCAGTATCGTGGTGATGGTGGTCAGCAGCACCGGGCGCAGGCGCTGAGCACCGCTGCGCAGGATCGCTTCTTTGGTGGAGGCGGTGGTTTCCCGCAGGCGATCGAAGGTGTCGATTAGCACGATATTGTTGTTCACCACAATGCCGGCCAGGGCGATGACTCCCACGCCGGTCATGACGATGCCGAAGGGCTGATCGGTAATCAGCAGGCCGATCATCACCCCAATGGTCGACATGATCACGGCCGAGAGAATCAGGAAGGCGCTGTAGAAACTGTTGAACTGGGTGACAAGAATGATCGCCATCATGAAAAGGGCGACAGCAAAGGCCTTCAGCAGAAACTGCTGCGCGGCCTGCTGCTCTTCGTCTTCGCCCTTAAAGGTGATGGCCAGGCGCGGATCCCGTTCCTGCTGGTCCAGCCAGCTGCGGATCTCCTGAACCTTGTCGTCCACCAGCAGCCCGGGGGCGACGTCTGCCTTGACCACCATGGTCCGGTTGCCATCGGTGCGCCGCAACATTGCGACCTTTGGTTTGGCCTCGCGGGTGACGAAGTTGGAAATCGGCACCATGCCCGCGCGGGTTTGGATTCGGATTCGGTCCAGGTGTTCGACGCTGCGGAACTGCGCCGGCAGGCGCACCACGATATCGATTTCGTCGCTGCTGTCGTCGGGGCGGAACTCGCCCAGCTTCATGCCGTTGGTGATCATCCGGATGTAGCTGCCGATCAGCGTGATGTCGGCATCGAATTTGGCCGCCTGGGCGCGGTCGACCGAAAGCTCCCACTCGATGCCGGGAACCGGGCTGCCGTCTTCAATATCGACGAAACCGCCGATCTCGTCCAGGGCGCCGCGGACCCGCTGGGCCATGGGTTCGATCAGGCTGGGGTCGGCAGAGGCGATCTGGACCTGCACCGGCTTACCCACGGGGGGGCCGGCTTCCTGCTGGCGTGGTTCGACGTGGATGCCGGCCAGGGGCCGGCTGCGCTGCCGCAGCTCGGCTAGGATCTCCGCCGCGGGCCGGCGCAGGAACCAGTCGGTGAATTCCAACTGGATAGTGCCAATCAAATCTTCCGGCTCGTCGTCGTTCTGGGTCCCGGAGATGGCCATGGAGGTCGCGTAGATGGCGTGGAACTCACCGCGTTCGCGCTGCATGTCCAGAATTTCGGCTTCGACCTGGCGCAGCAAGACGTCGCGTTCGTTGATCGAGAGATTGCCTCGGCCATGGACCTGCAGCAGCGCGCTTTCCGGCTCCACGTCGGGGAAGAAGATCACCCCGCGGCCATATTGACTGTAGGCATATTGGACGCCGATCAACACCAGCACCGACAGCAGTATGATTTTGCCCGGATGGCGCAACGCGCCGCCCAGCACCTTCAAATAGAAACCGGTAAAGCCCTTCACCTCATTCAAATCGTGGTCTTCACCTGCAGCGACGGCCTTCATGGTGTCGGGATCGGCGCTGCCGCCGGGTTTGCCGACAAGCGATCCCAGCGTGGGCACGAAAATCAGGGCCATCAAGAGTGACGCCGAGAGAGTGGCGACCAGGGTGATGGGCAAAAACTTCATGAACTCGCCCACCACACCGGGCCAGAACATTAAGGGCAGAAAGGCGGCCAGGGTCGTGGCCGTGGCGGCAATGATGGGCCAGGCCATGCGTTTCGCCGCCAGACCATAGGCCTCGCGCCGGTGCAGGCCTTCGCTCATTTTCCGGTCGGCGTATTCGGTGACCACGATGGCACCGTCGACCAGCATCCCGACCGCGAGGATCAGGCTGAACAGCACCACCATGTTGACGGTAAAGCCCAGGGTGGCCAGCACCAGAATGCCGGTCAAAAAGGAGCCAGGGATGGCGATGCCGACCAAACCGGCGGTGCGCAGGCCCAGGGCCGCGACCACCACGATCATCACCAGCAGAATGGCGCTGGTGACGTTGTTCTGCAGGTCCAGCAGCATGGTGCGGATGTTGCTTGATTTGTCCTGACTGTAGGTCACCGCCACTTCTTGCGGCCACTGTTGGCGCTCTTGTTCCACCAGCGTGCGCACCCTTTCGGTGGTCTCGATAATGTTTTCGCCGGTGCGCTTGGAGACCTCCAGCGCGATCGCCGGATTGCCGTTGATGCGGGCGAAACCATCCGAATCCTTGAAGGTCCGCCGCAGAGTGCCGATCTCGCGAAACCGCACCACGGCGTCGCCTTGCGTCTTGACCGGCATGTTGAGGATGTCGTTGGCCGTTTCGAAAAGGCCCGCCAGTTTGATCGGAAAGCGGCCTTGCCCGGTGTCGACCGAACCGGCGGCGACGACCCGGTTCGATTTGCCAACGGCTTCGATTATGTCGCGGGCATCCAGGTTGTAGCTTTCCAGGGCGAGGGGATCGACCACCAGTTCAACCAGCTCTTCGCGGTCTCCGGCGATCTCTGCTTTCAGCACTGAAGAGATTCCCTCCACCTTGTCCTGCAGGTCCTGAGCGAGGCGCAGCAGGGTGCGTTCCGGAACGGTGCCGGACAGCGAGACCACCAGGACCGGAAAGAGGCTGAGATTGATTTCGTGTACGGTCGGCTCGTCGGTTTCGTCGGGCAATTCCGGCTTGGCGAGGTCGACTTTCTCGCGCACATCGGTCATGGCGATGTCCACATCGAAGCCGGCATCGAATTCCAGCACCACGTTGCCGCCGCCCAAAAAGGTCGTGGCGCGCATTTCCTTGATGCCTTCGATCGACTGCAATTCCTGCTCGATCGGTTTGATCAGCAGCCGCTCCGCGTCTTCCGGGGAAATTCCCTCGTGGCTGACGTTGACATAGACGATGGGGATGTTGACGTCCGGTTCAGCCTCTTTCGGGATGGTGATGTAGGCCAGTGTCCCGGTGACCAGGATCAGAAAAAGACTGGTCAGAACCGTGCGCGCATGGCTGATCGCCGCATCGATAATGGCGTTCAAGACCCGGCCTCGCGAATGAAGGGCTGCAGCGTGCCCTCATCGATCGGGGTAACGGTTTGGCCTGTCTTGACGAATTCCTGCCCCACCGTGATCAGGATGACCTCGTCGGGCAAACCGGCCAGCCAGACGCCCTGTTTGTCGCTATCGATAATCTTGACCGGCTGGAATGTCACTCGATCCTGGCGATCCAATGTTTTCACACCCAATAGGCCCTCTTCCGAAAGCGTGAGGATCGCGGGAGACACGCGGTGGGCCATGACGGCGGGCGTATTCAGGCGCAGCTCGGCCGTCAGGCCGTCGGCCACCGCGCCACTTGGGTTCGGCACCTCGAGCTCTACCCGAAAGGTACGCGTCGCGGCATCGGCGATCGAGGAAATGAAGCGGACCCGGCCGTTAAGCTCCACACCGGACGCCAGCCGGGCGACGCCTTGCTGACCCAGGACCAGACGGCCCACGTCGCGCTCGTTGGCCTGAGCGATGATCAGGATCGGATCCAGGTCGACAATGCGAACCAGGTGATCGCCTTTTTTCAGGTAGTCGCCGATCTCCACCATGCGGTCGTCGACCAGGCCTTCGAAGGGGGCGGTGATGGTCAGGTTCTCCAGGGCGATCTGCGCCTGGCGAACCGCGGCGTCGGCTGCCTCCAATTCTGCTCGCGAGGCTGCCAGTTGGGTTTCCGCGCGGAAACCTTTTTTGGAAAGCTTTTCAGCGGCGGCGTATTCGATCTGTTTTTGTGCCAGCAAGGCCTTGGCCTCAGCGAGGGCGGCGGGGCGCTCTTCCGGCGATTGTTTGGCGAGAACGTCCGCGGGGCCGACCCTGCTGCCGCGATCGACCAGCAGTTCTTCGATCCGGCCGTCGCTCTCGACCCGTACATCCACCATGCGGATTGCCTCGGTGCGTCCGCGCAGCAATTCCTCGACGCTATGAGGGGCGGCGCTTTGCAGACGCACACGGACCAGGGGGAACTCAGCCTCGGCGCGTAAATCGGCGGGCGGTTTTTGCCCCACCGGCGCGCTGCTGCTTTGTCCGTACTGTCCGGAGGCAATCCAGGCGGTGGCGCCGATGGCGAGGAGGCCGGCGATGAAGAAGGATCGGTTCATGGTTGAGCGCTTCTATCGATGGCGGTCATTCGGCCACCATCCGCGGGGCATCGCGGGCTTGGTCGATGAGGCTTTGCCGGTTGGCGGCGAGGTAGTCGGCGGCGGCGCGATAGACCGCCAGACCCAGGCCGTGCACAAAGCCCGCGCCCGGGGTCGCCGTACAAATGTCGCAGCTTTCCATACGGGCCAGGCTCTCGCGGTACCAGGCGATGCGCTGGTCGATCAACTGCGCCAGGCGCTCGGCCGGCAGCATTTGGGCGAAGAAGAGAATGAAAAGGAAGTCTGAGCGCACCTTGTCGGGGGCCGGCACCGCCTGCAAGGCCTGCGCAAAGGCCGCGCGCCCGGCCGGCGTAATGGAGTAGATTTTCTTGTCGGGCCGCTTGTCTTGGGCCATTTCCTGGCAGTCCACCAGACCATCGGCGCTCAGGACGTTCAGGGCCGGATAGATGGACCCGAAACTGGCTGCATGAATATGGGCAAAGGGCCCTTCTTCGAAGGACTTCTTGATTTCATAACCGCTGGCGGCGCCCTGATTGAGAACGCCGAGGCAAAGAGTTTTTACATCCATGGGTCTCTCTTTTGAGTGCCTGCACACCTGACCCTTAGGATATAGATCTTTCCCTATTCATTTCCAGCATATATCTGACCGATATAGTCATGGCAGCCCACCGGTAAACGCAGAACAGCCGGTTGGAGCGATGCTCCAACCGGCTGTCTGTGACGTGATGTCGGGTAGAGGTTGTCTCCTAACCCAATCCCTACCGCACCCTACATTATAGAGAGTCGAGAATTTCCTTTATGGTCGTTCCCGATGCCAATTCGGCTCCTGTGTCATCCAAAGCATAGAAGGCGCCCGTGGTGTGACGGAAAACGAAATTGGCGACGCCATGGCGCTCGATTACCTCTGCATAGGATAGACCCTCTGGGTTGCAGCCTTTGCCCGATGTGATCGAGTACTTTAGAGCTTCCTCATTAATGTTGGTGAAATCACCGTCCACAAATTCCGTGACCAGTGCTGTGACGACAGTCATATTAACCCCCGTTAACTTGTCGTTAACGAAAAGAATCACGCTGGAGTCTTGCTGTCTAGTACTTTGTTTCTATTAAGAGGTGATTCTCTACATAGAAAAGGGCGCTTCCCGAGACAGCTGCGCGTGAAGAGGGACGTCCGAGTTCCCTGACCGCGTCAGAGGCAGTGCGGCTTAGTGAATTGATATTAATAGTGTTTTGGAAGCTTGCTGGAACCTGAGCCGCAAACTATGCCGCTGGAACGGTAGCGCAACGCCGGGTACAGGCCGGTCTAAAAGCGCCCGTCAGGCCCAACGAAAAATAATTCATCCGGCCGGGAATTTAGCGCCAATGCCAGTTTTTCGGGCATTCACAAAAACGAATCGCCCCATTCGCCACAAGCGACCCGTCGTTCATTATGCCAAAGCGGCAAGCCGCCGCGGAGTCTCAATATGAGACTCAGAGTTGGATTCGTTTTCTACCACCTCGCGCAGAAAGTCCTCCAGTTTGCCGGCATGCTCCAAGGCCGCCTTGCGCTGCGCTTCGGGCAAACCGCGCAGACGTGCGTGGGCCCGTAATTCCAGGGCGGTTGCCTGGAGCGTGTACTTCAAATGAGTGGAATAGAGTTCGCCAGGAAGTTGCCGCATCTTGCTTGCCCAGTTTGAGTTAACCTTTGTGTCAAATATGTAGCAAGATCCGTGCCAAATTGGGCAGCAAGGTTGCGGTTCGCCTGGAGGCCAGGGGAGGCCAGGGGAGGCCAGGGGAGGCCAGGGGGGCCCAGGGTCGCCGGAAACGGCCCGCGGTGGGGTGCGATCAGGGCGGGTCTTGCGGCAATGCTGGGCAAGGTGAGGTGAAGGTCCGGTCCGAGGTGCCTCCCATGACCGCAGCCCTATTGCCGGGGATTTTGCATGGCTTCTGTGATGGCACCGCTGCCGGCCGGACTTGGGCTCAGACAGGCCTGCCAGGCAAGTCCCCAAATCGCCCTCGCCCGGAAGGCGGGCCGGCGTGGCGCGAGGGTCAAATTTAATGTGATATTTCAATGAGACTCCCACGAAATTAGGATTTCTTACTTGCAAATCCGCGCCAAAGCGCTCACTTTTGGACCACTTGTTGCACCGACCCGTGGCATATCTTGTTAGCCGCAACACGACTAGCCGAGCTATTCCTGGAATTTGTGCACGACCCAGCAAGATGGCACCGATTTGGCGCCTCTTGAGAGACTTAACGACCGAAAGGAGTAGCTGATGGCTACCGGTACTGTGAAATGGTTCAATCAAACCAAAGGCTATGGCTTCATCGAGCCCAGCGATGGGGGCAAGGACGCCTTTGTGCATATTTCTGCCGTGGAGCGTGCGGGGCTGAATGGCCTGCGGGACGGACAAAAGGTGGAATACGAGCTGGTGGACGGCCGCAACGGCAAGGCCTCAGCGGAAAATCTGGTCGCGCTCGACTGACCTGATTTAAGGAGGACTAGGTTCACCGGAACGAGACAATCTCTCGGCACGGCTGATCCTAGGTGAAAATTTGAGAGGGGGCAGGGGAGGCCCGCGTGTCATCCCCGCCCCCTTTTGAATTGCTGGCCCGCACTTTGCAGGGCTGCGTTGGGGGAGGGATGGCAAGGCGGTCCATCAAGGTATGAGCAAGGACCCCGCCGTCTGCTGACTACGAAGATCCAAAGGAAAAAAAATGGCACGCAAGCCCAACTACAAATTCGAACGCGCCGAGCGCGACCGGCAAAAGGCCGCCAAGAAGGCTGAGAAAGCCAAGGCGAAAGCCGCCTTAGCCGAAAGTAAGGAACCATCTTCTGAAGGGCAGGAAGACACGGCAAGCGAGGCCCAGGGCTAGAGGCGCTGCGGCCCCTTCGAACCTGCTTTCAGAAAAGAGCTCAGATCATTTCAAACGACCCCTCCTTGCGGGCGCGGCCGGCTGCGCTTGACGCACCGGATCTGCACGCCCGCCGTCTCGCCGTCCGCTTAAAGGCCTTTGGCGTTTCCGTCCCCCGGCGTTCCATCGGTCAACTGGCGATTACCGGCGGCGCCTTTGCGCTGCTCTGGGCGGCGATGTGGCTTTCCCTTGACGTCGGCTACTGGTTGACCTTGCTGCTCGCCTTGCCGGCTGCCGGCCTGCTGGTGCGCTTTTTCATCATCCAGCACGACTGCGGTCACGGCTCCTATTTCAAATCCAGGCGGGTCAACAATCTGGTCGGGCGGGCCATTGGCGTTTTGACTTTGACCCCTTATGACTATTGGCGCCGGTCGCACGCAACCCATCACGCCACCTCCGGAAACCTGGACCGCAGGGGTGTCGGGGACATCGACACCATAACCCTGCGGGAATATCTTGCCCTGCCGCGTCTCCGCCGGCTGGTCTATCGCGCCTATCGGCATCCTCTGGTGCTGTTCGGCCTGGGGCCGCTTTATGTATTTGTCTTTAAGCACCGCTTGCCCCTCGACCTTTCCTTCAAGGAACGTCTCTCCTGGGCGTCTGTCCTGGGAACCAATCTTGCCATCTTGGGGCTCGCGCTGCCCCTGGCACTGTGGGTCGGGCCGCTGAATTTGATGATGATACACCTGCCCGTGGTCCTGCTGGCCTCCTCCGTGGGGATCTGGCTTTTTTTCGTCCAGCATCAGTTCGAAGAGGCCTATTGGCAACGGCGGCCGAACTGGGATTTCCACCAGGCCGCCCTCAAGGGCAGTTCCTATTACAAGCTGCCGAAGGTCCTGCAGTGGTTTACCGCGTCCATCGGACTGCACCACATCCATCACCTTTGCAGCCGGGTGCCGAACTACCGCCTGCAGGAATGCCTGGATCACTTTCCGGAATTGCATGCGGTGAAATGCCTCTCTCTCCGGGAAAGCCTGCGCTGCGCAACCCTGAGCTTGTGGGACGAAGAGCGCGGCAAGCTGATCGGCTTCGGAGACGTGAGACGAAAGTAGGCTGGGGCGGACTCCAACAGTCGTCCTGGCTACGGCTGTTTTGCGCTCGCAGCGTTTTCTTACGGTGCCTCGTTCGTTCCCGCCGCCATTGCATCGAACCTTTTGCCTGAACAGACCTGGTAGGGCAGCCGTCTCGAAGCCGGACGCAGCGGGCGGCGCCTTTCAGCATGGGTCGGCCCCGGTGCTCTTTGCGCGCATTGCGGCCCGATTTGCGTTTTAGAGCCTGACCGGCTCATATCGAAACGATATGAGCCGTGAATCAGGCTCTAGGTGTGGAGCCTCAATAGGTTGTCCCCGGTTAGGTTGATTCGGCTGATGGGTGTCATTGCCTTCAAGCTACCATGAGGCCTGTGCCAGTTGTAGCTGTGTATCCAGTAGGGGAGTTGTTTGGCGCGGTGATCGGAAGTGGGGTATGCGCAGGC
>CAJHXM010000316.1_pt1 | contig 10894 bp, 12 predicted proteins | sample 9198461 | NCBI WGS metagenome assembly CAJHXM01 (sample SAMEA7708299, study PRJEB35096) | sediment metagenome | biome: marine neritic benthic zone biome [ENVO:01000025]; feature: sediment [ENVO:00002007]; material: shallow marine sediment [ENVO:03000034] sea grass bed [ENVO_01000059] ...
GCGATATTTATGGTATCGCTGGCGCGGCCCTGCAGTTCAAACTCTTGCGGCGAGATGATTTCAACGATGTCGGTCATGGGAACCGGCGCCGGAAAGTGTGCCGCCTCGACGAAGTTGGTCGATCCCCTTTGCCGCAGGGTAAGCCCGGAACAGGTACGCCAGAGGCGACTTGTGGCCGTTCGCCGTGTTGCAACCGTTCCAGCTTCCGAAAATCCATAGATCTCCGAGACGGCGGTATCGAAACGTTCCTCAATTTGTCGTGCCGTTTCCGCCGAGAGGGGAGCCGTGGCGGAGATCACACTGTCCAGCGCGGGCAGCACCACGCTTGACTTGAGCAAGCTATTCAGGTGCAGGGGAGTGGTCACGAGGATCCGCGGCGCGGGAACTTCGGACAAAGCCGAGACGATGTCTGCAGGATAAAGCGGACGACTGCTGCTGACCGCGACGCGGGACCAGAGCGGCATCGCGATTGAGGTCTCAAGACCATACATATGCTGGGCCGGGACCGTCGCCACAACAGTGGCACGCCGGTCTTGGTCAAGGCCGAAGCGTTCAGCGATGAAGCGCCCCGTCGTCGCCAACACACCGACAGATTTCTCATTGGGTTCAGGCTCGCCCGTGCTGCCAGAGGTAAAGGCGATCGCGGCAATGTGTTGTCCAGGAAGAGATGGTGTATCTGGGCTGGCCGGATCGCGTGGGATCTCGGTGTCGACCTGCCACGTTTCAAATCCCGCGAAATCCGCGGTCTCATCGCTCAGACAATAAAGATCATCAAATCTGTCGCGCATCCTCGCGGCGACCCTTGGTGTGCGATCATTCGGCAACACGGTGGTCTGACCACGCCGCAGGGCGGCCATAAACGCCACCATAAAGCCATAACGCGACCCACAGGCATTGAAGACATGACGGCGTTCGGGCAATTCCTCGGCGAGGCGCTCGGCGGCGCAGAGCAAGGCGGTCTGAGTGACCGGTCGCCCCTTTTGCCAAACAACCACGCGCTCCGGGTCGCTACCGCTGATCAGGGGTATCCGGGCAGGTCCAGTCATAAGCGTCAGGAGCGATCTACAGCGGGGTTCGACCAGGCCTCTGGGTGTAGCATGGCGCGAAAGGTCCGCACTAGAGACGTGGGGCCAAAGTGGGTGAGGTATCTTTTCCGGTAAAAATGTTCAGTCAAGAATAGAGCGGCAGCAGAGGCCGGACAGGCGATGTTCACGACCCAGCTCCAGGTCTTCCAATCCATATAAAGAGCTGCCAGAACAGAGGCGCTGGTCGTGATACCCAAAAAAATGACCCAGAAGATCGTCAAGCGTTTGGTGTAGAGCCTTGACTCGGGCGTAAGGTCGCTCTCATCCAGGCGTCTGAAGCGTGTGATCAAAGGCTCTTGTCCTGGTAGAAGCGTGCGGGCGAAGAGAAAGAATATGCCCGCGTTGATCAAAACCGGCGGCAGGGTGAGTATCCAGGTCAGTTCGGACCATCCTCTCAAAGTGGCCAGGAGCGCAATAGCGACCAAGCCGCTGAGCAAGACCCAGGTAAAGACCCGCCGACGATTCTTGTTGCCAACGTAGTCTGCAACAGCGGTCAAAAGACAGAATAACATCGCGCCGAACAGGCCAAGACTTACAATATCAAAGAGAACCGCCAAGTGGACCAATAGAACAAAAAGAAGCGGCGGCACTAATCGCAGCACAGTGAGTCAACCCGGTAAGGGATCATAACGTCCGATTGGCTTCGATATAGCCGGTCAGGGCCCGAAGCGAGGCAAAAATCTGCTCGTTTTGCTCATCTTCGGCGCGCATTTCGAAACCATAAGTCCGCGATATCTCCATGGCGAGTTCTAGAGCATCAATCGAATCCAACCCAAGGCCGTCATAGAAAAGCGCATCCTCAGGCACAACATCGCCGGGTGCCACCTCCAGATTGAGAGTGTTGACCAGCAAGGTCGCCACCTCCAACTCCTTGGGTGTCAAAATCGACATAAAACCTCCAAATATCTGGCCCAAACCGGGACATATCGTACAATTTGCGCAGTCAGGCAACAACAATCCGCGAGCCCAACCCGGCAAATCCCGCTTGTCACCTTTTGCGCCGCTTCCTGGCGGGCAGGGTAATTAGAGTATTGCTCGGCCCCTTTCCAGAACGTAAAGAGAAGGCTCGACTAGCGGTCCCGGGGTAAACGCCAATCGCAGCTATAGCGGTAAAAATCTTGCCAATGTTCCCGAAAAAAGAGCTTTCAGCCAGTCCCACGCCACAAGAAGCTTTTGAAAATCCGGCCCAGTGCGATGTTCTGGTCATCGGTGGCGGACCGGCTGGCTCAACCCTCTCGACCCTGCTGGCGGAAAAAGACTGGAATGTGGTTTTGCTTGAAAAGGACCACCACCCCAGATTCCACATCGGTGAATCCCTTCTCCCCATGAACCTGCCCATCCTGGAGCGCCTTGGTGTTCTCGACCAGGTCCGAAAGATTGGCCTCGTCAAGCCCGGGATTGAGATGTACGCCGACCGGCGCCCCGGCAGGTCCCAGACATTCTACTTCGATAAGACCTTGAATCAGGAATTCCCCCATGCCTTTCAAGTGCGGCGTTCGGAATTCGATGAACTGCTGCTGCGCCACAGCGCCCAGCGGGGTGTGGAAGTACAAGAGGGCATCCGCGTCACGGATGTGGCTTTTCCGGCCGGAGAACCAATTCAAGTGCGCGCCCGCGATGGCAGCGGCGCGAAAAAGCTCTGGTCAACCCGCTATGTGGTCGATGCGTCGGGCCGCAATGCCTTTCTTGCAACACGCATGGGTTTGAAAGAAAAAAGCAAAAAACACAATTCTGCGGCGATCTATGGTCATTTCAGCAACGCAATCCAGCGAAATGGCCGTGATCGTGGCAATATTGGCCTCTACTGGTTCGAGCATGGTTGGTTTTGGATGATCCCCTTGCCCGACGGGGTCATGAGTGTCGGGGCAGTCTGCTGGCCGGACTACTTGAAGACCCGTCGCAACGGACTTGATGAATTCCTATGGGATACGATCCGCCTCTGTCCCGGCGTCGCCGAACGACTGGAGGGCGCCGAATTGGCTCAGCCCGCCAGCGCCACCGGCAATTACACCTATCGCGCCAGACAAATGTGGGGCGATGGCTATCTGCTGGTTGGGGATGCTTACGCCTTTATCGACCCGGTGTTTTCCAGTGGTGTCTATTTGGCCATGAACAGTGCGACCATGGCGGTTGAGGCTGTCGATGCCTGCCTGCGTGAGGAGCGCACCGTCGCCCCGTTGTTGAAGGACTACGAGAAACGAGTCCTGAAGGGCATGCGAACATTATCGTGGTTCATCTACCGTTTTACGACGCCCGCTATTCAAGGTCTCTTCATGGCACCCCGCAACCTATTTCGCATGGAACAGGCGGTGCTTTCCGTGCTCTCTGGCGACGTTTTTCGCAAGAATGGACTGGCGATCCCAATTCACCTTTTTAAGGTGGTCTACTATGTTTCCACGGCTATGAATTTGAGCTGGTCATGGAGCGCCTTTCGTCGACGCAAACGAAACATAGAACCCGAAAGCTTCACGCATTCCGCCACACCAGGCCCGGACGTGTAAACAAGGGCATTGTCACATAAACCGCAGCGGCTCAGAGCTTGGACGGCTCGGCGCCAAGGGCGCCAGCCCGCTCTCTATGGCGCTGGCGACGCCACGCGATAAAAGAGAGACACAATGACGACTTCCAACGTAATCCCTTTCCCTGGAACAGCTCTGCCCATGAACCGCGAGAGCGATGCCGCTGACAGCCCCAAATGGCCTATCCCTCAGTTTGAACTGCTAGGGCAATACAGGAAGGATCGCGCGTGGGTGCAAGAACAGTTTGCAATTGGCCGGTTTCCGTAAGGCGCCCTTTGGGAAAGAAATATCGTTCCGCGGCGGACCACAGGCGGACACAAACCGAAATTGAAGCCGTGAGGATCTGATTCGGCCGCCTAAGATATTCAAATTAAGGCGGAAGGATTGGTGGGCGCACAAGGACTCGAACCTTGGACCCGCTGATTATGAGTCAGCTGCAACACCGCAGAAAGCTCGAATTCCTTCCAACTGAGTTGCCCGCCAGGACCCGTATAGTCCTGCGGAAGTTGGAAGACCCACGATGCCATGAAAGCCCTAACAATCGCCCCCGCTCCTCGGCCCTCGGGAAGTTTTGTAACTGGTGCAAATTTCAAAGGAAAGACACCACGCGCCTCACTGCGTCCCGACACAATAGACAAAATTGAGGCGATGGGCGGACTTGTCTGCGTGCCGGGAATCAAGCCTGCAGCAATGAAAGTGGGCATCCGCCTCGTCGATCACTACAACATGAAACCCAGGAGATGTGATCCAACGTCGAAAAAGTCAAAATAAGACGAACCGCTATATACCCAATTTCTCTCTGATGAGACGCTTTAACCCCACCCGGCGTCCAGACGTTTCTCCAAACCAAGAAAGCAGACCTTCACCAGAGACCAGTGAGTTCATAGACCCTGACACCCTGGTCACTACGAACAGGACTCTACGGTCCGATAAACAAATGAAGGAACACAGGAAAGAACCCTTGCGCGCACTTACAAAGCAAAACCCGTTCCAGAGCAATGGAAAACCAACAATAACAAACTTGCTCTCCAAGAAGGGCTTTGGCCAGCTTAGAGGGATTGACTGGGCAGGATGGGTGCCCTGGTTACCCGCCTGCGCCGTCAGCGCGGGTGACGCTGAGATCAAGCGTGAGCGGCCGCCGGAGGTCGTCCAGCACCGGGCAGCACCGCTCCACCGCCGCATTGCACACCCCGCCCAAATGGGCCAAAACCAGTCAGGGCTCTACTTTTGAGTGGCGGAAAAAAGGGGCTCAGGCCACGAGGAAACCCCCGGCAAATGGAATGGCGGATCTCGAATGAGATCCGCCGTCCTCATGACACAGAGGTTCCTCGAATTCGCTTGCTCAAACCGGGGTCAATTGTCGCCGGGTCCTTGGTCAGCCGTACCGTCGTCGTCTCCCGGATTGCCTGCGTCATCCGCGCCGGCAGTTCCGGGCGCATCACCCGGGCCTTGGTCCGGCGTGCCGTCGTCATCGGGGCTGTTCCCATCGTCTGCGCCGGCCGTCCCTGGCGCATCGCCGGGCCCCTGGTCGGGGGTGCCGTCATCGTCCGGCGAATTGTCCCCGGCTTCACCGGCCTCGCCCGCTTCGCTGGCCTCACCCGACTCACCAGCTTCGCCGGATTCGCCGGACTCGCCGGATTCGCCAGATTCACCGGATTCGCCGGACTCGCCGGATTCGCCGGACTCGCCGGATTCACCGGATTCGCCGCCAGCCGAATCACCTGCCTCGCCGCTACCAGAATTTCCGCCTTCGCCGCCGCCAGAACCGCCGCCTTCGCCGCCGCCAGAACCGCCGCCTTCGCCGCCGCCAGAACCGCCGCCTTCACCGCCACCAGAGCCACCGCCTTCTCCGCCACCAGAGCCACCGCCTTCTCCGCCGCCGGAACCGCCGCCCTCGCCGCCACCGGAACCACCGCCCTCGCCGCCACCGGAACCACCGCCCTCGCCGCCGCCATCGGCCAAGGCGGCGGCGCGCGAAAGATCCAATCCACTTAATGACACAGTGATGTCCAAAGGAGCCGTGGCCACCGCAAAGGCGATGACGCTCGTAGAGGCCAGAAGGCCGATGATCCGCTTCGATTTAGTCCGGTCCATGATTTTCCATTCCTTATTTTTTGGAGCGGCGCCCGGCCGTAGCGGCTCGAATCGCCCGTGTATCGCAAGTTTCAATCCAACAACACGCGAAGCAGAGATTTCTTCCAAACCGGAGGAGAAAAAGGCGATCGGACCGGCGTTCCGAGATTCTCAATATGCCAGCTACGGATACCCAATCTTTAATCTCAAAATCGATTCCCATTTTGAGTAGGGAAGAAATTGTGCCGTTGTGTGTTGTTAAGACGAAGGCCGAAGTCAAGGGGCACCGCTGCCGGCCTGGGGCAGATGTTTCTATGCATTTGCTGGGAGGATCGCCCTTGGGCGGATTCAAAACTCAACAGGTCGCCTCAAAAAAAATAAGGAGCGAATACATGCCTACAAAAGCACGGGTATTTCTTCAGGGATCGGCTGCAGCCGTGGTGATGAGTTTTTCCCTGGTGAGCACCACGGTGCTCGCTGGTGGCGGGGACCGTTTTGAATGCAAAGCGGAATCGCTTACAGAAGATGCATCGATGGATGCCCGCTTTGAGGAAAAGCGTGGGCGAATGAAATTCGACGCCTCCTTTGAGGCGGCCCCGGGTGGTACGACAGGCACGCTTGCAGTATTCGTCAATGGGATGAACATCGGCTCTATCACGCTCGATCCCGACGCAAGAGGCGATCTCGCCGGCGACCTTTCTCTCGATTCCGAGCCCGACGAGAACGCTCCCTTTCCAAATAATTTCCCCCAAAACGCCGGCAATGGTACGGCCGTCACGGTGGGTGTCCTCGGCTGTACCTTGCAGGGATGACGGGCCCAAAAAAGGTCAAATGACTCGTCTGTAAAAGGCTCATACGCCACTGTCGCCGAGCCGCAGAAGGCGGCGCTCGGCAAGGCAGAAAATGGTCTGTACGGGGACGGCAGCGCTGTTTCGCTGCCGCCCCCGTTATCCTGCAGATCTAGGTACCCGGATCTCCAAAATCCCTGCGGGTGATTTGTTGCCCCAACCCGCCTGCGAGCACACCAGCAAACCTTGATTTATATCAATCCGTTCCCCGTCTCCAGGTGGTAATGACTTAGGGTACCAATAAAAAAAGTTGCGAATACAATGTCTCAGACTAGGCCGGACGCCTCGGAGCGCCTGCTCCGGATCGGCTCCATTCAAATTCCATCCTATTGCCGCGCCTGCGTGGCCCTGCCCGGTTGCCACGGTGGCATTGGCGCCGCTGGCGATCATGCCGGCGATGCCTTGCACCTTTGCTTGAAGGCCGGCGACGTCCTGCCGGATGAATATCTAAAGTGGGACCAGCGCCGCCTTCTCACGGTCTTCGATGGCATTTTGAAGAGCTTTAAGGTCCTGGCTGAGGGTCAGAGACAAATTACAGGGTTCCGCTTTCCGGGCGAACACCTCTTGCTTGAGAGTCAGGAACAGCAGAACCCGATCGCCATCCAGGCGATTACCTCCGCCACATTTTGTCTGATTTCGATTGATAAAATCCAACATGGCCCAAATGGCCATGGCCTGGACGAAGACCCCCTGCTCGCCTGGGCCTGCGGTGAGATTTCGTCCTTCCACGATCATATGCTGCGCTTGGGCTGCATGGACGCGGCGACCAAGGTGGCCTCCTTTATCATCGAGATGAGGGACCGAAACGGCATCACACGGTCCTCGCGCTGGCGCATCCCTCTGCCGATGAAGCGCCACGAAATCGCCGAATACCTTGGTCTGACCGTCGAGACCATCAGCCGGACTCTCGGAAAACTCAAGGCCGACGGCGTCGTGGCTTTCCCGGACATTCATACAGTGGAGGTCAGGGACCCCACGCGCCTCCAACAGATTGCCGGCGCTCTTGACGATCTGCATTTTGGCAATCTCTACAAGAAGCCGTCGGCCACAGGCGACTCCCAAATGGAAACTCTCGTGAATAAGAAACGCGCAAACGGCAAAATTCTTTCTGAAGATGGCGGAGGAAAACGATGAAACCAAAACGCCGGCGGCTTCTTCTGGTCACAACGGGATTTGGAATCGTGGCTCTGTCAACCGCCTTGGTACTGACCGCGCTCGATGAGGGTGTCGCCTATTTCTATACTCCGAGCGAACTTGCCACGGCAGAAGGAATTAGCGGTCAAGCGATTCGACTGGGCGGCCTTGTAGAGGAAGGCAGCGTAGTCCGTGGCCAGGGCATAAGTGTCTCCTTCCGGGTAACGGATCTCGAGCGATCGCTGCCTGTCGCCTATGAGGGGATACTTCCTGATCTCTTCCGGGACGGCCAGGGCGTGGTTGTGATGGGTCGTCTCAGAGCTGATGGAACAATGGAAGCGAGTGAGGTTTTGGCAAAGCATGATGAAACCTATATGCCAGCCGAGGTCGCGGAGGCCCTGAAAGAATCCGGCCATTGGGAGGAGGATACAACCCAATGATTGCCGAAATTGGTCATTTTGCGCTGATCCTGGCAGCCTTCGTGGCCTTGGCCCAGGCAATTCTTCCTCTGTGGGGGGCTCAAGGAAAGGTACCGGCGTTGATGGCGGTTGCTCCGCCGGCCGCGCAGTTGCAGCTCGCGCTGGTTCTCCTGGCATTTCTCGCCCTCACTCATGCCTTTGTGACCTCTGATTTCTCCCTTACCGTCGTGGCTCAGAATTCCCATTCCGCCAAACCGATGCTCTATAAAGTTACCGGTGTCTGGGGAAATCATGAAGGATCGATGCTGCTTTGGGTCCTGATCCTCTCAATTTTCGGTGGGGCGGTGGCGACGTTCGGGAGCAATCTCCCGGCGAGCCTGCGCGCACGGGTGCTGTCCATCCACGCCATGATCGCGCTCGGTTTCCTGGTCTTCATCATTGCGACCTCCAACCCCTTCGACCGAATTCTGCCGGCGCCGATGAACGGCCGGGACCTGAATCCGCTGTTGCAGGATCCGGGACTGGCCTTTCATCCGCCCTTCCTCTATCTGGGCTACGTCGGTTTTTCCATGGCCTTTTCTTTTGCCGTGGCTGCTCTGATTGAGGGGCGGGTGGATGCGGCCTGGGCCCGTTGGGTGCGGCCCTGGACGCTGGCGGCTTGGTGTTTTCTCACCCTGGGAATCGCGCTGGGCAGCTGGTGGGCCTACTACGAACTGGGCTGGGGCGGCTGGTGGTTCTGGGACCCGGTTGAAAATGCCTCGCTGATGCCTTGGCTGATGGGCACTGCCCTGCTGCACTCGGCCATCGTGGTCGAAAAACGCGATGCCCTAAAGAGCTGGACCATCCTGCTCGCGATTCTCACTTTTTCCCTGAGCTTGATCGGCACCTTCCTGGTGCGCTCGGGGGTCCTAACCTCGGTTCACGCCTTCGCGACCGATCCGGCCCGTGGTGTCTTTATCCTGGTCTTGCTGCTGATCGCGATCGGGGGCGCGCTGCTGCTCTTTGCCTTGCGGGCGCCAGCCTTGAAGGCAGGCGGTCTTTTCCAGCCGGTAAGCCGGGAAGGGGGCCTGATCCTGAACAACTTGATTCTGTCCTGTGCCGCGGCGACGGTGTTCGTCGGCACGCTTTATCCCTTGTTCCTCGACGCGATTGGCGGCGGCAAAGTCTCCGTCGGGGCACCTTTCTTTAATGCGACCTTTGGCCCTTTGATGATTCCCCTCCTCGTCGCCCTCCCCCTCGGTCCCCTGCTCCCATGGAAGCGGGCGGATGCGCTGGCTGTCCTGCAGCGGCTGTGGCTGGCGGCCGCCATCGCGGTGGGATTGATCGCGACGACCTGGTACATGCGATCCGGCGGGCCCCTCTTCGCCGTTTTCGGCATCGGTTTGGCCGGCTGGCTGATTGTCGGCGCCCTCACCGAAGTGGCAGGGCGTCTGAAACTTTTCCGCGCGCCCTTCAGGGACAGCTGGAATCGGGCTGTTCATCTCCCGCGGGCCGCCTATGGCGGCGCTCTCGCTCATGCCGGCGTTGGCATTCTCCTCGCCGGCATCATCGCCATGACGGCCTGGCGTAGCGAGTCGATCCGGATTATGAACCCGGACGAATTTGAGGAAATCGCGGGCTACTCGCTTCTCTTTGAATCGGTGCAGCAATTCGAAGGGCCAAACTATAGCGTCTACCGCGGCACCTTTTCCCTCTGGGAAGACGGTAACCTGATCAGCAATCTCTACCCGGAAAAGCGCTTCTATCCCGTCCAGCAAATGCCGACAACCGAAGCGGCTATTCACACGACCGGCCTGGCGGATGTCTATGTTGTCCTCGGCGATCCGCAGGGCGACGGAGCCTGGACCGTGCGGATCTACCACAACCCGCTGGCGCCGTGGCTCTGGGCCGGCGCCATCATCATGGTTCTCGGCGGTCTGATCTCCCTTAGCGACCGGCGCTATCGCGTCGGGGCTCCCGCCCGGCAAGCCAAGCGAAGGGCTCCTGCGGGCTCCGCTGCGGTTCCAATGGGTCTAGGAGAGGGAAGCTGACATGAAAAAGCGGCTCGCCTTTCTATTGCCGATTTTGCTCCTGCTCCCTCTGGCCGCGATTTTTCTTGTTGGCTTGGGGCGCGACCCCTCTGTGATCCCCTCGGTTCTGATTGATCGCCCCACGCCGGAGATCGATCTTCCCGCCCTGCTACCGGACAAACCGGGACTCAAGAGCACCGACCTGAAGCGAGATTTCACGCTGGTTAATGTCTTTGCCTCCTGGTGCGCTCCTTGCCGTGTAGAACATCCACTGCTGATGGAGTTGGCTGCAGAAGAAAGTATCGAGATCTTTGGAATCAACTACAAGGACCGCCCCGAAGATGCGACCCGGTGGCTTCAATCTCTGGGAGACCCCTATGACAAGATAGGGGTGGACAGGGAAGGCCGCAGCAGCATCGACTGGGGAGTCTATGGCTTGCCGGAAACGTTCTTGGTGGATGCCACCGGAAAAATACGCTTCAAGCAGGTCGGCCCCCTCACGCAGGAGGTCCTCCAGCAGCAGATCCTCCCCATCGTTCAGCAGCTCAGGAGGGAGCAGGACTCATGAAAATCTGGCTCATTGTCCTCTTTCTCTGCGTTGGGCTGTCCAGCGCCCTGGCGGTCGAGCCTGGCGAGGAGCTCTCCGATCCGACATTAGAGGAGCGGGCCCGCGCTCTCAGCGCCGAGCTACGGTGCCTTGTCTGTCAAAACCAGTCTATCGACGATTCCAATGCCGGCCTGGCACGGGACCTGCGCCTGCTGGTCCGCGAGCGCCTTGTCGCAGGCGACAGTGATGCGGAAGTCCAA
>CAJHXM010000573.1_pt1 | contig 10801 bp, 9 predicted proteins | sample 9198461 | NCBI WGS metagenome assembly CAJHXM01 (sample SAMEA7708299, study PRJEB35096) | sediment metagenome | biome: marine neritic benthic zone biome [ENVO:01000025]; feature: sediment [ENVO:00002007]; material: shallow marine sediment [ENVO:03000034] sea grass bed [ENVO_01000059] ...
CTGGTCGGGGAGAGAGGATTCGAACCTCCGGCCCCTACGTCCCGAACGTAGTGCTCTACCAGGCTGAGCTACTCCCCGGCGCGGCGCGGGTTATAGCCGCTCCTACAAGGCTTGGCAATGATCCCGCAAACTTATCGCAAAGCCTTGCTATTCCTTAACGAACTCTTAAACCGCCCTTTGGCAAGCTAAGCCTACTACCAGAATTATTTCGGTTTTTCATGAGTTTATCGCCAAAATACTGTTTCTTCTCTCAATTCCTGCCTGCCAAATGGCCACGGTCCGGCGGCGGCCCGCGTGGTGCAGCCCGAATTTCGGCATTGATTTCGCTGGTCCTCTTTTGCCTATCCTTCCCCGGGCTGGCGCAGGCGCAGGACCCGAGTTACTTCCGAATCGGCACCGGAAGCGACGGCGGCACCTACCTCCCGATCGGCCAGGCTGTCGCCAAGACGATCAGCCAGCCGCCTGAAGGATCGGGCTGCCAAGACCCAAGTTGCGGCGTGCCGGACCTGGTGGCAGTGGCCCAGGCGTCCAGCGGCTCGGTGGCCAACATTGCCTCACTCGCGTCAGGCCAGACGGAATCAGCCTTCGTACAGTCAAACATCGTGACTTGGGCCTACCGTGGGACCGGCCTCTACGAAGAAAAAGGGCGCGTAAAGCCGCTCAGGGTGCTCGCCAGCCTCTACCCGGAATCGGTACATCTGGTCGCGCGCCGGGCGGCGCAGATTGAATCTGTCTCCGGCCTGGAAGGCAAACGGGTCGGATTGGATGAATTGGGATCCGGCAGCCTGATCGCCGCACAGAGCATTCTGGAGGCCTATGATCTGAGCCTGGACGAAATTGAGCCCCTCTACGTCGGCTACGAGCAGGCTGTCGAGCGCATGAAATCCGGCGATCTGGACGCCTTTTTTCTGGTCGCCGGCTATCCGGTGCCGATTTTGGAGGAATTGGCGGCATCGGTCGAAATCGAATTGCTGCCTCTCGCGGGCCCGATGACCGAAGGCCTGGCCCAGGAGAGCGGATTTATCCAAGGCGCAACGATCCCAGCCGGCACCTATCGCGGAGTGCCTGAAGTCGAGACTTTATCCGTCGTCAGTCAATGGGTGACCCGGGACGATCTTGCCGACGACTTGATCTACCAGATTCTTCAAGTTTTTTGGAGCGAGCGGGGCGAAGGACTGCTGCAGCAAGGTCATCCAAAAGGAAAAGCCATTCGCCTGGACCAGGCCCTTGAGGGCATCGCCATCCCGCTGCACGCGGGCGCTGCGCGGTTCTATCGGGACAAGGGATTGCTGGAACCTGGGGTGCCGGTCCGAGAGTAGCCCGCTTGCAGGCAGACCCGGTTACTTGGCTGCGTCAGTTTCTTGCCGCGCCAGCAGCGCCTTGGCAACTTCGCGAACCTGCTTTTCCACGTTGATGTCGACGTAGGAGGTAACCTCCAGTTCGCGGTCTTCATAAACATCTGCGTCGGGGTGATCGGCCTGCCAATCCGCCACGATTCTGTCGCGCAACCGCACCAGTTCAATGATCTGCGGCTTGAACAGCGACAGCAGGTTTGAGATCCAGCGGTTCACCGGCCAGGAGGGTTTGGCGTGGTCGATCTCGAAGGAGTCGAGCAACCGGATCACATCATCAGCATGATACCAGACCTCGCCGGTCACCCAGCGGTTTACCGTGAAGAGGCGGTAAGGCAGTCCGGAGGGCATCATGGATATCGCCACCAGGTGGCTCAGGGCATCGTTCGGGTCTTCAGGCATAACGGCCTTTGGAACTTTGGCCGGTTTGATGTCCTTCGGCATACCCTTCGGCCGCAGAAAAGTATGGAAGTGTCCATGCTCGCGCTTGAAGCGCTGGTCCTGCGAATGGGCGTGGTAATAGTACTGTGAATGGGTTTCGTGATCGTAGACGTCGCCTGGCGGGTAGTGATCCCACTCATAAAATGTGGGGTGCTGTTTGATCAGCTCCCCGACGATGTTATCCCGGGTTTTCGCCAAAACGCGGTGGCACTCGAAGACCTCCTCCCCCGCTTCGACCATGTTCTCCAATTCTTCAACAGAAAGCTCGCCCAGCCACTCGCGCAGCTTGACGTCAACATTCCGTATGACAACTTCTTCTCTCATCGGCCCAGGTACAATCTATCAATTGACCAAATGAAATAATGGCCCTGCCCAGCGGTTGCGAGCCCGGGCCCCTTCAACTTCCCGTGATCCCGCCACCATCCTTGGAATATATCATTCGGATATCAAACGAAAGCCTATCAGAATGTGCTTGAGCGGGGCCGGACGGCTGTGACGGGCGGCCGGGCGGCAGACGCCACAGCCGCTGTCGTCCCAGGAGCCGCCACGGACCAAAAAACGCCCCTTTCCCGCCGCTGTGGCGGTCCACTCAAAGACCTGGCCCGCCGCGTCCAAAAGACCATAGGGGCTGGCACCGGCCGGAAAGGACCCCACCGGCAGCGTGTCGAAAGGCCCCCGATCGTGGCTGTTGAGCCGGTCCGGATCCCAGTTGTCGCCCCAGGGGAACCGCCGGCCGTCGCTGCCGCGCGCCGCTTTTTCCCACTCCGCAGCGGTGGGCAGACGCCAGCGCCGGCCGCTGGTCCGGCTCAGCCAATCCGCATAAGCCATGGCATCGCCATGAGACACCAGCACCACCGGGTGCTGGCCCCGTCCCTCGGGCGGCCGGCCGTTGGTCCAGGCATGACGCCGGGTGCGCTCGTAAGGATGGACCAGGCGGTAGCCCTTCCAGGTGACGGGATCGACCTCGGGCGCGGGATGGCCGGTGGCCGCAATGAACGCGGCATAGGCGGCGTTCGTAATGGGAGTGCGGGTAATGTTAAAGGCCGGCAACTCCTGCGGACCCCGTTCGTCTTCCCGTTCATACCAGCGCTGCTCCCGGGTGCGGCTGTGACCATAAGCCGCCTCGTCCAGGCGATAGGCCGCCTCGCGCTCCAGACCATCGGATCCGGCGATGTAGGACCCGGCCGGTATCGTAACCAGTTCCGGCAGGACGGCTTCCGCACGACCGCAGGCCGCCGTCAGTACCATCGGCAGGGCAATGACAAGGGCGCGCAGAATACTCACGGGTCCTATCCTGAAGCCACTTTCGCCGTTAACGCCAGCCGCGCTCTTTGTAGTAGCGCAAGGCCCCCGCATGCAAAGGCGCAGACAGCATTCGGGTGATCATGTCTTCCTCCTTCAGCTTGGCGAAGGCCGGATGCAGTTTTCTGAAATGATTGAAGTTCTCGAACAGGGACCGGACCACCTTATAGACCGTCTCGCTGTCCGTATCGGTTGAGGCGACGACCGTCGCGCCGACGCCAAAGGTGGGGACGTCATCGCTCACGCCTTGATAGAGGCTGCCGCCGATGATCGACTTCGCATAGTAGTCATGCCTGGACGTCAGGGCCTCTATCTGCGCCCCCTCAACCGGCACCATCCGGGCCGGGCAGCGCGCGAGGACCTCCTTCACGGCCCGAGACGGGTGGCCAATGGTAAAGACGACGGCATCGACCTTGTCATCGCAGAGTGCCGCCGATAGCTCATGGGGCCGCAATTCCGACGTCACGGCAAAATCGCTCATCTGCCAGCCGAGCGCCTTTATGACCACTTCCATGGTGCCCCGCGGCCCGGAGCCGGGATGCCCCACATTCACCCGCTTGCCTTTCAGATCCTGAAATTTGCGGATCCCGGAATCGGAACGCGCAACCACCGTGAAAGGTTCGGCATGAATCGAAAAGAGCGCGCGGAGATTTTTGTAGGGGCCGCCGGGCAGCTTGCCGGCATCCGACCCGTGATAGGCATGGTATTGCCAGTCCGATTGGGTAACGGCCAGGTTGAGTTCACCCGCCCGCAAGGCCTTTAGATTGGCGATAGAGCCAGCAGTGGCCGGCGCCCTGCAGTCGATTTCACCTTCAAAATCCCGATTGACAAGTTTGCAAATCGACTGGCCGACGATGTAGTAGACCCCCATCTTGCCACCGGTGCCGATGGTCAAGGGCGTAGCTTGAGCCCATGCCTTTGCAGAAAGGCTCGACAGCACAGCGCAGCACAGCAATGCCCACAGCCCAAATCCAATCAATGACGGCCTCTTCATGGGACCGACTCTAGGGCGCGACCGGGGCGCAGATCAAGTCCGGACAACGAGCACCGAACAGCGTGCATGACGCACCACCCGCGCCGCATTCGGTCCCAACAAATAGTCGGAAAGCTCCGGGCGGTGGGCCGACATGACGATCAGGTCGGCTTTCAGGTCGTGCGCTTTATGCAGAATCGTATCGTAAACGTTGCCACTCGCCACAAGCGGGCTCACGTCCAGATCCTTCGGCAGCTCAGCATCGCAAATCTCTTTGAGCCGCTCTGCTGCCTTCATCTGCATCTCTTGCTCATGCTCCTTGGGGAAATAGGTTCCCACCACGCTCATGCCAAACCCCGGCAGCACTGTCAGGACATGAAGCTTCGCGCCCTTTCGCGGGCACTGTTCAAGCGCCGCCGCAAGAGCTTGCCTGCAAGATTCGCCGTCTTCGATGTCTATGGGTACAAGCACATTCTTGTAAGCCATTACCTCATCCCTCCGCGGTGGCAAGCAGCGGCCGGCCACGGCGCCGCTGGAGCATGACGATGAAACCGAGCAATAGGAGCGCTGGGATATAGAATAACTGTTTCGGCGGACGGTCAGACTTCTTCTGGACCGAGGCGATCTCGAAATCGAAATCGATCTTCTGCCGCTCCGCCGTGCTGCCGAAGACGATATTATCAACGAAAGCCTTGTCGTCTTCGAAGCGAAGCTCCAGACCAGCTTCCAGCAATCGGTCTTGACCTGCCGCTTTCGGCCCCAACGGCAGCATGACGACCTTGTCGACAGCGCGGCCCTCAAGGTCCTCGCCCACGACCTGCACCCTGATTTGGGCGCCATCCGGCATGGCCTCAGCGATCTCATAGATGTTGGTGGCCGGCACCGCAACGAGCGGTGGATAGAGATAGTCCATCCAGAATCCGGGCCTGAAGAGCGTAAAGGCCACCAAGATCAACGCGATCGACTCCCAACGCCGGCTTTTGGATAAGAAATACCCCTGGGTTCCGGCCGCAAACAGCAGCATGGCGATCATCGCGGTCACGATCGTCGTGAGCAGGTGGTACCAGGTCTCCACCCCAATCATGAGGAGCTCGGTATTGAAGATGAACAGGAAAGGCAGAATCGCCGTGCGGATATCGTAGGCGAAACCCTGCAAGCCGGTACGAATAGGATCCCCGCCCGAAATGGCTGCCGCGGCAAATCCCGCCATGGCAACCGGTGGCGTATCGTCAGCCAGAATACCAAAGTAGAAAACGAACATGTGGACCGCCACCAGGGGTACGATCAGTCCGTTCTGCGCACCCACCGTCACGATAACCGGCGCCATCAACGAAGAAACGACGATGTAATTCGCGGTGGTCGGCAGGCCCATCCCCAGGATCAAGCTGAGGATGGCCGTAAAAATCAGCATCAGCAGCACATGGCCGCCAGAAATGAATTCCACAACCTCCGCCATAACCAACCCGACGCCGGTCAGGGTGATGGTGCCCACGACAATACCGGCAGCCGCCGTGGCGACACCGATACCGATCATATTGCGCGAGCCGGCAATCAAGCCTTCCAGCATTTCTTCAAAGCCCTGCCGCAGGCAATCGCCGACGCTCTCTCCGGTTTTGCGCAGGATCGCTTTCATCGGCCGCTGGGTCACCAGCACGAGCAGCATGAAAATGCTGGCATAGAGCGCCGACAGGCCCGGCGATAGACGTTCGACGGTCAGGCACCAAACCAGCACTACCACCGGCAGGAGGTAATAGAGACCGGCCTTGATGGTCGGCCCGGGCAATGGCAGCTCCGTGATCTCCAGGCTCTGGTCGAGCTCCGGAAAGCGCGTCGCATAGGCCACCAAGGCAACATAGGCCACCAGGATCAGCACCACGGCGATCAGAGGCGCCGCATCTCCGAACACAACCTTGATCCAGCCAAGGCCGTAATAGACGACCGCGCTCAGCACCATCAATCCGACCAGGGTGCCGAGGAAACTCAGCAACGCCCTGACCAGATTGCTTTCGGTCCGGCGCGGCAGGCCCTTCATATCGGCCTTCAGGGCCTCAAGGTGGACGATGTAGACCAGCGCGATATAGGAGATCAGCGCAGGCAGTGCCGCATGGGTGATTACTTCGGTGTAGGTGATGCCTACGTACTCAACCATCAGGAAGGCCACCGCCCCCATGATCGGCGGCGTCAATTGGCCGTTGGTGGAAGACGCCACCTCCACCGCACCGGCCTTTTCCGCCGAGAAACCCACTTTGCGCATGAGTGGAATCGTGAAGGTCCCGGTGGTGACCACATTGGCAATGGCGGAGCCGGAAACCAGTCCGGTCATTGCCGACGACACCACCGCGGCCTTGGCCGGGCCGCCGCGCATATGGCCCATGAGCGCAAAGGCGACGCGGATGAAATAGTTGCCTGCCCCAGCCTTTTCCAGCAGCGACCCGAACAGCACAAAGAGGAACACCATGCTGGCGGATACACCCAGCGCCACGCCGAAGACACCCTCGGTGGTCAGGTAATAATGCGACATGCCCTTATTGAGGCTTGCGCCCTTGTGGGCGATGACTTCCGGCATAAGATGCCCGGCAAAGGTGTAGGTGATGAATACGAGGCACACCACCATCAGAGGCGGCCCCAAGGCCCGCCGCGTCGCCTCCAGAATCAAGGCCATCCCGATGACGGAGACCACAAGGTCCATCGTGTTCGGCAGACCTGGACGCTCAGAGATCTGGGCGTAAAACAGAAAAATATAAGCCGCGCAAAACGCGGCGACACAGGCCAGAACCCAATCTTGAATTGGGATGTAGCGCCGCGGCGATGACTTGAGAGCCGGAAATGCCAGGTAAGCGAGGAAAATGGCGAAGGCAAGGTGGATCGAGCGCACTTCTGTGCTGTTGAGTACCGCCACGCCCACGACGTAAGGCAAGGGCGACGCGTAATAGAGCTGAAAAATTGCCCAGAGCAGCGGGACAACCCAAAGCACCTTGGCAGAAATACCGCTGGGTGATCGCCCACCGGTATCCGCTTCAGCGATCATCGCCTCCAAGTCTTCTCGATTGTCTGGCGTGACCTGGTCTTTCGCCGCGTCGCTCATCCTGTTCCCCCTCGAAAACTGTGCTTACATCATTCCCCGTTCCCGGTAGTACCGCAAGGCACCGGGATGGAGTGGCGCCGACAGTCCATCTTTCATCATACCGTCCGGCGACAAGGCACCAAGGGCCGGATGACGGCGACGCAGATCCGGCAAACTGTCGATCACGGATTTCGTTGCCGCATAGATCGTCTCTTCGTCTATATCTTCAGAACTGACCGCCGTCACGAGGAGGCCGAATGTCTTGACGGCCTTTTCCTGTCCTGCATACAAACCGGCCGGCACCTCGGTTGCGGCAAAATAGGGATTGTCACCAACCAGCGCCGCGATCTCCGCACCCGCGACTGTAACGATCTGAGCGTCGCAAATCTCAAGGGTCTTCGCCAGTTCGGGGTCGGGGTGAGCGACTGCAAGCACCATCGCCTGAACCCTGTTGTGGCAAAGCGCCAAGGATTGTTCGGACTCGTTCAGTTCTTCGGCCAACTGAAAACTTCCCGAAGTCCAGTTCTTGGCCTGCATGACCCGTTCCATGAGCGTCCGTTGCCGGGAGCCCGGATGGCCGATGTTGACTCTTTTGCCGGCCAGGTCGTCGAGACCCGAAATCCCAGAATCTCGCCGCGCGACCAGCGTGAAGGGCTCGCTGTGCAACGAGAACAACGCCCGCAGACTGTCGAACTTCACGTCCATAAAGGCCACCGGCCCTGTACCGCTGGTCGCGTAGAACTGCCAGTCGGAGGTGACCAGACCCATGTCCACGCCTGCATTGTGCACGCCGATGAGAACGGCAAGAGGCTCAGCCGCATCTCTGCCTTCGATAGGCAGGACCCCGCAACTGGCTTCCCCGGGCGATTTGCTCACTTGCCGGCAAATCAAACGGCCGATATCTCGATGCGCCGCTTCCGCGCTGCCAGTACCGATCAAGACATCCTGTGCCCAAAGCGGCACCGGGCTCAAGGCAACTGTAACTGCCGAAACCACTGCAAAACCTAGTGCCAGTGGGGTTGAACGAATACCCATCATCTTTCCCCCAGTGAGGCTTACACCTCTGCTGTACGTCAGTTTCGATTACGTCAATCGACCCGCCAGAGCAAATTTCGATCATATGGAACCATTTGACCGGGCTTATTTTGCCACCTGGTTAGGCGCCCGTCGAGAAGCGATGCAGGGCATCGGTTGAGACGGGCAACGACGCCAGGGGGCAAAAGAACCCGGCCTTCGGTGGGTTTTCTGGGCTCTTCAGGGGCGTTGCGCTGCTCGCCCCCCCTTGATCCAATGGGGCCCTGCATCGCGCTGCGCAGCGCGCCTACCTGAAGAGCCCAGAAATCCCATCAAATGATTCTATAGGATCGAAACTTGCTCTAGTCCCCGAATCCGCTCCATTAATCTCATAATCTCGTTAGTCGCGCTCTACCAAAATGAAATGGGGGAGCAAGCTCCCCCATTCCAAGTCGCGGAGACTTACATCCAGCCTCGTTCTTTATAGTACTTCGCTGCGCCGTCATGCAGCGGAGCGGAAAGCGCATCTTTGATCATTTCGCTTTCCTTCAGGTTGCCAAATGCCGGATGAAGCTTTTTGAAGTCGTCAAAGTTGTCGAAAACCGCTTTGACCACCTGATAAACCGTTTCCGCCGGGGTCGCCGTCGAGGAAACGAAAGTCGCGCCGACACCGAACGTCGGGACATCTTCGTCGGTTCCCTTGTACATGCCGCCTGGAATTGTCGCATAGCGATAGAAGGAGTTGTCCGACACCAGCTTATCGATCGCCGGACCGTCCACTTTCACAAACTTGGCATCGCAGGTCGTCGTCGCTTCCTTGTTCAGGCCGCTCGGGTTGCCGACCAGCCAGAAGAAAGCGTCGATCTTATTGTCGCAAAGCGCCTGAGGCGTTTCCGCCGACTTCAACTGAGCGACCAATTTCAGATCGTCGTTCTTGTGACCCAGCGCTTCCCACATCACGTTCCAGGTTGCTTCGGTGCCCGAACCCGGATTGCCGATATTGACTCGCTTGCCCACCAGGTCGTCCACGTGATTGATCCCGGCATCGGCCCGCGCCACCAGGCTGACCGGTTCGGGATGCACGGAGAAAACCGCCCGCAGTTCACTGAAGGGGCCCATTTCCTTGAAGGAGTCTTTCCCCGTTCCGTTGTAGGCATGATACTGCCAGTCGGACTGGGCGACGCCCATATCCAACTCGCCGGCACGAATGGTGTTGATGTTGTAAACCGAGCCACCGGTCGATTCCACGGAGCAGCGCACACCGTGATCCTTGCGGCCCTTGTTCACCAGACGGCAAATCGCGCCGCCGGTCGGATAGTAGACGCCGGTGACACCGCCAGTTCCGATGGTGATAAAGGATTTATCCGCCGCTGCATTTGCGACCGTCGCCGCAGCCATCAGGCCGCCAAACGCCAAGCCGAGCGCTGCCGTTGTTGCCATAAGTTTCTTCATATTGGGTATCTCCCTGTTTGCGCCAGATACTGGCCGAATTGTTCTTGAAGGTGCGACCAATACCGGTCCGAGAAATTCGGCCGTTTTAGATCGCGTCGACTGTTTTGGTGAATACCTGCAGCTCCCTGTACTTAGTCTCTTCGCGCCGCGGTAATTTATAACCGTTCTAAACGCATGAAACCGCCGCCGTCATTTGAATAGGCGGTATCAATGCCAATAGTGCCCAAGTGAAACGCCAATGACAATGCCTGCAACCAATTCCGGTAATTGGGACGCATGGTCTCAATATGAAACGCAAGCTGCTCCCGATCAGCCGCCGGCCTTATCCGCGAAAAGCTGCCGTGCCTCCTGCGCCGTCGCCAGCGGACGGCCGATGGCGCGGGCGGCGTCGGCCACAACGGCGAGCGAGGCGGCATTGTCGGGCGCCACGCTGCCGTCCGGCAGCAGCATGTTGTTCTCGAAACCGATGCGCGCATGCCCGCCGAGGGCCGCGGCGGTGAGCGCGCAGGCCGCCTCCCGGGGGCCGAAGGCACACAGCGACCAGAGCACGGGGGCTTCCTGGGCGCCCAGAAACGGCAGCAGGTCGCCGGGATCGGACCGCTGACCCTTGCTGTAGCGCCCCAGGACATAGAGAACCGAATGGGCGCCAGGCGGGACAACACCGCGTGCCGTAAGGTCACTGAAGCGGACCACGTCTTCGGCATCGTATAAAATGAACTGGGGCAGGATGCCTTCACCGCTGAGCCAGGCCAGGAACTCCGCAACAGGCTCTTCCGGCGCCCCCTCCGGCAAGAGTTCGCGGGGCGCAAGGCTGACGGCCTCGGGCCGCAAGCGGCGCACCATGTCGATCTGCTCGGCCGCAGTATAGCGCCCCACCGCCTCGCTGGTCACTTGAATGATGAGCCGATCGCCCACGGCATCGCGTAAGGCGTCGATCGCCTGTCGATAAAGATCGGGATCGAGGCTGTGCGCCCCCGCCGCGTCGCGGACATGCAGATGGATCATGGCGGCCCCGGCGGCGAGACAGTCAACGGCAGTTTCCGCAATCTCCGCCGGCGTCATGGGGAGTTTGGGATGGTCCGCGTGGGTCTTGCGCGCACCGTTCGGCGCCACCGCGAGGATCAATGGCGGCCAGTCGCCGGTTCGGACAGTTTCATCGCCTGTCATACAGCGATCTCGTTTAGGGCAGCCTCGAGAGCCAGC
>CAJHXM010000375.1_pt1 | contig 10775 bp, 10 predicted proteins | sample 9198461 | NCBI WGS metagenome assembly CAJHXM01 (sample SAMEA7708299, study PRJEB35096) | sediment metagenome | biome: marine neritic benthic zone biome [ENVO:01000025]; feature: sediment [ENVO:00002007]; material: shallow marine sediment [ENVO:03000034] sea grass bed [ENVO_01000059] ...
CTGTCCGAGGCCGGCCTTGGCCAAACGGCAGATCGGGACGCCATTATCGCGGCCGATTGCGACATCTGGATCCCTGCCGCGCGGCCCGATGTTCTGTGCGCAGACAATGCCGATAGATTAACGGCCAAGCTGGTGATCGAGGGAGCCAACATCCCCATCACCCCCGAAGCGGAAGAGATACTGCATCGGCGAGGCACTTTGGTTGTCCCGGATTTCATCGCCAACGCCGGCGGCGTGATTTGCGCCGCCGTCGAGTACCGGGGCGGAACCCAGGCGGCCGCACTCAATACTATCGATGAGAAGGTCCGTCAGAACACCCGGGCCGTCCTGGAGGCAAGCAGCAGAGACAAAATCGCCCCACGCCGCGCCGCCACAAACCTGGCCCACCAACGGGTGAAGGCCGCGATGGGTTACCGGCGCTGGGGGTGATTCAGAGGCCTCGCAGGGTGCAAGTTTTCCGACCGTGAGTAACTGGCGCCACCCTTTTGCCTTCAATGACAAACGCCGAAGAAATCTTGGTACGTGACTGAACTCGGACAGCCACTCACCGGGCGGGACCATCAAAAACCCAGAATTTTAGACTTAAGAATATGACGATCGCCGACAGGACAATCAGGAAGATCTGCACCAACTGATGAAGAAACCCGAAATAATCAACCAGGACCCACATCAAGAGAAGGCTCAGTAAATAGGCGCCAATATAAACGGCACAGTATTTTAAGAATGTGGACCTTTCCCTATTCCTGTACGAAAAGGACCACTCCCTATTCAAAAAATACGTCTGCACGACGCCCGCCGCAAAGACCAGGGTCATTGAGACCTTGTGTCCGAACCCCAACCCTGTGAGCGACAAATAGGCTAGATATAACAGGGCATTGGAAACGACCCCAATTGTCGCATAGCGCGAGAACTGGCGGCTCATGACCGCGACCATACCGAGCCGGTCTCTTTCCGTCTGCGATTCCATAAATTTAACCATAATCAGGGATTCATTAAGAAATACCCCTTAAACATTCAATTCCAGCATTCACATTGTAAGATTAGCGATCGCTAATAGATCTCTGCAATCCTGCATACCTTGTACTCAGTACCGGAGAGTCCAAAGGTGGAAAGACAAGTTCCCTTTTACCGACATGGCCTTACCCCGGCGGACGCCGGCCGGATCGGAGAGGTTTTGGCGACCCCCGTTCTGACTTCGGGCAACGTCGGAAAAGCGGTCGAAGCGCAGATCTGCGATGTTCTTCGGTCGAAACACGCCGGCCTAACGAACAGCTGGACAAACGGCGCGCTCGCGGCCCTCCTGGCGATGGATATCGGCCCGGGCGACGAGGTCATCGTGCCGGCGATGACATTCATCGCATCCGCCAATGTTGTCGAGATGCTCGGCGCCACGCCGGTGTTTGTGGATGTAGAGCCCGACACACTTTTGATTTCGATCGACCAAACCGCCGCGGCGCTGACAGCGGCTACGAAAGCCGTGATGCCAGTCCACCTCTATGGACAAATGGTGGATATTCGCGCGCTTAGAGAGGCCCTCTCGGCGCGCCCCGAGGTTGCCATCCTCGAAGATGCCGCGCACTGCTTCGAGGGAGACTTCGCAGGCGCGCCGCCCGGAACCCACGGCGATATCGCTCTATTCTCCTTCTATGCCACCAAGAACGTGACTTGCGGAGAAGGCGGTGCCTTCGTAACGAATTCCAGCAGCCTCTACGACAAGATGCTGCAAACCCGATTGCACGGCATGAGTGCCGCCGCCGCGGACCGCTACAAAAGCGGTCAGTATCGTCATTGGGACATGGTTCGGCTGGGGGTCAAGGCCAACCTGCCCGACCTTCTGGCCGCGCTCTTGCCGGAGCAAATCAAGTCCATCCATGACCGCCTGCCGCGGCGCGAGGCCATCGCATCCGCCTATCAAGAGGCTTTGAACGGGACCTCGATCCGGACCGCCTGTGTGAAAAAATCGGTCAGATCCGCACAGCACCTCTTCCCCATTCATGTGCCGCCGGCGCTGCGCGACGAGACCATCGCCATCCTGAACCGGCACAACATAGGGGTGACGGTCAACTACCGGTCGGTCCCGACGATGACCTACTATCGAGACAAGTACGGCTTCACCCCCGCCGATTTTCCGGCCAGCTATGACTGGGGCGAAGGGACCTTGTCCCTGCCGCTTTTCCCAGGGCTTTGCAGCGAGGATCAGGACTTCGTCATCGAAACCCTAAAACGTGAGATCGTCCCACTCACCGACCGTGCTCTTGCGGCATGATTGATAACAGATTGCAAAAGGTTCGACCCACTATGGAGAAAACTCTGGTCACGGGCGGCGGCGGCTATATCGGCACCGTCCTTGTGCAGCATCTGCTCAACGCCGGCCACGAGGTGATCGCCTATGACCGTTTCTTATTCGGTCAGGACGTATTCGGCCCCGTGAAGGGCAAGAGTCGCCTTACGCTGGTCCAAAAAGATGTCCGCGACGCCGAAGAATCGGATTTCGACGGCGTAACGGCGGTATGCGATCTGGCTGCCCTCTCGAACGACCCCTGCGGCGAGATCAATCCGGAATTGACGACCGCCATCAATCATGAAGGGCGGCGGCATATCTGCAAGACCGCAAAGGCCGCCGGCGTTCAACGTTATGTCCTCGCAAGCTCCTGCTCGGTCTATGGCACCGGCCAATCAAAGCACCTGGACGAAACGTCGGCGACCGCGCCCCTGACCGCCTATGCCAAAGCGAATCTTGCTGCCGAGGCAGACACTCTCGCACTTGCAGACGAGGATTTCTCGGTCGCCGTGCTGCGAAACGCAACCGTATTCGGTTTGTCACAGCGGATGCGTTTCGATCTGGTTATCAACATCATGACACTCCACGCGGTCGAAAAGGGAATGATCACGATAATGGGTGGCGGTCATCAGTGGCGTCCCCTGGTGCATGTGCACGACGTCGCACGGATGTTCTCCACGGTGATCAATACCGACCGGCAATTGGTCAACCGGGAAATCTTCAACGTCGGCCTCACCAACCTACAGGTCCGCAGCGTTGCCTTTATCGTCCGGGAAACGCTACCGATTCAGGTGACCATCAATACGGCACCCGACGATCCTGACAGACGGGACTACAACGTTTCATTCGACAAAGCGAAGGAAGTTCTCGGGTTCGAAGCACAGACCACCATCGAAGATGGTGTGCGGGAGATCTACGACGGCCTTAAGTATGGCCACATCGAACAAACGCCCAAAACATCTACGGTGAACTGGTATCGCCACATTCTTGACGCGAAAGCTCTGTTGGAAGAAATAGAGCTCAACGGCCGGGTCCTTTAGAATCACTGATAGCTGTCGCCCCGCACATACTGGTGAAATCTGACTTATGCCGCATATATCCGTTGTTGCCCCGATCTTTCGGGAAGAAGGTAATATCCAGGAATTGGTCCGCCGGCTGACCAATGCCCTCGGCACCCTGACGGATGATTTCGAGATTATTCTTGTCGAGGATGCCGGCGGGGACCGCTCTTGGGAGCGGATCTGCCAATCCGCCCGGAAAGACCCCCGGGTCAAGGGCCTGCGCTTTAGCCGCAACTTTGGACAACACTACTCAATCACGGCAGGCCTGGAGGTTGCTGATGGCGATTGGGTCGTGGTCATGGACGGCGACCTGCAAGACCGGCCGGAGGTTATCCCCGATCTTTACGCCAAGGCACAGGAGGGTTTCGACGTCGTCTTTGTCGAGCGTCAAAACCGGCCGGAGTCAGGGCTTTACCTGCTCGCCCAGCGGATTTTCTACCTCACATTAAAATTTCTCGCAGGCACGAGCTACAATCCGCAACACGGGAATTTCTCGATCATTTCGCGCAAAGTGGTCAGCAGTTTCCGCCGGCTGGATGAAAATCTTCGCTTCTATGGCGGAATCGTGTGGTGGTTAGGATATCGCCGCACCTCGATTACCGCCGCGCACGGCAGGCGCTTTGCGGGTGAGTCTGTCTACACGCTCGGCAAGCGGGTACGCCTGGCTGCCGCCATCGTGATCGCTCATTCTGACCGGCCTCTCTATCTATCCATTGGCGCCGGCTTTCTGATGACAGCCTTTGCCTTCGTTTACGGCCTCTATATCGCGGTGAAGGCCATCTTTAGCGACTTCCCGGTCGAAGGCTGGGCGAGCATCATTGTCTCCATCTATTTTGTTGGCGGGCTGTTGCTTTTTGTCTTGGGCATTGTGGGTCTTTACATCGGCAAGCTTTTCAATGAAATGAAGAAACGACCCCTCTATGTCATTGCGGAAAGCACCGGCTTTGGAGAAGAGGAGGCCCCGCGTCGCCTGAGGTCAGTCGATGCCTTGCCTTAAACGCCAGGCCTTCGATGAATCCGCCTTCCAGACCCCCTACTACCGCGTCGATTCGGCGGAGCTCGCATCTCTGAAAGAAGAGATCGCGGCGCTGCGCCAATCAAGCGGCAGAGTGATTGTCGATGCGAAGTCTCCGGCCGAGGATCTGGCGGCCAATCGTCTCCTGCAAACTTTGGGCTTTGCTAAAGTCTGTATGCAAATCGAGCTCAGACAGCCTCTGACCACCGCAAAACCCCTGGACCCAGAGGCGGCTGTTGCCGACACGGTAAGCTGGCCGGCGGAGGTCATCGATGCGCATGCCAAGAATTTCATCTTTGATCGCTTTTCCCTGGACTCGCGCCTTCCCCGCGCGGGCCACGATCGGCTTTATCGGGCCTGGATCGGCAATTCTCTGGCGTCACCTGGCATTCAGGTTCTTTCAATCGGGCATAACTTTGTAACCTTTCGCACCGGCGATGACGGCGTAAGGATCGACTTGCTGTCAGTCCTTGAAAAGGGTGCCGGCAATGGGCGCCGATTGTTGGACAGCCTCTGCAGCTGGGCACAGACGGCCGGCCAAGAACATGTAACGACAATCACAGAGTGTGAAAACAAAGCTGCGGTTCAACTTTATCTGAAATGCGGCTTCGTGCCCAATGACTTTCAGGCGGTGTGGCATTTGGTCCAGGACCAGTAAGAAATGTCTTACCCGGTTTCCATAGAACCCAATTCAATTCCCGAGTCTAATCGCGGCGGCAACGGAATCCGCAGATACCTAACCTTCCCTGCGGGAGAGGCCGGTTATCTTCCGGTCTATGCCTTCGGCGCTTTCACAGTTGTTTATCACCTGGCGTTCCTATCGGAATGGTCCTTTACGACCCTGATGGCGATAACCCTTTGCCTGGCACTAGGGTTTGTCCTATCCGGATCCCCGGCGCTTTGGCGAATCGGAAAAGACTCCCTTTTCGCCCGCGGGACAGCGCCAGGGCCCTACATAGGTCTGGGCCTGCTCTGTGTCACGATGGGGGGGCTGGCCCTTTTCGCCAACAAGCCCGACACCGACGATGCTCACTATCTGGCGAATGCCGTTTACTTCTTCGAGAATCCATTGGTATCTATCCGGCGGGCCTATCCCTTTGCCACGCTGCCCCAGGATCTGCCGGTCCGGTTTGACCAAATTACCAGTTATGAAGCCCTGCAAGCCATCATCGCATCGTGGCTGGGTCTTCATCCGCTGGATTCCTATCATTTCTTGATGCCAATTCTTGCCGGCGGCGCCATCCCACTGGCCTGGTTCGCCGTCCTACGGCAGCAGACATCCTGCCGTTGGGCGGCCGTTGCGGGCGTTTCGGCTATTTGCATTCTTTCTCTTCTCGACGGGTGGCTGCATCGAAGTGTCGGCAACTGGGGCCTTTTCCGGATCTGGCAGGGCAAGGTCATCCTTTGCGCAGTGCTCATCCCGCTCGCGATAAGGGCTGCCATCGATTGCCTGTCTCAAGGTGATAAGCGCGGCCCCCTTATGCGAACGGTCGCGCTTTCCATTGCCGGTATCGGCCTGAGTCCGACGGCGGTCTTCCTGCTACCCATCGCCTACGGATTTTGCGCCTTCTCATATGCTTTGGCGATGCAGCGCCGTCTGCCGTTGAAGCTTCTGGCGCTCATGGCCCTGCTTATCTCGGTTTATCCCGTGGCCGCTGTGCTGCCTTTTCTGTTTCACCTGTCGGGCAATGCCGTTGAAGAAATTCTGATCTACGCCAATGGTTTGGGCGAGGTCCTTCTGACCGTCTACGCCGGGCCCGCGGGCCCTGTTCTCTGGGCGTCGCTCTGCGGCCTTATGCTGTTGGGGTTGCGTGGGCAGTGGCGCTCGGTCACCTGGTGCCTGCTCTGGGCGCTGATGATCGCCCTGCCGTTGGCCTGGCCCCCCTCTGCCCGCCTCATCGTCGATTACGTGACGACATCCGATGCGCTTTGGCGTCTCGCCTATGCGTCGCCGGTCATACTGATCATCGGTCTGGCGATCACCAAGCTGTTTGAGGAGGCAAACCGGCGGCGGCTGGCTTTGATCATCCTGGCGTCCGGCCTCTCAATCGCTCTGGTAACAGGCTTTCGCGGTGACCGCCCGTCACCTTTTGCCCATCCCGACCTGACATTTCCGGCCTTGAGCTATCGGGTTCCGGCCGGCGAGCGCCGCTTGATCGAAACTCTCAACAGCAGCCTCGATCCGGGAACACTGCTGGCGCCGTTGCAAATTTCCCAATGGATGCCGCTCTTCAGCGCCAAACTTCGGCTCGTCACCTTCCGCAATTTCGAGGCCCCTCCCTATCTGCGTCTTTTGGGGCGCCCCGAGGAGGCGGAGGACGTCAAGAATGCCCTTCACCTCGTCGGCAACTGGGCCCCTTGGATCGAGGCCATGCCGCCGCAGGCGCCGGTCACGGAGGCGATGTTGCTGGAGAGCTTCCGGCGGCTCCTTGCCCACCGGATCGACTACGTACTACTCGTCACCGAAATCGCAGAACGGCCCGACGTGGTACGCATACTGGCGGAGGCCGGATACCGGGCAGCCGTTTCCTACGATCAAAGCTACAGTCTTTTCGTGGCAGCAAAACCACCCGATGACATGACGTCGCCTTAAGGGATTCGGCGCCCGGCCCGGCGTCTGAACGAAATGTTAATTATTTTGAAAGGCCGGCGAGACAAAATAGGGGCCGGAGCCCCGCTAGGTCGCATTGCAACGATTTTGGCGAAGAATCAGGCTCAAAACGATTAATTCGTGCAGATTATGGGTGATATGGACCACCTCATTACTGTCTTCGTTGCCTTCTGGCTTCCCGTCTGGAAAACGCTGACGTTCCCCAGCGATCCGCTTTACTGGCTGAATATATTGTCGGCCTACCTGCTCGCTTTCTTCGTCATCACGCGTGGCTGGACTTTGCAGGCCGCCAAGGATTGCCTGGCCGAGCTTTTCGCGAAACGCATCTGGCTGCACCGCTCCTCCATCGCCGACTTTAAGCTGCTGTTCGCCAACAACATGCTCTACTTCTTTCTGCTGCCCGTCGTCACCCTGACCTCGACCGGCGTCGCCGCCCTGGTGCTACAAGGGCTCCAGCAAACCACGGGAAGTGACGGCTTGCAGCTGGCACCGACCTGGGCCAGCCGTTTGGCATTGACCTTTTGCTGGCTGATTGCCTGGGACTTCGGAGTCTTCTTCACGCACTATTTGCAGCACAAGATCCCCTATCTGTGGGAGTTCCATAAAATCCACCACTCGGCTGAGGTCCTGACCCCCGTTACGGTCTATCGCATGCACCCGGTTGACCAGATCCTCAAACTGTCGATTGTTGCCAGCCTGATCGGGCTTGTCGAAGGCAGTTTCCTGTACCTCTACGCCGATCCCGTGACATTCTATCTGGTCAACGGATTGAATGCGCTCTGGTTTCTTTATCTCTTTGGCGGCTACAACCTGCGCCACTGCCACCTTTGGATCATGTTTCCCAAGCCAATCCGGGGAACGATCAGCAGCCCGGCCTTGCATTTGATCCACCACAGCACGAATCCGAAGCATTGGGATAAGAACTTCGCCCCCATATTTATTATCTGGGACCGCCTGTTTGGAACGCTCTATATGCCCACCTCCCGCGAGGAGATCGAGTTCGGCCTGGGTGACGAAGAGGGCAAGCACTACACCAGCCTGTGGAACATCTACGTCACCCCCTTTAAGGCCCTGGCCGGCCGCTCGCTTGGCCACCGCAGGGCCGAGGGGAGCGAGCCCTCATCCGAAGCCTGATTTCTCAGGAATCGGGCACCTTGAAGCCCATTCTGCCGCGGTTGACCGGGGCATCTTTACCTTCTGTTAGCTATGTTTGGTTAACTTTGGCGTCCTGAATTTCCGATCCAAACACCCCGCGATTCCTGGAGTCTGCCCGATGACTGAAGCCGCAAAAATCCTCGAACTGGCGCCTGAAAAGGACAAAGCCAATTTCGCCCAATCCATGGCCTCGGTCCGCAGCGGTCAAGGCAAGAATCTGGCATCGCAGGTGCTGGAAATCGCCCGTCTGGCGCGCGGAGAGGGAAAGCTGACGCCGGAGGAGTATTTCGATTTCAGGCTTTACGACGATGCCCTCTACAGCGCCGAGGAAAAGAAAACCTTCATCGGCAAGAACGGTGCGACCAAGATCTACCAGCGTGTCGTATCGCCCTATTTCCTCGGCATGTCGCACGATAAGCTGATCGCCGGGGCGATCCTGCGCGGCACCGGCCTGCCCTCGCCCGAAATCCTCGCGGTCTATCACCGGAACATGAACTTCGGCGCGCTGCCCGTATTGCGCAGCCCAGACGCCCTGGCCGACTACCTGCGCAGCAGCATCACCTATCCCTGCTTCTCCAAGCCGGTGCATGGCCGCGAGAGCCGCGGTGTCGCCCACCTGGAGGCCTATGATGCGGAGAACGACAGCATCATTCTAAAGGACAAAGGCGCCATCCCGCTGGCGGACTTTGCCGAGGAGATCGAAAAGCTTCACAGCGGCGCCATCTTTCAGGAGCTGCTGCTGCCGCATCCCGAGCTGGCCAAGGTTTGCGGCGACCGGGTTAACACCATTCGCACCATCACCCTGATCCGCCCTGAAGGCGCGACCATCTTCCGGACGCTTTGGAAAATTGCCGCCAACGGCAATATTGCCGACAACTTCTGGCGCCGAGGCAACATGATGGCCGATATCGCGTCGGAGACTGGCGAGGTCAAACGCCTGATCCGCGGCAAGGGCCCCGAGTTGGAGGAATTCGAATCCCACCCCGAAACCGGGGCCCCCATTGTCGGGATGACCCTGCCCGACTGGGACCGGGTAGCGGAGTTGTCGAAGAACGTGGCCTTGCTCTTCCCCCATGTGCGGATTATCGCCTGCGACATTGCCATCACCGATCGCGGACCGCTGGTTGTTGAATTCGACGCCGGCGGCGACATGGCCTTGCCGCAAATCGCCAGCGGCCGGGGCATGATGGATGATCAATTCCGGGCATTCCTGGCGGAAACCGGTAAGTACGAGCTCCTTGACGTGGTGTGAGCGAGCGGGCCCGGCGCGGGTCTAGACCGATCATTCCACACCCGCTAGACTGGCGCTTCAAAGCGGAGCCGCCATGCCCTGGGAAAAGCAGTTTGACGTCGACGAAGCCCTGACCCGGGCCATGCAGGCCTTCTGGGCCCGCGGCTACGAGGCCACCTCGATGCAGGACCTGGTCGCCCAGACCGGCATCAATCGGGCCAGTATCTACGCCACCTTTGGCGACAAACGGAGCCTCTTTCTGCAGGCCCTGCGCCATTACGACGCCACCCACCGGGAGCGATGGCTGGCCGCCCTCGCCGAGGCCAACGGCCCCAAAGAGGCGATCCTGGCCGCCTTCGAAGACGCCATCAGATATGCGATCCAGGATGGCGGCCGGGACGGCTGCTTTCTCGTCAACAGCGCGCTGGAGCGCTCACCGCACGACCCTGAAGTGGCGGCCATCGTCGCCGAGGGCTTCAAGGAAACCGAAGGCTTCTTCCGGCGCCGGATCCAGGCGGCACAGCGCCGTGGCGCCATCCCAAAATCCGTCAATGCCACGGAAACCGCGCGTGCGCTCCTCAGCCTCTTCATCGGACTGCGCGTGCTCTCGCGCAGCCGCCCGGAGAAAACCCTCTTACGTTCGATCGCCCAGCAGGCCGCGGCCCTGCTGGACTGAAATTTTTTTAGCCGTGTTTAGAACGTTCGTTCCAAGAAACTCTAACAGTGGAGGAAACTATGTCCGTCTCTTATGTAGAACGCGATCAGGCCGGCCCGGAGACCAATGTTTTCTATGACAAAGCGGAAGACCGCTTTGAGATGCTGCTCAACATTTTCAAGGTGTTCGGCCACACACCGGAACTGGGCACCGTCTTCACCGACATGATCATGGCCATCCTAAAAGACGGCGAACTCGACTGGGTCACCAAGGAACTGATCATCCTGAAGGCCACGCACCGCAACGACTGCCAGTACTGCGTGGTGCAGCATGAAACCCTCAGCAAGCGCCTGGGCATCTCGGAGGAGAAGATCGCCGACATCGGCGACGACCGCTATCAGAACAGCCCGCACTTCACCGACGGGGAAAAGGCCCTGATGGACTTGACCGTTCAAATCGGCGTCGATGCCAACCGCCTCAGCAAGGATCTATGGGACCGGCTGCACAAGCATTTCAGCGAGCCCCAGATCGTCGAGGCCGTCTTCACCATCACCATATATATCGCGGTCAGCAAGTTCGGCGACGCGCTGGGCGTGGAACTGGAGCCGGTCTTCTCCGGCCTGGACCCGATCCTGCACATCAATCACTGATCGAGCGCAGCGGGACGGTCCTTTCCAGGGGACCGTCCCGTCTGACAGCTCAAAGGAGCGGTACCGTGCCCAGAATCGAAGTCTTTTCCAGTCCCCAATGCGGCTATTGCGATCGC
>CAJHXM010000312.1_pt1 | contig 10768 bp, 12 predicted proteins | sample 9198461 | NCBI WGS metagenome assembly CAJHXM01 (sample SAMEA7708299, study PRJEB35096) | sediment metagenome | biome: marine neritic benthic zone biome [ENVO:01000025]; feature: sediment [ENVO:00002007]; material: shallow marine sediment [ENVO:03000034] sea grass bed [ENVO_01000059] ...
ATAGATCTGGCCGCGTCCGCCGCGGTCGGAGTTAAACACGATCTGCCGGGAGTCGGGCGAATAGGACGGCGAGGTGTCGATCGCCGCATGGTTGGTCAGGCGCTTGGTGCGCCGCGTGCGCAGGTCCAGGGAATAGATTTCCGTGTTGCCGCCCTGGGCCATCGAGAGGACGACCGTATTGCCGTCGCTGGAAAAGCGCGGCGCGAAGGTCATGCCGGGGAAGTCGCCCAGCACTTCCTGCTGTCCGGTGTTGAGGTTGAAGAGATAGACCCGGGGCACCTCGCGCCCGCCGCCGACCTTGTGATAGGCCATATAGGTGATTTCCTGGGTCGAGGGCGAAAAGCGCGGGGTGAGCACGATTTCGCTGCCGTCGGTCAGAAAGCGGTGGTTCTCGCCATCCTGATCCATGATCGCCAGGCGCCGGGTGCGCCGGCCTTGAATCCCGGACTCGGCGATATAGACGATGCGCGTGTCGAAGTAGCCTTCCTCGCCCGTCAGGCGCTTGTAGATCGCATCGGAAATGATGTGCGCGACCCGGCGCCAGTTGGTCGGCGTGGTGAAATAGGCAAGCCCCGTCATCTGGTTTTCCGCCAGCACGTCCCACAAACGGAACTCCACCTTGAGCCGGCCATCGGCCTGCGCGGCTACCGTGCCGCTCACCAGGGCCTGAGCATTGATCAGGCGCCAGTCGCCGAACCGCGGACCATTCCGCAGCGAGGCCGAATCCTGAATGAAGGCGGCCGGGTCCACCGGCTTGAAGAGGCCCGAGCGTTCCAGGTTCGCGGTGACGACGGACGCAAGGTTCTTGCCAGTCTCGCGCTCTCCCGGTTGAATGCCGTCGAAGTCGGTGACCGCGATCGGCAGCGGATTGACCTGGCCGTCCTCGATTACAATGTTCAACTGCGCCCGGGCCGGCAGGGCAGCCGCCATCAGCATCGCCAGCACCAAGCCAAGGGTAGAAATTGTCTGCCTCATTTTTATTCCTGCCTTGAATGTCCGTGTTTTCCGGGTCATCAGCCGAACATGTCCCGCGGGTTGAACTGCAGTCTCATCTCGCGCCAGATGGAGTACTTGTCGACCGGCAGCCTAAAGGGGCTGCAGGCCAAAACCGCCCGCCGGGCATTTTCCGCGGCGCTGCGGAAATATCTGTCCCGGCCCATACGCGCCTGATCGACGATGTCGGCTTTGCGCACCGAGCCGTCGGGCGTGAGGATGGTGTGAATTTCCACGATCATTTCCTCGGCCTTTTGCGCGCCCGGCTCGATGCGCCAGCAGCGGCGCATTTGCGATTGAATGGCGCGGACAATCTCACGCTGCTCCAGCACCGACGCCCCGGCCGCGGCGCGGCTGGGCTCGGTCTTGGCCGCCTGCACGGCCGGCTGCTGCGCCGGCTGCGCTTGGTCTTTCAGCACGTTCTTCAGGATGCTTTTCAGCCGGTCCTTTTCCTTGGGCTTTTCCGGTTCCTTCTCCGGCTCCTTTTTCTTGAGCTTCGCAAGCTGGGTCTGGGAGGCTTTCGGCTTGCGTTTGGGCTGCGGCGGCGCCTTGGCAATTTCCTTGGGTGTTTCTTTCGGCAAGGCCTCGGGCACCGCTTCCGGCTCGGGCTCCGGCTCCACGATTTCGGGTTCCGGCTCCGGCGTCGGCGGCGGCGCGGGCGGTGCCTCGGGCTGGTTGTCGGCGACCGGCTCCGGCAGGTTCTCCAACTCCGGCGCCGGCTCCGGGGTGGGCTTGCTCTCGGGCACCGGCGGCGGTGGCGGCGTCGGCGCCTCGACCTGCTTGATCGGCTTCGGCTTGGGCTGCGGCGGGTTTTTCGATTCCTCCTGCTGGGTCGCGGGTTTCTCCGCTTCGGCCAGATCGTCCTCGGTCACATAGTCGACGGAAATCGCCCCCATCGGCTCCAGGGGATCGACGAACGAGGGCAGCCCGATGATCAGAAATGCGATCACCGCGGCGTGCAGCAGAGCGGAGCATATGGCGCCTCGGGTCATCATGGGACGGACTGCAAATCCTATTCATCCTGTTTCTTCGGCCGGTCCGGCAGCTGGGCGATCAGCGCCACCCGGGTAAAGCCGGCGGAATTCACCTGGCCCATCACCTCCATGACCCGGCCATAGGCGATCGACTGATCGCCGCGCACAAAAATCCGGGTGTCCGGCTTGGCGTCGGTGATGGCCAGCAGCGAGGGCACCAGGGCCTCGATCTGGACTTCGGTGTCCTGGATAAAAAGCGCCCCTTCGGCGTTGACCGTCACCACCAGCGGCTCGTCCGGCTCGCCGATTTGCTGGGCCTCGGTTTTCGGCAGATCGACCGGCACCCCGACCGTCAGCAGCGGCGCGGTCACCATAAAGACGATCAGCAGCACCAGCATGACGTCGACGAAAGGCGTCACGTTGATCTCGCTCATCGGCCGATAGCTGACCCCACGGCCCGCCCGCCTCCAGCTCTTGCCGGTGAAATCGCCCGCCATGATCAGGCCGCCTCGTCCAGTTGCCGCGACAGTATCGCATTGAACTCGCCGGCGAAGGCCTCAAGCCGGCCGGCGTAGCGGCCCAGGTCGTTCGAGAGTTTGTTGTAGGCAATGACGGCGGGGATCGCCGCCACCAGACCCAGCGCCGTGGCAAAGAGCGCCTCGGCAATGCCCGGCGCCACCACCGCAAGGCTGGTGTTCTTCGCTGCGGCAATCGAGGTGAAGGCGTTCATGATGCCCCAGACCGTGCCGAACAGCCCCACGAAGGGCGCCGAGGAACCGACCGAGGCCAGGAAGATCATGTGCCGTTCCAGGCGTTCCATCTCGCGGCCCAGGGCGATATCCATCACCCGGTCGATGCGGTGCTGCAGTCCGGCGCGGGTTTTCTCCAGCCCGCGGGAGGTGGCGCGGCGCCACTCGCGCATCGCGGACACGAAAAGCGCCGCCATGGGGTCGGAGGGGCGCTTGTCGATCCGGTCATAGAGATCGTCCAGCGAGCCGCCGGACCAAAAGGCCTCCTCAAAATGCTCCGCCAATCTCTTGAGCCGGCGCATCCGCATGACCTTCTCGAAGATGATCGCCCAGCTCCAGAAAGACGCGATGATCAGGAGGACCATGACCACTTTGACGACAATATCGGCCTCAATGAAAAGGCCCCAGATCGACAGGTCGGGAGCTACCGAGCCGCCCAGGTTAAGGGCATCGACCGCTTGCTGTTCCATTCGTTACCTCTGGTCTTGACGTTGGCTGAAAGGTTCAAGGGCGGCGCGCAGGGGCGCCGGGAATCGGGTCGGGCGGCCATCGGCGCCCAGAAAGGCAAGTTTCAAGACCACCTGCACCAGAAGCTCCTTGCCCCGGTAGATAAGCTGTTCGGCGGAAAGCGACGCGCCGGCCAGCCGGGTCAAGCGGGTGCGGACTTCAAGCAGGTCGTCGAAGCGCGCCGGCTGCAGAAATTCCAGGCTGCAGCTTCGCACCACGAAACCGCACCCCTGTTCGGCACGCATCTGCGCCTGCCCAAAGCCCAGAAGACGCAACAGCTCGGTCCGTGCCCGTTCCGCATAGTTCAGATAGATCGAGTGATAGACGATGCCCGCGGCATCGGTGTCCTCGTAGTAGACCCGCACCGGAAAGAGATGCTGGCTCCCATCGATGCGTCCCGAAAGCGCGTTCATGATTCCTCCCCCGCGTCATCGCGCAGGAGATCGAACTGTCCGCTTGTGCCCTGCAGGGCGGCTGGCGTCTCCAAGCCCAGATAGCCGAAACCGGGCGGGCTCAGGATCCGGCCCCGCGGCGTGCGCTGGAGCAGCCCCTGCTGCAGCAAATAGGGCTCGATCACTTCCTCCAGCACATCGCGCTGCTCGGAAAGCGCCGCCGCCAGGGTTTCCACCCCAACCGGCCCGCCGCCGTAATTCTGGGCAATACAGCTCAGGTAGCGCCGGTCCATGGCATCCAGACCGCGCGCGTCCACCTCCAGGCGCTTCAGGGCGGCATCCGCCTGGACCGCCGCGATTTGTTTCACCCCGGCCACCGCCGCGAAGTCCCGAACCCGCCGCAGCAGCCGTCCGGCCACCCGCGGCGTGCCGCGGGCGCGGCGTGCGATCTCCGCCGCGCCGTCCGATGTCAGGTCCATGGCCAGCACCCGGGCACCGCGCTCGACGATCAGCTGCAGTTCTTCCGGCTCGTAAAACTGCAGCCGCAGAGGAATGCCGAAACGCTCCCGCAGCGGCGTCGTCAGCAGGCCCGAGCGGGTGGTTGCGCCCACCAGGGTGAAGGGCGCCAGATCGATCTGCACGGAGCGCGCCGCCGGTCCCTCGCCGATGATGAGATCGAGATGAAAGTCCTCCATCGCCGGATAGAGCACCTCCTCCACCGCAGGAGAGAGGCGGTGAATCTCGTCGATGAACAGCACGTCGTGGGGCTGCAGGTTGGTCAGCAGCGCCGCCAGCTCGCCCGCCCGGGCAATGACCGGACCCGAAGTCGCGCGGAACCCGACGCCAAGCTCGCGCGCGACGATCTGCGCCAGCGTTGTCTTGCCGAGACCGGGCGGCCCGAAGAAGAGCACATGGTCGAGCGCTTCCTGGCGGTTGCGCGCCGCCTGGATGAAGACCCGCAGGTTCTCGCGCAGTTGTTTCTGGCCGACGAAATCGTCCAGCACCTGGGGGCGCAGCGACGGCTCCGTCCCGTCTTCGGCGCTGAACTCCGGGGTGATGACGCGCAGGTCGGTCACGAGGCCAGCTCCTTAAGCCCGGCCTTGATCAGGGAATCGACCGGCGCGGTCTCGCCCATATCGCCCAGGGCGCGCACCACGGCGCCGTAGGCCTCGGCCCGGCGGTAACCCAGGTTGACCAAAGCCGATACCGCGTCCTCGGAGGCGCCCGCCAAAGCCGGCGCCGGCGTCCCATTGGCGGCCATAGCGCCCAGGGCGATGCCGCCCACTTTGTCCTTCAGTTCCGACGCGATGCGGCCGGCCAGCTTGGGGCCCACGCCATTGGCCCGCGCCAGGGTCGCCTTGTCGCCGGCAGCGATGGCCTGCACCAGATCGCTGGGCGACAGGGTGGAGAGGATGGCCAAAGCCATCTTGGCGCCCACGCCCTGGACCGTGCCCAGCAGGCGGTACCAGTCGCGCTCAGCCTCGTCGATGAAACCGAAGAGGTGGATATGATCCTCGCGGACATGGGTTTCGATCACCAGCGAGACCTGTTCGCCCTGGCCCGGCAGATTGCCGAGGGTCCGCCGCGAGCCGAAGACGACATATCCGACCCCGCCGACGTCGATGATGACGGAATCCTCACCGGGACTATCCACCAGGCCGGTCAGCTTGCCGATCATCGCGCACCGCCTTCGGCCAGCTGGGCCGCCGGCGCCTGCCAACGGCTCTGGCTTTCGAGATGGTGGGCATGACAGATCGCCACCGCCAGGGCATCGGCTGAGTCCGCCGCCACGATCTCGCAGCCGGGCAGCAGCCGGGACACCATCATGGCGACCTGCGGTTTCTTGGCATGGCCGGTGCCGACCACCGATTTCTTGACGATCATGGGCAGATACTCGCCGACGCGAATGCCGCTGGAGGCGGCGGTGACCAGGGCGATCCCGCGGGCCATGCCCAGCTTTAGCGTCGAAGTGGCGTTCTTGTTCGCCAGTGTTACCTCCACCGCCGCGGCTTGCGGCTGATGCTCCTGCATGACGGCCACCAATCCCCGCTGCAATTCGACCAGGCGCTCCGCCAGATCCAGCGCGGGATCGGCCCGCACCACACCATTGGCGACATGGCTCAGCCGGTTGCCCGCGACGTCGATCACGCCCCAGCCGGTCACCCTTAGGCCCGGATCCAGACCGATGACGCGCAAAGCCCTCAAGAAAACCTCTTCACGCCGTCAGCCGCGCCAGGACGTCGTCGGCGATCTCGAAGTTGGCCGACACCCGCTGCACGTCATCGCTTTCGTCCAGGGCGTCCAGCAGCTTGAGCAGGGTCTGCGCCTGCTGCTCCTCGACCGGCACGGTGTTTTGCGGGCGCCAGGTGAGGCTCGCCTCACGCGGGTCGCCGAAACGCTCGGTCAGCCCGTCGCGCACCGCCGAAAAATCATCCGGGTCGCAGATCACCTCATGGCTTTCGTCGCTGCTCACGACATCGCTGGCGCCGGCCTCGACCGCCGCCTCGAACATCTCATCGCTCGACGCCACCTCGCTGGGATAGACCACCACCCCGAGCTGATCGAACATGAAGGAGACGCTGTTGGTCTCGCCGAGGCTGCCGCCGTGCTTGCTGAAGGCCGAGCGCACTTCGGAAGCCGTGCGATTGCGGTTGTCGGTCAAGGCTTCGACGATCAAGGCCACACCGCCCGGGCCATAGCCTTCGTAGCGGATTTCGTCATAGTTCGTGTCGTCCTCACCGCCGGCCGCCTTCTTGATCGCCCGCTCGATGTTGTCCTTGGGCATGTTCGCGGCCCGGGCCGACTGTACCGCGCCGCGCAGCCGCGGGTTCTTGTCCACTTCCGGCAGGCCCGACTTCGCCGCCACCAGGATTTCCCGGGTCAGCCGGGCGAACTCCTTGGCGCGCTTTTTGTCCTGCGCGCCCTTGCGGTACATGATGTTCTTAAATTGGGAATGACCCGCCATTTCCTGGACGTTTCCTACATGCTGAGGGTTATTAGGGCTAAACTACCATATATTGTGGCAAATCGGAGGAGATTCCCAGGCTCTTGTTAGAGCTTCAATATGGCGACATTACGGCGCCTTCTAACAGCTATCGGGCGCCGAAAGAAGCCCTTGCTTGGCCAGCGGCGCGGCCGGAATCCGGCGCAAAAGCAATGACTAAAATCCCAAGGGAGCCAGAGACATAGCGGCCGTCCGCCGCCAGCCTGCGGCACCGGGATCGGCCCGCGGGTCGGAAGCGGATTCACCCAAATCCTGGGCAAAACGCCCCGAGCGGTCTCAATTTTGACATGGCTGGGGCCAAAGCGGCCCGATTCGCGCAGCGCAAGACCCTCTAAAACGACAAATCCGGCTCCAGGGCGCTCAGGCGGCCCCCGATGCGGACCGGCTCGATGCGCTTGGCGAGACCCGTGGCGTCGTCGGTCTCCAGGAACAGGCCGCAGAGGGTCGCCGGGCCCTCGGCCGGGCTGAGGCGGTCGCCGCGCATTTTGCGGGTGAAGCGCTCCACCGGCTGGGCTTTTTTCATGCCGATCACCGAATCGTAGTCCCCGCACATGCCGGCGTCGCTTTGATAGGCCGTGCCGCCTGGCAGGATCATATGATCGGCCGTGGGCACATGGGTATGGGTGCCGACGCAGAGCGAGGCCCGGCCGTCCACAAAGTGCCCCACCGCCATCTTTTCCGAGGTCGCCTCAGCATGGAAATCCACCACAATGGCCGAGACGGTGGCGCCCAGCCGCTGCTTGGCGAGCTCCTGTTCGATGCAGGCAAAGGGGTCGTTCAGGGATTCCATGAAAAGCTGGCCCATCACGTTCAGCACCATCACCTTTCGGCCGCCCCCGGCCTCGAAAACCGCCGCGCCGCGCCCCGGGGTGCCGACCGGAAAGTTATGCGGCCGCAGGACCCGCGGCTCGCTGTCGATGAAGCTGAGGATTTCCTTGTTGTCCCAGGTGTGGTTGCCGCCGGAGATCACGTCCACCCCAGCCGCAAAGAGGGAATCGCAGATTTTGCGGGTCAGGCCGAAGCCGCCGGCCGCGTTCTCTCCGTTGGCGATGACAAAATCCAGAGACCAGGCCGATCGCAGGCGCGGCACCTCGCCGATGACCACGTCCCGGCCGGAGCGCCCGACGATATCCCCGCAAAAAAGCAGCCTCATAATCCAGTCTTTCTATGGGTCATGTGATTCTTATCGCTTCCCGCTCCGTAACGATCCAGTCCAAAGCCTGGTCCTTGTCGTCATGCGGCACCGCCGGCGCCTCCTGCCCAGCAAAAGCGATGCCGACGGACAGCAGCGGCGCGGCGGCGCGCAGCTTCGCCAGCGTCCGGTCGTAAAACCCGCCCCCGTAGCCCAGGCGGTAGCCCGCCCGGTCGAAGGCCAGGAGCGGGGCGACGACAAGCTCCGGCGTCCTTTCCGCCTTATCGGGGCCGGGCTCCCGGGTGCCAAAGCCGGCTGCCACCAGCCTGTCGCCCGGTTGCCAGGCGCGAAAAATCAGCGGGCGTCCCGCCCCTTGCATCACCGGCAGCACAACCTGGCAGTCCCGCGCGATCAGGGCCACCATCAAGGGCTGTGTATCCAGTTCACCGGGTAAGGGCCAAAAGACCGACACCACCGTGCCGGCCGCGGGGTCGATTGCGTCCAGAAAGTTCCGGGCCAGACGAGGGCCCGCGTCCGGCGCCGCCTCTGCCGCGACCGCCCGCCGGGCCTTCGCGCGCTTGCGAAACTGCGCCTTCGCCGCATCCAGGGCCGTCACCTCGTCGGAGGCCATGGCCTGGATCCGGAAGCAAGGGGAGAGCGCATTGGGGAAGCGGTGCCGCGCGAGCCGTTGACCTTATGAGATCCTCTGTGGCCTGCCAAGCAGGTGGGCGCCGTGTAACGAAGCCAGGGCTCCGACAGGGACAGCTCCCTTGAGGTTCGGTATTGGCCCCAGGAATCGGAAGGCCTGACGCACCCCGCAGCACCGCTGTAACCGGTATTTTTGACCTTAACTATTTAAGAAGCCTGAAGGCGCGCGGCAATATTTTCGATCCGCTGGACGCAAGCCTCCAGGGATTTGGTGGCCGCCGCGGCATCCGAGGCGCCGGCCGCCGCCTTGCCACCGCCCTTTACCTGGTTCTTTGCCTCAAAGAGCTCATCGGCGATCAGCAGGCCGGCCATCAGCAGCAGCCGCGATTCGCCCACCTGACCGACCGAGGCGGTCAGCTCCTGCACCCGTCCGTCCAGGTATGCACCCAAATTTTTCAACTGCGACTCCTGACCGTCATCGCAAGTGATCAGGTAGGCGCGGCCGTTCACCGTGATGGAAATTTGCGCCATCTTAAGATCCTACCGCTTTTTCGACTCGGGATATCAGCTTATCGAGCTGGCGGGTCACCTCTACCGCGACTCGGCGCAGCGAAGCTGTCTCTTTGTTGGCGGACTCCAGGGCCGCACGCAAAGCCGCTTCCTTACCCCCGCCCTGGGCACCGGCGGCGCCTTGGCCGTCCTGGGCCGCCAGGGACTTCTCCAGCGAATCCAATGCCTTCTGCAGGCGCTCCGTGGCTTCGTCGAGACGGGCCATTCACCCTCACCCAATTTGCTGGATCGACAACGATTCTCAAGACCTTGGTGCCGAACCTTCCAGCACCCTGCCAAGACGGGCGCAGAATAGGCAGGCCCGCGGCGAGGGTCAACAAGCAGCACAACCCAGAATACATTCCACCGCGGTCCAGCCCGAACGCGGCATATCAGGTTGACCTAACGCAGCGGCAACGGCATGTTGCGGCGCGCGCGCAAGGGGGGTGCCTTTGCGCGCGCGCCGCAGCCGCGGCAACCGGTTTTCTCGTATCAGGTGGACCCTTCGATGGACGCAGCGCGGTCATCCGTTTCTGACCCTTCCATCGCATCCGACGTCAGCCCCAAGGATATGGCCAACGCCATCCGCGCGCTGGCGATGGATGCGGTACAAAAGGCCAATTCCGGGCATCCCGGCATGCCCATGGGCATGGCCGATGTCGCAACGACTCTTTTTACCCGCTTTCTGAAGTACGACCCGGCACGGCCCGACTGGCCAGACCGGGACCGTTTCGTGCTGTCGGCGGGGCACGGCTCCATGCTGCTCTATGCCCTGCTGCACCTGACCGGCTACGCGGACATGACGATGGCGGAGATCGAAAATTTCCGCCAGCTCGGCAGCCGGACCGCCGGCCACCCGGAATTCGGCCACGCAGCGGGCATCGAAACCACGACCGGCCCCCTGGGGCAGGGGATCGGCAACGCCGTGGGCATGGCGCTGGCCGAACGGCTGCTGAACGCGCGCTATGGCGATGCGGTGGTGGATCACCATACCTATGTGATCGCCGGCGACGGCTGCCTGATGGAGGGCATCAGTCACGAGGCCATTTCCCTGGCCGGCCATCTGCGGCTCGCCAAGCTGATTCTCCTGTTCGACGACAACGGCATCACCATCGACGGCCCGACGGACCTGTCGGTTTCGGACGATCAGCGCAAGCGCTTCGAGGCCTGCGGCTGGGAGACCAGCAGCGTCGACGGCCATGACCCGGAGGCCGTTGCCGCCGCGATCGCCGCCGCGCAGCAAAGCGACCGGCCCACCATGATCGCCTGCAAGACCATCATTGGCTATGGCGCCCCGACCAAGGCGGGCAGCGCCAAAACCCACGGTGCCGCGCTGGGTGACGAAGAGGTGGCCGGGACCCGCGAAAAGCTGAACTGGCCCCACGCGCCTTTTGAAATTCCGGCCGACATTCTAAACGCCTGGCGCGCGGCCGGCGCCCGCGGCGCCGAATCCTCCGCTGCCTGGGACAGCCGGCTGGCATCGATGGCCGCCGACGACCGGCAGCGCTTTGAACAGCAGTTGAGCGGTGCCCTGCCCGCGGGCTGGCAGGACGCCATCACCGCCTTCAAGGCCAAGATTGTCGAGGAGGCGCCGAAAGTCGCCACCCGCAATGCCTCGCAGAACGCGCTCGATGTTCTGACCGCGCAGATCCCCGAGATGATCGGCGGCTCCGCCGACCTGACCGGCTCCAACAACACCAAAGGCGCGAGCCAGGCTATCGTCTCGGCCAGCGACTATTCCGGCGCCTACATCCACTATGGTATCCGCGAGCACGGCATGGCGGCGGCGATGAACGGCATGGCGCTGCATGGCGGGCTCA